>Ga0214472_10000266_pt1 | contig 68194 bp, 58 predicted proteins | sample RVTome_6_FD_207662 | JGI IMG/M metagenome (GOLD analysis project Ga0214472, IMG submission 207662) | Soil microbial communities from uranium-contaminated site in the Upper Colorado River Basin, Wyoming, United States - RVT140D175 | ecosystem: Environmental > Terrestrial > Soil > Contaminated >...
GTTTGACGGCCTCAGCCATCGTTGAATTATGCCTGATCAAGCATAATGAGGCAAGTGAATATTCGAGGCTGCCAGCTCCTTTCGACCCTCAGGCGATAGCTCTGTCTGATTCACCCGTTCGCATTTTGCGTTTTTGATCGGCGGCTTCGTAGCCTGACCAGCATTGACGCTGGCCTGAAGGCGCTTTCTACTTTTCGCTTCGGTTCCGAGGATGTCCCCTGGGTCGAAACTTGCTTCTAGATACGAAAAAGCAGTTGTCCGTTTTTTCCTCTGTTACGGAAAGCTGAAATCTTCTTCCACCGCGTTTTCGACGCCGAGGCGCACCATTTCCTTCGCGTCATAGTGGGCTTCGGCGTGTTCGACTTCGGCAAACTCGCCCTTGGTCGCCGGATGCTTGGGCACGAAGAGCTGACAGCAGTCTTGGTCGGGAATGGACGAAATATCGAAGGTGCCGATGCGGCGCGCTTGGTCGATTATCTCTTGTTTGTCCATGCCGACCAGAGGGCGCAGGATCGGCAACGTCGCCGCCTGCTGGATCACCGCCATATTCTCCAGCGTCTGCGACGCGACCTGGCCGAGGCTTTCGCCGGTGACCAGGGCCTTCGCCTTTTCCCGTCGCGCTATCGCTTCGGCGATTCTTAGCATCATGCGCCGGTAAAGAACCACCCGCAGCGGGCGGCCGACGGCGGCGGCGATCTGTCTTTGAATCTCGCCAAAGGGAATCAAGAACAAACGCGAGTTGAATTGATGGCGCGTCAGCCTCTTGAGAAGCTCGCGAACTTTTTCCTGGGAAGTCTTATCCTGGTAGGGCGCGCTGTGGAAATGGACGAAGATCAATCGGCAACCGCGCTGCATCATTCGATAGCTCGCCACGGGCGAGTCGATGCCGCCGGTCCGCTGCCGCCCCGGTAGGAAAAAAATGGTGGACTATTTTTGCGGAACCATGGTTTCCCAGTGGTGCGCGTGTTCGACGAGATAGCGAAGGATGGCGAAGCTTTTGGGGCGGAGGGCGACCTTCTCGGAATCACGGAGCAGACACCTGTTGGTGATGTCCAGAACAAAAGAAGGGAAAAAAGAGATGATTTCCATCGCTCATGGGCGCCTCGGCCCGGTCTTTGTGTCTGGACCTTTCCAGTTAAGGTTCCCGAGCAGATTTTTTGCCTCCAGTAAATCCGGGCTGTCGAATCCTTCGGTAAACGCCGCGTAGATTTTGGATAGAGCTTTCCTCGCTTCCTTGACCTTGCCGGACCGCTGCCAGACCCGACATAAACCTGTCGTTGCCCGCAGCTCCAGCAAGTTCGTTTGTTGGCGGCGCGCGATTTTGATGGCCTTGTGGTAACAAGCTTCGGCTTCCTGCTCCCGTGAATTTCTGTGCCGCCGCCCCTCATGAAGCAACGACTCGCCTTTCAGACGGTAAAGTTCCGCGTCGAAGTAGCAGTCATTGTTGCGCCGGCTGATCGCCAGCGCCTCTTCGATCCGTTTTTGCGATTCACTGAACTTTCCCGCGATCAAGTAGGCTTCGGCGAGCAGCGCAAGATACGTGGACAAGCCCAGCTCCGCGCCCGTGGATTTCCATCTCTCCAAACCGCCGAGCAGGCAATCGAGTCCTTCCGCGAATCGTCCTTGCTTGCAAAGCGGCCATCCTTTCACCAATGTGCCGACTGCTAACCAGTGAAAAAATCCTCCGTCCTTCGACACTCGGATGCAGGCCTCGGCCGCCTCAAGCGCCTTCGGCGCGTCGCCGCGGTAGGCGTGATAAATAGACAACATTCCATGCGCAATGGCCTCGTTAAAGGGGCTCGCCAGTTCCTTGACCAGAGTGGAAGCCCTTAAGATTTCCTGCTCGGCTCTATCGGCCAAGCCGAGCAAACAAAGAGCATGGGCATGGTAGTACCGGCCGAGCACTCCGGGGTCCCAACCTAATACGGAGGCCGAGCGCCGATAACGTTCGAAGTCATAGTGAGGCATAGCCTGTGCCAAGTGGCTGTGAGCGCTTCGGGGGTCACCCTGGTAAAAAAAGGAAATGCCGTGCGATATATGCGCGTGAAGGAGCGCATCCGGATCACCGAGGCGCCGGGCGAGCTTTAGCATCTTCTGGGCGGTATTCGAAGAGGTGCGTAATTTTCCGCGCAGAATTTGAAACGCCCACAGGCCCGCTAACGTTTGTAATTGGATCCCAGGATCATTGATTTGGCCGCACAGGCTTTGCGCCCTGGAGTACGCCTCGTTCGCTTTTTCCGAGGCATAGCCGTTGGCGGAGGCGTGAGAGGCGCCCAAAAGCAAATGAAGACGCGCCTCCAGTTCCTTTGATTGAACAAGTTGTCTTTGGCGTTCCAAAAGAGCCAGCGCCGTTGCGGCGTACTGGACGGCCTCTTGAAAACCCGAGTGTCGAAAGTCCCTTTGTGCCGCCTGCATATAGTAGGGCACCGCCCGCGCGCCGTCCCCCGACCGCTCGAAGTGGAGAGCCAACTCGCCGGCAATGCCCTCGGTCGCGTCTCGATGGGCGGCTTCCAAACGCTCCGCTATGCTTTGATGCAGTCTCGCTTTTCTCGAATCGCTCACCCGATGGTAAATCACGTTCTGATAGAGCGCGTGAATGAAGCCGTAGCGAGAGGCGATGGTGCCATCAGGCCAATGACTGGTCCCCTCCCGCTTTAAAAACTCTTCCCGCTTGACCAGCCGCTCGCAGCTCATCTCCACGGTCTCCAATGTCTCCCCTAGAGCTGCCGCCACCACGGCCGCGGAGAAGCTCATGCCTCGAACGCTGGCCGCTTCCAACAACCGCTGCTCGTCTCGTCCCAGCGCTTCGAATTGGCGTTCGATGAGTTGCAAGAGAGTCGTCGGTGTGGAGATGCCATTGAGCGGCTGGTGGCTCTCGAGGGCAGCGTTTTGTCGAACGATGAAACCTCGGGAGATCAGGTAGTCTGTGACATTGACCATGAAAAGCGGATTGCCCTCCGAGCGGGTATAGACTGCCGCGGTCAGTTCCTCGGAGACAAACGAAGTTGCAAATCGGGCCTGGAGATACGCACCCACGGCGCTCGGGCTCAGAAGCTTGAGGGGCAGATGACTGCAATAATGGTGCAGATCGAGTTCCTCCTTCACTTTCTTTAAAGGATGGTTCAAACTTTCAACCTCGCCCTCGCGGTATGTCCCGATGAGCAGTAATCGGGCGGCTTCGGGCCTGCGCGCCAGAAAAGAAATCAACGCCAAGGTCGAAGGATCGACCCAGTGCAGATCTTCCAGAACCAGTAAGACCGTTTTTTCTTGCGCCGTCGCCTCTAAGAAAGCGGCGATCTCCCGCAACCGGCGTTCGGGTGTCATCCCTACGCTCCGCCGTTCGAGTTCTGCGCGCTCCTCAGGCTCGGCGACTGCGGGAAGGTTGGCCAACCAGCTCGGCGCGTAACGGCGCAGTACGCCGGCCGCCTGTTCTCCGCTCGCCCCCTCGCACATCCGCTCCAGGGCATCCAGGATGGGCATGTAAGCCTCCCCCGCGCCGTACTGTTCGATGCACTGTCCCTGGGCGATAACGAAGCCATCGAACTTTGGTAGAGTTTTGCTGAACGCTTCGATCAGCGTTGTCTTACCGATACCCGGCTCCCCGGTCACGAACACGACTTGGCGTTTCCCGCTGGCGGATAACTTAATGCAACCCCGCAGGCGTTCCAGCTCGGCGTTGCGCCCCACGAAATGGATGGAAGAATCACCGCCGGGCTCCTCGGGCAGCCTCAGGCTAATAGGGGCAATGAAGCGGTAACCTTTCCTGCCCTCGGTTTGAATATATTTTGACTTGCTCGCTAGGTCTCCGAGCGTCTTTCTGATTTCCAGGATGCTCACCTTCAGCGCCGCATCAACCACCTTGGTATGCGGCCAGATGGCGCTCAGAAGCTCCTCTTTGGTTACCAACCGGTGCGGATGTTCGACGAGGTAGCGAAGGATAGCGAGGCTTTTAGGACGGAGGGGGATTTTCTCGGAGTTGTGCAGCAGGCACTGGTTGGCGGTATCCAGAGTAAAGGGAGGAAAAGAAACCTGACTTTCGTTGCTCATTGACCCTCGGCCGGCTGCTCAGGTGCCGGTCAGGCCCGACTTTTACCGTATTTTTACCGTTTGCTTATAACACAAAAGCCCTACTTCTGTTAAATGCACCACAAGCAAGCATGGAAAAGCACCCTACTCTGACGCCAGGAAGAAATGAAGTCGAGATTGCTTCTGAGGGCCAAAATAATTTCCAAGTCACTCCTAGCGTTTCGTAAGGTTGAGGTGTGTGAAAGGGATGCGCGGCGGATAAAGGCAGGGCGAGATTGGCAGGAGGTAACAGATGAAAAAAGTAATGAGTTTGGCGGGTGTTCTTGTGCTGGCCACCTTTGGGTTTGTCGGTACATCGAACGCCAATGTGAGTGTAAATGATGGCTGTGACATTGGTGCAGCGAACGAAGCACTGGATATCGACACGCTGAGTGCTACCTTTGACGCTATCAACGATCTCATCATCGTCGAGATGGTCCTGTGCGGCAATACGGACGGTGACCCAAAGAATAAGTACCGCGTTCATTTCGACCACACGGCACCATTGTTTCATGATGCCGATCGCAACAGTGACCAGGTAGTTGATGAGAATGACTTCTGTGCGACCACCTCTGACGACACGATGATGCACAGAAGCAAGAAGGACACTGGGCCCGGCATGATTTCCTCGGACACGAACAGGCTGACATTCACTGTTCCGGTAAACGACCTAAACCCGGCGCTGCTTATCGGCGATACGGTCTACATTTGGGCCGATACGCATGGCAAGAAGGTCGGCGATCGGGCACCGAACACCGAAGGGGGCGACGGGTGTTCAAAACCCGAGGTTGAGACCGAAGTCCTTGCACTGACCCTGGAGCCTGCCTGTGCAACAGGTGATCCGAACGGGCCGGCACCCGTGATTACCAATATAGTTATAGGCGGGGTTACCAACATCTCGGCTACGGTGACTTGGACTACGGACATTCAGGCGACTTCGCAGCTGGAAGTTACCGAGGCCCTCACAGGAGTAACCTTTCTCACAGCCGTGGATACGAATTTGACAACATCCCATTCTGTGACAGCCACTAACCTAAAAATTAACACGATTTATTTTGTTCGGGTATATTCCGATGGCAATTGTCAGGAGGTAGTTAGCGCTGCCCGTATCTTTCGTACTCTGCGGTGAAATTCTGTGCAAGCCCATGTCCAGAGCGGCTTCGAGGCTAAATGCAAATGCAGCAATTGCTGCCGCCCGTGCAATGGTCAGGTGACGGAAATAATCAGGTTCCTGTCGCCGGACGAGGTAGAAGAGGTGGGACCCATCTGCGAGCCGATCGAGTAAAGTTCCGTCTCCCGGAGCCTAGCACGACTTTGCCGACGGCTTGCATATTGTGACCTTGACGGTGACGGACTCCTTGGGCCGTACCGCGACAGATCAGCAGGCGGTGAATGTTTTTGCCTCTGGCCCGAGCGCTTACTTTGATTTTGCCCAACGCGATGACGGCACGTTGACCATCGATTTTGATGCGGGATTGTCGGGGAGTCCGAATGGGATTGATCTTTATGGGTGGAAATTTGGTGACGGTACCCAACTTCCTTCAACCACAGTAAATATCAGTCACACATTCGCTTCACCAGGGACTTACAGCGTTTCACTTTTAGTGAGAGACGCTGCTACAGGCCACACAGATACCATAGTGATACAAATCATCGTTCAATAGGGTTCGTTTAAAAAAGGACGGGGATCAAATATCGGCTTAAGGAGCCGATCCATTTCAGGGCTGGAGAGGTTCGAGGGCTAAAAACATCTGAGGTGCGGGTCGTGTGTGAGGACAGTCGAAATGGGAAGTGCATGGCACCGCGCGTAATCTGTGATCGATGGTGAGTAGTTCCGCAGCTTTCCCTTTTCCCTTCGCCTATGGCTTTGCACGAGGTGCTGATCTATCGCCTTCCGCGGCGCAGCATCGCGGTCGGCGTGGCCCAGTCTTCGATCCTGAAGCCGCCGTTGACTTTGAATTCGATTTCGCCGATCCGCGGCTGCAGGAAATAGTTGGTGTGGTAATCTTTCTGCAAGTCCGCGTACGTTACGCCGGAAAGCTCTCTGGCGGTTGAGCCCATGTTGTCTGAAATGCCGGTGTCGCAAAGGGCGAAAACCAAGAACCTCCAAAGCCTCCCCGCCCTGTCCCAAATGTCGGCCGTTTGGGCGCGATTATAAATCGCGTCTATATACATTCTTTTTTTGCCGTAGGGCGAATCGATTAACGGCACCCCGTCGACTAGTAAAATCTCCGGGCGTAGCTCCCAGGTAGAGCGCGGAAATTTGTCATTGGAATCTTGAAAGGTGAACGGATCCCTTTTGCCGGGCGGCGCAAAGTAGCCTTTGTTCGATGGCGAAGGCGCAAGCATCGGTTTTCTCCCTACCAGCGTCCAAGACCAGGTAAGCAGAGGATCATTGTGAAGTCCCAAATCACTGACGAATAATGCCGAGTATGGGCTGACCGGTTCGAACCTCTGGGTTGAAGGAACCCTGCGAGTGCGCCTCAACGCAGGAATGTAGAGATCAGTGTCGGGAAGCCTGGTGCTGTCGTAATAGACCGTACTGAGCGAGGCGAGCCCATAAACGTCGAAGGGCTTGAGAAAAGTGAGAGCCACTCGATAATGCTCTCGCCTGTACGCCGGAATGACTGGTTTGGGCTCATGAACTAGCCGTCCCACGGTGTAAATCACTACAACGAACGCCGCTCCTTCCCGAACAACGGCGCCGCTTGCATCGATATCCTTCTCGCTGGCTATCTCCCTGGTGTCATCGTAGCGGACATGGTTAAAGACGTGATTCCACATCGCCTCGATGCCGCTTTTTGGTTCAGGAAACGGATCGCCGCCGATCCATGGATCTCCCTCTTTCGTCCATAGCTGCCCCTTGTTATCCAACATCGCCCTGCCCTTGTTGCGCAGCGTCGCTTGAACCCAGTAAGGAGCGATGATCCCGTCGGGAGCCGTGGTCGCTTCAGCGATTTTGAGCTGCGCTCCTCTCGTCAACTCGAGATAAAGCCCTTCCGGGCTAATGTCTTTGACCAGCTCGGCGTTGTCCTTTGATATGACCATGCCCGGCTTGACTTTACCGTTGGTGAACTTTTCTATAGAAAGCACTTCCTCCGGATACGCGGCGGCAATGCTTTTTCCTGCATCAACCAGAGACAGCACTGGCTGCAGCAAGCCCGCGCCGGCCCATGCGCCGGTCTTTTTGAGAAAATCTCGGCGTGACCATTCAAAGTGCTTCATAAAAGTTTGCTCCCTTTGCACAAATTTGATGACGGTCCGAGTCTCGGAGGCGACAGAAAAATAATTCACCGCAGAGACGCTGAGGACGCGGAGGGAACAGGATGAAACGAAATCCTCTGAGTGCTCTGCGCCTCTGTGGTTAACTCCCCGCTTTCCTTAAAAACCATAGGTGAAACGCAAGAACGTCCCGTCTGCCCAGAAAAAACTCCCCAGGCGCCCGGGTCTCTTTTCGGCACCGCCGAACTCGTTGTGGAACAAATCGAACCGCATGTTTGTTCCGATTTCCCAATGAATCCCCGCTTGCAGCCAATGGGCGTCGTCGATGTCGTAAACCCAAAGGAACTCCAACGTCAGACGTTTTTGAAAAAGCGGTTGTTGAAGAAGAATCGAAAACTGATGCAGCGCTTGATCCACTTTGGCGCCGCCCGATCTAACCTTGTTTAGACCGTTGCCGCCGGTGAAGGTCTCGAAAAACTGAAAACCGATGTTCATGGAATCCTGATCGGGGAATACGTACGTCGGCCGGTCCACGGCTAGCACGCTCTTCCACACAGGCCGTTCAACAATCCGAGTCGCGGCCGCTCCCCGCTGAAATGGCGCGTTCGGTATAACCGTCGTCTCTGCGCGTAACACGGCGCCGACTTTATGCCACACGTAATTGGCGGAACCCCCAACGATGTAAACCCGCGGATGTTTCCCATCCAGTCGAATTTGCGCGAACGGTGGTGAAGGAAGAAAAGAAATGCTTTTGAAGACGCCAACGGCATCATCGTTGGGTTTGGTGATGAAGTTGAGCGAAAATTGTATGTCGGCCACGGTTCCCGTCAATCGTCCTCCAACGGTCGGTTCCCCTTGGCTCACCTTCTCGTTAATTTTTACGATGCTGGGCACGACGTTGTACGGCGAGCCCTGGGGCGGAAGCAGCGTCGGAACGACAGCTCCCGGATTCAGCAGAAACTCGGCTGTCAAATCGGGAATGGTTTCGTTCTGAAGGCCATGATTCGCGCGGAGAAACCATTGCGGTATACGTATCGCGTCGAATTCTTCCGCCGCCCGGTCAAAGAAAAGCGATTGGCTGAGATCCAGTGGATTCACCGTATCCAAAACCCGCAGCGCAACCGCCTCGCCCCACGCGATGGATTGTTTCCCCAAGCGCACCCAGAGATTCCCTTTCCGGTAGTCCACGTAAGCTTGCCATAGCTCGGCCTTGACGTCCTTACCGACGGTGCGCAGCAGCACTCCGTTGCCGCCGCTGAAATCCGCCGGCAATGATTCGTACTGCCGCAAGCGAGAATCCGCCGATTTCGTGATGTCGTGAAACAGGCGCGGTTGGACAAAAGCGCTCCAGTTTTCGTCGAACTGGCTATAGATTCTCAAGTCGAGAAGCTGGCGCAGCAGCAAAAAATTCGGCGCGCCAGGACGGTCCAACAAGCCAAGGTTATTCGGGTTGACATGCCCTGATGATGGATTTGCCGAGAGCTGGTAAAAGCCGGTAATCTCGAACGAACCAAGCCGGATCTGAGCCGCGGTGAAACGGGGCGTCACGAGGATGAGAAAAGTCGCTGCGAAAACCCAAGGGGACAGTCCCCCTTCCGGAAAGGGGACTGTCCCCCTCTCGTCGGAACGTCGCCACCGAATGATTCGTTTCATTTTTCGTCTAACGAGGTGCTATCGTTTCTCCGCTCGAAACAAAGTTTACGCCCGACTGATAAATCTGGGTTTAAGAGCCGAAATGAGGAGCGGGATAATAACCAGCGCGGCAATCATATTGATGATCATGAGCACAGCGATCAAAAGCCCCATGTTGGCTTGGAACCGAAGACTCGACAGGAAATACCACGGCGCCACGCCGAGGGCCAGCGCGCTGGCGGTGAATAATATCGCTTGCCCGGTCGTCGTAATCGCGTGAAACAATGTTGGCGCGTAGTGCCTACGATACGGAAACTCTTCACGGATACGGCTCACGAGATAAATGCCGTAATCTATTCCAACGCCGGTGCCGACGGCAAGCACCGGAAGCGTATTCACGTCCAAGCCGATGTCTAGGCAAACCATCAGCGCGGCGGCAACGAGGTTCGAGACACTGACCGGAATAAGCAGGAGGAGCGCGGCGGCCACCGACCTGTAGGTGATGCTGCACATGACAAAGATTACCGCCAACACGCTCAACAGAATCTCCAATTGCGCTCGCGCTACGGTCTCATGGATCGCCGCGAGAAGTCCTATCGTGCCGGAAGCAAGCCGGAGGCTGAAAGTATGGCCGTGGCTGGCTTCCTCGCTTTTTTGGAACGCTCTGGCTCTGCTCAATGCTCGCTCGATGGTCGTGCTGCGGTGGTCTTTGTACCATATGTTTATGTTTGCCGCCTCCAAATTCCCCGTGAAGAACCGGTCGGCGTCACCCGGGCCCGCGCCGCTCAGCGCCAATTGCGAGATCATGGCAGCGTCGCGCTCATTCTCCGGTACCACTCCCCATTTGGGCAATCCGCCGTGAAGGAGACGATGGGTTGAGGTCACAAGGTCGGCGAAGGAGAATGTGCCGCCGACTTCAGGGTCGATCGCCATATAACGTTGGACTCGCTGCATGAGGTCCAAACCGTCTGGGCTTAGTACGGAAGCATGCGGGTCGCCGCTTTCCAATACGATTTGAAGCAGGTCGAATCCCGGAAATCTTTCATTGATTTTACCAACGGCCGAGTTGTACGCCGAGTCTGGCCATAGAAGCGACACGCCAGGGTGCTCATCTCCTACGGCGAGTTGTTTAGCGGTGAACCCGGACCACACGATGACAATGAGCAGCGTAAGTGCGGTGGCTCCAGCGTACTTCCCTTGGCTCAAACTGGCCACGGCATTAAGCACTCTCTTGAGCATGAGATGGAATCTTGCGACGATCCACGAAAGCCAGGGGGCGTTGTTTTTAGAAGTGGCTCGTCCCACTATTGCCGCGGCATGGCGCGGCGGGGGCAAAAGCGACAGAACGATCGGGGTGAAAACGACGTTGGCCGGAATCAAGCTTAAGGCCCAAAAACCAGACACGATCGCCGCCTTTTCCATAAGAGGAATCGGAGCCATCCCGATCAGGAAAAGCCCCGCGGCGTCCGTTAAAATGCTCAGAACGCCGGGCGGAAATATCGACACGACGGATCCAATACAGGCCTTTTTCTGATCTTTTGTGTCCGCGTAAATCTCAAAGTAACGGCCGCAAGCTTGAATCGCATGGCTAAACGAGCGCGCGATCAAGAGCACCGGCAGGACCATGATCAACGGATCGAGGCTAACCTTGAGAAGCGCGGCAATTCCTAACCCCCACACTGCGGCGGTGGCCGAGACGATGATCGGGGTTGCGATGCCGCACAGGTTGCCCACGTGAACAGCCAGCAGGAGAATCATAGCGGCGAGGGTCGCCGCGAAGATCAGAAGCGTCTCTCGCTGGTAAAAATAAACCCAGCCGCTCAGGAGCGGTTGGCCGGCGGCATAAATAGCGTGGTTGTCATCGTCGAGGCGCTCGATAATGTCGTTGACGCCTCGGAAGATCACGGTGTAGTCGGCCAGCCTCTCTATGAAGGTTGCTTGAATGAGTGCGGCATCTTCCTGCCGGGAGACCAGAACATTCATGACTTCGGGTGCGGAACGAATCTTGATCCGGAGCTTCTCCAAATCGTGAACATCGTGGGGAACCGGTCCGACAAGAAAACTACTCGCTTGGATCCCACCGACGGTCGCTTCCAAATGCTTTATTTTGGGCGACGCGATGGAAAGTACCTGATTATGGTCCACCCCGGGGATGAGGTCGATTTGCCTTGTCGCCTGCTGGATCTTTGCCAGAGTTTGCGGGTTGTAAATCGTTCCGTTTTTAACCTGCACGACCAAAAAAACTGAAAGTGGCGAACCAAACTGAGGATATTTTTCGAAAAGTTTTGAGTGGGGATGGCGTTTCGGATACAGGTCACGAAAATAGGTCGCGACGACTAGGTGTGGAATTTGCCAGGCGAAAAACGCCGTCAGCAGCAGGATGACCCAGCCCACCGCGATCCGGTGAGCATATAGCCGCTCGCTCCACTTTCTCACGGCGCCAGCTTTTCCGTTGTCGGCTCCCCGCTATCGACCTGGCTCAGGCCGATAGTCTGGATCGTTCCCGACTGACCCACCACAAGGGCGATACCGTCGCTAATAGCCACGCCGCTGAACCAAATATTTACTGGCGGGGAAACCACGGGAGCCCAATCCAGTCCGCCGTTGCTGGTTTTCAGCATGACACCCGCTCCCACGATCACGACGATTTTCTCAGCGAGAGAAATCCCGTAAAGATCTCGCTGCCCGTCGATTCCGATCGGTTGCCAAATTTTTCCACCGTCGGACGTCTTCAGAAGAGTCCCCTTCTGCCCGACGGCCCAACCGTTAGATGCATCGCGAAATTCAATCGCCGCGATTTGCGGGAAATGGCTCCCGGCTCGCTGTGTGATCCATGTCTCGCCGCCATTGCGAGTATAAAGAATCAGACCGAATTCCCCGCCTAACCAGCCTTGCTTCGAGTTGGCAAAGTGAATCGTATTGAGGTTTGGCTCCACGTCGCCGACTTCGAGCATGACGCTCGGTAGGAGCTCTTGCCATGGCAGCTTGTGCTTTGTCCAATTCACACCGCCATCGTGGGTGGAAAGCACGGTCCCGAACGCGCCGACCGCAAAGGCCGCTTTGTCGCTAAGAGCATGGACTCCGAGGAGGTGCCCTTTGGTACCCGAGTTCTTAAGTTGCCAGGAGCGACCCGTGTCTGTCGTAGTCAGAATCGTCCCGCCTCCGCCGACGGCGAAACCATGGCGCTCGTCGGCAAACGACACCGAAGTGAGAGCTTTTGTGGTCCCACTTTTTTGCCGGCTCCAGCTCTTGCCGCAATTCGCGGTATGGAGGATCAACCCGAATTTGCCGACGGCCCAGCCTTGTCCGCTTGAGACGACGTCAACGGCATAGAGTTCATCGTGAAGCGTGAGCAGTCTTTCACGAATAAGCACCTGATTGCTTTTGGAATTAGAGGACGAGAACTGCGCCACGACAAGCGTGACGAATACTAAGACCAGGAGACTGAACCCTAACCCGACAAAGCATTTTTTCGAACCGAGCATCGAGCGAATTATACCTTCACCGTTAGCGGTAACCTTTCCTGCCTTCCGTCTGAATATATTTTGGATTGCCTGTGGCGTCTCCCAGGGATTTTCTGATTTCGCCGATGCTTACCTTCAGCGCCGCGTCAACCACTGTGGTGCGCGGCCAGATGGCGCTTAGAAGCTCGTCCTTGGTTACCAAGTGGTGCGCGTGTTCGACGAGATAGCGAAGAATAGCGAAGCTTTTGGGGCGCAGGGGCACCTTCTCGGAGTCACGGAGCAGATACCCGTTGGTGATATCCAGAACAAAAGGAGGAAAAAAGAGCTGATTTCCATCGCTCATGGGCGCCTCGGCCGCTTCCTCAATCGCTGGCCGCGTACTACTTTTACCATATTTTTACCGTTTGGCCATTGCCACAAAAGTCGTAGGACTGTTAAATCCTCGAAGGAAAGGCGAATCCTTGGCGCGTGGCGCCATGAAGCAATTAGGAGGTTGGCTGATAAGGCCTCGATTAGTTTGCAAACAATGAGTCAAAAAACGAGGTGCGGTTCAGTAGCCGGGGGGGATTGGGTCGCAGTCTGCCGTGAAAAAAGGATCAAAAAAAGGAGGAGTAACTATATGCGCAAAACTTCTATCTTTGCCCTTGTCGTAGCCGGGGTCATCGCGGTGATGCTGTTCACCAAGAGCGCCGCCGAGGCACAACAGGAGCAGGGCCTGAACAACCTGCTCCGTGGGGAGTATGCATTCAGCGGCGAGGCCGCGTGCCTGGTGTCAGATGAAGGCTTTGGTGCCGATCTCACGCCCGTTAATACCGGCGCGCCATTTCCGTTCGTGAGGTCTTTCAGCGTTCAAGGGGTTGTAAGGTTTAACGGTGACGGGACGGCAACGCGTGTCGTGCGGGTCGTGAGCATCCGTCACCCCACTGCGACTACGGGGGTGGGCTCAGCCAGTTCGGTCGACATTGAGGCTGATGCCACCTACCAGGTCGCGCCTGACCGGAGCGTTACGGTCGAGACTACGACGCTTAACGGAACCGTTCTCACCGGCCCCCGCGCAGGCCAGACGTTCACTATTGAGAACTTCCCTGATCTGGTCGGTTTGATCTCGCAGGACCACAAGACTCTCACGCTCGCTCACCGTGAGCCGACTGTGGAGACGCAGACCTACTCCAATGGGGATGTTTTTGACCGAATCTGCCATCGCTCCCGTGTCGCCATCAGTCTGATGGGTGGGGCGACTCAATGAAAAATTTTAAAAGCCTGATCGATGTCCGACGGCGTGCGGCGGAACAGTCCCGCTCTCGTCTGCGCAATCAGGAAGTAAGCTTTATTTTCCGTCGGGAACCTATGCCAAAAGGGAAGAGCACAAAGACCTCAAGGGCCATTTGGTGCATTGCCGTTAGCTGTTTAATCTCGGTCCTCTTCGTTTCCACCGTCTCGGCCCTGACCATAACGTCTACGGTCCTCCCCAACGGCGAAGTGGGCGTGCCTTATAATTTTGAGTTGCAAATCAGCGGCGGCGTGCCGCCCTACAATATCGAGGTCACGAAATGTTGTCTCCCGCCGGGCCTGGGCCCGGACCCCGAATCATCCACGATCACCGGCACTCCGGAGCTAGCGAAGGCTTGGCGTTTTAAGCTAACCGTCACCGACGGGCTCAGTGCCACCGTAACTCGTAATTTCAAGATAAAGATTCTTAAGCCAGTTGCGATTACGACCAAGGCCCTTAAGGCAGGCAAGGTAGGGAAAAAATATGTCGGCACCCTGAAAGCTGCCGGCGGAAAGAAGCCCTATACCTGGTCTTTGATTTCAGGAACGCTGCCAGAGGGGGTGAGTTTTGACGCCGCCACGGGGAAGCTAGCGGGCATTCCCACGGAAGGCGGCAGCACCGACGTAACCTTCCAGGCGACCGACGACTTAGGGGCAATCCATCAAGCGAGTTTCACCATCGCTGGCATTGGTCCGCCGCCGCGCCCGCTCCCGCCGCTATCCGACGATCCGGCTGCGCGCTTACGGGGTGCAACAATTGATAACTCCTATTGTTGCTGGTCCGATCCAAATTACCCGGGATGGAAGTACATGGATAGATTTCCCAGATGGGGTGGAAATGTTTTCAGTTTGATGTTCAAACCCTTTTTGCAGGGCGAACCTGTTCTACCGGGCCAATCTTTGACCAAGAGGCTAATGAAGGCACTTGAACAATACGTCTCCGTGATGGACTGGGCGTTGCAGCGCAATATGCACGTAATCTTGCGTTTTCACACAATTGAAATCTATCCCCGCACCCCCTTCCGTATCTGGCCGGATGACGGGCGCGTTCTGTGGACGGACGCCTCCGCTCAGGACGAATTTGTACAAGCCTGGGCCGACCTGGCCAAGCACTTCAAGGGCAAAAAGGGCATCATCTTTAATCTTCTGACTGAGCCTCAGCCTTGGCGAGATGCAATACCGCAGGATCTTGGACAGCAGGTGTGGAACACGCTCATTCCGCGCTTGATCGATGCCATTCGGGCGGAGGACCCAGAGCGCTGGATCATTGTCGAGCCGCTCACGGGTGATGCTACTGCCTTTGCCGATTTGGTAGTCAGCACGGATCCAAAGGTTATGTATGAATTCCATTTTTATGAGTCGCATCTCTTTACCTGTCAGGGCTGCGGGGATTTTTTTCCGCCCGCGGGGACAGTCACCTATCCCGGATGGACACCCGATGTCCCGTGGGAACCCACAAGGTATTGGGATAAGTCCGCCCTCGAGCAAGCACTGCTCCCGGCGATAAACTTTCGCGATGCGCATAATGTTCGGGTGATCGCCGGCGAATTCGGTACTGTCTATTACGCCCCGATGGATTCCCGCATCCGTTGGACGACGGATGTCATAGACCTCCTGGAAGCCTATGGCTTCGATTGGGCCTACTTTATTTACGGGGCGGTGGCTTCCGGTGATGGCTGGAGTTTCGAAGGCACGCCTTTTGAGTCGGTGGTGACTTCAAAGTATGCTTTGAACCTGCCGCCGTAATAACTTCGTTACCGCTCTAGGGATAACGCGGGCAACCTGGAATCGCGCGGTACCGGAGTGGACGCTTTGAAGCCGCGGGGAACACGCTGCGGCAGCGCGTATTAGGGAAAGCTGAATTCTTCTTCGCTGGCGTTTTCAACGCCGTAGCGCACCAAGGCGTCGACGTCGAACTCCGATTCGTCCTTTTCCACGTCGCCGAGGCGCGCCTTGGTCGCCGGATGTCTGGGCACGAAGAGCTGGCAGCAGTCCTGATCCGGTATCGCAGAGATGTCGAACGTGCCGATGCGGCGCGCTTGGTCGATGATCTCTTGTTTGTCCATGCCGACCAGAGGGCGCAGGATCGGCAACGTCGCCGCCTGCTGGATCACCGCCATATTCTCCAGCGTCTGCGACGCGACCTGGCCGAGGCTTTCGCCGGTGACCAGGGCCTTCGCCTTTTCCCGTCGCGCTATCGCTTCGGCGATTCTTAGCATCATGCGCCGGTAAAGAACCACCCGCAGCGGGCGGCTGACGGCCGCGACGATCTGTCTTTGAATCTCGCCAAAGGGAATCAAGAACAGGCGCGAATTGAATTGATGGCGCGTCAGCCTCTTGAGAAGCTCGCGAACTTTTTCCTGGGAGGTTTTGTCCTGGTAGGTCACGTTTGTCAAGTCTTTCCATGTCGAGCTCGGATCGAGACCAGCAACGCTACAACGCGCTCAAGCACGCCGTGGTCGACATCGGCTTTATCCGCCGCGGTAGTGTGGTGCGTCGCTTCATGCCCTGCGGAACGGCTGGCTGCTCGTGCCGGGCCACGCCGCCCGTGTTGCACGGACCGTACTATCAGTGGACGCGCAAAGTGCGAGGAAAGACGATGACGGTCCGTTTAACGCGCGAGGAAGCCAACCTCCTCATGCAGTGGATCTCCAACAGCCGTCAACTCGATAAGATCGTGGCGCAGATGGAATCCGTCTCCATGCGCATCACAGAACGGCTGCTGCGAAAATCAAAGAAATCGTGATCTCAATGTGCGGAAAGTAGGTTATAAACGCTGCTCGACGGTCTTTTGTACGTAGTCAGACAAAATTGATCTTTTTCCGGCTACTGCGTTTTGCCTCGGTTGTTTGGCGAAAGGAGAGTAAAGAACCCGGGGCTGGAACGCGCCATTTAAACTTATCTAACAGTCAAGATATGGGTTTCACCATGGACACGGCTGCGTGGCTTGTCCTTCACCACGATATCGACATCCTTGTCGAGGCGGTTGAGGAAATGGCAGAGTCGATCGAGCGAGAAGTTTTTCAGATGTCCTCGCATCAGCGCTGATACTTTGGGCTGGTCAATGCCAAGAAGAGTCGCGGCGGCGGTTTGATTGAGGCGGCGCTGACGGATAATCTCGACGATCTGCATGGCAAGTTTCGCTTTCGCCAAATGCTCTTCGGGATTGGCAAATTTCAGATCGGCAAAAATATTATCGGTGCCGTATTCTACGGGTTCAGGAGCGCGCCGTTTGGTCATAGTCATTTCCTCCGGTTCTTTTCTAGCTCAACCGCTTGCTTGAGGCGCCGTTCGATCAGTTCGAGATCGGGCTTCGGCGTAGTGATTCCCGACTTCGATTTTTTCTTGAAGACATGGAGCACATAAATCCATTCGGCAAAGCGGACGGTGTAAACGGCGCGATAAGTGGCACGGTCGTAATCGACGACGATCTCTTGCACACTGGCGCCGCCAAAGCCTTTCAAGGGTTTGGCTTCCGGCGGCATCTTGCCGCACTGCACCTGAAACAGGATGAACCCCACCTCTTTTTGAACCGCCTCCGGCATCGCCAGGAGATCTTTTTTGGTAGAACCAATCCAGGCAACGGGTTTGACGGCCTCAGCCATCGTTGAATTATGCCTGATCAAGCATAATGAGGCAAGTGAATATTCGAGGCTGCCAGCTCCTTTCGACCCTCAGGCGATAGCTCTGTCTGATTCACCCGTTCGCATTTTTCGTTTTTGATCGGCGGCTTCGTAGCCTGACCAGCATTGACGCTGGCCTGAAGGCGCTTTCTACTTTTCGATTCGGTTTTGAGGATGCCTCTGGATCGAAGACTTGCTTCTAGATACGAAAAAGCAGATGTCTGCGTTCTCCTCGGTTACGGGAAAGTGAACTCTTCTTCGGTTGCGTTCTCAACGCCGAAGCGAACCGATTCCTTCACATCGATGTTTGCCTCATCCTTTTCCACGTCGGCCGAGTGCGCCTTGGTGGCGGGGTGCTTCGGCACGAAGAGCTGACAGCAGTCTTGGTCGGGAATGGACGAGATATCGAACGTGCCGATGCGGCGCGCTTGGTCGATTATCTCTTGTTTGTCCATGCCGACCAGAGGGCGCAGGATCGGCAAAGCAGTCGCCTGCTGGATCACCGCCATATTCTCCAGCGTCTGTGAGGCGACCTGGCCGAGGCTCTCGCCGGTGATCAGAGCCTTCGCTTTTTCCCGTCTCGCTATCGCTTCTGCGATTCTAAGCATCATGCGCCGGTAGAGAACCACCCGCAGGGGGCGGCCGACGGCGGCAACGATCTGTCTTTGAATCTCGCCGAAGGGAACCAGAAACAGACGCGACTTGAATTGATGGCGGGTCAGCCTCTTGAGAAGCTCGCGAACTTTTTCCTGGGAAGTCTTATCCTGGTAGGGCGCACTGTGGAAATGGACGAAGATCAGCCGGCAACCGCGCTGCATCATTCGATAGCTCGCCACGGGCGAGTCGATGCCGCCGGAAATCAACGAGACCACCCGGCCGCTGGCGCCTACCGGGAGGCCGCCTGGACCGGGGATTTTATTGAAGCCGAAAAAGGCGTCGCGCGGTAAAATCTCGACGAACACGGTAAACTCGGGTTTTTCCAAATCGACGCGCGCGTGCGATCTTTCTTTGACGGCGGCGCCGAGCACGCGATTGATTTCCGGCGAGGTCAATGGAAAAGTTTTGTCGCCCCGTTGGGTGTCGATGCGAAAGGATTCGAAGGGCGCGCCGTGGAGCCCCACGGGCAAGCCCGTAGCACCTTCCAGTACGCCCGTGGGGCGGAATCCTGAGCAAGAGTCCGCGGCCAAGACCGGGGATCGAGTCGAAGGATCGAGTGAATCGAGGATTCTCTCACGCAGCGCATCCATATCTCTCGGCGTTCTTTCGACCAGAGAAAAATTCGCCACCCCAAAGACTGCGCCGATGCGTTCGGTGACGGTCGCTTGATCGATGTCGCTTTTCAAGGTTAACAACAGGCGCGCCGGCAGGCTACGGATGTCTTTGACGCCGAGATCCTTTACGGCCGAGATGATGTTGCGCTTCAACAATTCAGTGAAGTAGGCGCGGTTGCCTTTTTTCAAGGCGATCTCGTGGTAGCGAATGAGGACCGAATCCATGCATGACGCATAGCAAATCCGCTCTGCTTTTGCATGTTACGAACCCTGTGGTAGTATCGGCTCACATGGATTTAGTGGGTCTTCGGGGATTACTGTGAAAGAGTATTCACCACAGAGACGCAGCGTTCGCTAGAAAGGACCGCGTTGCGCGGGTTCAAGTCGTTCAAAATGTTCCAATCGTTCAAGACGTTTAATCAGGACAACTCACCACAGAGACGCGGAGTTCACAGAGGTTATTTTCTACTCCCTCTTCTCCGCGACCTCAGCGCCTCCGCGGTGCAGTTTCCGAGTCCTTGCACTGATATAGCGTTGGCCAGGTTAGCCACACAAAAGCCTGAATAACCGATTTAGCAGGAGTCGCCCATGAGCAACTTCAAAAAAATCTCGGACGTTCGACATTTCTCCCTCGAGAAGATGAAAAAGAACGGGATTTTTGAGACTGACAGATTTTTCTGCGACACCTATTGTTTCGAGCCCGGCCAGGAGCAAAGCCCTCACACGCACGGCGGCGAGGATAAAGTTTATTACGTGCTGGAAGGCAAAGGCCTGTTCAAGGTCGGCGACGAGGAAAGGGAGCTTGGAGCCGGCGAGATCGCGCTGGCGCCGGCGGGCCAAACTCATGGCGTGGTCAACCGCAGCCAGCAGCGGCTTGTAACACTGGTCTTCGTCACTCCCAAGCCGCACCACTAGCAGCCTGCAACCGAGTTTTTTAGCGACCTGCTAAATTCCTATGAATCGGGAAGAACAAGAAGTGGCCAAAGCAAACGAAAGCTTTTACCGGGCTTTCGAAAGCCTCGACATCAAGCGGATGGAGTCGGTCTGGGACCGGGATGACGCAATCCAGTGCGGTCATCCCGGCTGGCGCATCCTGCGCGGCTGGCAATCCGTCATGGAAAGCTGGCGCGCGATTTTTGAAAACACTCCGCAGATTCGCTTTCTGTTGACCGATGTAACCGTCGAGGTGCGCGACGGGCTCGCCTGGGTGACGCTCTACGAAAACCTCAACAGCTTGGTTGAAGGGCAGAACGTCGCGGCGACGATTCTCACGACGAATATTTTTCGCAAAGGGGCCGGCGGCTGGCGCATGATTCATCACCACGGGTCTGCCGTGATGCAAGCACCGCCGGACGAAGAGGCGCCCGTGGTCCACTAACTTTGGTTTTTCAGGATTTACTGTGAAAGAGTATTCACCGCAGAGACCCAGCGCGTCACAGCCGCAACCAAGAAGTAGAAGCAGATTTCACCACGAAGGCACGAAGGTCACGAAGGAAGAGTTTTCGCGCAAAGCCGCAAAGGGTGCGCGTTTACCGATGCTGTACTCGGTCGATTCCTTACGCCTCACCCCTAACCCCTTACTGGGAGGTGAGGAGTGAAGGGTAAGGAGTTAGGAGATTTGAATACCCTTAAGGGGAAAACAGCCCTCGTTACCGGCGCGGGGCGCGGGATCGGCCGGGCGATCGCCATTTCCTTGGCGAAGTCAGATTGCCACGTCATCTTGACCGCGCGTACCGTCTTGCAACTAGCGGAGGTGCAGCAAGAGCTTCGCGATATCGGCGACAGTGCCGTGGCGATTCAGGCTGACTTAACACGGGACGATGATCTGAACAGTCTAGTTGAGTCATGCGGCGCCGTCGATATTTTGATCAACAACGCCGGCTGGGGTAAACGCGCGCCGGTCGTCAAAGGGAACATAGAGGATTGGGAGCGCACGTTTCGCGTCAACCTGCGCGCGCCGATGATTCTCGCCAAACAACTCTTGCCGGCTATGATCGAAAAAGGTGAAGGGGCTGTGATCAACATCGGTTCGGTCTCGGGAAAGACCGGTGAAGCTAATGGGGCAGCCTATGCCGCTTCGAAGTTCGGTCTGATCGGCTTCACCCAGTCGCTTTACGAAGAAGTGCGCGAGCACGGTATCAAAGTCGCGGTTATCCTTCCGGGATACGTCGACACGCCGCTGATCCCACCCAACCGCCAGCTTGATCGCAGCAAGATGATTCAAGCCGACGATATCGCCCAAGCCGTTAACTACGTATTGACTTCGCCCGCCACCTGCTGTCCCGTGGAGATCACTGTCCGACCGCAGCGGACGCCGTACCGATGAGTGGCAAGCCGCCATTGCGGTACGGTGACGCCAAGAAACTACGTCGATACTGTACACATAGGGTTTTATCGCGGTGGAAATGGAAAATGGGGAATGGCTGGCCCTGAACCCCTCTAATTGCATAAATCGGTCTCGCCGCCGACTGTCATGCGGTTAACTCGCCAATGTGAATTCACGAACCAGGCTGCCAACCTTTAGCCTGCAGGGCCGCCTGAGCTTTGCGAACGAAAGAGAAGTCGAAGAGCTTGTCCACCGGCGCAACTTCTTTAACTCCGGAAGCCTTGGCTACGAATGCCGCCATTTTCTTCTGCGCATCATCGGACAACGCGCCATCAGCGGTCATCGTCGGCCGCGACGCGTCATAAATTTTCGCGGCCACCTGCTCGTCGATCTTCACACTCTTCGACAACGCTTTGATTGCGCCAGGTCGATTGTCGCGCGAATGAAGAAATCCCATCAGCGAAGCCCGCACGAAACGATCGACCAAAGCCGAGTCGGCCCGCAAGGTCTCGTCGCGAGCAACGATGCCGCCGCTGGGCAGAAGAAAATCCTGATCTTTGAACGCCACCAGCTCGCGAAATCCGGCGTCCTTTGCAACAAAAGTGTAGGGCGCAATAATCATCGCCGCATCCACGGCGCCGCTGATCAGGCTCGTGACGCGCGTGTCCGCCGAACCGATGCTGAGAATATTCACATCCCGCCCGCCATCGATGCCATTGGCCGCCAAATACTCCCGCAACAAGAGATCGTCGATCACCGATGGCCCAGACACTGCGATTCTTTTGCCGCGCAGAAGTTTGAGGTTTTGTATATCGTTCTTGACAAACAACGCATGCTGCGGCTTGTCGAAATGTACGAGCAACACTTTCAACGCGCCGCCGCGCAACGCCGTCGTCAAACCGATCAAAGGAACCGTGGAGAACTCTGCGCTGCCGCTTAGCACTGCCAGGTTTGCCGTTGGCGCCCGCATCGCGATCAACTCAACGTCCAATCCCTCGCCGGCGTAGTAGCCATTCAGCTTCGCGGTTAAGAAAGACAGTCCGGCAATAGTGTGGCCGGGCATGGCGACGAGCACCTTGCGCGACTGACTGTAGCCAGTCAACGGCGTCACCAACGCGATAAGCATGCCGAAAAGAACAATTCTCCGTACGAGTTGCACGCTCTCACTCCTGGATGGCTGATCATTAATGATAGGAGTTTGTTTTGAGCTTCCACCACCGAGAACTCAAGCATTCCCCCCAACAATCACCATGCCCAACATGGCTTTTAGAGCGCAAAGGCCTGCCGGAAAGCGCCAAGCGGGCTCAGCCCCTATTTTTAAATAGCGATACCGAACCGTTTCTTGAATTCATGTGGCGTTTCCTTAGAAATATTTGAGCGCCTAGACGGATCATCGACCGGACGCCGACATCCCTACTTCTTAATCAGTTTCGTAACAATACTCCCATGCCCACCGCGGACATACGCGGAGTGTGTGCCAGCTCCTCCCGCTACTACAATCTGGATTTCTTCCGGTCTTCCAAAAACCGGGACAAGGGTCTCAGGAGTAACCGGGCCGAAGTACTCTGGGATTGCGCTCCATTTTGGACTGGTTGCGCCATATTGGGTCTTGGCGTGCTCTACAATGTATTTTCTAATAGCATCCTTCGTCCATCCGTCTTTCGCCAATATGGCAGCACGCTCCGGCGATAACACCAAAAAGTAGCTTTTAGAACTGCCAGGACCAACGAAGGCTCCTCCGCCGAAGCAGCGCGCTCCACCACCAAGATAGCTGGATAGGGTCGTTAGAACCTCAGGGCCTGTCCTGCAATGAAGCTCCTGAAGGGGAATGAAGTCGCCACTCATGACGGTAATAACATTGTCCGTTGGCTTAAACCCATTTTCCACATGGTAGGGCTCCCAGGGATTGGCATCCTCATTTTCGCCAAAAAAATAGGCGATGATATTGGCCCGACTGCCAAGAACTGATCTGTCTATGCACGTCGATGCCACTGATCCACCAACGATAAATCCTATCAGGTTAATAGTATAGCCGATGGAGACATTAGCATGGTTTCCACCGGCTAGACACCCTGAACTATATGCAATGCCTAACTCCTTCATGATCGGTCCATTTACCATGACCATGGGAGCCTCTGAGCCTGTCGTTGTCGCCGTCCCTAACCAGTCGTAGGATTCTTCGCTGAAAGCTTCCATAATTGTGATAAGCAGCGGCATATACTCCGGCTTGCATCCAGCCATCGCTGCATGGACGGCAAGTAACTCGACAGTAAGGGCGCCGTTTCTCGGTGGGACGACCCATAGGACTTCGTTAGGGGAACGGCTTGTTCCTTTCAGCATGGCCTTGACACGCTCTGGCGTGGGGGGAACGATGGGAAGGCCTAAAGACCAGCCCTTTTCGAAGATTAGCTTGTTCACATCCTCAACAGTGCCTGTAAACTTGAATCGCTCAGCTGGGTAAGCTGGTTTTCGAGATGAACCCTCTGTTACCTGTGGTCTCCACTCCGGTGCCATCTTGACGATCTCTGGAAAGGCTGCATCAGCCTTTGCTCGAATCTGTTCTTTGCTTATTCCACCCATCGGGTGCTCTACTACCACAAACGACATGTCGAGCACGCCAGTGCCAGCCGTTGTTGCCCTTGCCAACTCTATAAAAGCGCTAGTAGCAAGCGTAAGTGTTGATATGCCTTCCTTCTCAAGCTTTGACTGGTTCACGACCAGCCCTGCAGTGCAGCTCCCTCAATCGCCTTGTGCACCAATGACTATCGCGGGCTTAAGGTCTTTTACCTTCTTAACAAGCTCGGCCGGGAGTGCTCCGGGGCCATATTGCTTTGTTGCGGGGTCAACTTCCCACAACTTGATGACCTTCACATCTTTAACTTGTTCGGCAAGCAACTCCCCTATTCTACCAAGGAAGAGGTCTCCATTGGTCTTCGCATTCCAGAGAAGAGCCACGGTCTTGCCCTCCAAAGTAACAGGACGACAAGAATCGATCTCTATCTTCCCGCGCGGCGGCAACACAATTGCGCCGTCAGGGTTTATGAGTTCCCATTGCTGGACTGTCTCTGTCATCTTGGTCACTCCTTATTATTATGGATACGTCCAAAAACTCCACTTTTTTGAGGACGAGTCCATTCAGTTATTTTTCAGAAGAGTTTGCTTCAATCTCATGCCGGGTGTCAACTTTTTTTTCTTTCCTTGGCTTCATGTACGATGGCCTTAAGTTCCATGCTCTCTCCTCTTTTTTTTGCCGCTGTCCACGCATATCTCTGCGAAATCCCAACAGTACGGCGCTCCGTGGCATTCGATGGATTCTCTGCTTCTTCGGATGGCTTCGCCTGAAGACGAAAAAGTCCCGGACTAAGTCTCTGAAGTTTATTTTGCTTTCCGAGCCCGGACCATGCTGAATCCATCCGGCAGGATCTTGCGTTCGAAGTCTGCAAAGCCGGCTTCCTGCAACCAATCCCGGTGCTCGCGCTCCGTGTAAGCCTGGCCTTGATCGTAGATGTTTAAGTAGACGAGATTGCGCATCACCGAGCCCAGCGGAGAGGTGCCCGAGTCGTCGACGATGTCGCCGCGAATGTAAATCGCTCCCCCCGGATTCACGACCTTGCCGACGTTTTGGAGCGCGCGCCGCGCTTGCTCGCGCGAGATCACCTGAATAAATGAGCTCAGGACGGCGGCGTCGAAGGCGCCGGCCGCACTCTCGTTGATAACGTCGATGCTCTGCACCTGAACCCGGCCGCCTGCGCCCGCCTCCTCGACGATCCGCCGGGTGATCGGCGTTACCGTCGGCAGCTCCGCCACGGTCGCCTGGATATGAGGATGCGTTTCGGTGACGGCGATGGCCAGGCCCCCGGAGCCGCCGCCGACATCCAGTAGGCTGCGATGCGATGACAAATCGAAAATCGCGGTCAGCTCGCGTCCGCGGCGCAGCGCTTGGGCATGATTGCTCCGGTAGAATGTTTCCAATTCCGCCGCGGATGCGCCGGCGAAGTCGAGCTTGGCCTGCGGCGCTCCCGTGCGGATCGATTCCGCGGTGCGCAGCCCGGCTTGCCAATTGTTCAACAGCACTTCATGTTTTCCGCCGCGGTAGGAGGCGAGGCCGCGAACCAAAAAACGATTCGCTTCGCTGGAATTGGCGAAAAGGCCGTTTTCTATTTTCAACAGTCCCGCGGCCGCCAGCGCATAGAGGAGCGACTTGAGCTTGTCCGCTTCGACGCCGAGTTTGCCGGCGAGCTGCTCGACGGACATCGGGCCGTCTTTGAGCGGAGTAAAAAGGTCCAGCCGGATTCCCGCCAGCAGCGCGAAGGATGGCCAAACCGCCCATTCGAGTCCTTCGATGTTTGTTGGTCGAAGGTCTGAATCTGTCATCCCGCCACCTTAATGACTAAGCAGTTCATTAACAAGTAGCCATCCGGTCGACCCTTCGACTCGAGCCCTGGCCTTGGCCGGGGACTCTCGCTCAGGATTTCGCTACGGGCTTGCCCGTGGGCTCCACCCACGAGGAAATCCTGGATAGGATGGGGTGGAGGTCCACAAAGTAAATGGCGAAGATGGTCGAGTTGTATAGGTCTGACGCCGTAGACGATCGAAGATTGTCGAGAAGTGCCGGCTTGCCCCGAACCGATGTGAGGTTGACATAATAGCGTTGACTTAATAATAGCTGATTAACGGACACTCTCCGTCCAAAGATAGCCCAGAAATGAGAGGTGGAGGCCAGTGCGTTTTCTCTGATAGTTGCTGGAGGTTTTCAAACCTGGGCGGGCACCGGGTCGTCGGGCCAATTTTGAGTTCTCGGCGGCTGATCCCTGACAAAGAAATTCCTATCATAAAGCGAATCAGTCAAAGATGAGGAGGACTCCATGCTTAAAACCACCGCGGTTCTAATTTCGTTTCTACTGCTTTCCGTGTCCCATTCAGGCGCCGCCACCCCCGATCAAGAGTTTTACAAAGGCAAGACGGTCCGCATTATCGTCGGCTTCGCCGCGGGTGGAGGATTCGACGCCTACGCGCGAGCAGTCGCGCGCCATATGGGCCGGCATATTCCCGGCAATCCCGCATTGATCGTTGAGAATATGACCGGCGCGGGCAGCCGCGTTGCGGCGAATTATTTATTCAGGGCTCCGGCGGACGGATTGATCATCGGCAATTTCATCGGCTCCCTGGTCTTGCAACAAATCATGGGCGACAAAGGAATTGAATTTGACGGCCGCAAGTTCGAATGGCTCGGCGCGCCGGTGCAGGACGAAACCGTCTGTGCGCTTACCAAAGCTAGCGGTATCAATTCGTTGGACAACTGGTTCGCCGCCAAGAAGCCGGTCAAACTCGGCGGCGAGGCGCCCGGTGCCAACGACTCCGACGTGCCGCGAGTCTTGAAGGCGGCGCTGAATTTGCCGTTACAGTTGATCGAAGGCTTCAAGGGAACATCCCACATCCGTATCGCCGCCGAAGCCGGCGAGGTCGACGGCGGCTGCTGGACCTGGGCGTCGATTCGAACTACGTGGGGCCAGGGATTGGAATCGGGCCTGGTAAAAGCAATCGTTCAGGTCAATCCGCAGAAGGCCGCTGACATTCCCAACGTGCCCAACGCCATCGACTACGCGAAAACCGCGGAAGCAAAAGTGCTGATCGAATCCGGCGTCCATGCGCCGTCCGCCATTCTGCGCGCCTACGCGCTTCCGCCCGGAACGCCTAAAAGCCGTATGAATCTCTTGCAAAACGCCTTTAACGCGACCATGAAGGACCCGGAGTTTCTTGCGGAGATGAAGAAGTCCAAACTGGAAATCAATCCTCTCACAGGCCCCGAAGTTAACGGCTTCGTGGGCAAGCTATTCCAAATGGACGCAACCAACGTGGCCAAAATCAAGGAAGTGCTGATTCCAAAGAATTAGCAATTTACTCCGACGTAGTGCAACGCGATCCGAGAGGACACCATCCCGGATTTCGCGCCTGCTCCCTCCGGACTATCTATGCCCTGAGAAGAAGATTAACCCGTAGAGTAGATGAGTGAGCGATGTTGAAATTCAACACGCCTCACCCATCCCTCGTCGGACCGGACATGAAGATTTCCCTATAGCGCTTGTCGGATACTCCCTGCCCAAAAAGGAGAGACCGTGGGAACGATATCCACCAAAGAGCCGATCATTCTGAAAGTTAACGGTCGACGCCGTGAAGTGATGGTGAGCGCATCAACAACTTTACTAGATGTCTTGCGCAACGATCTGAGCCTCACAGGAACTAAGAGGTGCTGTGACGATGGCGAGTGCGGAAGCTGTAGCGTGCTCCTGGGAGGAAAGGGCGTTATGTCCTGCTTGCTTCCCGTATCCCAGATTAGTGGTAAAGAGATAGTCACCATTGAAGGGCTGGCACCAATGTGGTCCCAAAAGGTTGGCGAGGAGTGCCTCCATCCCCTTCAATACGCCTTCATGGAACTGGGCGCGTGCCAGTGCGGCATATGCATACCTGGAATGATTATGGAGGCGACAGCGCTTCTAAGCAATAACCCGAATCCTACAAGGGAATACGTACGTAAGAGGCTCTCTCGCAACCTCTGCCGCTGCACTGGCTATGTAAAGATCGTTGATGCCGTTCTGTACGCCGCTGAGATTATGCAGGGGCGTCGGCGAAGGTCTGTAGAGTTCCAAGGTCCCCATGTGGTTGGACAGAGCATACCTCGAATAGACGAACTGGGGAAGGTCACCGGCCAATCCCAGTACGCCGCAGACCTGACAATGGCGGGGATGCTCCACGGGAAGATCCTTCGGAGCCCCCATCATCATGCCCATATACTGTCCATAGACACTGCTGAAGCAGAAAGGTTGCCGGGCGTGGAGGCGGTAATCACTGCGAAAGACTTGGAAGGTAAGCCCGCCATGCCCAACGCCAGACCCCAGGGATACTTGCTGGCCAAGGACAAGGTGCGTTTTATGGGAGAGGCTGTAGCCGCAGTAGCTGCCGTATCGGAAGAGATCGCACAGGACGCGCTGGAGCGAATAAAGGTGGAGTATGAGCCCCTGTCCGCTGTTTTCGACCCGTTCCTCGCTGCACAGGATGACGCCCCAAAGCTGCATCCTCCCTACAGCAATAAAGTCAAGATGGCGGAGGTGGTCCAGGGTGATTTACAGGAGGGTTTTGCAGAGGCGGACGTAATCGTGGAAAACATCTATTCCAGTTCTCGGCCGGAGCACGCCGCTCTCGAGCCAGAGGCAGGGCTGGCCTATCTGGAAGACGATGGACAGGTAGTGATTCGTACGCCCCTACATCACCCCTTCGTAGGAAGAGACTGCGTTGCCGATTGGCTAGGGGTGCCCAAAGGGAAGGTGCGCATAATCTGCCCTACTATGGGGGGAAACTTTGGAATGAGGGGAGACTTTGTCAACGCGGGTATCCTTGCCCTCCTGGCGTCGAAGACCAAAAAGCCTGTGAAGACCGTGTTCAGCCGCGAAGAGTCCCTTATGGGCTCATCCAAAGGATACTCCTTCCACTTGAGATATAAGACCGGAGCCACAAAGGACAGCAGGCTGGTGGCCACGGAAATTGAGATTCTGGGCAACGCCGGCGCATGGCCATTTGACCCAGACGACCCCAACCTGGGAAGGGGAATCATCTCTGTCACCAGTATATTCGCTCCCGGACCCTACGATATCCCGAACCTCCGTATTACCGTTTACGATGTGTGCACGAACGGCCCGCGCAGTGTGCCCATACGAGGTACCAACAACCCGGAGCTTGCCCATGCCTGGGACTCTCAGGTGGATCTGCTGGCCGCTAAGATAGGAATGGACCCTCTCGAATTTCGCCTGCGCAACATCGTTAAACCTGGGACACCGATCCATACTGGAGACGTGCTGGATGAGAGTGTTGGCGCCAAAGCAACCCTTGAGGCACTCCGACAACCTTACGCTGAAGCACGGGCTTGGAGGGACTCCGGTAACGCTAGCTCACCCTGGAAGCGTGGCGTTGGCCTGGGCTGTGCTTGGCAGACCGTCGGAGGGGAAAGGGGTGCAGGCGCAGGGGGAGACTGGCACGGCCGAAAGCTTGGGCATGCCAAGGCTGCCGTTGAACTGTTGGAGAATGGCCGAGTCCGAGTCCTTGTAGGATGTGTGGAAAAGGGCCAGGGTCTCACCACCGCGCTCGCCCAGATGACTGCTGAGGAGCTAGGCATTAGCGTATCCGCTATAGATATGGTCTGGGGCGACACCTTCCTGGCGCCATATCCCGTGGCTACCAGCGGACAGCGTACGACGTTTCACGTTGGCGGCGCCGTAGTGAAGGCGAGCCAGAGCCTGAAACGGGCTCTAAAGTTAGCCGCAGCAGAGATATTGGAAGAATCCGCAAGAAACGTTGTTCTTGAGAGCGGCCATGCCTTCTCGTCCCGGATTACCAGTGAGAAGGTGCCATTTGAACGGCTGGCCCTGTATTTTAAGGAAAGGCGCTTGCCGGTTAAACACGAGGGCACATTTGTCTTGGAGAAAAGCAAACTAGGCCAGGGGCCGATCTACGGCTATTCTTCGCAATTGTCTCTGGTGGAGGTAAACAAAGACACGGGCCATGTTAGAATCCCTAAAATAGTTTATGCGGCCGATGTAGGCAAGGTCCTAAATCCGCTAATTCTCGAGGGGCAAGTAGAGGGAGGGATAGCCATGGGCGGGGGGCGTGCATTGAAAGAGCGCTTCGTCGCCGGAAAGACCCGCACTCTAAAGGACTATGGGTTGCCGACAATAATGGATGTCCCCGACGAGATGAGGCTGATATGTATCGAGAATCCTGTTTTCGGTGGCCCCTTTGGATCCAAGGGAGCAGCTGAGATGTGCGTTATTCCCGGTCCTCCCTCGATAGTCAATGCTATAGCGGACGCCACAGGCGCCAGGATTTACGACCTCCCAGCCACGCCTGAGAATATTCTCCGAGCTCTTAGCCGAAAGTAGCGTCTGGTATTCTCGACCTCACACTTCGCTGTGTATCTGTGTCAGCGTACCGGAACGGACGCCGGGACGACAGCGATGCCCCTGCACAAGCAGACTGAGCAATTACGTATGGGTGAGCTGACCCGGGCGACTGCGTAACCATCTGAGGAGGGTTCAGCCTACAATGTCAAAGGTAAAGTCACGATCTCGTCACCTGGCCGGAGTCGGTCCGGTTGCCACCCGCAACGTGTTTGGAATGCCAAAATCAAAATATCAAAGCCTGGCACCACACAACGTATAGGCCGGAATTTAACTGACGCTTGAGTTCCGGGTGAGACCAACCGGCCTGCGTGGTCTCGATTTCGTAGAAGGAGCGTTGTTCGGGATTTTTGATCGTGAGGAGCAAGACGTAGTGGGACCAACTGAGAGTGAAGGGTGCGAGCCGCGGCGATGGCAATTGCGCAGAAGGCTTCTGCGAAATTCCAGCAGGCGATTTGCCAGACGCTGTCTGGCGAATCCTAGCGGCCGGCAATTTCCCAGAAGCCTTCTCGGAAATCTGCGGCGAGCGCTCCTGGTCGGTGCGATAAAAAAGCCGAAAGCTCCTCAGGTTGCGCTATGAGAACCCGCTTCCAAACTCCTCGGTTAGCCGCAACGAGCTGGTCCGCTCTTGATTAATGGCCGAAAGACCATTCTGGTTGGAGTTGGTCCGGTTGCCGACTGGATCGTGCTTGCAATGCCAAAATCAAAATATCAAAGGCTGGCACCGCCGAGGTTGTTGGCTAGCTGCTCTGCCGACAGCGGGCCATCTTTGAGCGGGGTAAATAAGTCCAGCCGGATTCCCGCCAGCAGCGCGAACGACGGCCAAACCGCCCATTCGAGTTCTTCGATGTTTGTTGGTTGAGGGTCTGAATCTGTCATTTTGCCATCTTGTTTACTAAGCAGTTCGTAAACAAGCAGCCATCCGGTCGACGAGGAGCACATCCGGGAGAAGACAAGGTGATGTTCTACAATGTGGGGCAAGATAGTCCAGTTGTCGAAGTCTGCCCCGGCGACGCCCCCGATTCTCTTTCTGAACCCAATGGACTTCTTCTAGAAGCCGAAGAAACAACACACCATCACAGCTGCCCCGTCTCCAGAAAGCTGAAGTATCCGCGCCGGTTGAAGATGATGTGATCCAGCAGCGTGATGCCCATCACGAGCCCCGCTGCTTTGAGTTGCCTCGTCACCTCAACGTCGGACATCGACGGTTCAAGACTGCCGGCTGGGTGATTGTGCGCGACGATGATTGCCGAAGCGCGATCAGACAGCGCGTCAGCGAACACCTCCCGCGGGTGAACCGGCGTCCGGTCGATCAGGCCAATCGAAACAACGCGGATGTTTAGGATCTCGTTCGCGCCATTGATGCTGGCACAGAGAAAATGCTCCTGCTTGCGGTCGGAGTAATGGCGCACATGAGGGAGGAGATCCGCGGGGGTTTCGATCTTTGCGCCCTCCGGCTTGATACGACGGCGTGTAAACTCTAGCGCTGCAAGTACTATCGTAGCCTTCGCGTCACCCACACCGTCGAACTCGCGGAGGTCCTCGGCCCGGACACTGAGTCCCTTCTCGTCGATCACCTTCGCCAACTTCTCCGCGAGCTTCATCACGTCCATCCCCGGCGTGCCTTTGCCAAGCAGCACGGCAAGCAGTTCCTGATCGCTCAAGGCCGCAGCCCCTTTCCGAAGGAGCTTTTCGCGAGGGCGATCCTCCGCGGGGATATCACTGATGCGCTTACTCATAGTGTCACGCTGCGAACGACAAATGGGTGTCGATCACGGTCACTGCCATGATGTCGAAGATTCCGCCCGTGTCCGTGTATTTGGGATCGGCAAGTTCCTCGTAACGTCCCCGATCGTCGTAGGCTGTCTGAATCTCGCCGTTTACTTGCCCGCGGTAAGGGCCTTCAAGATACACAGGATCGTCTCGGTGAACATACACGGTAGTGCGAATGTGCGGGTCAGCGATTTTCTCCTCGGTTACCTGCTTGATGTAGAGTGCTTCCTCGTCGCTGATGTTATACTTGATGCGAACCTCGGCGATCATATCCTGAACGGAAACCTTTTTGGGCGGCGGGCCAGTGCCCTTCCTGCCTCGGCCCGGCCTCAGTTTCACTGTGCCGGTGCTGGTCGTGACGCCTTGATACTCGACGGCGGCCTTGATCACTTCCGTTTGGCGAATTTGTTTCATCAGATCGGACACGCTGCCTTGCTTTATAAGTTGCGGGCCGACGTATTCGGCAAACATGGCGAACTCTTTGATTTCCGGTGCGTACGTGAAGAAGCTCGTGAGGAAGTGAAACACCTTCACGAAGCGGGCGAGAAAATAGACGAACGCCTTGCGGTCGTCCCAGGTGGCGAGCTTGGCCTGAAAACGCGTCCGCAGCGCATTGACTTGGAATTGCACCTGCGCATCCGTACCGGTCGTAAGCAGCTTGAGGAAGTTGGCAGCATCCTTTTGCGTGAACACCCCCGCCGCTAGAATTTCGGCGTAGAGCCGTGGGCAAAGGTCCTGGTCCGGTTCTTCCGGCTCGAACGGCGTGCCTTTGCGGTATTTCTGGAACGCCTTCAGAATGGCGTTGGCGTTGTTAGTGAAGTCCACCACGACCACGTCTTTCTTGCCTTCATGGCAGCGATTCAGGCGCGAAACCGTCTGCACGGCATTGCGGTCCACGACGGGCTTGTCGAGGAACATGCCTGCGAGCAGCGGTTGGTCGAAGCCGGTTTGGAATTTGCTCGCCACGACCATGAGCCGGTAATCTTCACCCTCGAACCGGTCTTCGATGAGTTCGCCCGGCTGTAGTCCGTTGACGGCGTATTCGCTGAAGGCCTCGTTGGTCTCCGAGTGGACGAAATCCGAAAAGGCGTAGAGCACCTTGTAATCCGCGCCCCGCTCCTTGAGTTTTTCCTTGATGATATTGAAATAGCGCAATCCGGCCACTCGGGAACTCGTGACGATCATCGCCTTGGCTCGGCCGCCGATGAGCGACATCACTTTCTCCTCAAAGATGCGGAGCATGACCTCGGCCTTGTATTGAATGAGGCCGTCATCCTGAAATGCCACGTTCATGAGCGCCTTGGACACGACGCCCTTGGGATAAACCTTTTCCTCCTCGTCGGGAGGCGGAACGAAATGGCAATGCAGGTTGTAGAGCGTTTTGTAGGAAATGATGCTGGCTGCCACGTCCACGATGTAACCCTCGGCGATGGCTTCGGCCTCAGTGTAGCTGTCGAACGGTTCGCCGAACAGGCTGACGGTGGCGGGCGCGGGCGTGGCGGTGAACGTGACGAATAATTGATTCAAATCGTGCTCGCGGATGACCCTGGCGATCTGTTCCTCCGGGTCTAGCTCCGGCGCGTCGGCGTCCGGCTCGTCCCCCTTGCGGAACGGCAGGCGGATAGCCGCGCCCATCTGGCCTTCCTGCGAGCGATGAGCTTCGTCAATCAGGAACGCGACGCGCAGATTCTTCAACGCGGGGTCTCGCTGCAACTTCTCCAAGACTTCCTGAATCTTTTGGATTGTCGTGACAATGATCGGCTTTCGCTCCTTCAGGAAGCGCGGCAGGTCTTCGGATTTCCTGGCAATGCCCACCACGTCTTTCAAGTGGGTGAAATTCGCGATGTCCTCTCGAATATTCGTGTCGAGCGATTTGCGGTCGGTGAGGATGAACGTAAGGTCCACCAGCTTCTCGTTCGTGCCGGGCTTGTAGAGACTGTGCAGCCGGTCCGCCAGCCAGCAGATGGAAAGCGTCTTGCCGCTGCCGGCGGAATGGTCGGCCAGATACTTCCTCCCTATGTCGCCCTTGGCGGTGAAGTGCGCCGTAATGTCTTCGGCCACCCGTCGCACCAGACGGGTTTGGTGGTAACGCGGGAAGATCGTGAAAGCTGCGCGCTCCGGCTTGTCGTCCTCCGCCTCGCGCTCGGGCACACGGATGAGGAAGAACGATAATGCCTCCAGCAACTGCTCCTGTGACAGGACTTCGCGATAAAGGAACTCGACTGGGTATTCGTTCGGATTTGTCGGCGTGTTGGTCAGCCCCATGTTGTGCCAGCGGAAGTTTTCTTCGCGTCGCGGGTCGGTGGCGGCCATCACGTCGCTGGTGTCAGCGGCGAGGTAGAGGAACGGGTGCTGAAAAATCTTCTTCGCATGGTCGCGCTTAGCGAACTGAGCCACCGCGTCATGCACGTTCTGATTGGCCTCGTGCTTCAACTCCAACGCCACGATGGGCAGGCCGTTGAGGCAGAAGACAAAATCAATCTCCTGATTCGTTTCGCCGAAGTAAAAGTGCGGGCGGAAGGTGATGCGGTTTTCGGCATAACCCGTAACCCCGGCACTTTCGACGGAGCGAGGCTTTGGGTAGTAAAGTTGGAACTTCAGGCCGCGCACCGGCAGGCCCTGTCGGAAAAGCATCCAGAGCGGCGTGTGTTCCAGTTCCTTGCGCAGCGCCTTGAACACCTCGTCCCGCGCGTCTGTGCCGTAATCGTCTTCCAGCTTCTGGAGCGTATCGGCCTGGGTGGCTTTGAGGAAAGCCCAAAGGAGGTCTTCGGCAATGAATTGCTCGGTGTCCGTGATGTCGGTCTGTTCGAGCACGCCATACTTGTGCTCGCGGACAAGATATTCCGCAATGTGTGTTTGAAAGGTTATTTCGGGTTTTCGTTTACGTGCCATGTTGACTTGGCCACGCTTCCAACTGGTCCAGCCACGCCCTGAAATGCGGGCACTCGGCGCGGATCCTATCGAGACCCATTCTTAAGGCCGCAAGGGTGCCAAGGAGTGGCTTTTCATAGCCGGAAACAAGCTCTTCGACGCGCTTCGAAGGAGCGGTCACAGGAGAATCGTTTATTTCCTCAGGGGTAGAAAACTGTTGACGAATATCTCGGAATGGTTGTGCCAGTTGTGGCCGGGCAATCGCTTCGGCGAACGCTTGGCAATCGCTAAACAGCAGACCCTCAAACTCGTGCATGACAATAAAAGGCAAAAACCGGCGAGCCTCAAATTCGCCGCCAAGTTCCTTAGCGATGTCGGCGAGCAGCGCCCGCTCGACATGTGGAAACTTATCCGCAAACGACAGTTTCCCCGCTTCGGCCCGTCCCGGCCACGCCCTGTCGCCGACCTGCGGCAACCCGTAATAATCCACCATCGTGGTCGCCAAGCAGCCGGAATCTTCTTTGAGGTGAGTGAGAATATCCTTCTTGACCGTATTCCACGCTCGAATGCCGCCTCTTTTTTCCCGCAACCGGGCGTTCCCAATTAACCGGGCGCTTACGACTTCGTAGCCGAAGCCCTGCAAGTGATCCGCTAAAAGCTCGTTTATAAACGCCTCTTCCGTTTCGCCCTCAACATGGATCAGCAACCGCGCCATACTTCATTCCTTGGCGGGCCGCCCGCCGATCTCATTTTTCTCCCATAACTGACCGAGGCTGTAGTCTTCCAGCCAGGTGGCCAGCGTTGAGGACTCAAGGCGCGTCAACTGTGTGCTTCCTCCGGCGCGATTTGCCACTAGAACGTCTTCCGGCCGGAAGTGGTCGAGCAAGAGGGGCGACTGGGTGCCAACAATTACCTGGGTTTTGGTCGATGCCTGTTTGATCAGAGAAGCCAGCATGGTGATCGCATAGGGGTGCAATCCCAATTCCGGTTCATCAACGAGGATCACGGATGGTCGATAACGGTCCGGTTGTAAAAACAAAGTGGCCAAGGCGATGAACCGTAGAGTTCCGTCAGAGATCATCGTGGCGTCGAAGTAAGCGTCCGAGTTCTTATGGCGCCATTCCAGAATGATGCTATCCGGTTTCAATTGCACTGGCTCTAGCTGGAAATCGTCGAAGAACGGTGCGACTCGTTGAACCGTTCCGCGAATGAGACCGTAGGCTTCCGGGTGCTTTTCACGCAGAAAGTAGAGGAAAGCCGCGAGATTCGACCCGTCGGGCCGCAGAAAACGGTTATCGTTTAATGACGCCGTCTTCTTCATGGGTGACCCGCCGCTTGTGTCATGGAAGTGATACAGGCGCCAACTCTGGAGATGGCCACGAACGTAGGTGGCAATCTTATTGGAATCGGGGTTACTAATGCCCGCCTCGCGCCCCGCAGAATCCAATCCCTGATAATAGGGTGTAGGGTACTGCTTGTTCCAAAATAAGACCGCCTCCTCAGCCGGATAAAGCTGATCTCCCGGCGCCGGTGCCAACTGAATCTTGTATTGATTGACCCCGGCCTTAAACGAGATATGAAGCTCAATGGCGCCGGTCGTCTTCGAGCCGAAATGCAAGAGCTTCTCCGCACCACCCGCTTTTGTAACGTAGTCCTGCAACCGGCCCTCTTGGATAGCGTTCAAGAATGCAAAGACACTAATGAAATTAGACTTGCCGGACCCGTTCGGGCCAATAACCACATTGATGGGCTCCAACGGCAGCTTCTCGATTGACGCAAAGCTTTTGAACCCCTTGACGGTGATGTAATCAAGTTCCGGCGACGACATACAGGGTTTTCTTTATCTCTTTGGACACGGGTTGTCGAACCTGCGTTGCGTCTCCGCCCGTTGCACATCCGACTCCGTGATTCGCCGTTGGCCGGTGACGCACTCGTGAATCAACGACTTGCGGTAAGCGATGAGGGTAGCGATTTGGGATTCGATGGTGCTGCTTATCAAATGGGATTCGTGTTCCTTCGCATCCAAGTATTCAGCAATGGCAGATTGCTCTTTCAGCGGCGGAACAGGAACGAAATTCGTCCCGACGCGGACGTAGTTCAGGTTGAGCTGAGTGCTCTGAACGGCGGAACGAAGCATGATGCTCCGCATGGCCCGCATGAGGTAATAAAGGAAGTCCAGGTTGGTTTTGTGGCCGGGGTTCATGCCGATCATACTGTCCGGAAAACATGCTTCAAAATCGAGGATGGCTACATCGCCGATATTGGCTGCGATGGACATGACGAGGGTGCTTCGTGGAAATCGCTTGCTCACGCTCAAGCCAAGTTCGTTGAGCGTTTGCGAATAAGTGCGGATGTATTTCCCCGCGGCTGTGATGTCACCGGTTTGCACGAATGGATACGGGCCATCGTAAAGCGCCGGGTCATTTCTTGGGCGGTGTGTAAACTGACCTCGAACCAAGCTGCATAGGCGTTTGATCTGCTGCACCTTCCAATGAGCCGGAACTTGAGGGACCCAATCCAAGCCGGAGTGTCTCATGTCTGCTCGTGGATTCACTCCCTGTGTCACTGCACGAATAATGATGGAATGGCGAAGTTCATCGAGGATTTCGAGCTGGCCGCGTTTGGCGGCCACCGCCGCGTCAATCGCCGCACAACTCGCATCCAGATACGCCGCGATGAGCTGTTGCTCCGGCAGCAGTGGAAGAAAGAGTCGTGTGTTTTTCAGAAATCTGGAAGAGACTCGTTTCTGCCCCGCCGCTCCAGTCATGTTTTCGGCCGCATACGCACGATATACTGGGTTGACGGTATAGTAATAAAGAAACTTGGGGTCAACGAGGTGATTGGGACGTAGGACATGGAACTCAGTGCTGCCGAAGGCATACCGTGTTGGAAGGCTTTCAACGATGGCTCCCTTGCCGTTCTCCATGCAAGGCGTGATCTTGGCGAAAAGGACATCACCCTTTTCCAAAAGCGTGAGCCCCCCGTTGACATCCTCGAAGGGCTGTACTGAGGATACGTCGATCGCACCGGACTCCGACAGAAACTCCATCGGCACGACCGTGCATAACTCATCTGGGGTTGGTGGACCGTCGGAATAGCTCGGCGACAACTGAGACACGTTTCTAATACGACTCGAAGGCCAGTCCGTAGGAACAGTGTCCAGCCAGGGTTCGTTAGCTGGGACAATGTTCATCTCGCTAATCCCTCCAACATCTTCTCCGCCTCCTTCTCCAGCTTCCAAAACTCGGCGAGCAACTCTTTCGCGGGCGTGGGCGGTTGGTAGCGGTAGAAGTATTTGTTGGGCAGGATTTCGTAGCCGAGCTGCGGGCTATCCTCCGAGCGGATGATGGGCTTGGCGATTTCCCGATTCAGGAACGCCTCGATGTCCTCACCGTGCGGGATGTATTCGTCGTCCTGCACGTAATGCCGGTGCGTCCACTTGACGGAGACGATCTCGGGCTTGCCCTCCATCAGCGTCTTGAACTTCTTGACGGCATCGTCCTTTGGTGTGAGCAGCATCGTCGCCGTCTTTTCGCCCTCCGCCGTTTTCATTTCGACGCGGAAGGTCAGGTCGCTGTCGTAGAACTCCTCCTCTTTCTTCAGATTAGCGCTGGTGAAAGCTCTTTCGTACGGCTCGGTGATGATGGCGGGCTTGTCCTGTTCGTCCGTCTGCCAGAAGACGACGCTGACTTTGTGGTAAGCGAAATCTTCGCGCTGGAAAATCTTTACCTGTTCCTCGGTGTAGCCCGGGGCCCAGCCGTCGCGGTAACGCTGCTCGATCCACGCGCGGTGCGCGTCGGTGATGCGGTTGCGCTTGTTGCCGAAGGATTTCGGCTCTTTCTCGAACTGCTTCCGCGCGTCGATGAGCATCACGCGCCCGCGATGGCTGGCGGGTTTTTCGTTTCGCAGCAGCCAGATGTAGGTGAAGATGCCGGTGTTGTAGAACAACTGGTCGGGCAGCATGACGATGGCGTCGAGCCAGTCATTCTCCAGAATCCAGCGGCGGATTTCACTTTCGCCCGAACCGCAGTCGCCATTGGAGAGGGGTGAGCCGTTGAAGATGATCGCGATGCGGCTGCCGCCTTCGGCGGGCGGGATCATCTTGGCCAGCATGGTTTGCAGGAAAAGCAGAGCGCCGTCATTCACGCGCGGCATGCCGGCCCTGTAGCGGGTTTTCTCCAGCTTGCGCGCTTCTCTCTCGTAACCGTCCTTGCCACCCCACGTGACGCCGAAGGGCGGGTTGCTCAACATGCGGTTGAAGCGGTATTTGCTTTCAGGCAACTGGTCGCCCGGCTCTTTGCCGTGCGGGTCGTGCGGGATGAGTGAGTTGCCGAGGAAGACTTTGGCCTGGCGGTCGTTCTTGATGAGAAGATCGGCCTGACAGATGGCGTAGTTCGTCGGTGATAACTCCTGGCCGTGGACGGTGAGGAATTTTTCGATGCGCTCCTTTTCCTCCGGCGTGTTGGCGCGATCGAGCAGATGCTCTTGCGTGACGGACAACATGCCGCCCGTGCCGCCCGCGGGGTCGTAGATGGAGAAGTGCCGGTCGGGGATGGGGATTTCCAGCAACTCGACCATGAGGCGGATGACTTCGCGCGGGGTGAAGTGTTCTCCGGCCTCCTCGCCGCTTTGTTCCGAGAAACGCCGCAGCAATTCCTCGTAGATGTAACCCATTTCGAGGCCGGAGAGCTGTTCCGGGCCGAGCGCGAGTTCCTTGTATTGATTCAGAATGGGGGCGAGCCGGTTGTTCTTCACCATCGTGCCGATGGTGGCGCGGTAATTGAAGCGCTCGATGATGTCGTCGACGTTCTTGGAGAAACCGTTGATGTATTTGCGAAAGTTTTCCTCCAGCAGCGCGTGGTCCTCTTCATAGACCTTGCGGAGCGTCAAGTCGGTCTTATTGGAGAACGGCGACTGCTTGGGATTGAGTTCGAGTTCCTTGACCAGCTTGGCAAGCTCTTTCTCGGTGAGCTTGGGGCGCTTGGCGAGCACCTCGGCACGCTTGTCCTCGCGCCACTTCATCAGCACGCACTCCAGCCGGCGGATGACGATGATGGGCAGGATGACGTTCTGGTATTCGTAAGCCTTGAACTTGCCCCGCAGCCGCTCAGCGGATTTCCAGATCTCGTTGGCGAGGTTGTCGAGCTTAGGTTTGTTAAGCGAAAGCGCCATCGTTAATCAAGCCACTCTTGGCAGACCAGGTTGAAAGACCACCGGCGAGTGCTTGTCGTCGTGCAGGTGCTCGGCGTGCCAGTCGGAGATGTACTTGAGAAAAATCAGCTTCGTAGCCGACGTTCGCGCCGTTGTTGCCTTTTGTTTTGTCGGTTTCACTCGCGCCATAATGAGAAACCTTCGTCAGAGGGTAAATTGCTGCGATTCTACGCGAATTGGCCGCGGGAGGGCAAGGGCGAATTTGGACGCTTAGAACTTGCCCCGTTTCTCAATGCCGTATCCATTCCTTTCGATTAGCCGGAAAATAAGTCGGCTCGGAGAGGATGTTTAACATGGAAACAAGATCGGGTCGACCAGTCAGGCATTTTGGGTTTGACGCGGTGGGGCTTTCGTTGTACTCAGAACTCAGGAAAGCGAGGCGCGACAGTTGGGATTCTTGCAGATTACGGTGCGTGTCCAGAGATACGCTACCGGCATTAAGTAGCCCGCCGGTACGTCATCGGTATCGTGTTCCTTAAGCCAATCTGTCTGGATGGGTTGCTTCTTACCCTTAAACGCGGGATCGGGAATGAGCGGGTATAGCTCACCAATCTCGGCTTTTACTTTCTTCAGAACCCAGTCACCCCAGTAGCGCGCTTCTTTTGCCAGCCCGCCCCACGTGGTTTCACCTTTGCTGTTTTTAGGGCCGGTCATGCCCCGAGTGTTGAGATCGGGTTTCCCATACTTCTGCGGATAAACGAGTGTGCAAAGTTCAATGATGTGGGCGACCGGATTTAGGTCCATCGCGTATGCGTCGCAACCGAGGCGAAGGGCTTCGAGGGGAATGGCACCACCGCCGGCAAACATATCAAGCACACGCGGGCGTGGCGCACGACCAGCAGTGATGTCCTCAACGGTTACTCGGTCGCCACTGAGCTTGAACTCATCAGCCCAAGCGGGTTGTCGTCCTTCGGCTTTGGCTCTTGTCAACTCTACCGTAAGCCGTTCGGCGTGTGCTTCCAGAATGTGATGTTGCGCCTCGGCGATCGTGCCGGGATCTCCGGGATATTTGCAGAGGCGATCGACGAACTTCGCCGCGTTCGCCCTTGTTAAGCTCGTACGCTTTTCCTCCGGGCCGTTTTTTGGAGCAAAGCGAGACAGTGGTGGCACCAGCGCGCCGTAAACAGCAGCACGACAGGCGACAAGTGGCCGCCGCGCCCACCATAAGTGCAACGTTGAAATGTGACCTTTACGAACCGACTTTTCGCGCGAAGCTTCCTTACTGATAGCTTCAATGGGTAGGTACTCTTCGATTAACCTGCGGTCCTGCTCACTATGCATGCTCGGAGGGCTTTCTTGGGAGCGTCAACACCACTTCAGACTCGCTAACCTTAATCCCAATATCCTCGCCCGTAGCCTCCCTCACGAGACGTATAATTCGTCGAATTCCTGTTCCGGCACGGGTGACAAGACCGGCATCCGACAATCTGGCGTAAATGCGCGGGTTGCGAACAACATGGACACCAACACGCATCGCATCTTCGGTCACGGTATTAGGAGGCTTTCCAGGCGTGTGGATTTCGATTCGATCATCAAAAATAAACAGACGAATAGGTCCCCTGACTGTATAATCCCGGTGTGCGACCGCGTTAACGATGGCTTCTCGGAGAGCCTCCTTCGGAAGCTCTGGTCTAGGTTCAGGTTCAAAGCCAACAATTTTATGGGGCGTCCTCAAGTGGAGATCGAGGAAGCGTTCGGCTTGGTCGATCACATCCAGGAGACGTCCCTTTAGATCCTTTCTGTCCAGCGGATCGACTGAGCTGTCTGTCCCCGGAAAGCGGGCCGCGTTGATTTGCGCGAAGGGCAGGTGTCGCTGAGGGTCGTGAGCAAAAAGAACGATTCCTGCAATGGTAGGATGAGCGTGGGAGAGAAGCCCCCAATTGGTCAATAATCGCTCAGGCTCGCTCTTCAACTCGTCCCGTCCGATCATTTGGAGGTAATGCTCGAAGGCATAAAGGTCGAGATCAGCAAGCGCCAAACGGGGAAATGGAGTCTCGTCATAGTAAAGGCTTACAGTTGCCTGGAAAAGGCGGAGCAGCTCCTCGCGCGAGGCATCACGCCGGCCCGACGTAGCGCGAATGTAGTACCGACCACGATTAGTCCGATACGGACGCATGTCGCCCTTCGGAATGTTTACCAACACAACAGCCTTCTTCACCGTGTCAGCAAGATGTAGAACCTCCTGGACCACCGTGACTGGTGGCTCGCAGTTGTTCGTCGCTACGTTGTCGACTTCCCGTGTAACCCGATCCGGATCGTCAACCCCCACGGCAGCGTGATCCTTGGTTACGCCCAAAATCAGCTGCCCTCCGTCCGTGTTGGCGAAGCCAACCAGGCTAGCAGCCAAATCGTCGGGGCGGACCGGCCATTCCTTGAACTCCGTATGGAGGTCTTCCCAGTGGGCAATTCGCTCTTGCAGTTCTAAAAGGTTCACCACGATACCTGAAGCTCCCCTATTGGTAGTCCCGGCTTCTTGACCATATCACATTTGTACCCGTAGTTTCTCGCTGCAGCCTGGACCGTGATGTCACTGCTCCTTATTAGGTCGCGCCGCATTCACGATCGCTTCTGCGGGAATATCGAAGTAGCGGACCACTTCCCGCTTCGCATGATCGAGATGCTTGACCGGATTGCAAATTCTCAGCGGCTGCGGGTCGGGATTATTCAGCGGGTCCTAAACGACATAGAGCCAATAGCTGTCACCCAACTGCGCCGCTTTATACCACTCATTTGTCGTCAAACGGATCGAGTGTCCGCGTGTTCGACCTTTGACTTCGATCCGCCGGATGCTGGCAACTGGGTCGCGATAGCCGGTCTGTGAGACTGCCGGACCCAGACTGCGAACGTCAAATCCAATCTTCAGATGTCCAACTCTCTCACACTCCCAGCCACGCGCGATTTCGTATGCGACAGCCAAATCTTCCGCCGCTAATTCCGAGCGCCGGCGCAACAGTGGATCTAGGTCTTCCGGAACCATACCCGATTTGATGGGGCAGCGTGCGGATACCGGACAAACTCACCGCGAAGTGCTTGTCGTATGCGTATGCGAGGCGGATGCGAGCGGACTCGATGAGCAAGCGGAACTTCTCGGCATCGACCGGCGCAACCGATGTCGGTGTATCGGCCCGGTGACCAAGCAGCGTATCGGCCTCTTCGCGTGAGAGAATGGCCTCGTCGGGAGTCCCGTCCGCTAAGCGGACGGGACACTCGAACCCTTCACCAATCGAGCGCACCGCTTCAAGTACCACCGGCTCAGGAAAATGACCGGGGAGATTGATGCGCTGGCCGATGGGGAATTGAGTTTCAGACATACGTATTCCAGGGAACTCGCACTTCCAGCGGATTCTATGCGAATTGGTGGCCGGATGCCAAGGGAGTAAAATTTGCGTCGTTTCTTAATGCTACACCCATTCCTTTCGGGTTAGCGGGAAAATAAGTCGGCTCGGAGAGGATGTCAAACACGGATATCAATTAGTGCTAATCCCGCCTCCGCGCCGGCATGGATCGCGGCGCTCATGCATTTTGGGTTTGACGCAACGGGGCTTTCGTTGTACTCAGAACTCAGGAAAGCGAGGCTGGTTAGGGATGAAGGTCGCGACAGCGGGTGGGGCGGAACGCCAAGTCCGCACGATGTGCCGCCTCTGCCTGAACCGATGCGGGATCGTCGCTACGATCCGCAACGGAAAGGTGGTTCGCATCGACGGCGATGCCGCCAATCCTTACAATCAGGGCAAGGCCTGCGCCAAAGGGCGCGCCGGTTTTTACACGATCGACTCTCCGTATCGCGTCACTCGTCCGCTGCGGCGCACCAACCCGCGCAAGGGGCCGGGCATCGATCCGGGCTGGGAAACTATTTCGTGGGAAAATGCCCTGGACATCGTCGCGGCGAAGCTGAAAGAGATCGGCGCGGATGACCCGCGCAACCTCTGGCGCGTAACCTTCGACCGATCCCTGCTCGATGAGATCTGGTGCGCCGCTTTCGGCACCTCGCTTCAATCCTTATCCTCCGGCTTTTTCTGCGGCAACGCGGTCCACCCCCTGCATTTTCTCAACCAGTTCGCCGCCGAGGCGGTACCGGATGTCCCTCTGACCCGCTATATCCTGTCGGTGGGGGGGCAGTTCGGAGCCGTTGTCCACTACGATACCATGAACGGCGCCTTCGAACTCGGGCGCAACCGCGAGCGGATCAAGGTGGTGGTCGTCGATCCGCTTTGCAGTCACGCGGCGAGCATGGCGGATGAATGGATTCCGATTCGGCCGGGGACGGATGCTGCGTTTCTATTGGGCCTCATTAATCTTCTCGTCAACGAGCTAGGGCTCTACGATGCCGCCTTTCTGAAAACTTTCACCAACGCCCCTTACCTGATCGGCGAAAACGGCCATTACCTGCGTGATCCCGCTACGCGAAAAGTACTTGTGTGGGATATGGCGAGTCAGACCGCGCGGCCCTTCGACGCCGATGGAATCGATTTCGCGCTGTTGGGGCGTTATCGGGTGTCGGGAGAAGAGGCGCGCCCGGCTTTGCAAGTGATCGCCGATGGCGCGCGGGGCTACACTCCGGAAGAAGTTTCCCGCATCAGCGGCATTCCCGCCGCGACCGTGCGACGAATAGCGCAGGAATTCGGCACGGCGGCGAGCATTGGCGCAACCATCCAGATCGACGGTCGAGAGCTTCCCTACCGGCCCGCCTCCGTCACCTGGTATCGCGGCCTCAGCTCTCACAAGCACGCTCTCATGAACGGCTTTGCCGTGATGCTGCTTCAGACTCTCATCGGAGGATTGGATGTCCCCGGCGGATTGATGGGCTATCACCGGGTCAAATATCGCACCACCGAGGATGGCCTGCTTGCGACCATAGCGCACCCGGGCCGCGTGGGCTCAGGGCCGGGGCCGACCAATCCCTATCCACCGCGCACCGTAACACCGCCGCAATCGATCGACCTCTTCGAACTATTCCCGGTGGCCTGTTACAGCAGGACGTTTGCCGTGAAGGCGATCCTCGAGCCGGAAAAGTACCATGCTCCCATCCGGCCCAAGATGCTGCTCCAGCGCCGGTCCAACATGGCTTTCACCGGCGCGGGACGCGAGATCATGACCGAAGTGCTACGCAGCGTTCCTTTCATTGTCTCATTCGCCCTTGAGATCGATGAGACCGCCGAGTTTGCCGACGTGATCTTCCCGGACCTCCATTATCTGGAGCAACTCGAGCCGGGAGTGAGCGGCGAATACCACACGGGTTCCCAGCCGGCGACCTTTTATGGCTCGAGGCCGGTCTCACGCCCTCCGTTCGATCCGCCTTGGGACCGGCTCGTGAGTCACGACGAGATTCTCCTGGAGTTGGCCGACCGCGCCGGTTTTCTGGAAGACGTTTACGCCGCCGGCAACGCGATGTGGAAGCTGCCGCCCGCCTATGCCCTGAAGCCCGGCGAACGGTATTCGTACGGAGAGTTGATGAATCGCGCTCTCAAATCTGTGCATGGGGAAGACAAGGGGCTGGAGTGGTATAAGAAGGATGCGATTCTCGTCAAGGAAAGGAGCGTGGAAGAACGCTATCCGGGGGCTTTTCCGAAGCCCAGAATTCATGTTTACCACGAATACATGCTTGAGGCCGGGCGCCAGGTGGATGCGCTGACTCGCGAACTAAACATTCCTTGGGACACTTCGGGCTACGTTCCTCTCGCTGAGTGGCGTCCCTGTCCCGCGCACGAGCCCAAGTCGCCTGAGTTCGACCTCTACATGATCACCGCCAAGGCTCCCTATCACGCCCTAACCGCCACCGGCAGCAATCCGCTGCTTAGAGAGGTTGGCCTGCGTCTTGGCTACCATGAGATCGCGCTTTCCCCTGAGGCCGCGAAGCGCAAAGGACTGAAGAACGGCGACTGGGTGGAAGTGGAGACCGATTCGGGAAAGAAGGCGCAGGGACGGTTGAAGCTCACGCATGCGATTCATCCCGAGGTCGCGTCGGTCTGGGCCTCCGCCGGCAGATGGGCAAACAGCGCGACGCAGGGAAAAGGCCCCCTCGGCATCCACTTCAATTCTCTGCTCACGCTCGATGATGAGCACCTGGACTTCGTCAGCGCGGCCATAGATTCTTGCCTGCGAGTCAAAATTTCCAAGCTTGAGTCGGGCCATTGAGAAGGAGACTGCGTGATCGAAGCCAGGATTCATTTCTTCGGGCCGATTCGAGGTCTGATCAGAAAAAAGCAGCAACTCGTCGTCCTCGAAGAGGGCGCCACCGTGCGGCGGTTGTTGGATGAACTGGGGCGCGCCAACGGCCCCGAGTTCCGGCGCTACCTGGTGCTCGAAGGAGCGACGGTGAATCCGGCGCTGGTGGTTTTCTTGAACGGCGAAAGCCTTGATGAGATCCTCGATCTTGACGCCCCGTTGCCGTCGGGGCCCAGAGTCGATGTGATGCTGGCGAGCCCGATCCTCGGCGGGTAAAGATCGATCGGTACCAGATGTAGACGTACAGTTGTCCCATGAAAACCGAGCTGCCCCACGGATACTGGAATCCAAAAATCGAGCTGATGCCTAAGGGCAAGCTGAGGCGGCTTCAGCTTAAACGAGTTCAAGATGCCATTCGTTATGCCTGGGAAAGCTCGCCGTTTTATCGCGGCCGCATGGCGCAGCACGGCGTCACGCCCGAAAACATTCTAACCCTCGAAGATTTTTTCCGAAAATTTCCGGTCACGCGGAGAGAAGATTTGGAGCGCGACCAGCTGGCGAATCCTCCTTTCGGAACGCGGCTCGCGCTCCCTTTGGATAATGCGCTTCGATACCATTCGACGTCGGGAACCACCGGCAAGCCGCCCGTGCGGGCTTTCGACACCGAGAGAGATTGGCTCTGGGGCGGCGATGCCTGGGCCACGAGTCTGTATAACTTCGGTGTCAGACCGGACGACGTGGTCATGGTGGCGTTTGGTTACGGCTCGTTCATCGGGTTCTGGGGCGCCCACTATGGATTCGAAAAGATCGGCTGCCGGGTTCACCCGACCGGCGCGATGGACACAAAAACAAGGCTCCAGATGATTCTGGATCTGAAGGTCACGGTCCTTTGCTGCACGCCGTCCTACGCGATCCGCATGCTCCACGTCGCAAAGGAAGAAGGGATCGACCTCGGCGCAAGATCTCGGTTGAACATGATCGTGACGGCCGGCGAGCCCGGCGCTTCCATCGCTTCGACCAGAGAGATCATCGAGAAGGGTTTTGACGCTTATCTAGGCGACTTCATGGGAACCACCGAGACCGCAGGAATGATCGCCTCGACATGCGCGAAGCATTGCGGCGGGCTGCACATCAATGAGGACCGGTTTCTCGTCGAGGTCGTCGATCCGAATTCTCTCGAACCCGTGGGTTACGGTAAGAAAGGCATGATGGTGGTAACGCCGCTGCTCAAAGAGGCGATGCCGCTTTTGCGCTATGCAACCAACGACATTGTGATGATGGAACGGGGCAGCGTCTGTCCCTGCGGTCGGACCCTCGACCTGTTCATGGGCGGCATCCTAGGCCGGTATGACGACATGGTTAAAGTGCGCGGCGTGCAGTTGACCCCGCAGATGATCGAGGAAATCGTGCGCGGCTTTCCCGAAGTCGAGGAGTTCTTCACCACAGTGGAGAATCGGTCCGGGCTGGATACGCTGCTGATCAAATTGGAGCTCAAACCGGATTCGAGTTCCGTGCCAGCCGGGCAGATCGTCGATGAGATCAAACAACGGGTAAAAAACAATCTCGGACTCTCCCCGGAAGTAAGCATCGAGCCGCACAACTCGCTGCCGCGGTTTGAGTTAAAGGCCAGACGTTTCCAGGATCTTCGGGCTAAAGCTAACCAATGATATTTGAAATTTTGGGATACAGAAAAGGTCGGAAAAACTATATCTCGCGCAAAGCCGCAAAGGGCGCCAAAAACAAAAATTCGAAGCACGAAATCCGAAATTCGAAACAAATTCAAATGACCAAAATAAGTCAAATTCCAAACAAGCTTTTTTCGGATTCGGTGTTTTGGATTTTCCCGATTTTAGATTCACCTGTTTCAGCGTTTGTTTCGGATTTCGATATTCGGATTTCGGATTTATGTCGCAGTGTACTGGCGCGGAAAATTTGTTGAAGTCGTTCTGTTTAACATTTCAAAGGTAAGAATTTAGAGAGGGTCTCATGGCGACACCGGCAAGCGTCACTCCAGAGGAAGAAAGAAAGCTTTTAGCGGCGTTCCGAGTTCTCGAAGAACTCTCCGAGCACGAGTTGCCGGTCGTGAAGTTCAATTGCCGCAAAGCCAAGAACGAGCTCTGGCAGGCGCTCTTCGAGCTGGATCTTTTACCCGTCAAGAAATAGGACTTAAGGCTTCCGAGTGGCTCACCGCGGAGGCGCTGAGAGCGCGGAGAAGAGGGAATTGCTCCCGCCAAGGCGCCAGGACGCTAAGCGACAGGCCCAGGGCCTGTCATCCCGAGCGAATGCGAGGGATCTAGGAAAGGTTTCTCTCTTCGTTCGAAATGACAATGCTCTTCCTTCGCGCCTTTGCGTCTTTGCGGGAGATATTCCGAATTTTGGTTGCTGCTTATTCGCGCTATGTCACTGTGTGAGGACTCGTTCGTCATAAACCCGAAAAAAACCTCACAGAATCTTCCGGCCCTTTTGCGGATCGGGAACCTTTAAGCCGATCGCTGCGATTTGCGCGTCGATATCTTTCCTGAACATCTCCCGCAGCTCCTCGTTCCCCCAGCGCCGGATGCCGTAGGCCACCGCCATGGTGCTGAATTTGGAATCCGCCGCGCCGAAAGTATCGAGCGCCTGCGGGTACCACTTGTCCACGGTTTTTTGCGCATCCGACTTGCTCGCGCCGCAGAGGCGCGCGTATTCGGGGTCGCGCACGATATCGTGGATTCGCCGGGCGCCGAACGAAGCATGAAACCTTTCCTCGCCCACCATGGTGGTCATTTCCCGGGCGAGCGGCGCATAACTGCAATTCTCCATCGCGCGCAGGTGATACCAGGCGACGAGGTCGAGGGCGAAACAGAAACCACAAACGTCCACCCAGCTCTCGAAGGGCACGTTGAAAGCGGAGAGGAGATGTTCGCCCATGCGCAGCTTGAGCAGCTTGGCGGCTTTCTCCTCGCCCTCCGCGCCGAAGGAACGAAGCAAGCGGGAATCGATAAATCCCTGGTGCGCCTCGTCGGCGGCGATCTGCGCCTGGATGTAGCGGTCCTCCGGCGTCGGCCCCTGATTGATCCACGGTTGGTGTTGCTCCACCGAGGCGAATTCGGTCGAGGCCAGGGCGTAAATCACTTTGACGAGCGTGTTCTTGTACTCCTCCGGCATCTGCTCGACGGTCTCGATCTTACGCATCCCCAAAAGGTCACCCCATTTTACCGATCGCGACACACTCATGGCTCGTTCCTCCTATAGGCGTATTTTTCACATGAGAGGAGAGTAACCACCATATACGGTTGTAGAAAGAATTTAAATCGCGGCGAAAAAGGTTGCAACCAATGGTTTTATTCGGATAAGAACACCATAGGAGAGCCGCGGACGGCGGGCGTTAAGCCGTTTGGCGTAAAGAGGAATACGATGACAAAGCTCAAGTTGACCCTTGCCTGTGGAAACTACGATCGAACGCGCGCTCTGATCGAGGGCAGCGTACAGCCGGAGGGCATGGACTTGAATTACGTACCTTTGGGTCCGGGGGAAATTTTCTGGCGCATGCTCAACAACGGCGAATTCGACGCATCGGAAATGTCCCTATCCACCTACACCATTCTGCGTTCTCAGGGCGACGAGCGCTTCATCGCTTTACCGGTTTTCCCCTCCCGGGTTTTTCGCCACGGCTGTATTTACATCAATTCCGCCGCCGGCATTCAAAAGCCCCAAGATCTCAGGGGTAAACGCATGGGCGTCGGCGATTACCAGATGACCGCGGCGGTCTGGGTCAGGGGTCTCTTGCAGCACGAATATCAGGTGTCAGCGGAAGAAGTGCATTGGGTTGTGGCCGCGCCGGTCTGCACCGGCATCGACCTCCCCCCGCAAGTTCGGATGTCGCCGATCGACACCGGGCAGAGTTTGGAACGAATGCTCGAGAAGGGCGAAATCGATGCCCTGGTGTCGGTCGTCATGCCGAAATCGCTTCACGCCGAGGACTCGGCCGTCAAACGGCTGATTCCGAACTTCCGGGAAGTTGAATCGGACTATTACCGCCGCACCAAAATTTTCCCGATCATGCACACGTTGGTTCTGAAGCGCGAGCTTTTTGAGCGCGAGCCCTGGGTCGCCATCAGCCTTTACAAAGCCTTCGTTCAGGCGAAGGAGATCAATTACAAACATCTGTATGATACCAATACGCTCGGGGTAAGTCTTCCTTGGCTCGTTGATGAGATCGAGAGCTCCCGGCGCATCTTCGGGCCGGAGATATGGGACTACTCCGTCGAGGGGAGCCGCCCCACTCTGGAAGCTTTGGTCCAATACCTCGATGAGCAGGGACTTTCGCGCCGCCGGATGAAAGTCGAAGAGCTGTTCGCTCCCAACATCAGTCCCGAGTTTGTGCGCTATCTTCGCGGAACCGGCGAGGCGTAGGCGAGCGGTCGCGCCGCAACCAAAATGAGAAAAGTCGGATTCACCACGAAGGCACGAAGGACACGAAGGTTTTCCCAGGGTGCGCTTCGCGCACCGGTCGGTCTCGGAATATCTCTCGCAAAGGCGCAAAGGAAGAGCATTGTCATTTCGAACGAAGAGAGAGATCTTTCCTAGATCCCTCGCCTTCGCTCGGGATGACAGGCGTTGGGCCTGTCCCTTAGCGTCTTTGCGCCTTGGCGGGAGGAATCTCCGACTCCGAGAATCTTGGACTCGCAGATGATTTGCGCGAGCCGCAGGCGAGCACGATCCTCGGCAATCTACTATAGCACTCCGGCCAGGCGCCCTTTGTGCAAAAAATGCTCCCAGAGTTTGGCGGCGCGAGACCCCTGCCGCCCGTAGCTTTCGCGCAGCGCTATCTCTTCGCGAGACGTCAACGGAAGCAGCGGACCGAGCGCGCTGGCATAGATCAGACTGCGCGCGTTGCCCTCGAAATCCAAACAATCCATAAATAGCTCCTGAATGCTCGCAGAGACGACGACGGTGCCGTGGGCGCGCAGCAAGCACACCCGGCGGTCGCCCAGCGTTTGAGCGACGGCGCGGCCTTGCTCGACGCTGCGAATATGGGTCGTGTCGGAGTGGACGGGTACGGCATTGGCGAAACGATAGGCGAAGTTTCGCACCGCGAGGAGCGGGCGATCGACGACCGAAAAGAGGGTGGAAAAGGGCGGATGGCCGTGACAGACGGCTCGGGCGTCCGGACGCGCGCGATAGACCGACGTGTGGAGCGCGGTTTCCGCGGGCGCCGGTAGGTCGCCCTCCAGCACTTTCCCATCCAAGTCAACGACGAGTATGTCGGCGGCGCTGAGCGCCAAGCGGCTGGTGTCCCGCGGTTGGATCAGAATGCGCTCGGTGCCCGGGATGCGGGCGCTCACATGGCCGCTGTAATCCATGACCTCCTGCATGACGAGCAAGCGCGTGCAGGTGGCCACTTCTTCTCGCAGTTCATCGACCGTTTTGTCCGACATAGAGTCCTCGCTTCCTTAAAATAGTCTTTTGGATTCTTAACTCGAAAATGTTGAATAGAACAACTTCAGGAAATTTTATAGCGCCAAGACGCCAAGCCCGCAAAGAAAGAACCTTTGTTTTCGGGTGGCGGGCAGGCCGCGTCGTGATTCTTGGTTTTGCCTCTCCGTAAAGCCGGCAATAATATCCGACGGCGAAAAAAGCGGCCGTTTCCCTCTATTCCAACTTGATTCCCGTCGCTGTATCGTGGCCGCCGTTTCTTAACCTGGCCATCCGTTGGTTGCGGGATTCGATGAACCGCTCAAAATCGGCTCCCTTGAGCCGTTCTATCTTGGGCAAATCGAGAGCCAGGAAGTTGATTTTGTGGCCGCGCCTTAAGAACTCGAAATGCAAATGGGGACCCGTGGCGTGCCCGGTTTGTCCCACGTAACCGACCACATCTCCGGCATCGACTTGACTCCCTCGACGAATTCCCTCGCCGATCCGAGAAAAGTGACCATAGCGCGAGATAAAATCATTGGTGTGGCGGATTTCCACGAGATTCCCGTAGCCGTCGCGCCAGCCGGCAAACTCAACGCGCCCCCGGCCAATGGCCACAACGGGTGTTCCAGCGGGGGCCGCGTAATCGATGGCCCGATGAGGGCGGACGGTACGAAAGATGGGATGGCGCCGCGCCCCGGTGAAAGTCGACGAGATGCGCGCGTAACTCAATGGCGCGCGCAAAAAAGCGCGCCGCAGCGAATGCCCTTGCTGGTCGTAGTATGCGCCTGGTTGATCGCGAGGAACAAAATAGAAGGCCGATACGGGTTTGTTGTTGGCCTCCAACTCGGCCGCGAGAATGCGTCCCGGCGTGCGACGGCCGTCGGCGTAATGGGTCTCTTCAACTAAGGCGGCGAACGCATCGCCGGGCTGAAAGTCGGAGAAAAAATCAATTTCGTATTCGAACACTCCCGCCAAATCCAAAATTTGCTGCGCCGTGAGTCCGGCTTTGATGCCGTTCTCGTACAGATTGTCGGTAATACTCCCGCGTCTCACTCCATTTGCCCGCACGGAGGGAATCTCGTAGCGTTCGGTGGACCAACCGTCCGGTGTGGAGGTGAGCCGGAGCAGATTGTCTTCAAGAACGACCTCCATGCCCTGCACGGATTTGTCCCGAGGATCCACAATGAGCTGGAAATTATCCCCCGGGCGCAATTTTCGCGGGTTAACAAACGGAGCAATCCGCTCGATTAGCGTGTGCGCCAAGGAACGCTCTAGGCCGTGGTGTGTCAGCACGGATATCAGCGTATCGCCGCGTTGCAGCGTGACGCCCACGCGGGCGCGGAGTTCGTGCACGGGAAGGAGCGTGTCCGGCTCATACCTTTCGAATACGGTGTCGAGCAGGGGCGCGCATAGAAGCAAAACCGCCGTGGCGAACGTGGCGCCGGTAAAACGTCGCCCAAATTCTAAACAAGAACGCAAAAGTTGCAACGCGTCAATCCTGTATGAATCTTCAAAAACTAAATACTAATCTCTGCATATTACGAGTTTTCGTACTTAGAGGCAAAGAAAAACCGCGATTTTCTTGCCGCAAAGGGATCCGTCGAGCTGAGGGAATGACACCCCATAAGACGGAGCGTCACTTTGCGTCTTGGCGCGATAAATTGTCTGGCAGTCGTTTTGTCCAACATTTCTAAGGTAGCAATCTAAGACGATTGAATAGCAACACTGGGTTGGCTGGGAAAAAGGAAGGCAAGATGGCTTTACTCGGACGACTGAATTTGTCACGATTACGGGGCGTTAAGTCTGTGGATTCCAAGTTTGCATTCAAGGGAGGTGTCTAATAGATTGAGATAAAATTATACTTGGGTTTTAAAGCGCCGTGAGAAACCGTTTAACGCACGTAGAGGAAATATGAATGTAACCAAGGGATGGAAGATTCTTCAAATTGTTCCGGCACAGCCAGGTTGGGAAGCTGTTTACGGCCAGGTATCAGATCGGAAGGAAGTAAATATCTCCAATCGGGTCATCATTTGCTGGGCGCTTGTCGAAACCATCGGGGCGGGCGACGCTTTGCGAACAGAAGTACGAGGGGTCGTGCAGGAGTTAAATCAGCTGATTGTTGTCGGGGATTTGATCACGACGGACAAGATTGGGGAAGAGGACGCGATGGGGAACCAATATTTTCTGGGATACAATGATCCGGAAGCACACAAAGAGTCTGATTATTGGATCAATCAAGCCAATTTGCTGCGTAAGACGACTGATGGCAAAAGAGCAGAGCAGGGAGATTGACAGTCTTGCGCCGCTTTCAAATGACCCACAAAGCGAAGGCGGTCGAGAGCGCGGAATAGGCTTCTCCCGACCGGCGGCGCCGGGGGCAGGCACGCCGAACTAAACAATGTTTCCGTTGCGCGTGTAATTCTAGCGCGAATCCTTGCGGGCATGTTTGAATGCTTTGAGGAAAGACCGGATGGGTCGAGTGCGTCCGGCTGCAATGTCTTTTTCCCCGCGCGCGAGCCGTCTTGCCATGTTGGCCGCTGTTGAATGCGACTTGTAAATCCTCGTGCCCATGTGAACCGTGTCGGCTGTGCGGTTGACTGTTAGCACCACAAATATTTCAGTGCATCGCGATCTACTTCTTCCACACCGCGTCGATGAAGCCGCTTTTGTCCAACTCTTGAATGAAGCTGGAATCCACCACGTTGGCCGGGTCGAAGGTTTTCGCGCGCGGGTCGCGCATCTCTAGGGTCTTGAGCATGAATTCGATGCCCTTCATGTTGACGTAGGGAACGCGGTCTTGGAAACGGGTGACGATCTCGTAGGTGGGCCTCAGCACATCGGGATCGCGATTTTGGGCGAAGTCGGCGGTCACCTTTAAGACGAACTCCCGATTCTCCCGGTAGAAGCGCAGCCCTTCGACAAAAGTTTTCATCACCCGCATCACGGTGTCGCGGTGGCTTTTCACATAGGTCTTGGTGCTGGCAAAACAACTACCGGGGTTGTAGAGGCCGAGCTTGCTCATGTCGATCAGCTCACGGAGGCCGAGTTTCTCCGCGGCGATGTCCTGCGGCGGAATAAAAGTAGACGCATGGACGACGCCTTTGCTCAAGGCAGCCAGCCGAGTCGGAGCGCCGCCCACGGCGACCACGGCGAAATCGCGGCCGGCTTCGAGGCCGCGTTCCTTTAGCAAAAAACGGACGACGCTGTCTTCCTGCGAGCCGATGGTCGTGACGCCAAGTTTTTTGCCTTTGAGGTCAGCGACTGTCTTGATCTCAGGCGTCGAAAAGAAGCGCCAGTAGAGCGTATTGATGCCGCAAGCGAGGTAAACCGTATCGGCGCCGCCGACGGCGGAGGCAACGATCGCCGCGCCGCCGATGAGGCTCAGCGGCACCTGCCCGGACACCATCGCCGCGGTCAGGATCGGGCTGCCTTGAATGAAAACGAGATCGACATCGAGACCGTTCTTTTTAAATAGCCCGCCCTTGCGCATCACCTCGATGATGCCGAGCGACGCCACCGGCGCGGGGTAGCCGATGATCAGTTTCTCCAGCTTTTGCGCGTAGACCTGCTGCGATGGGTTCATCCAAACCGTGGCACATAATAAAAACAGCGGGCCGATACGGCGCAAAGTCATATCCAACTCTCCTCAGCGACCGGCTTTTTTCAGTTCCTCGTTAAGGGTGCGCAGGATGGTGAAATCGTAAACGCTCTGCGGCGCGATTTCCTTCTCGACCTTGAGCTGCTTGCGCTGGAAGCCGATGATCTTCTCCTGAAGCTCCCGTGAAATCGTTCCGTCGAGCGTATAGCTCTTCAATGTCGCCTTGTAAATTTCCAGCGCGTCGTCGCGCGAAATCTTGAAGCCCTCGGCCATGCGCGCCACCGACTCGTTTTCGTTGGCGCGGAACCGCAGCAAAGCTCTCAGCGTCCCGCGCAGAAAGCGGCGGACGAAATCCGGCCTTTCCCTGAGCGTCCTTTCCGTCAATGCCGCCCCGCCGGAAACGATGTTCAGATCGTAGTCGCCGTAAAAGAACAGCTCGTTTAGCCCTTGTTTGCGCGCCATGAGGCTTTCAGTGGGATTGACGATGGCGGCGTCGAGACTGCCGCCGATCAGCGCCGCCAAGCGCACCGCGCCGGTGCCGGTTCCTTGAATCACCACATCGCGGCGCGGGTCGATGCCGTTCATCGCCAGAATTTCGCGCGTCATCTGATCGGTGTTGGCGCCGATGCTGGAGACGCCGACGAGCTTGCCGCCCTTGAGATCCTGCACTCGCTTGATCTTCTTGCTGCCGAAAAACCAGAAGAGTGGCCGCGTGTCGAAGACCATGACGTTCTTGAGCGGCGCGCCGTGCAAAATCGCCGCAGAAGTCTGGCCGAGAATCTGGCTGAAATCGAAACTGCCGCCGACCAGTCCCTGAATGCCCGCCTGCGAAGTCGCGGTGATCGCCAGCACGTTGAGATTCTCTTCCCGGTAGTAGCCCTTTTCCTGGCCGATCTTGTAGACGAGGACGTTGGCGCTGGTGCTGCCGGAGGTGTGCAATTTTACCTCGTCGACCGCGTGGGCGATCCCGACACCCGTGGCAATCAGCACGAGGCCAAGTAAGACAACAACGATGGCGCGTTCGATATTCATTTCTTCGTCTCCTCCGGTTCCCGGCCGGCGACCACGGCCGCTGCGGCTTGGCGCAGCTCATCCGGCCAGTGGCCCAGCTCGTAGCCATGCCAGGGAAACTTGGGTTTCAACGGCGGCAGCCCGATCTCTTGCCAAATTGCACGCGCTTTCTCCATGTATTCTCTTCCCGGCAGAGCGACGGGAGGGTAGTTCCATTTTTTTACCGCGTTGATGAGCAGTGCCGAGGAGCCATGGGGCTCGGGATAATGATGGTGCCAGCCCGGCTGCGCGGGTGAAACGGCCGACGGGTCCATCATCGGCCGCCGGCCGGTGACGGTTTGAATGTCGCGATGCGGCTGCACGCGAAAGACCAGCGCCCACATGACAGCGTCCAGATCATGGGGATCGATGTCCTCGTCGACGACGATGAATATTTTTCCAATGCCCGGGGTCAAGCTCGCGGCCGAGCTGAGCGCCTGCCAGGCGTGGGCGGGTTGGCGGGTTTTCAACTGAATGACGAATAAACCCCAGCCGCCGCTCTCTTCGTGAATCGCCACCTGCTTGATGCCGCTGATGCCGATGTTTTCTTTGAGTCCGTGGTAAAAAATCGCTTCGGTGGCGATCTGCTTCAGCTTGCTGCCTTCGCAGGGCGGGTGCGCCGCGACCAGATCGAGCAAGATCGGATTTTTGCGTTGGGTAATATGCTTGACGACGAAGCGGGGATAATTGCCGCGCCCGGCCATGTAACCGGAAAATTCGCCGAACGGCCAGTTGTGATCCATCGCGTCCGGCAAGACTTCTCCCTCCAGGATCATTTCAGCCTGCGCCGGCACGTAAAGATCCGCAGTCCGGCAGCGCACCAGCTCCAGCGGCTTGCCGGCAATGGCGCCGGCAACGGCGTACTCATCGACGCCGTAAGGAAAAGTCGAGGCGGCGGCATAAATTAGATTGGGCGTCGGGCCGATCACCACAGCGGCTTTGAGCGGAATTCCCTTCTCGCGGCATTTGTCCAAGTGTATCCGGGAATCTTTGCCCGCGCCGAGGCCGACGGAGATCTTTCCGCCTTTGCGAATATAGCCGCTGTAAATGCCGACGTTGCGTTGTCCGGTTTCCGGGTCGGCGGTGACCCAAAGCGCCGCCGTCAAGCGTAGCGAGCTGTCGAACCCCGGATTGGACAGCGGTACCGGAATATCGTCCACCGCGTCCTCGATGCCACGGGTGATTTCTATTTCCTGAACGGGAGCTTGGGAGACGGCAGCCGGGTCGATGGGATTTTTTTGCGCGTTCAGCCAGCGGTCGAAAATCTCGTCCTCTTTGCACCCCATGCCCAGGGCGTAGATGGCGCGCGAGGAGGCGCAGGCGCCGGCAAGCACCGACATGCCGTACCTGTGGCCGGTAACGCCGGCGACCCTCTCGAAGAGAAACGCGCGCCGTTCGCTTTCCGGCAGGCCGCGGAATTGCCAGCGCACCAGCGGATGCAGCTCGGTCTCGCGGCAAACTTCACGTCGGATGCGAAACAGCTTTTCGTGGCTTTCCAGTATCTCGATGTACTCTCTGAGGTTGCGATAGTTGCCCACGCGCGATCTCCTAGAATTATTCACCGTTAACCGCGATTGAGGCGCGAGCCCTCCGGAGCGAGCGCGGAGTTCCAGAGTTCAATGTTCAAAGTTCAAGGCTCAAGGTCCGAATCGAATTGATACGTTGAACCTGGAACATTGAACCTTGAACATCTTTTTTGCCTTCGCCCCTCAATCGACACCGGGTAATGACTTTGCTTCTAAGCATGAATAATCCAGGCTAGTTCTTGTAGAGCTGGTCGACGAACCCGGAGCGGCGGATCTCCTCGACGACGCTCGCATCCCAGAAGTCTTTTTCGGACAACCTTGCGGCGCGCGGATCGTCCAACGCGGCCATGTCCAAATGAAAACGGATCGATTCGGGACTTGCGCGCAGATCCCTCTCGAGGCGGCGCGTGGTCTCGTCATAGAGATAGCTCATGGTTGCCTCGTTGGAATTCTGAAAATAGCGATAGAAAACTTTCAGCGACTCGTCTTTGTGGCCGATCATGTAATGGATTCCATCCATGTAGCCTTTGAGAAAATTGATCACTAGTTTGCGGTTTCGTTTCAATATCGCCGCCGTCGTATTGATGCCGCCGGCAGGAGTTGCCACGTCGAATTTAGCGAGGACTTTCAGCCCCTCGTTTCTGCCGATCAAGTCCAACGGGGGAAAAAGCATCGTGCCGTGAATGATGCCGGCCTTGAGCGCCGACAAGCGCCCGCCTTCACCGCCGCCGATTTGTAAGAACTTCACGTCCTTGTCGGGGTTGAGGCCGTGATCGCGCAGGAGCTTGGCAAGGCGCGCGTAGCTGGCGTCCCGTCCACGGGAGATCCCGAGCGTCTTGCCTTTCAATTCTTGAACCGCCTGGACCGCCGGCTGCGTGAGCAATGAAGAACCGAGCGTGTTCATGGTCACGCCCACTCTGACCACCGGCAATCCCTGAAGCAGCGCCGTGGTCACTCCCGAGTCCGAACCCAGGAGAAACTGCACACTGTCGCTGATCAGCGCCGGAACCGCGCGGGCGCCGCCACTGACGAGAATGGTCTCAACGTCGAGGCCGTATTTGTGCCAGATTCTTTTTTCCGCGGTGACCCAAGAAGGCGCAAGTCCGGGGGCTACCGCCGGGTAGGCCGCGCGGATTTTTTCCGCAGAATGCGCCGCCTTGAAAGTAATCAAGAGCACAACAGCGCCGGCGAATAAAAACCGGAGCCGCATCAAAACCACCTACCGGTGAGAAAATGATTGATGTTTCTTTGTACCATGCGGGTCTTGCCCAACGACGCGTAAGCCCCGCTCATCATGTGTTTGGCCGCTTCTTCGGCGCTCTCCCGGCCCGCTTTGACTTCCACGGCGTGGCCGTAAAAATCTTCGAGGTAATCGTACATTTTTTTGAAATAGGCGCGTCCCGCTTTTTCCCCCTCCACCGCCGGCCCATGTCCCGGCACGAGCTGCTTGTAATGGCTCTCAAAGAGCGGCTTGAGCGCGGTGAGCCAGTTGGGGATATTGCCGAAGAAAGTCACGGGATGGACTTCGGTGTACAGCAGATCGCCCGCGATCAGAATCTCTTCTTCTTCGAAGTAAATCGTCGTATCGCCCTTGCTGTGGCTATGGCCGTTCTCGGCGCAGTATTGGAGGTGTAAAGTTACGCCCGGCAGCGTGAGCTTGGTTGTATCGGCGAAAACAACGTCGGGCAAAGTCAGGCAGAGGCCCGGGAAGCGCTCATACAACTCCGGGACGGGCTTCGTCATGCGCTCGAAGTCCGGCCCGCCTTGATCGCCCATGGCGCCGAGGCAGCCCGCGCTCCCGACGATGGGGACGCCACGCTGGCGGAAATAAAAATTCGCCGAGGTGTGATCGAAGTGCTCGTGGGTATCGATTAGATATTTTACCGCCGCGCATCCGGTAAGCTCCAGCGCCTCTTCGACTTCGTCGATGCGGCGGATGTCGGCGTCGATGAGCACGGCGCTGCCGTCGCTGCCCTTGATGATGCCGAAGTTCGTGGCGCCCTCCGGGCCGATGACGGCGTAGGAGGATCGGCTGATCCGGCGGATGGTCGATTCCATGTGCTTCCGAATATCCGATTGACGTTGTTCTTGCAAGAACGGCGACCATCATCGAGCGGATGAGCGAGAAGAATAATCACCGTGAAGGAACTAGCGCGGCAGAACCGCAACCAAACTCGGATTAGTCTCCCGCAAAGACGCAAAGTCGCAAAGGAAGAGCATTGTCATTTCGAACGAAGAGAGAAATCCTTGTTTCGAGCAGAGCGAGAAATCTTCTTCTCAGATCCCTCGTATTCGCTCGGGATAACAGGCCTTGGGCCTGTCACTTAGCGTCTTGGCGCCCATTCGACCAGGCTCAGGACATGCTTGGCGGGAGCAATATCCGAATCCCAGAGTTTTCGACTCCCAGAAAATTTGCGCAAGCTGCGCTAGTCTTCAACTATAGAAGTTTAATAATATCAATGTCCGAAACCTTCGGATCCTTCGTGGTGAGAATCTAGCCGGCTTGGCGTCCTGAGCGGAAACCACTGCCGTTACACTTAGGATTATACCTGCGGCGATGTTCAATAATTTCGTAGACACTTTGCTTTCCTCCTTTAGGGTTGGTCTTGTCGGGGCCCAATTTTGGCCTCGAAACAGTTGAACTCATTCGCGGAAAATTAGATGCTTCTGTAACGTCAAACGATGCAGATTGATTTAATCGTTAAGGCGTGGGGAGATGGCGCCGTAGGAATCGCTTTCACTAAAACGGTCATCCAAGTAGAGCGCGAAGGGAGGGAATCATGACACGTCGCGGTGTAATACGGAGCTTGCTGGGGGCAGGTCTCTGGACGGTTCTGACAGGGCGCGGGTCCGCCGCGCAACCGTCGTCGATGAAGGAAATTGAAACGCTGCAAAAAAACTGGAAGGCGCTTTTGGCCGACGGGGTAACGGTGCCGCTTCCCACCGAGCAACTCAAATTGTCCAGAGAAGAATGGCGCAAGCGGCTCGACGCCGCGCAGTTCTACGTGCTGCGCGAGGAAGGCACCGAGCGCCCCGGCACGAGCCCGCTGAACAACGAAAAGCGCCCTGGTATTTTTGCCTGCGTGGGCTGCAACCTGCCGGTCTTCACCTCTGAAATGAAGTATGAGAGCGGCACAGGCTGGCCGAGTTTTTTTACGACGATTCCCGGCGCCTTCGAGACCAGCACGGATTTCAAACTGATCCTGCCGCGCACCGAATATCATTGTGTGCGCTGCGGCGGCCATCATGGTCATGTCTTTAACGACGGTCCGTCGCCCACCGGAAAACGCTGGTGCAACAACGGCGTCGCGCTCAAGTTTATTCCCAAGAGCGGCAAAGGCTAATCCTCAGACTTGCCGTGTTATCAATCGAGGCATTATCTTGTCCGGCTCTCAGAGCGTGTGAAAAAATAGCCTTCCGCCCTTCGAGAGCCTCAGGACGAACGGCTAACTACTTGAATTTCTATCTACAACATCCCGTTCGTGGTGAGCGTGTCGAACCATGATCGGATTTTTTCACGCACTCTCAGGGTGTCAAATCTTCCGGGACTTGTTTTCTCCAACACAATTGATAATGACGTAGCTTGGCGACTTATTTTTCCTCGCCCTCTAGAGGACGCAGAGGATTAAAGGTGAGGGTGGGTTCGGCTTGCCCTCACCCTAACCCTCCCACTTCGTGGGCGACGGGACTCGCTCAGAATCCTGCGCCCCTGGTCGTAAGCTTCAGGCGAAAGACATTTGTGTTCGAGGTGATGAAAAGCGTCAATCCGTCTTCGCCCCAGGCGACGTTGCCGGTGGGAACGCCGGTCTCGATGCTGCCTAGATGTTTGCCGTCCCGGGAGATGACATGGATGCCGCCGGGGCCGGCGCCGAAGATGTTTCCTTCGCGGTCTATTTTCATTCCGTCCGGAACACCGGGTTTGTTTTTCGTCCACGCGGTCGCATCGAACAAAGTTTTTCCGTTGGCGATGGTGCCATCCGGTTTCACGCCATAGGCGATCCAGATCGCGTTGGCCGGGTCGGCGTTGCTGACGTAGAGCCTTTTCTCGTCGGGCGAGAAGGCGATGCCATTGGGCGCCTTGATATCTTTGGTCAGAAGCGCGAGCTTGCCATCCTTGGAGTATTTGTAGACGCCCTGGAACGGGACTTCCTTGCGCGGATCGTCGAAAGATTTTGGCAGGCCGAAGGGCGGGTCGGTAAAATAAAGATCGCCGTTGGATCGGAAGACAACGTCGTTGGGACTGTTGATCCGTCTGCCTTCGTAGCGGTCGACAAGGGTGGTTTTCTTGCCATTCAGTTCCAAGCGCCCGACGCGCCGGTCGCCATGCTCCGCGAGCACAAGGCGGCCCTCCGGATCGAAAGTCAGACCATTCGATCCCGGCTCGGGGCCGTCAAACCGCGACTTGCCGGTATAACCGCTCGGCTTCAGGAACACGCTGGTTCCTTTGCCTTCTTGCCACTTGATCACGGAATTGGTCGGGATGTCGGAGAAGAGTAGGTAACCCTCCTTGCGATTCCACACCGGTCCTTCGACCCACCGGTGGCGGCTGGCGATGCGCTCGATCTTGACATTGAGTGGCACCAGCTTGTCGAAGCGCGGGTCGAGACGAACCACGTCGATTCTGTGGAGGCTGTTCATTTCAGCCCCGCTGCGACCGACGAACAGCGCGGCGAGCACAACCGCGGTAAAAATCACAATGTTGATCCGAGTATGTTTCATGATCCGCTCCGACTCTCAATTCAGCGTTGCGCCGCAACTCTCTGCTCCTCGCCTGGCCGGATGCCGGGGATATTGAGCGGAATGCGGTACAGTGTATTTTGCGCAGTGATGTAAAGCGTCTTGCCGTCGGCGCCGCCCCAGGCCATGTTATGCGGATGCTTGGGCGCGATGATCGTTCCCAGATGTTTGCCTGACGGCGATAGGATCCATAGTCCGCCCGGGCCGGAAACGTACAGATTTCCTTGTTGATCGACCTTGATGCCGTCGATGGCGTCTTCGCCCTGCGCCTTGGTCATGTCGTAGAAGACTTTGCCGTTGGAAGCGTTACCTTGTGCGTCGATCTCGTAACGCATGACAACTTTTTTCTCCGGGTCCCAGTTGCCGACATAGAGATATTTTTCATCGGGCGAGAAGGCGATGCCGTTGGGTCCCTTGAGTTCGGTCGTGAGCAGCTTCAGTGTCCCGTTGCCCAGGGCAAAAACGCCGCTGTAAGGAAGCTCTTTACGCGGGTCGTCGTAAAACTTCGGTAGGCCGAATGGTGGATCGGTGAAGAAAAGAGTTCCGTCCGAGCGGTAGACGAGATCGTTGGGGCTGTTCAGGCGCTTGCCTTCATACTTGTCTGCAAGCACGGTGAGCCGGCCATCCTTTTCCAGGCGCGCGACGCGGCGATTGCCGTGCTGGTTAATAGTGAGTCTGCCTTGCGGGTCGAGGGTCAGCCCGTTGGAGCCCGGCTGGCCATATTCCGCGACGTCCTTGCCGGAGTAGCCGCTGTGTTTTTTGAAAACCGTTAGCTTCGCGTCCGCGGCGCTGTACTTATAAATCGTGTTGGCGTTGGGATCGCTGAAGAGAAGATGACCCGGGTTCACCCAGATCGGTCCTTCGGTAAATTGGAACCCTTCGGCCAATTTGAAGATCTTCGGATTCGCCGGGACGATCGCGTCGATGGCGGGATCGAGCCGTACGACTTCGACGTCGACTTCGTGGGGCGCGTCGGCGATCGGTCCGGCTGGCACCTTGTGAAATTCGAGCCTCGCATATTTCATGTAGATGTAATTCGTCGGCGGATTCGAAATCGGGCCGTTGATGCCGAAGATGGCGAGCTGGATCGTCTGACCGGGTTTCACGCCGCGGCCGATGATCAGCCGGTTCTCGACGTTCCAGCCCTTGATCACGGAACCGCCGCTTTGGCCGGCGGCGCGGGGCATTTCCCCGTCGACCCAAATCTCGGCGTAGTCGTCCAGCGAAGTCGCGAAGACGATCGTTGACCCGGCGGGGTCGAAGCCGCCGATGCGTTCCGGCACGGTGATCTTGATGCGGTACCAGTTGAAAGCGAGCTTGCCGGCGGAGCGGCGCTTATCGAGGGTGGTTGGATCTATGACTTCCCACTTGGAATCGTCGAAGTCGGCTCGGCCCGCGTGGGGCGTAAAATCGTAGGCTTTATTCGAAGTGGTGCCCGGTTGGCCGTCTGGGCCAGGGGCTGTGAAATTGACTTCGATGATCTTCGTGTCGCTGTAGCGCCACTCGCCCTTGACGAGTTGCACACCTTCCTTTTTGCCTAGATCGATCGCCGCCTCCGGTTTGCGTTTGGCGAGCATATCGTCGAAGGATGCGGCACGGGCGATGGTGACGGCAACACAAAGAAGGGCGGTGACTGAGGCAGCCAGTTTAAAGGCGGTTGTTAGCCGCGTGACCAAGTGGCTGATCTCGCGCCGTTCTTTTCTTACTTCCTCTCCCTTGACGGGAGAGGACTGAGGTAAGGGTGCTTGTTCCGTCCCCCTTACCCTAGCCCTCTCCCGCGATGGGAGAGGGAACTCGGATACGAGGGAGCGCTGATGAATTGAAGGACCTTGCGCTGTTTGGAGGAATGATCGAGACTTCATAATTCAACCTCAGTTTGCTGATCTGACTTTGACGACGTAGTAGTTGATGGGTCCTTTGACTTCTTTGAACCAATGGGGCGTGCCGTTGGGGATGACGACAACGTCGCCTTTGGTAATCACGCGGTTCTCGCCGCCTTTGGATTCTCGGCCGCGGATTTCTTCCGGCTCGATGGTTTTGCCGTCGATGACGGCGCCGCCGGTGACCAGAGCGGCGGAGCCTTCGAGCATATAAATGATGTCCGTGTCGCGCGTGTGCACCTCGACGACGCCCGGTTCGTCGCGATGACTGGCGTCGATCTTGAAATTCATGCCCCGAACCAGCGGCATTCCCTTCATGAAGGCATGGCTGACCTGTTTTGCGGGCAAGTAGGTCACAGGTGATGCCGATGGCTCATTCGCGGTCTCGAAATTGGCGGCGCCGGCGATGGCGAGCTCTTCGTCTTGCTGCGCGCTGGCGGCGCCGCTGACACCGACGCCGCCGATGACCTGCCCGTCGACGATGATCGGAATCCCGCCCTGCAGCGGCGTGAAATCGTTGAGCGTGGTCATAGCCGTTCGCCCTTTGTTGATCACGTCTTCGAAGAACTTAGTCGGCCGTTTGAACAGAACTGCCGTGCGCGCCTTGCCGATCGAGATATTGGCGCCGGCGGCGAAGGTATTATCCAAACGCTCCACGGCGACGAGATTGCCGCCGTCGTCGACCACAGCGATGGCGCCGCCCGGCGCGTTTTTGCTTTTAGCTTCGGCAACGGCGGCGGCGATGACTTTTTTCGCTCCCTCCAAGGTCAGCACTTTTTTCTCGAGCGTCTGAGTTTGAGCGGTGGAATAAAGAACGAGACCCAGCGACAGGATAAATGTGGTCGTGATCAATTTCATGGACTTCTCCTCAAGAGATAATTTACGTTTTATCGTGCACCGGGCGCATTTGTCGATTAGATGTCGCAGCGCGGAAAAGAGATGCGGGAAAAGAGCGGGATACAGACAGAGATGGGGACAGGGGACGGCAGTAAGCAGAAGGCAGTAGGCAGCGGGGAATAGGCAGAAGTCGGAAGTCGGTTACGCGAGCTGAGGTGCGACCGTCTCCGCCCAGTGTGGCCGGAGGCCAGCCATGGTCAATGAAGCCATAACGCGCTTCGGTTCGCCGAGATCGTTCCAGCGCACGCCGCTCACTTTGACGACTGCGAGGCGCTCGGGGCGAAGCGCCAACACTTGATGCGAAAAATTCGTTTCTTCCATGCGCGCGTAAATCCGGTCGATCTCTTTGGCTTCACCGCGGGCGCCGAAGAGCGGGGCGACGCAAGCGAGTGAGCGATAAAGCTCTGGGATCGCGCTCTCGACGGTTTCCAAAAGCGCCCGCGCGGACGCGACCATTACAAAGCTATTCCACAAGCAGTCGCGCAACTGAAGCACTTGGGCGAGCCGTCGGCTCGGTTTCTCCCAAAAACGCCTCACGCCCCGGACGCAGGTTTCGCCGGGAATGACTTTCGCCGGCTCGATCGAGCCGTATTCGACTTCGGGGCTTTCCGGTTCCAAACCGAGTAAAATCACCGAGCCGGGGCGTCTGCGCGCGGCATCGAGCGCCGTCCGGATATGGCCCATGAACCTCCGGTTATCGGAAATGTAGTGATCGGAGGGAAAAAACGCGACGATGGCCTGGGGATCGACCGCGACAATGCGCAGAAGAGAGTAGAGAATCGCCGGGGCGGTGCCGCGATTGCTCGGTTGAATCACGAGATTCTTCGGCGGCTCTCCGGTGAGAATCGGCGCGTAGTAGGGTTGATGGGCGCGGTTGACTACTTATAAGGTGCGTTCCGGCGCCAACTCCAAAGGGGCGCGGCCCCGAGTCTCTTCAATGAGCGTCGCACGGCCCAGGAGCAGGCAAAATTGTTTGGGACGCTCATCGCCGGCAATTCTGCGCGTGAGGGTTTTCAGCCGAGTTCCATCCCCGCCTGCCAAAATGACTGCCCATTCGTGATCGAGAAGAACCGGTTCCGCGCTAACCTTCGTGGCCCCGTTATGCTCTATCATGCTCGTCGCCTCGTTGCAGTCCTCACAATCAATATCACTTGGCCACTCATATTCGATGATAATCACCTGCTCACTTTTTATCCCTGAGAGGTTAAGCGCAGGTTGCGATTCGATTACTTTTTGATGCCTTGGCGGTCGCAAACGATGCAGACCTCCCGGCGTAAATCTAATTGTCCGTTCTATAAAGAGACCGGGCCGCGTTCCTCGGCGCTTTGTCGATCTCCTCGTCCAAAAGCTTGCCTATGCGCTCGGCCGCTGCGGCGAATTCGTTGGCTTCCAACTTCCCGTTCAAGGCTGCTTGTATGCCGGAACGAATTTGCCGCCCGGGGTCCCAGAAGGTACCCCATAAATTCTCGGCAGAGACGTATTCCAACCGATCGTAAATATCCTTGAGACCCCTTTCGGCTTCGCTCCGGCCGCGAGCCTGGTCGCCGCTGCGCAGCAACGTCAACCCGAGATAGAGCCGCGTCGCCGGGCCGTCTTTGGCGACCGCTTTTTCCAGAGTCGATCGGGCCTCGGCGAAATTTCCCGTCTCATAGTAGGCGCGTCCGAGATAAGCCAGGACGCTTTCATTGAGGTCGGTAGAGACTCGGTAGTCGGGGTCGAGTTCGGCCGCCTGCCGCAGGTGCGGCACGGCCGCTTCGGGGCGGCCGGTTTGAAGGGCATTGCGGCCTGATTGGACCTGTTGCCCAACGCCGCAGGCGGCGATAACGAGCAGTGCAGAGAAACAGCCGAATACAAGCAGGTTTTTCGCATTCATGGACGGACCTCCCTCGATAGTTGGTATGATATGAGGGGACAATTAGCTTGTAGCCGGTTTGCCGCAAAAAATACAACGCTTGGGGTTTTCGTGATGCAGTTTGGCGCAGACGACACTGCGGCTGCCGCGGGTCCGCACGTAAACTTCCGCGGCCAATAGCATGCCAATGAGCGGCGCCGTAAAGTAAACCCACAGGGCAGTCCAATGGTTCCCCGGCACGGCGGATGCGAAAGTGCGCGCGGGATTCATGCTCACGCCGGAGATCGGCGCTTCCAAGGTAATGTAGGTCGCTACCAGTGCGCCGGCGCATAGGCCGGTGAGCTTGTGCAGGCGAGTATTGTTCGAGACGCTCAAGATGACGGTCATTAAAATGAACGTTATCGCGACTTCGGCTATAAAAGCGACGCTGATTCCCGCGTTGCCGGGCGCGGTGACGACGTAATTGACGGCAGGATGCCCGGCCCACTTGGCGAGAGCGATCGACGCTAGCATCGCGCCAATCAGGCCGCCGATGAATTGCGCGGCGATGTAAAAGGCCGCATCCCATTTGGCAACCTTACCGAGCCTATAGAAAGTCAGTGTTGTCGACGGATTGATATGGGCGCCGGATTGTTTTCCCCAGGGTGAGTAAATAATTCCGATCGCCGTAACCCCCATGGCGAGACCCATCAGGAATCGCCGCAGCAATGAATTCGGCAGCGCCTGGTGAACCGGCGAAGCGGGGTGTTCGAGCAGGGTGCCGAAGCCGAACGCCGAAATCATGAAGAGGCCAAGGCCGGCAGCTTCCATCAAATATTCAGGCCAATGGCGTTTGAGCGTGTCGGTCATGGTCGATTAGATGTCGCGTGGCGAGGGAAAGATGCGGCTTCAAGGATCAACCCGTAGGATGGGTGGAGGCACCCTGCGCCGATACCCATCGAGTACGTGCGACCGTTACCGCGACGGCTAGCGGGAGTTTACTGCGGCAGCGCACCATATTTTACCCCCATTCGTCAGAAGTCTTTTGATTTGATGGACATAGAGGAATAGCCTTCCTGATTTTATTGTATTACCCTATTATATTGTTGGCCAACCCCAGCAGTTTTAACCCTGACAACCCGATTAATGCATCTGGCGTCATGCAAGATTGTGCTTGACATCTGATATGAAAGTAGCCTATGTATTACCCCATATGGCATCTCTCATTGCTAAGAAAAAAGCCAATAAGCTCTATTACTACGTGGTCGAGAGTGGACGCGTCGAGGGCAAACCCCGCATCACAAGCCAAATCTATCTCGGCAGCGCAGAAAGAGTCGCTTCGCTGCTCCAGCAACGCGCAGCGCCACTGCCCCTTTCGGCCACAAGCCGCAAAGCCGGTCTGCCTGCTGCCCTGTGGCTGACCGCTCAGCAGTCC
>Ga0214472_10000267_pt1 | contig 68031 bp, 60 predicted proteins | sample RVTome_6_FD_207662 | JGI IMG/M metagenome (GOLD analysis project Ga0214472, IMG submission 207662) | Soil microbial communities from uranium-contaminated site in the Upper Colorado River Basin, Wyoming, United States - RVT140D175 | ecosystem: Environmental > Terrestrial > Soil > Contaminated >...
CATTAAATCTGACATTGTTCAAAGGGCGCGGCGTTTACATACGGCCGTGCTTCGGGATTCGATCTCTGATAGGTTCAGCTTCAGGATTAACCCGGGGTAAGTCATGCAGCGTCACGGCGACCAGCAGATCGCGAAAGGATCAGTTCTTCTGGCAAGTATGCCGGAGGATGTGGTCGAAACCATCTTGCGGCGGTCCGAGATCAGGAAGTTCGATCGCAGCGCCACGATCTTTCTTCAGGGAGAGCCGGCGCTCAACGTCTTCATCGTGCTTGATGGTTGGGCGAAGCTGTTCCGGGTCTCGCCAAACGGCGCCGAAGCTGTGGTCGGCGTCTTCACCAAGGGCCGGAGTTTCGGTGAAGCGGTTGCCTTTCGCGATGATGTCTATCCGGTGGCGGCGGAGGCGGTCACCGACTGCCGTCTGATGCAGGTTCGGGCCGATCTTATTCTGGGCATGATGACATCACGCCCGGAACTCTGCACCGCGATACTGGCCTCGACCTTCAGGCATTTGCAGGCACTGGTGACGCAGGTCGAACAACTGACGGCCCAGACCGGTGCACAGCGGGTGGCCGAGTTTCTGTTGGATCTCGCTCCGGTCAGTGAAGGCGACTGCGCGGTTATTCTGCCTTATGACAAGGTTCTGATCGCCGGACGGCTGGGGATGAAGCCGGAAAGCCTGTCGCGTGCCTTCGCGCGCTTAAAGGAGAAAGGCGTGAGGATCAGTCAGAACCATGCTGCCATTGAGGATGTGGCCCGATTGCAGGCTTATGTCGGGCAAGACCGCTCTGCGGTCTGGAGCCGAACTCAGTGAGCGAAAGAATGGACGCGGTGTTCAAGGCGATCGATGCCGCGAACGCAGCCGATCCCACGCTGGATAATGATGCGGAAGGGGTTGAGCAACCGGCCGCGCTTCTTTATGGGCGGCGGATGTCGGCGGAGTTGACGCGGATCTGCCCCTCGGCCTCCGGACTTTTGCGTATTGCGGCCCGCGGCCAGCATATCGAACGCTGGAAGACTCCCAGAACCACCTATCCGGTAGGCCGTCCGGGCTACCTGTCCTGGCGGAAAGCCCAGGCAGCCTTTCATGCCGCCCGGGTCGCCGAGCTGATGGCCGAAGCCGGGTACGTGCAAGCCGATTGCGACAGGGTCGGGCAGATGCTGCGCAAGGAGGGGATCAAACGCGATGCGGAGGTGCAGATGCTGGAGGACGTTATTTGCCTCGTCTTCCTGCGCTGGTACTTTCCAGACTTTGCAGCACGTCACGCACCTGAGAAGGTTTTCAACATCGTTGCGAAGACGGCACGGAAGATGTCGGCTGAAGGGCGGGCAAGGGTGGCGGCTGAGTTTGAGCTGCCACCTGAACTGATACCGGCGCTGGCGGTCTGAAAGGACCCTGCGACCGGGGATCAGGTGCCGACCAGATGGCGATAAATACCGGGCAGTTCCGTGACCAGCCGGTCGGGGTCGGTAATCACCGCGTAGCCGCCGCGCCCGAAGATGCGGGGAAACCAGGTTTGCCCCTTCGCGTCGATCGCGATGCCAAAGACCGCCTGTCCGCTGCGGCGAGCCTCGCGGATGGCCATGCGGCTGTCCTCGATTCCATGCCGGCCTTCGTAATGGTCAAGATCATTGGGCTTTCCGTCAGTAATGACGAGGAGCAGGCGCCGTTGCCGCGTCTGACGGGAAAGATCGGCGGAAACATGCCGGACCGCAGCGCCGAGGCGGGTGTAAAAACCGGGGCGAAGCCCGGCGATCCGTGCTTCGATGTCACGGCTCATCGGATCGCCGAAGCTTTTGCAGCGGCGCAGATATACCCGGTCGCGACGGAGCGAGGAGAAAGCATGTATGGCGCTGTCGTCGCCACAGATGGACAGTCCCCAGGCAAAGGCAGTCAGAGCTTCGCGCGCAATGTCGATCACGGCGCGCCCGGTTACGGCGCTCTCGGTCGAACGTGAGGTGTCGAGCAGGATCGACACGGCGAGATCGCGCGCTTGCGCGCGTGTTGCGCGCCAGATCCGGTCCGAGCCCTGTCCTGTGGCGCGCAGTTCGACCTGGGAGCGGACCGCGGCCTCCAGATCCAGTTCGTCACCATCGGGCTGGCCGGGTAGAACGATGCGGCGAGGCCGCAGTGCTTCGAACTGGCGTTTGACCGCACGGATGCGGCGTTGCGCGCGCATGTCGGTGGCAAAGGGCGCAGGGTCTTCGCAGGGCTCGGCATCGCTTGCCAGCACCCGGCAGTGTTCCGGAAGATAGCTGCCGCTCCGTGCATCCCATTCCGGATACAGATGTACGCCAGAAAGGCGTTCGCGATTGACGTCTTCCGGTGAAAGGTCCAGATGCAGTTTCATACGCGTCGCCGGCGCCTTAGAGATCTGCCCGAGCGTGATTTCATCCTGATCGTCGATGGCTTTTTTTGCGTTGTCGAGGTCATCGTCGTCGACGCGGCGATTGAGGTTCAGGAACTCGGTCCAGGAAAGGATCGCTTCGAAGCGGTGCAGGATCAGGCTGTCGCGACGTTCGGCCTGCTCGGCGTTCTTTCGGCGCGCACGATGAACCCCGTCGTGTCCCTCCTGTGGCGGTCCGCTGGCATCCGGCGTTTCCAACTCTGTGGGAGCGCTGAGCGTAAGTGGACGCAGATCTGGCCAGAGTGGAACCGGCATGAAGGGGCGATAGCCGCGGGGGGCATGGATTGCACCGAGATCGGTTTTCAGTGCTTTGACAAGCTCGAGAAGCTCGGCTGCCAATGGGTCGACAGACGCCTCGCCGCCCAAAAGCGCCAGTATCGTCCGTTCCACAGCTGCTTCCCATCGAGGCAGATCGCGGGTTCGGCGTGCGGTCCGGCAGGCAGCGGCAAGTCCGCTGTTTAGACCGTGCAGTCCCGGGCAGGCTGCAAGAGTCGCGCGGGTCATCTGGAGTGCCGCCGCGAGCGTGCGCAGGTCGGCGCGCAACGGGTCGCGTTCGGAAACCGGTGTTGGAGCATGAGCGGCTGTGGCCGTCAGCCAGAAATAGAGCGCTGTATTCGCCTCGCGTTGAGGAAAATCGGCAATCCGGAGAGGAAGGCGCAGGACCTCGCCATCGAAGGAGGCTTTGGCAATTCGTTCCTCGGCGGTTCCAAAGCGCCGGCGCCAGGACAGGCGGTGGTGGCTGACTTCCGGGGCAACGGGCTTGATTTCAACCGAAGACTCGCCACCGAGACCACGAAAGAAAACCGTCAGCCGTGTCCCGATCTCGTCAAGGCCGACCGAGGCATCTTCATGGATTGTGGGGGCATCCAGGCGGCTGGCAAAAGCATGCCAGAATTTTCCGACGGTTTCTTCGGGCTCCCACGGCTGGAAGGTGGCTTTCGACACCACTGCGCCCTATCCGAAGACGGCGGTAACGAGATCGAGGAGCCCGCGCTTCACATCTTCATCGTCGGTCAGGGGCTCGATCATGGCGGCCAGGATCGCCCGCTCGACCGGCATCCCCTGTTGAATGAGGGTGGCGCAGTAGACGAGCAGGCGGGTAGAGACGCCTTCCTCCAGATCCTGCCCCTTGAGCCCACGCAATTTTCCGGCCAGACGGACCAGCGGCGCCGTCCGCTCCGGGGACAGCCCGCTCTCAGCGGCGACGATTGCGGTTTCCTGTTCAGGATTGGGAAAACCGAACTCGACCGAAAGAAAGCGCTGACGGGTCGAGGGCTTCAAAGTCTTCAGGATGTTCTGATAACCGGGGTTATAAGAGGCAACCAGCATGAAACCGGGGGAAGCCTTCAGTTCCTCTCCGGTTCGGTCGATCGGCAGAATGCGCCGATCGTCGGTCAGGGGATGGAGGACGACCGTCACATCCTTGCGGGCCTCGACCACCTCGTCGAGATAGCAGATTGCTCCCGTACGGACGGCACGGGTGAGGGGACCGTCGATCCAGACGGTCTCCCCCCCTTTGAGCAGGTAGCGGCCTATCAGGTCGGCTGCCGAGAGATCGTCGTGGCAGGCGACCGTATAGAGCGGACGGCCAAGCTGCGCCGCCATATGAGCGACGAAACGGGTCTTGCCGCAGCCGGTCGGCCCCTTGAGAAGCAGGGGCAGAGCGTTGGCATGGGCGGCGGTGAAGATCTCGCACTCGTCGCCTTGCGGCACATAAAAGGGAGACGTTGTCTGTTTTAAGGGTTGGACAGCTTTCATGCGCCTTACTCCGCAGGTGCGTGCTGTACGTGACCGGGCTCAATAATTTCCTTCCGGGGCACCAGCACGGCATAGAGGAACAGCAGGGCGCCCAGGACAAAGGCAACGCCGGCGCCGAAACGCATTATGTAGAAAATGCCGAGCTGATCCTGCACGTCCATGTAGTTCTCACCCAAAACCCGCTGGAGATGAGTCTGGATCGTGCCGGCGAAGGTGAGCACGATGGTCATGAAAACCATGCCGCCCGACATCAACCAGAAAGATGCCATGTTCAGCACCTGATTATAGGGATCGCGGTTTTTCAGGATCGGGAAGGCATAGGTGAAGATTGCGAGGTTGAGGGAGACATAGGCGCCGAAGAAGGCGAGATGGCCATGCGCCGCCGTGATCTGCGTACCGTGAGTGTAGTAGTTGATTCCGTGGAACGTGTGCAGGAAGCCCCAGACACCGCCCCCGAAAAAAGCCAGTGTAGCGCAGCCGAGCGACCAGAGGAGCGCGGCCTTGTTAGGGTGATCACGCTGGCCCTTCCAGACCATGACGAAGGCAAAGGCCATCATGGCGAAGAAGGGAACGACCTCGAACGCCGAGAAGATCGAGCCGACCCACTGCCAGTAACCGGGCATGCCGATCCAGTAATAGTGGTGGCCGGTGCCGAGAATGCCGCTGAACAGCGCTGTGGCGACGATGACATAGAGCCATTTCTCGACGATCTCGCGGTCCACACCTGTGAGCTTGAGCATGAGGAAGGCGAGGATGGACGCCATGATCAGTTCCCAGACACCCTCGACCCAGAGATGGATCACAAACCACCAGTATTGCTTATCGAGGGCTAGGTTGTCGGGATTGTAAAAGGCGAAAAGGAACAGCAGCACCAGGCCCCAGAGGCCGAGGAGCAGGACGTTGGTGATCGCTGTCTTCTTGCCCTTCAGCACTGTTACGGTGATGTTGAACAGGAAGATCAGGGATGCCACGGCGATGCCGATTTTCACCCACAGAGGTTGCTCCAGGAATTCGCGTCCTTCCTTGCCGAGCAGTATGTTTCCTTCGAAGAGGTTGAAGGCATAGGTCACGACGACGCCGAGCGTTCCGAAGACGAGGATGGCGAGTTGCAGGTAGGCGAGAAACGGTGAATGGATTTCCCGTTCCGATTCTTCGGGAATGAGGAAATAGGCAGATCCCATGAAGCCGAGGAGGAGCCAGACCACCAGGCTGTTGGTGTGAAGCATGCGCACGATGTTGAACGGCAGAAGCTCGCTCAGGGTATTGGGCGCGACATAAATCCAGCCGGCGAGAAGGCCGCCGGATACCTGGATCGCAAAAAGCCCCATGGCGACCAGAAAATAGATCTTCGCGATCTTTTGAGTTTGATATTTCATTGTCTGCTTCTCCTCAGCCTGCGTCGTTCGGCGGCCAGTTCTGCGTCCGGATTTTATTGGTCCAGAGCAGGAATTCGGTGAGATCGCGGATCTCTTCATCGGTCAGATTGAATTGCGGCATCTGCCGTCGCCCTTCGATGCCGGAAGGTTGGGCTTCCATCCAGGCTTTCGTTACTTCGAATGCCGCTTCGTGATCGTCGGCGACACCCCAGCGGGTCATTACATTTCCGACCTCGGGCGCAAAGTAGGCGCCTTCGCCCAGAATGGTGTGGCAGTTGATGCAGGCCTTCTGTTCCCAGACGCGTTTGCCGCGAGCCACACTTTCCGTCAGGCTCGCCTTGTCGGTCGAGGTTTCAACGATGTAGATGTGGCTGTCGATCGACATCCCGATAAAAATGGCGATGAAGAATAATGACCCGCCGTAAAAAATGTTGCGGGCCATAGATTTAGTCATGATCTCGCGCATCGTCGCCCCTTCCTCGGAGTTGTTTCCGATAGTGGAACAATGGCCGTTCTGACGCCGCCGGACCTTAACCAAAGTCAAGGGGCGGTACGCTTATCCGCGGGACGACGAGAAGGAACAGACAGTGTGTCGAGAAAGTGTAGTACCTGGATCAGTCGCGGCACGGCGACTCAGCAGCCCGCTCCGATGAAGAGCCCCGCCTGTCACTCCGCTTTGCTACCGGGCGTTTTGTTTCCGACTCTTGTAGGTCAGATGCGGCGAAACCGCAGCGCCCAGACGATGACGGTCAGGGGAACCAGTAGAGCGTTCCACGAGATCACATCCAGCCAGCCGTTGTCAAGCAAGGCCACGACCAGTCCGACGATGGTTATCAGTGCCACAAGAACCGGAATGCCGAAAATGACAGTCAGGGGCAAAGGCCTTGTCTTTCTCAACGCGCCACCTGCCCGGAGCCGGATGATGTGGTGCCGCAATGTGAAGTACGGAGCGACGTTTCCTGCTTTTTTCGTCCGGGTTTCAGCCAGAGGTAAAGCCCGCTTCCCAACACGACGATGGCGACGATGTCCAGCAGCGCCCAGAGAATCTTCAACGGCAGTCCGGCGTAGTCGCCGAAGTGGAGGGGCTGGGAAAGTCTCAGGGCGATCATATACCACGGCATTGACCGCATTTCCGACAAGTCGCCGGTTTCCGCATCGATCAGGGCCGGCGTCAGCAACAACTCGGTGGCCGGGGTCGTACCATGGAGCCATACGGCATAATGATGATTGCTGCTGAACCTGACACCGGGGAAAGCGACAAACTGGGGCCTGGTGCCCGGTGCCGCAAGCTGTGCGGTGGTGACGGCAGCCTGCAGGGATGAAAAGGTTTGCGGAGCAGGCCTGCCCGCATAAGGCGCCATCATCTCGGTGAGTTGGTCGGCGCGCCAAAAGTCGACCAGGGGAGTCGACAGCGTATTGATGACGCCGGTCAGTGCGACGACACTCAGCCACATCAGGGTGACGATTCCCAGCATGTTGTGCAGATCAAGCCACTTCGCACGGGACCCTCGTGACGCGCGAACCGTGCCGAAGGAAAGACGCCGCATGAAGGGGGCGTAGATCACGATGCCCGAGACAATCGCGGCAAACAGCAGCAGCCCCATGAATCCCAGGAAGAGTTCGCCGGGCAGTCCGGCGAACATGTCGACGTGCAGGCGGAGGATGACATGCATGATCCCCTCCTCCTTGATCGAGCCGACGATTTTCGCCGTCCGCCGGTCGATCGCGGTGATGTGCATCTGCTCAATGGTTGATCTGGCTGTCGGTCCGGTCGTGACGTTGACGACGGGACGGTCGGTGTCGAAACTCATGAAAAGCCCGCGTTCATCCGGATAAGCGGTAAGAGCCGCGGCCAGAGCGTCATCGAGCGTCTTCAGCGGAGTGTCCGGCGCCATTACAGGAAGGGCAGAGGGGCCGTCGAGCAGAGCATCGATCTCGTCGTGGAAAATCAGCGGCAGCCCCGTCAGGCACAACAACAGCATGAAGGCGGTGCAGACGAGGCTGGTCCACTTATGAACAAGGGCCCAGATCTTGATGGTTCGACTGGTCACATCTTACCTCTTCGGGACGCCCATCGGACCGGAGACAGCCGCCGGTCGCAGCCGGGCTGATCCGGGCCGTTGGACGATACGCGCTAGAAATCCATCGATATGGAGAACTTGGCCGCCAGCGGATTGCCCTGTGTCAGGTATCCGCCCTGAGCCGAAGCCCAGTAAGCCGTATTCGCGATGTTTTCGACGTTGAGGAGAAAGGTCACGTCTTGCTCGGAAATGGTCCGCGTCAGACGGCCTCCGATATCGAAGCGGGTCCAGCTTGGCGCCTTGAGCGTATTTTCGACGTCGAGGTACTGTGACGCGGTATGCAGAACCCGCGCCGATACCGTTGCCCGGCTCAGGAACGGCAAATCCCATTCAGCGCCGAAGTTGGCCTGATACGCCGGCGCGCCACTGGCTTTGTTTCCGTCGTTGGTTCCGCCCGCAGTCTTCTGCAATTCAGCGTCGGTCAGGGTGATACCGCCCAGAAGCCTTACGCCATCAAGAGGTTCGCCGAAGAGGGTCAGTTCGATTCCGCGGTTTCTCTGGTCGCCGTCGACACCAAAGACGTTTGTGTTGAGATCCGTGACTCCGCTTGGCTTGGTAGTCTCGAAAAATGCCAGCGATCCGCCGAAATTACCAAGATCGAGTTTGCCGCCGACTTCGTACTGCGTCGAGGTGAAGGGAGGAAAGACCTGCCCGACATTGATGGCGGTGTTGGGGGCGGTCGGACCTTGAGCGAGCGATTCTATCCGGTTTGCATAGAGCGAGATCTCGTCTGTCGGCTTGACCACCAGGCCGATCACCGGCGTCACGGCGGATTGGTCGTAGCTGGAGGTTTCCCGCAGCGTTGTGCGATCGTATTGCTTGGTTCTGATGGATTGGGCACGTGCACCGAGCGTCACCGACACCCGTTCATCGAAGAACGATAGTGTGTCGGAGACGTATAAACTGCGAAGATAGGTGTCGCTGACTTTTGGCAGGTTGTCGAAGTCGCCACCCGAGAAGAAAGAATCCGGGCGCGGCGAATCAATCGGATCGTAAATGCTGGTTGCAGAAGAAAATCCGAAGTCGAAGGCATTCTTGTTGACCGTGCGAAGCGCCGAGACGCCGACATTGAAAAGATGCAGTACCGGTCCGGTTTCCAGTTCGCCGCGCATACCCAACTGGCCGCTCTTGTTTTCGTCTTCACGGGGTACGGTCAGCAGGCCGGCTGTTGCGTTGCCGGCACTGTCGGTGACGGTCACCGTGGCGTAATCGCCATCTTCGCGCATGCTGCGGAAGCCGAGGCCGGCATAGGCGGTCAATGCATCGGTAATGTCATATTCCGCCTGGGCCTGAATGAAGCTATCCGTGAGTTCGCTGTAGGAATAGGAGCGTGCGTAGTTGTCGCCGGCGGATGGTGCATCGGGGACTGTGGGCCCGGTTACGAAGACCACGGGACGTCCCTGATCAATACGCTGGCGTTGGGTGCCGGTATCGACTGTCAGGCGGGTGCGATCACCCCGGTAATCGAAGCCGAGGGACGCCAGATGGCTGTAGCGCTCTTCGTCCTCAATCGCGGTTTCACCCTCGCGGAGGGCTGCATTGACCCGGACTCCGAAGGCCTTGTCGGGGCCGAATCGCCGGCCGATGTCGGCGTGGCCGCCAAAGATGGTTTTCTGGGCGAAGCTGCCGGTGACGCGCGTGAGCGGTTCGTCCTTCGCCCGCTTGGGTACGAGGTTGATGCCGCCGCCGACACCGCTGCCGCCCGGTGCCACACCGTTCAGGAACGCGCCTGCGCCTTTCAGGACTTCAACCCGTTCATACATTTCCAGGGCTACCACCTGACGGGGGGCATTGCCGTACATGCCGTCGATCGAAATGTCGTCGGGGCTGACTTCAAATCCACGAATCACGAAGAGCTCGGAGAAGTTGCCGTAGCCGTAAGCCGCCCGCACCGATGGATCATTCGCCAAAACATCGGCGATGGTTTCGGCCTGCTGATTGCGGATGGTTTCCTCGGTGTAGCTGGCGATGTTGAATGGCACATCCATCATGTCCTGATTACCCAGAACACCAAGTCTGCCGCCGCGTGCGACCTGACCGCCGGCATATTCCTGGGGCAGGGTCCCAATCGCTGCCGTCGGGGGCGCGGAGAGTTTGCCCTCGACCTGGATCGGGTCGAGAACGATCGCGCCGGATAGGTTCTCGGGCCGCTCGAGCGCGACGGTGTTGTCGTTGCTGAAGTGCCAGACGATACCGGTCCCGGCGAGCAGCCTCTGCAACGCTTGCTGAGGGGGCATGCTGCCCGAAACTTCTGGAGCGGAGAGGCTATCGGCGATAGTGGCTTTCAGGGTTACCTGCAGGCCTGCCTGCCGCCCGAAGAGCGTAAGTGCGTCTGCCAGAGGCTGTGCAGGTATGTCAAAGCGGCGTGCTTCCCGGGATTGAGCGATTTGATTTTTCGTCTGAGCCGCGGGCAACAGGGTTGCGTCGCCAGTTGCGGTGTCCAGCGTAGCGGTCTCGGCAGCTGCGACCGTAGCGCTGCCGATCAGGACCGCAATCGCCGCCCCGGCGCCGAGACGTCTGCCCGTTGATTTCCACAGGGGGCTTTGACCGGTCCCGCTGACGCCTTTGGCACTTGCCATTTCTATTCCTTTTCCTTTTCCAATTCTCGCATGCATGAATGCAAATACGATTGCGTCGCATTTGCTTGTCTGATTGTTAGACGGATGAAATCCGGTCCGTTTCAGAAATAAATGAAAAAGGAAAAATCAGAGCGGAGTGAGGTCAGATTTCCCTGCCTGATTTCAGGGGTGGTGCTGCAGCTTCAGCGGGCCGAGACCACCAGAATCCAGGGAGTGATCTGGCGGACGGCAAGGTCATGGGGATAGGCGGCGGCCCGCAAGGCATTGACCGGATCCGCGAGATCGTAAACACCGGTCACCCGGCGTTCCGAAAGCCTGTCGTCCGTTATCAGGATCGTTCCATGAAAGTGACGGGCAAGCGCATGCACGACTTCGCCCAGCGGCCAGTCCTTCACACCCAGGCTTCCGCCGCGCCAGGCGGCGATTTGCGCGGCGGTTGATGTACCGCGTCTCGCTGTCACGCCGTCTTCGGACACGAAAACCCATTCTCCAGCCTTGAGCGTCTCCGGCAGAACCCGTCTCGGGTCGTCGGCGCGGACGGTGCCGTGGGCAACCGAAACCATGGTCCCGCTTTTCATCTTTCGAACTTCGTAGGCGGTGCCGAGAGCCCTGCTTTCGAGCCCGTTCGTGACAAGGGTGAAGGGGCGCTTGCTGTCGGGTGTTACCTCGACAAAAAGCGTGCCGGTCAGCAGATGGATGCGGCGGGCATCTTCACTGTATGCAATTTCGACGGCGCTGTTGGCTGCCAGATGAAGCCGGCTGCCGTCTTCCAGAGTGATCTGACGGGTTTCACCGACGGCGGTAAAGGCATCTGCCTCCAGGCGCAGCAGCATACCGGGCAGCAAAAAAATCAACAGGCAGGCGGCAAGCGCCGAGAGGCCGATCCCAAAGACCGCGGCGCGGGAAAGGCGCCGTCTGGCCGCCGCTGCGCTCATCCTGGCGGGCGGGACAACTGGTTTTGCGCGAGACGGTGTCGTTTCTCCCAGCAGAGACCAGACCTTTTGAACCTCGTCCCAGGACGTGCGGTGCCGCGGACTCGACGTGACCCATGCGTCAAACCTTGCCTTCAGCTCTGGCGAGTCCGGGGCGTCCTGGAGGGCGATCAGCCAGTTCAGCGCGGTTTCGGACGGGTTGGTATCTTCGTCTCGGGAAGAATGGGTCATTTTACCTCCTGCCGTTCGTAACGCCATCCGGTTGGATGTCCGGGTATCATCCTTCGTAAGTTGAACGGATGAGGTGACACAAACTTCACAGAAAGTTCTGAGAGCACAGGATTTCCGGACTAGGTTTTCTGCTGGAGGCGGCGTCGGCAGTGATCAAGACCGTCATAGACCAGCGCGTGGGTCAGGGCCACCGATATGCCAAGGTGAGTTGCGATGTCTTTTAGCTTGTAGCCGCGAAAGCGATGGAGCTCGACCGCGGTTCGGGTCCGTTCCGGGAGTTCCTGCAGAGCCTGAGAAACGATTTCCAGCTGCTGACGGTGCAGCAGAGTCTCTTCGGGGGAAGGGCGTCCCTCCACAAGGGTTTCCGAGACCTGTCCGTTGGCGAAGTGCCGTTTCTCAAAGGAGGCGCGGCGCGTGAGGTCGTAGGCGAGATTGCGTACAACGCGGTAAATGTAACCGAGTGGATGATCGAGCCTGCGTGTGGCGGTAGCATCGTCGAGACGGAGCCAGGCTTCCTGAACCACATCTTCGGCATTCTCCCGGCTTCCCATGATACGTGCGGCATAGTTCACGAGATCCGCGCGATTTTCGGCGAACGCGGTGAGTGCGCTGTCGTCCTGCGCCAATGGAGAGCCCCTGCACACGGCTCAGATCGGCGATCCGGCGGCCGTAGATTTTTTATTGCGACTGATTCTTAATTGACTTCTACCTGCGGCGCAGCGTGATTACAACATCCATTGCCGGCGAGAATGCGCTGACAGTACCTTCGTTGATCGCGGGAGTGGAGAAGCAGTTACGACACGCCGCTGCGGTGAGAGCCCGGACGAGTTGCCGGGGATGATCGAAGAGGCGCTGAAAATTGTAACGGAAGAAAAGCGGCAGGCGTTGCTGGAGATAAAAATCCTGCCGGATCAGGGCGGGAAGGGGCATTTGTTGTCAAAAACGCATAATCAAAAACAACATAAAAATTATGTTATATAAAAATATTTTACAAATAATTTTGACAAATTAATTTCGCGCCCTATTTTTGTGCGTTGTTGGCGGATGTCAGGCAATATAGAAACACTTGGTCAGGTCCCGCTCCAACCACATCGGCGGCACCTTGACGTTGTGGACATGACATTCGCTCTGGCCAATGATTTTGAACAAACTTGAAGAATTACAATGAACCGTCTGGATGAACTTGAAGCGCAGTCCGTTTATATCCTGCGCGAGGCTTATACCGCGATCGAGCCGATGGCCATGTTGTGGTCCTTCGGGAAAGATTCGAACGTGATGATCTGGCTGGCGCGCAAGGCCTTTTTCGGCCATGTGCCCTTTCCTGTTTTGCACGTCGACACCGGCCGAAAGTTCAAGGAGATGTACGAGTTCCGGGATCGCTATGAGAGTGAATGGGGGCTTAATCTGATCCGCTCCGGCTGTCCGCCGATCGAAGAGATGGATCCCGGCTTGCCGCCCGCCGCCCGCTCGGCAGCCCGCAAGACGGCAGGCCTGGCCGACGCCATCAAAGAACACGGTTTCAATGGCATTGTCGCGGGTATTCGCCGGGACGAACAGGCAATGCGTGCCAAGGAACGGGTCTTCAGTCCGCGCGACGAGACCGGGACCTGGGATTTCCGTGAGCAACCGGCCGAACTCTGGGATCAGTACAAGACGGATTTTCCACCTGGCACACATGTCCGGATTCACCCTTTGCTGCAGTGGACTGAGCTCGATATCTGGCTCTATACGCGCCGTGAAAACATTCCATTGGTGCCATTGTATTTCTCCCGTGACGGCAAACGCTATCGTTCACTTGGCGACGAAGACATCACGTCTCCGGTGGAATCGGACGCTTCGACGATCGATGAAATTATCTCCGAACTCATGATCACGAAGACTTCGGAGCGCGCCGGCAGAGCGATGGATCACGAACGCGAAGACTCGTTCGAACTGTTGCGCACACAAGGTTACATGTAGGAGCTGTCGGGATGACCGAAAATACCCAAGGGCGCACGGAGACGCCGCTCGTCAAACTGGTCGTGGTCGGGCATGTCGATCACGGCAAGTCGACCCTCATCGGCCGATTGCTTTACGACACCGGCGCCCTGCCGCCTGAAAAGGTCGCGGAACTGGAAGCCGTGTCGTCGCGCAGAGGCATGGAGACTGAATGGTCCTTTGCCCTGGATGCGTTTCAGGCCGAACGCGACCAGGCCGTTACCATCGATTCGACCCAGGTCTGGTTCAGCTCCGACAAGCGGGACTACGTCATCATCGACGCACCCGGACATCGCGAGTTCCTCAAGAACATGATCAGCGGTGCCGCCAATGCGGATGTTGCGGTTCTGGTGGTCGATGCCGCCGAAGGCGTGAAGGAACAGACACGGCGTCACGGCTATCTTTTGCATCTGCTGGGCATCCGCCAGGTTGCGGTGGCCGTCAACAAGATGGATCTGGTCGGCTACGACGCACAGCGATTTGCCGAAGTGTCTCGTGAGATCGTGCAGTACCTCGAAGATCTGGGCATTGCACCGAACGTGGTCATACCCCTGTCCGGCCGCAGCGGCGACAATATCGCAACCAGGTCACAGAACATGCCATGGTATGACGGCCCAACCGTCGTCGAAGCGCTCGATGGCCTGGAGTCGTCGCTGCGCTCGGAATCTCAGCCCCTGCGGTTTTCGGTTCAGGACGTCTACAAGTTCGATGAACGCCGTATTATTGCCGGGCGGATTGAAGCCGGTATTTTGCGGGTCGGAGATGAAGTTCTGTTTTCGCCTGCAAACCGGAAAGCCAGAGTGCGGACGATCGAAAGCTGGAACAGTGGCATTGCGCCGCTGGAGGCGCATCCCGGAGAGGCGGTCGGGATCACGCTGGACGACCAGATATTTGTGGAACGCGGATCGATCGGCAGTCATGTCGAAGACGCTCCGATGCTGACCACGGTGTTCCGAGCGACCTTGTTCTGGCTGGCTCACGAATCCATGTCGCTCGACAAGACTTATATGCTGAAGCTGGGCACACAGCAGGCCAGAGTGCAGATACAGTCGATCACTCGGGTGATCGATACCGACAGCCTTGCCGGCGAGGAAAGCGAAAGCGTGGCCAGGAACGCTGTTGCCGAAGTCGTCGTCCGCTGCCGCCGGATCGTTGCCCTGGACGAGTATCAGCACATTGCATCCTGCGGCCGGTTCGTTCTGGTGGACGGCTACGAGACCGTGGCCGGAGGCGTGATTTCGATGGAGGGTTATCCTGATCAGCGCAGCTCCTTTGCGGTTCACTCGACCAATATCACTTCGGTCGATCACCGGATCACGCCGGCCAGCCGCGCGGCCCGCAATCATCACAAAGGGGGCGTAATCTGGTTCACCGGATTGTCCGGTGCCGGAAAATCGACGCTCGCGATGCTGGTTGAACAGCAACTCTTCAACAAGGGTTATCATGTTTATGTTCTTGATGGAGACAATGTGCGCGGCGGGCTGAACGCCAACCTGGGATTCTCACCCGAGGATCGCACTGAAAACATCCGCAGAGTCGGTGAAGTCGCGTCACTGTTCGCCGATGCCGGGATGATCTGCATCACGGCGTTTATCTCGCCGTATCAGGCCGACCGGGACCGGGCGCGGGCCTCGGCCGGCGACGCCTTCAAGGAGATCTATATCAAGGCCGATGTCGAGACCTGTGAGCAACGTGATCCAAAGGGCCTCTACAAGAAGGCACGTGCCGGTGACATCGCTGAATTTACCGGAATATCAGCGCCTTACGAGGCGCCATTGTCACCTGAGTTGACCGTCGATACCGCCGTGAACCCGATTGATGACTGTGTCGGGCAGATCGTCGGCTACCTGGAAAATGAGTTCGGTGTTTCAGCCACCGCGCGAAAAGCGGCCATCAAAATGGTTGAATAATGTCCACACACAACACTTTTTTACAGCTGGTTTTCAAAGCCTGCCATCGCTGATTAATCGTAAGGATTGTGTATTATCAATGACCTTTGGTGCAAGTTCTGTGCTCATTAACATCTTTTTATAGGGATCACTCCTACTCTCCCCGGGTGACGCCGTTTCGGCAATTCGGCACGCAGGATAGTAGAGTAAGGACTTGCCTAGATTATGTGCGCTGGTTACTTTCGACGCGTTTTGGATTCTGCGGTTCTGCGGTCCACGCATCTTTTTCGAGCTATGCGTGGTTCCCGCGGTTTGCGCACTCCGTTTACGGTACTGGGGGATAACTCGTCAGGGAACGCTATGTATTGCTCTTGGAAACAGCCCGGGAGCCTGCGACGCGCGTGTGATGTGTGGTCCCTGCGCGGCGGGTACAGCCTGAATGTAATGTCGATATGACGGAGCAGGCGGAAAGGGAGAGAGTGCGAGTGTCGGCAACGGCAATAAAAGGCCGCGTTTCTGCTTTTCTGGATCGGGTCTTTGTACCTCGTGAAATCCATTTACGGTCGAACGATGCGGTTAAGTTCATCCGGCTATCGTCAAGATTGCAGAAATCAATCGCGATCGGAGTATTGGTGATTGCGGTATGGATCGGCGCATCGACAAGCGGCGTGATCTTTATGGGCAGCCTGCTGAATTCCAAGTCTGCCGATACCTCTACGGCTCTGGCGAAAAAGGACGAAGAGATCGAGCGGCAGAAGCTAGCCTATTTCGAGCTCCTTGCAGAGGTCTCCGAATATCACAATCAGTTCGCCGAGATCACCGAGAGTCTCGAGAAGAATCAGGATCTTCTGCTTTCGCTTTTGAGTAATGGTCGTGTCGCGCCCAAGGAACTGGCGGCGATCCAGGAAGAACTCAAGAGTTCAAGCACGGAGCGTGCCCGCGTTGTGATCGCGCGAGAAGGGTTGCGGGAGAAACTCCAGAAGTTCGAGAACGATCTGTTGAAGATCGCCGGGCGGAGTTCGGAGCTGAAAAGCCAGGTCGCCCAAATTCAGGACACGCTGAAAAACACGGAAGCCGGCCGGCGGGAAGTCGTCAAAGCGCGCGAGCGGCTGGGCCGCAAGCTGCAGAATGTTGAGACAACCCTGGCGTCGACCCTGGACGAGAAACAGGGTCTTGAAACGGATATTGCCGAGCTTTCCCGCAGTCTGGACGAGTCGCGTTCGAATTTTGACAGCGCGATTGCCCAGTCCAATGCGGCAAGGGCGAATCACTTTGCGGCGCAGGCACTTGTCGAAGCCCGGATAGCGGCATTGAATTCACGTCTTTCAGCGAATGGCGAGCGGCGTGAGGTTCTCAATGCCGAACTCGATTCGACGAAACAGAGTCTCGCCGAGATGGAAGGCAGGGCCGACCGATTTGCTGAGGAAAACGGCCAGCTTAAATCCCAGGTGGCCGATCTCCGCGAAGAGATGGGCGAAGTCAAAGATGCTCAGAGCACGGTTGTGCGCCGCTTGACGGAACGCACGAAACTCGGCATCGAAGCCATGGAGCGTACCGTTGCAATGACGGGACTCGATCTGGATAATCTGCTGTCCGGTGCCCAAAGCCGTCTCGACGGGCAGGGCGGTCCTTTCGTACCCGCCGATCACGAAGGCGATTCGGAAAGCGACCGCGAATACGAATCTGCCATGTCGCTGTTGGATGTACAGATTAATCGCTGGGCGGCTTTGCAGGAGGTTGTTTCCATCCTGCCTCTGGCGCCACCGCTGGATCAGTACCGGATTTCCAGCACCTTCGGAAAACGCCGCGATCCCATCAACGGCAGGACAGCTGTCCATAACGGTTTGGACTTTTCGGCACGTCCGGGTGTGTCCGTTTATGCGACTGCGCCTGGCAAAATTGTCTATGCCGGATGGCGCGGGCGCTTTGGACGTTTTGTCGAAATAGACCATGGCAACGGCATTCGTACCCGTTATGCTCATCTGCGTAAAATTTTTGTCCGCAAGGGCGACACGGTGGCCAATCGCGACAAGATCGCTCTGCTCGGCACTTCCGGCCGGAGCACAGGGCCTCACGTACACTATGAAGTGATGTTCAAAGGCAGAGCTGTAGACCCGCGGAAATTCCTTCAGGCCGGCAAGCACATCTTCAAAGGCTGAAGTCCGCTCCAGAGTGTCGGGCGAGGGCTGCCTCTCTTCATTGACGCGTTCCGGAACATTCTGCCAATCTTGAGCTTTTGCGATCAAATCCCCGTGCCGGACGCGTATCTTTGCAATCCGTTAACCATTCCGGTGATAACTTCCGTTAACACATGATTCTGCATTGCATATGACTTTTTTGCGAGGTGCGGTGATGCCGATCTTAATGGTTAACGCCGCTGAATTTCGTGCTAGTATCCGGCTGCTTAGCAGCTGGAACGGGCGGCAGAAGCAGCCAGTGCCGACAGTGGTCATGCGTACTTTTTTTCGAACTGATTGATAGGGTTGGCTGAAAGATGTTTTCGAAATCGAACAAGTCGAGCACGGAGGCCTCCAAGTCCGGCGATTCAGCTCAACAGGCTGGAACGACACAGGACAGCGGCGTGCCTTCGATTATCTCCGCGGATCTGACGATCGTGGGGAACCTTACCAGCAGCGGTGATCTTCAGGTGGACGGCACTGTTGAGGGCGATATTTCCAGCCGGACTCTGACCATCGGCGAGAAAGCGCAGGTCCGCGGATCGGTTGTTGCTGATTCGGTCCGGGTTTGCGGTAGCATCAACGGTCAGCTTCAGGCTGCATCGGTGGTCCTGGCTAAAAGTGCTCGCGTTACAGGAGACATAGCACATAATACGCTCGCAATCGACGCAGGGGCCTTTATCGAAGGCAATATCCGGCGTTTGGATGACAAGTCTGTCGGTTATTCGGCGGCTTCGAAGCAGAACGTATCGTCGACGGATACAGCGGTTGCCAGTGCTGCTGCAACGACGGCGCATATGCACACAGGCGGTGTTAAACAGCCCAACGGTAACGCTGCGAAGCCGTAAAGTCTTTTAAACCGGCCCCGTCTTGGCGCAATGTCTGGGGCAACTCGGCGACAAGCTGTTTTATAGCTGCAAAGTTGCGGTTCCGGGATAAAACCGGGCCGCAGTATTTGTGCAGGCCAAGGGCAGCAGTATCACCGCTTCACGATCACAAGGCCTTTGTACTCAGGCCGTGCGGCGGGGCGATTCTACCGGGCTTCGGCCGGAAGCGATCCGCGGCTCCAGATAACCGGAAACCAGTCTTCACGCAGCCGTTGCCCGGCTTTCATTCCATGGTCGGGGTAAGGCGGCGAGGTGGTTCCCGGCCGGTCGGCGTAGCGGGCATCGTCGCCGATCCAGCGCAGGGACAGCGCGCGGCGGCGTCTTTGTGTCATGTTGGCGCGTGCACCGTGAACAGTTCTGAAGTCGAACAGCACCGCGTCGCCGGGCCGCATCTGCCACTCCAATGTTTCGAACTTCCCGGTTTCCTGGTCGGGATCGGGAACTGGCAGATAGTCCCCCGCTGCCGGATAGAAGTCCGCATTGTTCAGCCAACGCACCGGCAATACCATTTTCTCCCAGAGGTTTGAGCCTTTGATCAGGCGCAATGAGGTGTCTTCAACGGGATCGACCGGGATCCAGATGCTGACGGTCTGCCGGCCATCGACAAAGTAGTAGGGAGCATCCTGGTGCCATGGTGTCGCCTTTGAGGTTCCGGGCTCCTTGACCAATATATGATCGTGAAAGAACTGAGCGCTGTCGGACGCCATGATACGCGCAGCGGCTTCCGCCGCCGGTGAGTTCTCCACCATATCCCGCAGTTCTGGAATGCGCTGCCAGTTGCAGTAATCGTCGAAAAAACTGCCGCTATCCCCATCAGTGACATTCTCAGCGGCATAAGGACCGGGTGAGCGCATATTCTGTTCGATTGCGGCTTCGATGACGGGCACCCATTCCGAAAACAGTCCCGGAATATGCACGGCTCCGTCGCGTGCGTATGCTTCGATTTGGTCCTGGCCGATTAGATCCGTTACAAGCGACATGTTGTCTCTACTCCTGGGCGTGTGCCCACTCAGCTCATCCGCACCAGTCGTTCTCGACCAAATGGCGTCAATCGGGCATTCCTGTGCTTGTTCATTCGGGTTCTCCGTAAAGTGCCGAAGCGTGGTAACTCCAGCCTCCTCGGTCAGGCCCGAATGAACAACCTGTTGAAAGCTCACAGCTAGAGAGAGACTGACTGTTTGACACTCAGTCTCTATTCCAATGGGTTGGCGTGCGCTTCACCTTCTCGATCACTTCGATCAAGAGCGATCCCATTTCAACCGGATCTACTCTAGCCGCCTAATACAGAACCGAAGAATGCAGGATCCACGTTGCCGCCCGATAGGGTAATGCCTGTCACCTTGTCCCGGGTCTCGATGCGGCCGCTCAGAATTGCGGCGAGGGTCACCACGCCACCCGGCTCGACAACCATTTTCAATGTATTGAAGGCAAAGCGCATGGCGTTGCGGACTTCGCTGTCGGTGACGGTCAGGCCGCCGGCCAACAGCGTTCGATTGATGGCGAAGGTGATTTCGCCCGGCATCGGCGTGAGTATCGCATCGCAGATTGAGCGTTTACTGCTGTCGTTGCTCAAGCGTTGTTCGGCCACAAGGGAGCGAGCCGTGTCGTCAAAGTCTGCGGGCTCGACGGCATAGACTTTCGTGTTCGGGCTCGTTTCCGACAGAGCCAGGGCTACGCCGGCGGTCAGACCTCCACCGCCACAACAGACCAGCATGGTGTCGAGTGTTGCGCCCAGTTCACCTGCCTGCTGCGCGATTTCGAGACCGCAGGTGCCCTGACCTGCGATGGTGTGGGGGTGGTCATAGGGCGGCGCAAAGGTCATGCCGCTATCGGCCGCGATCGAATTGACAATTTCTTCCCGGGATTCGGTATGGCGGTCGAAAAACACGACTTCAGCGCCATAGTTTTTCGTGTTGTCGATCTTGATTTGCGGGGCATCCTTGGGCATGACGACAATCGCCTTGAGACCGAGAATGGCCGCGGCCGAGGCGACGCCCTGGGCGTGATTGCCGGACGAGCAGGTCACCACACCGGCGGCTTTCTTACTTTCAGGAATCTGGCTGAGCAGATTAAAGGCGCCGCGAAACTTGAAGGAACCGGTACGCTGCAGGGTTTCAGCCTTGATCAGTACCCGGCCACCGCAGAGTTCGTTAAGCTGGACGTTTTCGAGAAGGGGCGTGCGTATGGCGCGGCCTGACAGGCGTTGCGCCGCACTCTGAACATCCGCGAATGCCGGTATAAGCTCTGAAACCGCAAGAGATACTGCTGTCATGGTCATAATCCCAGTCCGGTCAGTTCCATCAGATCAACGAGGGTATTGATGACGGCTTTCGGCCGTCCGGGAAGAACATCCTGAATTTTACCGAAGCGGTTGAGCCATGCGACATTGAATCCGAAGTGGGCCGCGCCGGCCGCGTCCCAGGCATTGGTCGATACGAAACAGATCTTGCCGGGTTCGACCGACAGACGATCGACGGCAAGTTGATAGACCCGCCTGTCGGGTTTGTAGATGCCGACATCCTCGACCGACAGATTTTCGTCGAGGAGCTTGTCTATCCCTGCTGACTTGACTGCGGCATCCAGCATTTTCGGCGTGCCGTTCGAGAGGATTGCCGTCTTTACACCGGCGTTCTGCAGCTTCTGCAGGGTGATCTGCACGTCGCCGTAAGCATCCAGGGTGAGGTAGAGTTCCATCAGCTCGGCATGAAGCGCCCGGTCTTCAACGCCATGGGCCTCCAGCGCATAGTCAAGGCCGTCGGAGGTAACTTGCCAGAAATCGGCATGTGCTCCCATCAGACTGCGCAGCCAGGTATATTCGAGCTGCTTTTGGCGCCAGGTATTGGATACGGCGTCAGCTTTCTCGCCCAGCCGTTCACCGCCGCGGGCAACGGCCGAGTGAACATTGAAAAGCGTGCCGTAAGCGTCAAATACGCAGGCTTCAACCGACGCGAAATCTGGATGGCTCATCTGCATTCCTTGTTGACCGGTACGTTTCGCGGCGCCGGTGTGCCGAACAGGATGCAATGCTATCTGAAAGAAAGCCGGCCTGAAAGATGCTACGCCTCAAAGAATTGGTGATCTGATGCCGGACTGGAGAGCGGAAAGGCCGCCGGAGTGCGGTCGTTCTTGAGGAAAGCGCTCAAGAACGTGAATCAGATTCTAGTAGCAGCAGGGTGCGGCTGCATTGTGACCCCAGGAGGCGAAGGGGTTGGCGCCGGACATGGGTGTAGTGCTTGGTGTCGAACGGCCATCGGCCTGCATAAGCCGATAGACGGACAGACTCTCGAGGATCCGCTGCACATAGTTTCGGGTCTCATTGTACGGGATCTGCTCAATCCAGTCGATCGGGTCCACGCCAGGGTCACGTGGATCGCCAAACTCGCGAATCCAGCTGCTTGCCCGGTGCGGTCCTGCATTGTAGGCGGCGAGTGCCAGAATATAGGAGCCGTCAAAGCGGTTCATGATTTTTGCAAGATAGGCTTGGCCCAGGTGCATATTGTATTGCGGGTCGCTGTTCAGCCGGTGCTTGTCGTAGGCCTGCCGCTGGGATCGTGCGACTTCTTTCGCCGTGGCGGGCATCAGTTGCATCAGGCCACGTGCACCCGCGCGGCTGATTGCCTGCTCATCGAAGGCGCTTTCCTGGCGGATCAGCGCAAGGGTCAGTGCGGTCTCCGGCTCGGCTTCAACAACTTGAATTGAGGGATAGAGATCGTCGAGCATGGTGATGCCGATGCGCTGGGCCGTTTTGGCAATGCTAAGGGCCATGCCGATACGCTTTTGCTGCCGGGCAAGCTCGACGGCCAGCTTGAAATCGGCTGCGGTTTCTGCGTCGAGGCGCAGGCGGCTTAAAAAAGCATCCTGAAACCGTGTTTCACCGGCTGTTCCCAGCAGTTTGACGGCTTGCACCAGATCGAGACGATTAAAAGCCTCCCGCTGAGCTTTATCGGGGGGAAGATGAGCATCGTTCGGCAGGCTGATCTGCCGCCCGAGCCGGAACGCCGCGAGCTGGCCGTAAAAAGTGGTTCTGAAGCCGACGGCAGTTTTGTACCAGCGATCACTCCAGTCATCATTGCCCATGGTTCGGGCAGCTTCGCCGGCCCAATAGGCGCCGCGTGATTTGCTTATGGGCGATTCCACACCATAAAAAAGGCGGGCGAAGTGTTCGTATCCACGTCGCGGTTGCTTTAGGAAACGCAGGGAAATCCAACCCGCCATCCATTCGCCTTCGGCAAAGCCGACGCCACTGCTCATGCCATGCTGGCTGCTGATGCGATAGGCCAGTTCAATGTCACCCCGGCTCAGGGCAGTGCGTGCTGTTGCCTGGCGCAATGGCCACCAGAGCTCAGGACGAGGCTCGCCAGCTCCGGCCTGATCGAGGAGTTCGGTCACACCGTCGTGGTCGCCGCGCCGCAGGCGCCAGCGGGTCCGCTCGTAGCGCAGCCCGGCGTTGTCTTTCAACGCCGCTGGAACGCGCCCGATTGCAGTATCGACGCCGGATCGTTTTCGCCCCAGAGCGATTCGCGCAAGCGCCAGCTTGCGTTGATCGCTCGAAACCCGGCGTGCCTGCCGTTCCGCGGCCGGATAGCGGTGAGCCCATAGCAGGTGTTCCAGGCGATCCTGTTCCATTTCTGCTGTAATCAGTGCGTTGAAACGCGTATGAAAAGTGTTGGCTTCACTCCGGTTGAAATCCAGTTCAATCCAGCTCGTAGCAACGGTCTGCGCAAGATCGTCGTGTCGTTCCGCCCGCTGCAGAGCGCCTGCATACACAAGGGCGCCTCTGCCGGTTACAGGCGAATAGTTGTCGAACCACGCCAGGATATCCGCGTCCGGAGTGTTGTCAGACAGTGAGCCTTCCGCATTACGCAGAATCTTCGAAATCCAGGGCCAGTGGGAGTGCGTAGCAGCAAAACTCTTGTAGGTTTCGAAGGGTATGCTCCCGATATTTTCTTGCAGGCAGACCCAGGTGACCAGCTGCGACGCAAGCGTGTTCACTAACGCGGGGGCTTTCGAACAGGCCTTGCGAAAACGTTTGGCGTCGATGTCTCGGAAGAAACGCTGAAAGTATTTGCGATCGGCAGCATCCAACGGCTTGTTATGCTCATTCGCCATGGATACCGGCGTATTGGACGCGGTGGTGGCGATTCTGGCTGCAGCCGACCTTGGATCAGCGGACCCAGGGTCTACGAACTCGGAGCTGTCGGACTCGGGGCCAGTGGCTTCAGAAGCGGCGGCCATCGGGACAGGAAACGTGGTGGCCGGAGGCTGTGTTCCCCGGACCGGTGGGAAAGCGGTCGATATTCCAGGGTATGGTTTGGCAAGGGCAGGCACTGCACCGAGACAGAAAACCAGAAAAAGGAATGGCGTGAGTCCGCGCATTTATAAATCCGTTCGGGGAATAGCAACCGTGTTCAACGCTTCGGGTACTCTCGGGCACATCTGGCGATTTCGGTTCCAGCCTACCAGTCTTATCTTTCAACCCAAAGAGCGGTCTTAATGAAATCACAAAGCAAATTTTCCGGGACCATTGCTTAACGCGTCGCCGCGCTCTTGCCCGGGTTCCGGTGAGAGAGTATCTTCGCGCGTCGTAAGTATGTGGTTGCGACGCTTTATATTTGATTACTGGGGAAAAATTATGGTTGGCCCAATGTTCAGGGGCTCGATGCCGGCACTGATAACACCCTTTTCAAACGGATCGGTCGATGAGAAAGCCTTTCAGGATTTCGTACAGTGGCAGATCGATGAGGGTAGTCACGGTGTTGTGCCCTGCGGGACGACCGGTGAATCGCCGACTCTGACGCATGACGAAGATATGCGGGTGACCAGGCTCTGCGTTGAGGTGGCGGGCGGCAAGGTCCCGGTGATCGCCGGAACCGGTTCGAACTCGACCGAAGAAGCCATTCGTCTGACCCAGGGAGCCAGGGCTTCCGGTGCCGATGCGGCGCTGGTCGTAACACCTTACTACAACAGGCCGAATCAGGAAGGGCTGTACCAGCACTTCAAGGCAATTCACGATGCTGTCGAAATTCCCATTGTGATCTACAACATTCCAGGCCGCAGCATCGTCGACATGACGGTTGAGACCATGGCGCGGCTTGCCGAGCTGCCGAATATCGTTGGAGTCAAGGACGCGACGGCCGATCTGGCGCGTCCGGCCAGGACGCGTCGTGTGATCGGAGACGATTTTGCCCAGCTTTCCGGCGAGGATGCGACGGCGGTGCCGTTTCTTGCACAGGGTGGTCATGGTTGCATCTCGGTGACGGCCAATGTTGCGCCGGCGCTTTGTGCCGAGGTGCAGAATGCCTGGCAGGCGCGCGATTTCGATCGTGTCGACCAATTGAACCAGCGTCTGATGCCGCTGCATGAGGCCCTGTTCATGGAACCGAGTCCGGGGGGGGCCAAGTATGCGCTGAGTCTGCTTGGGCATTGCGAGAACCGATTGCGCCTGCCGATGCTGGCCATTACGGAGGCCTGTCAGACAGCTGTCCGCAAAGCCATGGTGCATGCCGGCCTTTTGAACTGACGGTGAAGCTGTTCGGAACGGCTCTGCGTGCACCTGATCAGGACAAATTATGACGGCCAGTGAAAAAAATCTGGTAGCGCAGAACAGGCGTGCCCGGCATGACTACTTTATCGAAGAAGTCCTGGAGGGCGGTCTGATGCTGACCGGCAGCGAGGTGAAGTCCCTGCGCCAGGGGCGTGCATCGATTCTTGAGTCCTACGCCGCCGAGGATCACGGCGAAATCTTCCTGATCAACGCGCATATACCCCCCTATGACGCCGCCAATCGCTTTAATCACGAGCCTCGGCGACCGCGAAAGGTTCTTTTGCGGCGCAAGGAAATGGCCAAGCTCGGCGCCATGATCCAACGTGAGGGCTATACCATCGTGCCGCTCAGCATCTACTTTAATGAGCGCGGTATTGCGAAGGTTGGTCTGGGGATCGCCAAAGGTAAAAAGCAGGTCGATAAACGTGAGACTGACAAGAAACGCGACTGGCAGCGCCAGAAGGCGCGCCTGATGCGCGATAAGGGATAGCAGGGCCGGGATCTCGTGAGGGGCGTCGCCTCAAATTCCGCAGAAACGATTTGAAACCAATATGTTGTAGCTGGGACCTCCCTTATACGGGGGCGTCCAGCAGGCGGCGGGCTTTCTCAAAGACGGCTTCGAACATTTCTTCGGTCAGGCGCCTCGTATTGGTGTTGTAGCGCGAGCAGTGATAGCTATCGATCAGAAGCAGGCCGTTGGGAAGCGCGTGCACCGCCTGGTGAACGAACTTGCAGTGGCTCTTTTTCAGACCCAGAGCGCTCAGAACCGCTCCGTGAGCGATGCCGCCCAGCGCGATCAACACCCGAAGATTTGGCAAAGTCGTTAGTTCCGAGGTCAGAAACCCGAGGCAATCCTTGATTTCCTGCGTTGTCGGCTTGTTTTCCGGCGGTACGCAACGGACGGCATTGGTGATCCTGCAGTCTCGCAGGGCCAGGCCGTCGTCCGGTCGACGATCGTAGATGCCTTCGGCGAAGCCGAATTTTCCCAATGTGGCGTAAAGCAGATCACCGGCAAAGTCGCCGGTAAAAGGGCGGCCGGTTTGGTTCGCCCCCTTTAATCCCGGCGCGAGACCGACGATGAGCAGGCGTGCGTCGAGCGGGCCGAATGAGGCAACGGGCGCATTGTGAAAGTCCGGAAATTTCCGCTGGTTGGCCTGCCGGAATGCCTGCAAACGCGGGCAAACCGGACAGTTCGACGCTGGAGCATCCGGCGTGGCAGCCGACATCCTCGGAGCGCCGGAACTAAGCGGTTTCAGCCTCGTAGACTTCATCATAGTCGTCGAAGTCTCCGCCGTCGGTGTCGGCCTCGACGTTGCTGCCGGTTTGCTCAACGGGCCGCCGACTGTCGCCGCCGCCCTGGCGCTCGATTTTTGGCTGCAGGTCGTAAAGATCGATGAAGGTGTCGGCCTGCCTGCGCAACTCATCCGCTACCATGGAAGGCTGTGAACGGACAGTTGAGACAACGGTTACGCGCACACCCTTGCGCTGCACGGCTTCGACCAGACGCCGGAAATCGCCATCTCCCGAAAACAATACGATATGGTCCAGGTGATCTGCCATCTCGAGAACGTCGATGGCCAGTTCAATATCCATATTGCCTTTGATTTTCCGCCGGCCAGTGGCATCGGTAAATTCCTTGGTCGGTTTGGTGACCATGGTGTAGCCGTTATAATCAAGCCAGTCGACCAGTGGGCGGATCGGCGAGTATTCCTGGTCTTCAATCAGCGCGGTGTAGTAGAACGCTCTGATCATATTGCATTGGCCTGCAAAAAGATTCTGCAAGCGCTTGTAATCAATATCAAAACCCAGCGCACGGGCGGTTGCGTAAAGATTCGAACCGTCGATGAATAACGCCACCTTTTCTTGTGGGTAGAAGTTCATGGTAATCCCTCGCGCAGATGATAAAAGCAAAATTCGTTTGTGTGTAAATCGACTACAGATTGAATTAGCTCAAGAAAGTCTAAAACAGCGCTCTGTATATAACGCAATACTTAGTACAGATTGACCTGTCAGCAAGAGGTAAATAATTCGGAGTAGCGATTTAGTGATCTTTATCGGAATTGGGGCGAACTTATCAAGCTCTCGATTTGGTTCGCCCAGGCGCGTTTGCGAAGAAGCGCTAAAAGAGATTGAAAAACAAGGCATTGAGATTAAAGGAATGTCTGGGTGGTATCGCAGCCAACCGGTTCCAGTCTCCGATCAGCCTTGGTATATCAATGGCGTATGTGCTGTGGAAACGGCACTATCGCCGCAGGATTTATTGGCCAGGCTTCACGCGATTGAAGAAAAATTCGGGCGTGTGCGAAAGATTCGCAATGAAGCCCGTATAATTGATCTTGATTTGCTTGCATATGATAATGAAGTGTCAAAGGAAGGTGAATCACTGGTCCTTCCGCATCCGCGCATGCATGAGCGGGCTTTCGTTATGCTGCCTCTGGTCGAGATCGCACCGGCATGGCGGCATCCGGTATCCGGGCTTTCCGGTCAGGAACTGATCGGGGCACTGCCACCCGGACAGGTCACTGAGCTGGATGAATAAGCCAAAAAGACCAATGAGATGAAACGATTCCAGGAATCGCCTAAAGTCCGCGGAATACTTGACAAACCGCCTTGCACATCACACATCAGGACCCTATAGTCCGCGACCTTGTGATTGCCGAGACGATTAACTGATAAACCGGAGCTCCGATATCATGGCGCGCGTTACCGTTGAAGATTGCGTAATAAAGATTCCAAACCGTTTTGAACTGGTGATGTTGGCCGGGCAGAGAGCCCGCGACATTTCGGCTGGCGGTAGCCTGACGGTAGACCGCGACAATGATAAGAACCCGGTGGTGGCCTTGCGGGAAATCGCCGAGGAGACGGTCAGTGTCGAGACGCTGGGAGAAGAACTGGTTGAAGGTCTTCAGAAGCACATTGAAACCGACGAGCCGGAAGACGATATGCCCGAGTTCGACGAACCCATGGGAATGTCGACCAGGGACGCCGGAGAAGAACTGGTTGCCGCCGGTGTTCTCAATGTGGAAACGCCCGAAGGCGCGGATAACATCGAGAACGAAGACGATGCGACATCTGGCGACGAAGACACGGACGCCGTCTGATCTGTCGGAGATCAGATCACCGTCAGTGCCTGCGATCGGCACATTGTCAGGAATAACCGGTCAGGATCGCAAATCTGGCCGGTATAATCTGCCTGCTATTGATTCCTGTTTAGGAATTTGTCCGTTAAGTCCGATAAGATAGAGTTCGGGCGATAGGGCAGGCAAAGTATGATCCGACAGTTTGAGTTAGTTGAACGGGTTAAGGCCTACGATCCCAATGCGGATGAGGAAGCCCTAAACCGTGCTTATGTCTATGCCATGAAGCACCATGGCTCGCAGAAACGCGAATCAGGCGACCCTTATTTTTCCCATCCTATCGAAGTTGCGGGCATCCTCACGGATCTGAAGCTTGATGACGATTCCATCATCACGGCTCTGCTCCACGACGTGGTTGAGGACACCGACGCGACTCTCGCCGATGTTGAGAGGCTGTTCGGCAAGGATATCGAGCGTCTGGTGGACGGTGTCACCAAGCTGACCCGTCTCGAACTCCAGTCCGAGCAGACCAAGCATGCCGAGAATTTCCGGAAGCTTGTGTTGGCGATGTCGGAAGACATCCGGGTTTTGCTGGTTAAGCTCGCGGACCGGCTTCACAACATGCAGACCCTGCACTTCGTCAAGTCGCCGGAAAAAAGGCGCCGGATTGCGCGCGAGACCATGGATATCTATGCGCCCCTGGCTGAGCGCATCGGTATGCAGCGCTTCAAGGACGAACTGGAAGATCTTGCTTTTGCTGAACTTAATCAGGACGGGCGTGAGTCGATCCTGACACGTCTGGAGTTTTTGAAAGGTCAGGGCGACGATCTTTCCGTCCGCATCGTCGATCAGCTTCGTGCCGAGCTTGCCAAGCACTCGATTGTGGCAAAAGTATCGGGCAGGTTGAAAACGCCTCATTCGATCTGGCGCAAGATGCAGCGCAAGGACGTCACCTTCGAGCAACTCTCGGATATCATGGCCTTTCGGGTGGTGGTCGAGGACATCAAGGACTGCTACGCCTCGCTTGGCGTACTGCACAGCTCCTATCCCGTGGTGCCGGGGCGCTTCAAAGACTATATTTCCACACCAAAGCCAAACGGTTACTGCTCGCTTCACACCTGTATTATCGGGCCGGAACGCCATCGCATCGAAGTGCAGATACGCACCACCGAGATGCATGAGGTGGCGGAATACGGCGTGGCGGCCCACTGGGTCTACAAGCAGGGACATAAGCAGGAGGGGCGGCAATACCGCTGGCTGCGTGAATTGCTGGACATCCTGGAGCATGCCTCGAACCCGGAGGAGTTTCTCGAGCATACCAAGCTGGAAATGTTCCAGGACCAGGTTTTCTGCTTCTCGCCCAAAGGGGATCTGATTGCATTGCCGAACGGCTCGACTCCGGTAGACTTTGCTTATGCGGTCCATAGTGAAGTCGGAAACAGCTGTGTCGGTGCAAAGGTGAATGGCCGGATGGTTCAGCTCCGTTCAATTCTGCACAATGGCGACCAGGTTGAGATCATCACGTCGAAAGCGCAGACCCCTTCGCCGGACTGGGAAAAATTTGTCGTCAGCGGCAAGGCCAAGGCCTGTATCCGGCGTTTTGTGCGGTTCAAGGAGCGTGATCAGTACGGCGAACTGGGTTTGCAGATTCTGCAGAAAGCCTTTCGGCAGGAGGGCTACGACTTTACCGAAAAGGCGGTTGCCGGGGTCCTGAAGAAATTTCGCTGTGATGCTGTCGACGACCTCTATTTTCGTGTCGGGCAGGGACACCTGACCGGCCGCGAGGTCCTGGTCGCGGTTTTCCCGGGCGCCAGGGATGACAACAAAGCGCAGAAAATCATGTCGATGGGCCGCTCGAGGTCCAAGACGGGAAAGCCGTCGGAGAACGCTGTTCCCATCACCGGCCTGATTCCAGGTATGGCGGTTCATTACGCACACTGCTGTCATCCGCTTCCAGGGGATCGGATCGTTGGAATCGTGACGACGGGCAAGGGCGTGACCGTTCACACGATCGATTGTGAGACGCTGGAGACATTCCAGGAGACTCCGGAGCGCTGGGTCGATGTGTCCTGGGACTTCAAGGAAAGTGATGAACGCCACACCGGTCGGCTGCATCTCGTCGTTGCCAATGAGCCGGGAAGTCTGGGCGGTCTCTCGACGATTATCGGCAAGAATTATGGCAATATTAGTAATCTCAAGATTACTAATCGTTCCACGGATTTTTTCGAGATGCTGATTGATGTTGAAGTCCAGGACGTCAAGCATCTCAGTAATATCATGGCTGCCCTGAGGGCAACGCCAGTTGTGAATTCGGTAGATCGGGCTCGCGGATAGAGCATGAATCCGATTTTTTGAAGTTATCGGTCCGTTTTAGCGGGGATGGGGCAGAAAAAGGCGCAGTGTTGCGGAACATTCGCGCCAGACAGGATGTGACGGCGCGGCATGTTTCAACGACGAAATCCTCTCTCCTGGGCCGAACGGCTCGTCAAACTGCTTTGGCCCAGTCAGGGGTGGCGCCGGGCCGGGACCTACGTTGCACATCGTCTGCGGCGGCTCCCGGGGACACCCTATCGGATTGCGGCGGGTTTTGCCAGCGGTGCGGCGGTCTCCTTCACGCCTTTTATCGGCTTTCATTTCGTCCTGGCCGGACTGCTGGCGTTGCTGTTGCGTGGTAATCTCATGGCAGCAGCCATCGGTACAGTCGTCGGGAATCCCTGGACCTTCCCCTTCATCTGGACCTGGATCTACAGCGCAGGCACTTGGATACTTGGCGGTGACGGGGCTGCTGGTCTGCCTGAGGCAACCAGCGTCAACTTTTTGCTCCGTCATCCGACATATATATTTGAAAATCCCATGGAGATTTTTCTTCCTATGGCGGTCGGCTCGATCCCGACGGCCATTGTGGCTTGGTTCTTGTGTTTCTGGCCATTGCGCCGCATGGTTGATCGCTATCAGACTGCGCGAGCAAACCGGTTGCGCAAGAAAATGGAACGAAGGCAGAGAAAAGCCGCGGCGGCCAAAGTTGCGGTGTCCTTCGAGCGAGCGACGGAGACGAGAAGTGAGTGATTATCTGCGGTTAGGCGTCAATATCGATCACGTTGCGACGATCCGCAATGCGCGCGGCGGACGCCATCCTGATCCGGTTCGTGCAGCCCTCATGGCGGCTGCCGCGGGTGCCGACGGGATCACAGCGCATCTGCGCGAGGACAGGCGCCATATCAGCGATGACGATATCGAGCGTCTTTGCAAGGAAATCGATCTGCCGCTGAACTTTGAAATGGCTGCGACCGAAGAGATGATCAGCATTGCTCTTCGTCATCGACCGCATGCGGCCTGCCTGGTGCCCGAAAAGCGTACAGAGGTTACGACCGAAGGCGGTCTGGATGTTGCCGGGGGGCTGGAATCCCTGCGGCCAACGGTAGACCGTCTGAAAGAGGCGGGAATGCGTGTGTCGCTTTTCATCGACCCGGATGTGGCGCAGCTTGAGGCTGCCGCGGCGCTTGAGGCGCCGGTTGTGGAGTTGCACACGGGCGCTTACTGCGACGCCTTCATCGAAGATGGTGGCGGGGCGGGAACGGCAGCGGAACTGGCACGCCTCGTTGCAGCGGCCGGTGTCGCGCAAGAACTGGGGCTTGAATGCCACGCCGGGCATGGCTTGACCTTCGATACGGTATGCGATGTGGCGGCTATTCCCACCATTGTTGAACTCAATATCGGACATTTCCTTGTGGGCGAGGCGATTTTTGGCGGGCTGGACAGCTCCATCAGGCGGATGCGGGCACTGATGGCCAAGGCTCGCGCGGAAGCGGGCGGCGCACGCACGGCGTGACGGTTCTTCAAATGCCCGGAAGTTAGAGGCGCTCAATGATATTGGGGATCGGCAACGATCTGATCGATATTCGTCGTATCGAAAAGAGCCTGGAGCGCTTTGGCGACAGGTTTGTGAACCGCGTGTTCACCGATGTCGAGAAGGCGAAATCCGATCGCCGGGCGCAACGGGCGGCAAGTTATGCAAAGCGTTTTGCCGCCAAGGAAGCCTGCGCCAAGGCGTTGGGTACGGGCGTTCCGCGTAAGGGGGTACACTGGCGGGATCTCGGGGTCGTTAATCTGCCATCGGGTAAACCCACCATGGCCTTGACCGGCGGCGCAGCGGAAAGGTTGCTTGAACTGACACCCGAGGGGATGACAGTGCAGATCGATCTGACTATAACCGACGACTTCCCGTTGGCGCAGGCCATCGTGATTATCTCCGCCGTGCCGGGCTGAACGTCTTGTCGGCGGAATGACTTCCATTTTGGAGGTGCGCCGTTGGGCAGCACTTCCGGACAATGCCTCCAAGCGGTTCGAGCGTTATCCCGTGCAGGCAAGAAACAGGACAGAAAATGTCGAAGAAGCGAGAGAGTACGGATCTGGACGCGGAGTCGCGGGTTTCCGGAAGTGGTGAAGTCGAAGCTGCACCGGGCACGGCGAAGGAAACCATCAAGACGGTCATCTATGCCGTTTTGATCGCATTCATGGTTCGCACGTTCGCCTATGAGCCCTTTAACATTCCGTCGGGTTCGATGAAGCCGACACTGCTGGTTGGCGATTATCTCTTCGTCTCCAAGTTTTCCTACGGTTTCAGCCATTATTCCCTGCCGTTCAGTCCCGATATTTTCAGCGGCCGGATCCTGTCAGGTGAACCCGAGCGCGGCGATGTGGCGGTTTTCAAACAACCGAGAGATAACAAAACCGACTACATCAAACGTATCGTCGGGCTGCCCGGCGACACGATACAGGTCGTGGGCGGGATACTTCAGATCAACGGCGAGCCGGTTAAACGCGAGAAAATCGAGGAGAGGCCAGAGCGCAACTCGATGGGGTTCCCGACCAACGTTACCGAGTATGTGGAGACCCTGCCAAACGGTCGACGCCACCTGATCTGGGAAGTTGCGGACAATCTTCGTCTGGACAACACTCCGGCTTTCAAGGTTCCCGAGGGTCATTATTTCGGCATGGGCGATAACCGCGACAACAGTCAGGATAGCCGCGTCATCGGCTTTATCCCCGCTGAAAATCTAATCGGGCGCGCCGAGTTCCTGTTTTTCTCCCACGATGGCTCCGCACGGATCTGGGAGATTTGGAAATGGCCGTCTGCGATTCGCTTCGGACGGCTTGGCGATGGCATTGGCTGATCACTCGGTGAAAGGCGATAATCACCTTGACCGCAGGAAAGCCGGACAGGAATCGGACTCCACTGTCGATCAGGGCGGTCGACAGTTGTTTGAGCTTGCAGCGGTTCTGAAACACGATTTCAACGACAGCGTGCTGCTCAAACGTGCGTTGACCCATCCCAGTGCTGCGGCGACCCGCCAGACCGGCGTGAACGACAGCTACGAACGTCTGGAATTTCTGGGAGACCGGGTTCTCGGGTTGATCGTCGCCGACATGCTTTTACGGCGTTTCCCGCTTGAAAGCGAAGGTGCGCTGGCCAGGCGCCACACGGCTTTGGTTCGCCGGGAAACTCTGGCGGATGTGGCCGGCGATCTGGGTATCAGTAGGTATCTGCGCCTGGCCAAGGGCGAGGAAGAGGCCGGAGAGCGGAATAATCCGGCACTTTTGGCCGATGCCTGCGAAGCGGTTATCGGGGCGCTTTATCTGGACGGTGGTCTGGAAGTGGCGCGAAGGCTTGTGGAAACGGCGCTCGAGCCCTATCTGAATTCAGCCGGAAAACCGCCACAGGACGCCAAGACCGCCTTGCAAGAGTGGGCTCAGGCTCGTGGGTTGCCATTGCCGCTGTACAACGAAGTCGGGCGGGAGGGGCCGCCCCATCAGCCGGTATTCTCTATCGAGGTCTGTGTGGAAGGCCAGCTGCCGGAAATCGGCGAGGGCCGTTCGAAGCGGGTGGCGGAGCAGAAAGCGGCTCAGGCAATGTTAAATCGGCTCAAGGCCGGAGATCAGGCATCATGAATAACGACGAGACGCGAGACGACGTGACGGATAACGAAGAAGCGGGCCGTGAACCTGGTACGCCGGCGCGACGCTGTGGCGTGGTTGCCCTGCTGGGGGCGCCAAACGCCGGAAAGTCGACTCTGCTGAACGGTCTGGTCGGATCGAAGATTTCAATCGTCACCCACAAGGTTCAGACGACGCGCGCCCGTATCCGGGGCATAGCGATGGAGGGAGACAGCCAGATCATTCTGGTGGATACCCCCGGTATTTTCACTGCCCAGCGGCGGCTGGAGCGCGCCATGGTCGCGGCGGCCTGGGCCGGAGCGCGTGACGCGGACAGTATCGTCCTGATCTACGATGCCTCGCGTAAGCGTGTGGACAAGGATACGCGGATGATCATCGATGGTCTGAAGAAAAACCATCAGCGTGCGATTCTGGTTCTGAACAAGATCGATGAGATCAAACGGGACAGTCTACTGGAACTGGCCGTTCTCTTCGAGGCGGAAGGCATCTTCGATCAAACCTTCATGATTTCCGCTCTGAACGGCGATGGCGTTGCCGACCTGATGAAGCACCTTGCTCAGCTGGTGCCTTATGGCGCATGGCTCTTTCCCGAAGACCAGTTGTCGGACCTGCCCATGCGTCTGCTGGCGGCCGAGATCACCCGCGAGAAGCTGTTCCTGCACCTGCATCAGGAATTGCCCTATGCGCTGACGGTGGAATCAGAAAGCTGGGAGGAGTTCAAGGACGGCAGTGCGAAAATCCAGCAGACGATCTTTGTACAGCGGGATCAGCATAAGTCGATGTGTCTGGGTAAGAACGGCCAGATGATCAAGCGTATCCGCGAGGAAGCGCAGGCCGACCTGGAAGCCATGACGGGGCGCAAGATCCATCTCTTCCTGTTCGTAAAGGTTCGGGAGCGCTGGCTTGACGATCCTGAGCGGTACCGCGAATGGGGCCTGGAGTTCAATGCCTGAACCTGAGGCAGTGGCTGGCAGGCTGTTTCGCCGGCTTTTCCACTGGCAGCCGGGTGCCAAATGATTGAATGGCGTGACGACGGCATTGTCCTGTCCGCGCGTCCTCACGGCGAAACAGCCTCTGTCGTCCATGTTCTCACGCCCGAACGGGGCCGTCATGCGGGCCTGGTTCAGGGCGGGCAGGGGCGAAAGGCCCGGGCAATCTATCAACCGGGCAATCTTCTGACCGTCACCTGGTCGGGACGTCTGGCCGATAATCTCGGCAGCTTCAAATGCGAACTGGGAACGAGCTATGCGGCGCGGTTTCTGGATTCACCCAAACGTCTCTGTGCGTTAACCGCTGCCGCCGCCATCTGCGAACGCGCCTTGCCGGAACGGGAAGCGCATCCGGCCTGTTATCATGGATTTATTGCCCTCCTCGATTCGCTGGAGGGCGATCACTGGGCGGAAGTCTATGTTCGCTGGGAGCTCGGGTTGCTCGCGGATCTTGGGTTCGGTCTGGATCTGTCGCAGTGCGCCGCAGGCGGAGACAACGATCAGCTCGCCTATGTCAGCCCGCGTACCGGCCGTGCCGTATCGCTTGCCGCGGGCGAGCCATACCGCGAGAAGCTCCTTCTTCTGCCGCCGTTCCTGATCGGACGTGGCGGCGGCGGTCCCGACGAGGTCGCTCAGGGACTTCAGCTTTCCGGCCATTTTCTGGCGCGCTCCGTTTTTCATCTGCAGGATCGTCCGCTGCCACCGGCACGCGAGCGCCTGGCCGGGCTCTTCCCGGGGGCGTCGGGGGCGTCGGGGTCGTCGGGCGGCCAGGCGATATGACAAGGCTGGAAAAGTCACCCGAAATAGCGTCTTTTGCGGCGCAATCAGTTGTCATTAGGCGAAGCTCAGGTACTATATCTGGTAGCCTGATGAGGAGAGTATGAGTCAATCCGTTTTACCTGCCGCCGGCAGCGGAATCCGCGACGTCCGCCTGACCGACGCCCTGTCCGATCGTTATCTGAGTTACGCGCTTTCGACCATCATGGCGCGGTCGCTGCCTGACGTGCGCGACGGTCTGAAGCCGGTTCACCGGCGCCTGATGTTCGCCATGCGCCAGCTGAAGCTGGACCCAGGGTCCGGCTTCAAGAAATCGGCCCGTGTGGTCGGTGACGTGATCGGTAAATTCCACCCCCACGGCGATCAATCGATTTACGATGCACTGGTCCGTCTCGCGCAGGAATTTTCTCTGCGCTATCCGCTGATCGACGGTCAGGGTAACTTCGGCAACATCGACGGCGATAACGCTGCGGCGATGCGATACACCGAAGCGCGGATGACCGAGGTGGCATCGGCATTACTCGAAGGTATCGACGAAGACACCGTCGATTTCAGGCCGACCTATGACGGTGAAGCCGAAGAACCGGTGGTTCTGCCCGCCAACTTCCCGAACCTGCTGGCGAACGGTTCCCAGGGCATTGCGGTCGGCATGGCAACCTCGATCCCGCCGCATAACGTCGGCGAGATCTGCGATGCCCTGATGTATCTGATCAAGACCCCGAACATGGGCTTCGACAAGCTGGTTGATTTCATGCCGGGGCCGGACTTCCCGACCGGTGGTATTCTGGTCGAGAGCCGTGGTTCGGTGTTGCAGGCCTATAGCACCGGACGTGGTTCCTTCCGGGTGCGTGCCCGCTGGGAGCAGGAGACTCTGAAGGGCGGCGGTTATCAGATCGTGGTGACCGAAATTCCGTTCCAGGTTGCCAAATCGCGACTGGTCGAGAAGATCGCCGAACTCCTGAACGTGCGAAAACTGGCCATGCTCGGCGATGTGCGGGACGAGTCCACTGATGTCGTGCGGCTGGTTCTCGAACCCAAAAGCCGGAATGTGGATCCCCAGGTTCTGATGGAATCGCTGTTCCGTCAAACCGATCTGGAGACGCGCATCGGTCTTAACATGAACGTGCTCGACGCCGACAATACGCCGCGGGTTATGAACCTGCGCGAGGTGTTGCAGGCATTCCTCGACCACCGGCTTGTGGTGCTCGAGCGGCGGACCAACCATCGTCTGGAAAAGATCGCACGGCGCCTGGAAGTTCTCGAAGGCTACCTGATCGCCTATCTGAATCTGGATGAGGTTATCCGCATCATCCGGGAGGAAGACGAACCCAAGGCGGTGATGATCGCGCGTTGGAACCTGACCGATGCCCAGGCGGAAGCAATCCTGAACATGCGATTGCGCTCCTTGAGGAAACTCGAGGAAATCACTATCCGGCAGGAGCGGGACGGGCTGTCGGAAGAGCAGGCGGACCTTCTGGGCCTGATGGCCGACGAGGGGCGTCGCTGGAGTGTCATTTCAAGCCAGGTTCAGGACATCAAGAAGGCTTTCGGTCCCAAAACCGCGTTGGGCATTCGCCGGACCGAGATCGGCGAGCCTCCGTCCGACGTTGTCATCCCCATGGAAGCTGTGATCGATCGCGAGCCGGTGACGGTTCTCTGCTCATCGAAGGGCTGGATCCGGGCGATGAAGGGGCACCAGGAAGACGTATCTGATGCAAAGCACAAGGAAGGTGACCGTGGGCGCTTCTCGGTGCACACCCAGACCACCGACAAGCTTCTGGTCTTCGCCACCAACGGCCGTTTCTACACCATCGGTGTGGATAAGCTGCCGGGTGGGCGCGGCTTCGGCGAGCCATTGCGTCTCATCATCGACTTGCCCAACGATCAGGATATCGTCGGGCTGTTCGTCCACGATCCCGAGCGCAAGCTGATTGTGGCCTCGGCCGATGGACGCGGCTTTCTGGTCCCCGAAAAGGACGTGGTGGCCCAGACCAAGGCAGGCAAGCAGGTTTTGAATCTTGCCATCGGAGTCGAAGCGGCGATTTGTACGCCTGCTGAGGGAGATATGGTTGCGGTGATCGGCGAGAACCGCAAGCTTCTGGTCTTCCCGCTGGCGCAGTTGCCGGAGATGAGCCGGGGACGCGGTGTGATTCTGCAGCGCTACAAGGATGGAAATCTATCCGATGTGAAGACCTATAGCAGAGACGAAGGTTTGACCTGGTCGATAAGTTCGGGGCGCAAGCGAACGGAGACGGCGCTTGACGCCTGGCTCGGGAACCGTGCCGGTTCCGGGCGTCTGCCGCCGAACGGATTTCCACGTTCGAACAAGTTCGGCTCATAAAGCGGTTTTCGCATCGTAGCAAAGAGCTTAAAACATTGTTTGTCTGGCTGCGCAGGTAGCCGCTTTTCAATTTCGCAGGTTTAACGAGGAAGATGTGATGCAGGCTGCTCAAACCGTAAATTCCACGCTGGCGGAGGCTCTCTGGCCGTCGAACAACCGCGCGTCGAGCGTGGGCCGTTCCCTTTTTCTGGTCTTTGCCGGCAGCGTGCTGCTGACCCTGTCCGCGAAGGTTCAAATCCCTTTCTATCCGGTTCCGATGTCGATGCAGACCTTTGTCGTACTGGCCCTGGGAATGGCGCTGGGATCGCGCTTGGGGACTGCAAGCGTTGCCTTCTATCTTGCTCAGGGGGCTGCCGGTTTGCCGGTATTCGCGGGAACGCCTGAGAAGGGCATCGGTCTTGCCTACATGATGGGCCCGACAGGCGGTTATCTGCTCGGCTTCCTGTTCGCGGCCGCGATTTGCGGCTGGCTGGCCGAGCGCGGCTGGGATCGCCGGATATCGACTACGGCACTGGCGCTGCTGATCGGCAATGTCGCGATCTACATTCCCGGCCTGCTGTATCTCGGCGCGCTGGTCGGTTGGGACAAGCCGGTTCTGGAGTGGGGCCTGACTCCCTTCCTGCTTGGCGATGTGACCAAGCTGGCGCTGGCCGCTGCGGTTATGCCGGCAGCCTGGCATTTGCTGAAGCGGTTCGGGCGGAACTGATCGAAGGCGATATAGACGCCAGCACGAGGGCTGCCGGAGAAATCCGGCGGCCCTTTCTGCTTTATGGCCGCGGCGTGTCGGCAGCCCCCCCCCCAGATTCGGCAGGCATCGTGCAGCTTCCGAAAGGCGGGCGGAAGGGTAAGCGGGATGATCACACGTCGTGGAGTGACCGTTGCTGAAGTGCATGGAGATCACCGGAGCCGTGCCCAGGTGGCGCCATTGGCGGGCCGTTGCTCAGGCGGTGCTAATCGGAACAGGACTGTCGGGACAGCAATGTGGAAGGGGCCGCCGGAGTAAACCGGCGGCCCCTTTACTTTTGAACGTGCAATGGTTCCAGGAGTGCGCTCTCTAGCCGAACACGACTTTTGGCAGCCAGGTTGCCAGTTCCGGAAACATCGCCAGGATGCCGAGAGCTATGATCTGGATGACAACGAAAGGTGCGACCCCCTTGTAGATCATCATTGTCGTTACGCTTTCCGGCGCCACGCCGCGCAGATAGAACAGGGCGAAGCCGAACGGCGGCGTAAGGAATGACGTCTGCAGGTTCATGGCCATCATGACGCCCAGCCAGACCGGACTGATATCGCTTTGCAGAAGTACCGGCGCCACGATGGGGACGACGACGAAGGTTATCTCGATGAAGTCCAGGAAGAAGCCGAGCACGAACATGACCAGCATCACGACCAGAATGGCGTAGGGGCCGGCCTTGCCGCCAGGGATGTTGTTCAGGAATTCCTCTACCAGAGCGTCTCCATGAAGTCCCCGGAAAACCAGAGAGAAGACCGCCGCACCGATCAGAATCACGAAAACCATGGAAGAGATTTCCATGGTTGAACGCATGACTGGCGTGAGGATGCTGGTCGCCCAGACCCGCCCCAGACTGACCAGGATACCCCATGTCAGGCCGATGCAGCAGATCACGGCTATGGCGATGACGATCAGATCGGTGTTTCCGATGACATCGCGTGAAACCCGCAGATCGAAGAAGCCCTGAAGCAACAGCAAAACGGCCAGAGAGAGAGCCGCGGCGATGATCGGACGGCGGGTGCCGTCATCGATCGAACGCCCGACCCAGCTGTTGGCGCTGGTCTGAACGCTGTCCAGCATTCCGAGTTCCTGGACTCGTAAGCCGGCCAGCAGAGTTGCACCGATGGCGCCGACCGCCGCAGCTTCCGTGGGGGTGGCAATACCCGCGAGGATCGATCCCAGGACGGATACGATGAGAGCCACCGGCGGCACCAGAGCATGCATGACCCTGGCCAGGAAAGACGGCCCGCCGAGGACGATCTCGTCACGCGGAACCGGCGGTGAAGAGCTTGGGATGAAGAATGCCATGAGCAACTGATAGGTAATATACATACCGACCAGAAGCAGGCCCGGGAGCAATGCGCCGGCGAAGAGATCGCCGACCGAAACCGGATCCGGCGACCAGTTGCCGATGATACGCTGCGCATCGGAATAGGCATTGGAAATCTGGTCGCCCAGGATAACCAGAACGATCGAGGGCGGGATGATCTGTCCCAACGTGCCCGAGGCGCAGATTGAGCCGCAGGCGAGTGACGGATTGTAACCCCGGCGCAGCATGGTGGGGAGTGAGAGCAACCCCATGGTCACCACGGTGGCGCCGACAATGCCGGTCGACGCTGCGAGCAGGGCCCCCACGATGGTGACCGAGATGCCCAGACCGCCACGCATGGCACCGAATAGCTGCGCCATGGTATCCAGCAGTTCCTCGGCGACTTTCGAGCGCTCCAGCATGACGCCCATGAAGACGAAAAGCGGAACCGCAATCAGGATATCGCTGGTCATTGCGTTGCCGTAGATACGGGACGGCAGGGCACCGAACAGCGACATGTCGAAGACCCCCAACGCATTGGCGACAAGCGCGATCGCCAGGGAGACGCCGGAGAGTGTAAAGGCTACCGGGAAGCCTGCCATCAGACAGATACAGGCGGCGCCGAACATAATATAGAGAAGGGATTCGGCCATGGTCTTAAATTACCTCGTGCTCTTCTTCGGACGGCATTTCTTCCAGGCCGCGAAGTACGAGGAAGGAGTGGATCGCGAGTGAAGTTCCCTGTGCCAGCACCAGCACGCAGAATATCGGGACAATGGTTTTCAACAGGAATACCGCAGGAATACCGCTGGTCTCCTTGGAGCGTTCCAGAACCGCCCAGGAATTCGAGACGTAGGGCATGGTGTAGATCAGGATCAATATGCAGACAGGGGCCAGCAGAAAGATGACGCCCAGCAGATCGATCAAGGCTTTGGTCGTGGGTTTTGCATCCCGATAGAAGATGTCCACCCGCACATGTCCGCCGTGCAGCAGGGTATAGCCCGCGCCGACCATGAAGAGAATACCGTGCATATAGACCACGGACTCCTGCATGAAGATCGATCCGATCCCGAAGACGTAGCGCATGACCACGACCACGAACTGGAGCAGAACCATGAGAAGGGCCAGCCAGGCGACCTTGCGCCCGATCTCTTCATTAAATGCGTCGATTAGTTTTGCTATCTTGGCGAGAGAACTCACTCGGCCTCCTTTTTCGTCGCGGATATTTTTGAGTATTTCCGCTTCGACCCCTTGGTAACGGGCTCACCGGGCTTTGCCTTCGGTAGCCTGAAGACGAAGAGGTCCGCTCTGACTCTCAGGCGGACCTCTCCTTGTTATTTCACGCTTCTCCAGATGGTAGCTGCTCACCGGTGCAAGCGTGGGTGTCCGGTGTTTAGCGTCCGTATTTGAACGGCAGCGACCGGGCGTTCCAGTAACCTTGATCCGACAGCTTGGACCAGGAAACCGAGCCGCCACGAAACTCGATGTAGCTGTCGTAGACCTTTTTGGTGATACCACCTTCGTCGGCGGTTTCTCCTACGACTTCACCGGAAGCCGTGCCGATTGCGGTCATGATCTCGTTGCTGAACTGGCGGAGCTGTACACCGTGATCGTTGACCAGGGTCTTCAATGCGTCGTTGTTGCGGGCATTGAACTCGGACAGAGAGTAGTTGTTCTCGGCCAGGGCGGCGCCACGGACAATCGCCTGCTGACTTGGGGTAAAACTTTCCCAGACGTCTTTGTTGATACCGCAGCCAAGCATGGAACCGGGCTCGTGGAAACCGGGCCAGTAATAGTACTTGGTCACTTTGTGGAAGCCAAAGGCCAGGTCATTCCAGGGGCCGACCCACTCGGTGGCGTCAATGGCGCCGGATTGCAGGGCCGGGAAAATTTCTCCGCCGGGCAGGGTCACGGCAGTCGCGCCGATTCGGCGCAGAACCTCGCCACCCAGGCCAGGCATACGGATCTTCAGACCCTTGAAATCTTCCAGCGAGTTGATTTCCTTGTTGAACCAGCCGCCCATCTGAACGCCGGTGTTGCCAGCAGGAAGGTGCTTGATGTTGAAGCCAGCGCCAAGCTCATCCCAAAGCTCCTGACCACCACCATGATTGACCCAGGCGTCGATTTCCGTAGCGGTGAAGCCATAGGGCACGGCACAGTAGAAGTTGTAGGCGTTTGACTTGCCCTGCCAGTAGTAGTCGGCAGCGTGATACATGTCGGCTGTTCCGCTGGAAACCGCGTCGAAGGACTCGAACGGCGGAACCAGTTCACCGGCCGCATAGAGTTTTACCGTGAGATCCCCATCGGTCATTTTCGTGATCGAGTCGGCAAGACGCTGCGCACCGGTGCCGAGGCCAGGGAAATTTTTTGGCCAGGTTGTGACCATCTTCAGTTCGCGCTTGCCCTGAGCGATCGCAGGCGTTGGAAAACTGGACGCAACTGCCGCTGTTGCAGCGGCAGCGGCACCAGTGATCGAAGCCCGCTTAAGGAAGTCACGACGTTTCATAAAATATCCTCCCCAATTTAATAACTTTTACGGCCCGCCCGCCGGATTTGTCTCCATCCGCGCTGCCGTGGCGAGACAATAGAGACCTTCTCATGCGAGTGCAATACGCAGACTGGTTCGTCTGGACAGTAGATGAAATAAAGAAATTGTACGTGTCAAACAGACCGCCAGCATTGGGTTTTCGGTAAAAGTATTGCTATGGGAATCGGGCCGAAACGGTCGGATGTTCACTATGTGAACTAACAGTTCAGTCGTGCTTAACGGACAGGATCAACGCTCGTCATTGCGGCTGTTTTGGTCAGCGCCTGGATTTTACCGAAAACAAGAATTGCCTATTCTTTAAGCAATCAGGATTTTCCATCCTTCCGGGGAGAATTTTTCTATCGGCCGAAAACGGGTCTTGTAGTTCATTTTTGGAGAGTCTTTGATCCAGTATCCCAGATAAACGTAGGGGAGTTTTCTTTCCAGTGCCGCCTGAATAAGCCACAGAATCATGAAGCTGCCCAGGCTGCGCGCCTCCAGCGCGGGATCGAAAAAGCTGTAAACGGCGGAAGGACCGTCTGAAAGCCAGTCGACCAGACAGGCGGCAATCAATTTTCCGTCCGGGTCCCGGAACTCGACCAGGTTGGTGTTCAGGCGGGTATGCTCAACCATACCTGCGTAGTCATCGAATCGCATGCCGATCATTTCGCCGTCGGCGTGGCGCGATGCCAGATAGAGATCGAACAGATCGAACTGTTCGTGTGTGGCTTTGGCGGCCTGTAGTGTAATGAGTGACTTCTCATTTCGCTTCTGGATCCGCTTCAGCGATTTTCCCGGCAGAAACTCGGCGGCCACCACTCTGACAGGGACGCAGGCATTGCAGCCGTTACAGGCTGGCCGGTAAGCGAAGAAATGGCTTCGTCGGAAACCGGCCCGGGAGAGAAGGTCGTATTCCTCCACGGCATTCGCGCCGGCAATATCGGTCATTACCTTGCGCTCCCAGCGGCCTTCCAGATAAGGGCAGGAGGTTTCCGGCAGGGCGCAATAGACCTGCGGCGGGATCTGCCAATGCGAATCTGCTTTACCGGGACGCGCAGTGTTGCTGTCGGGTTTCATCCGCGCTTTCTCTTAGAGCCTGATCGTGTTGTTTGAGGCGGCTCACATTCCTGGTCGCTATAATCAAGGACGATCACACTCTTGAATCTGTCCAAGCTATCCCGCCTCTTTGTAGCCAAAATAGTCCTGCCCCAGTTCACCATGTACGCTGATCAGTGTGGACTGTATCCAATCAAGAAATTCGTGCAATCCACTCTTGACGACAGCGTCACCGGTTTGATTGACAAGTCCGCCGCGCAACCTGTCCAGTTGTTCGAGTGCACCAGAGCCCTGCCGCAGATTATAGATTGATTTGAGTTTATGTAATAGCTCTTCCAACTCTGCCACGCAGGCAAGAACGGAACGGGGGAAGCTCTTGTGGAACAGAAGAAAGGCAGTAACGTCGGTAGGTGTCATTCCGCTGGGATGGACACGCCGGAAAGCGTGATATCCGGCGGCTGAGCGCAACACCGAATTCCATTGGCTGACATCCAGCGGCGAACCGACGTCCTTGGTCGACGGCAGCAACAGATGATACTTCATATCCAGCAGGCGGGTGGTCTGGTCGGCGCGCTCAATCCAGCGGCCAAGCTGGTAAAAATACCAGCCTTCGTCACGATAGAAAGTGCCTTCGGTAATGCCGACATGGGTCTGGCAGGATTCCTTGATAAAGGAACAAAACCTTACGATGCGCGGTTCGGCCAGACTCTCGCGGGTCATGGCGCGCAGGTGGTTGTAGAGAATATTGAGCTGGATCCACATTTCTGTCGAAATCAAGGGTCGAAGGGTGCGGGCGTTTTCCCTGGCCATGTGGATCGAAGAAATAATCGACGATGGGTTGGTCGGATCCAGCGCATAAAAGTACAACACATTGTCGGCGCTGGGCTCCAGACCGCTTTCGGCGAAAAGCTCTTCGTCCCGGTTCAGTTGAATAATCGATTGCCAGTTCTGGATACCCCGGCTGTCGCGGCTGAAGGTTTCGTTCACATCGAGAATACGGGCGAGATTTTCCGCCCGTTCGACGTATCGGGAGAGCCAGTAAACCGCTTCTGCATAGCGGGAGAGAAGATGCTTATTCAAGAACCCAGGTATCCTTTGATCCGCCACCTTGCGATGAATTGACGACAATCGACCCTTTGGTCAGGGCAACACGAGTAAGGCCGCCGGGGAGTATCCAGGTCGACTTGCCGGTCACGGCGAAGGGCCGCAGATCGACATGTCGAGGCTCGATACCGCCATCGACGAGGGTAGGGCAGACAGACAGATTGATCATCGGCTGGCTGATGTAGTTGGCAGGGTCCGCAACCAGTTTCCGGCGGCAGTCTTCCAGAGCCTCGGCTGAAGCGCGTGGGCCGATGGTAATGCCATAGCCGCCGGATTCCCCAACCGGCTTCACCACCAGTTTATCGAGATTGGAAAGGGTGTAATTGAGGCCGTCCGTTTCGCGGCAGATATGGGTTTCGACGTTATCGATGATCTGGTCTTCGCCGAGGTAATATTTGATGATGCGCGGCATGTAGGCATAGATCGCCTTGTCGTCGGCAACGCCGGTTCCCACAGCATTCGCCAGCACGACGTTGCCCTTGCGATAGGCTTCCATCAGGCCGGACGCACCCAGCGTGGACTCGGGATTGAAGACCTTGGGATCCAGAAAATCGTCGTTGATGCGCCGGTAGATAACGTCGACCGGTCGCAACCCGTTCACTGTTTTCATGTAAACCCGGTCGTTCTCAACCACCAGATCACGGCCCTCGACCAGCGGAATGCCCATTTCCTGCGCCAGGAAGATGTGCTCGAAGTAGGCTGAATTATAGGTTCCCGGAGACAGAAGAACCACCTGCGGGTCGAGCAGGGACCCCGGTGCCATTTCGGTCAGGGCCTCGTGCAGTTTCTGACCGTAGTTCGACACAGAGCGGATCCCGATATTGCTCATGAGATCGGGAAAGATGCGCTGCATCAGGTGGCGGTTTTCAACCACATAGGAAACGCCGGATGGCGAGCGGGCGTTGTCTTCCAGAACGTAGATATTGCCGTCATCACCACGAATCAGGTCGGTGCCATTGATATGAACGTAGTTTTCGTGGGCAACCTTCAGGCCCTCCATTTCGGGACGGTAGCAGGGGTTGCCCAGCACCAGGTCTTTCGGGATGACCCCGTCACGCAGGATCTTCTGTTCGTGGTAGATGTCCGAGAGGAAACAGTTCAGTGCCGCGACTCGTTGCGCAACTCCGCGTTCGAGAAAGGCCCATTCCTCGGCCGCGATGACACGGGGAATAACGTCAAAGGGAAGAATGCGGTCAATTGCTTCTTTTTGCGTATAGACTGTGAAGGTGATGCCGAAATTGTAGAGTTCCAGCTCGGCGTCGTGCGACCGGTCCCGTAGCTCCGCGACTTCAATCTGGCCAAGCCGGTCGCGCACCGGTGTTGTGTGGCCAGCGAGTGAACCGCCTTTTCCAAGCATTTCGCAGTAAAAGTCGTTCGGATCGTAACTATCGAGCAGGCGCGCGTGCTCACTATCGGTCATGCAATACCCCTGATTAAACCGCCTGTCCTTGGCTCGGCGTATCAGGAAACTATCGCTATGCAGCGGATAGGCCCCAGTCGCCAGCCGTTGTTCCAGACAGTATTGCAGCTAATAGAGGGCCTGTGCCAGTACGGAATGACGGCCCGGCTTTTCATACAAACCACAGATGAGAATTAATTCTGGGATGGCTTCCCGGAAGTATCGCCGGAATCGGCTGGCGGATTCTCGCGCAGAAGAATAATCGAGATCCGCCGGTTCTGCGGAGAGCGTGGATCCTCGACAATCAACGGGTCCTGAGCGGCGCGCCCGACCACGGACACGACACGTTCGGGCGACAGACCGGAACTGATCAGAGCGCGCCGGCTGGCGTTTGCCCGGTCTGTCGAAAGTTCCCAGTTGCTATAGCCGTCGTTGCCGGTAAAGGGCGTTGCGTCGGTATGGCCCTTGATCGAGATCTTTTGCGGAAGGTTGGCGATTGCGCCGACCACCAACGCCATAAGCTTGGTGGTGTGATCGAACATGTCGGCCTTGCCGGACGGGAACATGGATTTCTTGCTTTGGTCGACAAGCTGAATGCGAAGACCCTCCGGCGTGTGGTCGACAACGAGATTGTTGACCAGTTCACGCAGTTCCGGTGCGGCTTCGATCGCCTGTTTCAGGGCGGCTTCGGCTTCGTCAAACTGCTTGGTTTCTTCTTCGAATTTGGCTTTTTGGGCGGCTTCTTCCGCCGTTTCCCCTGCGTCTCCCCCAGTTGACTCGCCTTCTCCTCCGGCTTTCGCGCTGGCGGTTTCTTCAGCTATCTCATCGATTTCTTCTTCGGAATCGGCAGGCGGAAGCGTCACCTCTATGCCGATGGCAGAGCGATCTGATATCATCGCGCCGTCCGGACTGATGGTGGTTCCACCCATAACGCCATCGGAACCGCTGGTGGTCGCGGACACGCGTGTGGTGGGCGCGAAATAGTCGGCGATACCCTTTTTCTGCTCTTCGGTTGTCGCGCTGAGGAGCCACATCAAAAGGAAGAATGCCATCATCGCAGTCACGAAGTCGGCGTAGGCAATCTTCCAGGCACCACCATGGTGGGCATGGCCGACCTTCTTGACCTTCTTGATGATGATGATGTTGCCGGTTTCTTTACCGTCTTCATCAGCCATGAACTCTTGCCCCGCTCTGACGCTCTGATTTGATTTTAGGCCTGTTCATGATCAGCCCGGTGCGGGCAGGGCATCTGACGCTTCTTCAACTTCAAAGAAGGTCGGCCGGACGTGCGACAGTAAGCATTTGCGGGCGTACTCGATGGAAACGGTCGGAGGATTGCCCGCCATGTGGGCCAGCATGCCGGACTTGATACACTCGTAGTATTTTGAATCTTCGGCGGCGACGACGGTGTAGGCGGAAGACATGGGGCTCACCACGCCGTAAGCCATGAAAATTCCGAAAAAGGTTCCGACCAGGGCGGCCGCGATCAGATGACCCAACACTTCCGGCGGCTCGGAGATCGAGCCCATGGTGTGGATAACGCCCAGCACGGCGGCGACAATACCGAGCGCCGGCAGCGCGTCGCCCAGTCCGCCGATCGCTGCGCTGGTCGAGTGCTCTTCCGCATGATGGGTTTCGAGCTCCAGGTCCATGATCGCTTCGATTTCGTGCGGATTGTTGGCCCCCAGACTCATCAGACGCAGATAGTCGCAGACAAACTCGACGGCGTGGTGGTCGGAATGGAATTTTGGAAAGGCTTGAAAAAGCGAGCTTTCTTCCGGGTTTTCGATATGCTGTTCCAAAGCCAGCATGCCTTTGGTCTTGGCAAGTCGGTAAATCTGATACTGCAGAGTCAGAAGCTCCAGGTAGTCCGCTTTCTTATAGGACGGACCCTTGAGCATCCGGCCGATGGCTTTTCCCACGCCGCCCAGAATCCCTTTACTGTTGTTGGAAACAATGAAGGATCCAAGGCCGCCGCCCAGAATGATAATGAACTCGAATGGCTGCCACAGGATGTCGATGTGACCGCCTGCAGCGACATAGCCGCCGCCAACGCTGCCGAAGACGATCAAAAGTCCGACAATTACTAACATTTGAGCCCAGATTTCCGATTATGAGAATTTGAGCAAAGTTAGATCATTAGAGGTTAAAATCTTGTTTAAATGGAGAAAATTCCTGTTGCGGATGTCCGGCAGGCGCGAAGCTTCTTGTTCGCCTTCTGTAACAGGGCGTCCGGGCACGTCCAGTCCGCTAAAAGCGGTAGATCAGAAGCTCGGTCTGGCGCCGGTCCTCAATGCTGACGACTTCATCCGGGGCGATGTCAGGGACGCCGAAGGAATTGCTGATTAACTGACTTCCGGGCATCATTTCCTGCCTTGCCTTGCTGTAGAGCCGGGTCATTGGTTCGGGAGAGAGAAAGCAATAGACCGCCTGGTATTCCGAGAGATCCTGTTTCCAGAGATCGCCGTAGGTAATTGCCAGGTTTGGCAGGCCGCTCAGAACAAGGCGAAGGCGGGCAATGGCAAAAGGCAGAGGGGCGGACTCGACACCCACGAACGTCATGTCGGGACAATGGCGCGCGAGATGGAGCAGGGTGCCGCCCAGACCGCAACCGATATCGGCGACCCTGATCTGCCCCCCGGCTGGTATTGTCTGCGCTTTCAGCAGATCCTGCAAGGCCCTCGAGGTGGTGCGATTGGTCAGATAAAGCGGGACACGGTCATCGGCGCTGTTCCAGAACACCAGCGCAAAAGCCAGAAACGCCAGCGGATAGCTCCAGCTTGGCAGGTTCAGCGAGAGTGCAACGGCCACGGCGGCCGGGACGAGAAGGTTGACCGGAATCCACCACTTCGGCAGTCCCATGATTTGCCCGACAACGGCAGCTGTCAGACTCTGCAGGGCCAGAATGAGCGACAAGGGCGCGAGCGGACCGAAGCGGCTTTCGAGAAAGCGGTATCCACCAAAGACGACGACTGCAGCCGCCAGTTGGGCCAGTACGGCGCGGATGAGCGGATAGCTTCTGCGACCGGAACGGATCTGCCGATCTGCGGCGTCAGGTATTTCAGGAAAGGGCAGGGGGCGAATCTCTATCGGTTTACGGAAAAGGGAGAATAAAGTTGAGCTTAAGCCTATAGACTGCCGCTCGCAACTTGGCCCCGCGTGCTGAGCGATACGATGAATGCTTCGAAAAGGATGCGTCTTCGGTGAAGGAAGCCCGAAGCCGCACGCGGGGGCCATATCCTTTCTATGGTGGAGAGAACGGGAAAATATTTATTTTTTTTCCTCCGTGTTGTATCGATGCGCCGTAAGCGGCGGAAAAAATGGAAACGAAAAGCTTGATGAAGTTCGATTCTCAGGATTACCGGACAGCACTGGGGGGGTATGCGACCGGGGTTGCCGTGGTTTCGGTCCTGGATGAAACCGGGCTGCCGCGCGGTGTAACCGTTAACTCGTTCAATTCTGTATCGCTCGAACCGCCCCTGGTTTCCTTCTGTATAGACAAGTCAGCATTCAGTTTTTCCAGTTTTCACAAGTCAAAACACTTCGTCGTTAATGTCTTGTCTGAAACCCAGAAAGCGGTTTCAGTCCGGTTTGCACGCCCCCATCCCGACAAGTGGGAGGGGATCGATTACGATGTGTGGGAGAGCGGCGCGCCGGTTCTGTCCGGCTGTCTGGTCAATCTGGAATGTTTGCTTGAGGCCTCTCACGAGGCCGGGGACCACGTCATTCTGATCGGCCGGGTGACAAGGCTCGCGATGGGGCCTGCAGGCTCCCGCCCGCTTCTCTACTTTCGCGGGGCGTACTCCAGAACCGCTGACTGATCCCGGTCAGCTTTTCGGCAATCCAAATCGACCGGTCTCGACCTGACACAGGTTTTCAAAGACCCATCTGGGCTCTTCCGAGGTCGGTCAGATCGGCTGTTGTTGCCCGGCCGATGAAATCGACTTCGTAGTCTTCGGGTGCAAAGTCCGGTGCACTTCGTCCTTCCATGAACGCCTGCGCCTGTTGCCGGGCATAGACGGCGTTCTTGTTGCAGCGCGGCGACGCGCCCACATAGACGACGTTCGAGTAGCCGGAGCCGCTGTGCTCGTTCTCGACCGCATGGATGATGTCGGGATGCCACCAGACCGTGTCGCCGGGCTGGACGGTCGGTATAGAGACCAGGCCTTCCATCAGGGTCGGATGCCATTGCCGGCTGGCGCCCAGCGCGCGGCCGGGCAGGGCGCCGCAGAGATCGTCTTCGGCAACATCGTCCTGCAGGGCGCGCAGCAGCATATAGGCAATGCCGTTGGCGATCGGGACAAGCTGAAGCGTGCCGTCGTTCGGTCCCTGCGTGGTCAGGCCGGTCCAGCCCTGAAAGGTCCGGAACATGGAGCAGACGGCCGGTGAGGGATATTCCCTGGTTTCGGTCCGGTGTGCGGCGTTCCAGGGATCGTACTCCTGCCAGTCTCCCGCGAAGACTCTGCCGTAGATCTTCTGGAATGCCGGATCGCACCAGCGCTCATAGGAACCGGAATCCATGTGCGGCGAAAGCCCCAGCGTCTTGTCGCCCGGCTCCCGGCGTCGGGTCCGGTCGGCGTAGGTGAAGTCGTTGTCGGGATCGAATTCGTCACCTTTGGGACCACTGACGTCCCACAAGCGGTTCAGAAAACGTTTGGTTTCCGCCATGGTTTCGCCCTGGCGGATCATGATTTGAGGTTTGGACCAGTAGATCCCGAAGATCTGCGGGCGTCCTGACTGCAGGTCGCTGAAATACTTGTCGAGTCCGCGTTTGCCGACTTCCTTCTCGTAATAGTGATTGTCGGTGATGTAGGTGCTGAGGTCCTCGTTCCAGTCTTCGGCCTGTGCGCGCTCGAAGACGCCACGCACCACGACCGCACCGCGATGACGGATCTCCGCCCGCGCGCTGTCTGATACCTTGCCGTTCCTGATGGTTTTATAGTCGAGCTCCGGAATGCAGGGGTGCCCGGTGGAAAGGCTTTTCTGTATCCTGTCGGCTTCCGCCTTCATGGCATCGTCCAGCTGGGTGAAGGCCGTCCGCAGTCGTGGCATGTCCCGCCGCAGGTGGCGTTTGGTTTGAATTATCTGCGACCTGATGGCCTCGTCCATTTTATCCTCCCAAGGAAAGAAGTCCGATTAAGTGACGGTTTATGTTGAAATTTTTGTTCGGAATCTCGCTTCAGGCGCGCCGACGGACTGCAGGGTTTCGACCGGTTCGTTCCGAAGACGCCGTAAAAGGATACTGGCGAGTTCCCGGCCGGTGTCGGTCAGGTCTTCATAGATGGTATCTATCTGCGGCAGGTAGTGATTGAAAATGCTGGAAGTTTGCTTTGCCACGACGTCCACATCCCGGCCGACCTCCAGCCCGGCATCGGCCAGTCCGGCCATCAGCGCGATCGCCGAGACCTCGCCGCCGCAGACAAAGCCGTCCGGTGGCTCGTCCTGAACAGCCAGGTGTCGAACGCAGCTTCTGATTTGCTCTGCGGTGCTGTCGAGGTCGACTTCGGGCAGTTCCACGCGTGTGACGCCGGCTTTCCGTACGGCGGTCAAGAAGCCGTGGGTCATGTGATGATGGAAGGTGTGCTTGGCCGGCGGCGCGATCAGCACCAGATGCTTGCGGCCCTTTTCGATCAGGCGCCGGGCCGCAAGCAGGCTGAAGCGGTAATTGTCAAAATCATGGTAGGGGTGTTCCGTGGCGAGTTCGGTCCGGCCATGGCAGACAAAGGGAAAATCGATTTCCAGCAGATGGCGGACACGCGGATCGAGTGGTTCGGTGCGTGAAAAAATGATCCCGTCGGCGGAATGGCTTTCCGTAATGTAACGCACCGAATCCATCGGGTCGGCATTCAGAAAGTGCGGTGTGACCACGAGATGAAAGGGTGTGCTGCTCAGGACCTGGGACAGGCCCAGAATGACCGACGAACCGTAGCCGAGCACCTCGTCATGCGGATTCAGGATCAGGCTGATGACATTGGTCTTTCCCGTCCTCAGGCGAACACCTGCTCGGTCAGGGTAGTAGCCGACGTCGCGTGCGATACGGCGCACTTTGCGTTTGGTTTCCTCGGCGATTTCCGGGCCGTCCTTGAGCGCGCGCGAAACGGTCGTCACACCAAGCCCGGCAAGTGCGGCAATGGTCTTCAGGGTGGGGCGCTTGCTTCGGTCACCGCTCAAGAGCCCGGCAGACCGGGCAGCGGGTGCCTCGAGCACCTCATGCAAAGGACTTGGTTTCTTGTCGTCCACGCGCAGACCTCAATTCATCGAAATTATACCTCCAGCATACCTGTAACGTTACAGATTTCAATGCCGTGGCATGAATGATCAGGGGCATGTTTTTAACATTATTTCCTTATAAAAATAATAAAATATAGCATAAACAATGTGTTGTGATGTTTTTGAGGAGTTTCTGCGTAACGGAAACTATTGACCTCATTCTCCTGTAACGTTACAGATTTTAAAAAGCTCTGGGTTGTGAAGTGTGATCCGGTGAAATACGTCAATGGGAGGAGAAAAAATGAAACGTTACCTATCCAAACTGGCCTGCGGTGTCGCTGTCTCTGCCCTTGTGGCGGGCGCAGGCACCGCTGCCTCGGCAGCCGACAGCAGTGTTGAGGTGTTGCACTGGTGGACGTCCGGCGGTGAAGCCGCGGCGCTGAATGTGCTGAAGAAAGATCTCGAGAGCAAAGGCGTCAGCTGGCAGGACATGCCGGTGGCCGGCGGCGGCGGCGGTCAGGCCATGACGGTGCTGCGTGCCCGGGTTACGGCCGATAATGCGCCGACCGCGGTGCAGATGCTCGGCTTCGACATCCAGGACTGGGCGGTCGAGGGTGCGCTCGCCGACCTCAACGCGGTTGCGGCGAAAGAGGGTTGGGACGACGTGGTTCCGGCAGCCCTTCAGCGCTTTGCCAAGTTTGACGGCAAATGGATTTCGGCACCGGTGAATGTGCACTCGACCAACTGGGTCTGGGCCAACAAGAAGATTTTCGACGAACTGGGGATCGCGCAGCCGGCAAGCTGGGATGAACTGGTTGCCGCCCTGGATAAGATCAAGGCGGCCGGCTACACCGCGGTGGCTCACGGCGGACAGGCCTGGCAGGACGCGACCATTTTCGATGCCGTGGTCATGAGCGTCGGCGGACCGGAGTTCTACAAAAAGGCTTTCATCGATCTCGATCCTGCTGCGCTTGGCTCGGATCAGATGAAGGAAGCCTTCGATCGGATGGCGGTGCTTCGCTCCTACGTGGATGATAACTTTTCCGGCCGCGACTGGAACCTGGCCTCGGCCATGGTGATCGAGGGCAAGGCCGGCGTTCAGTTCATGGGCGATTGGGCGAAGGGCGAGTTCCTGAAGGCGAACATGAAACCCGACAGCGATTTCCTCTGCTTCCGCTTTCCTGGAACTCAGGGTACCGTCACCTTCAATTCCGATCAGTTCGCGATGTTCAGGGTTGGTGAAGAGCGCAGGGACGCGCAGGTGAAACTGGCCAGTTCGATCATGGCGCCGGCGTTCCAGTCAGCCTTCAACGTAGTCAAGGGATCGGTTCCGGCACGCACCGACGTGTCTGACGCGGACTTCGATGACTGTGGCAAGAAGGGCATGAAGCAACTTGCCGAAGCCAACAAATCGGGCAAGCTTCTGGGCTCCATGGCGCATGGGCACTCCGCGCCCGCTTCGGTCAAAAACAGCATCTACGATGTGGTTACCGCCCACTTCAACGGCGAGTTCGATTCCGCGGCCGCCGTCGAGGAACTGGTGTCTGCTGTCGAAGGCGCGAAGTAACAGGCAAAGCTTAAGGCCATATTGGCATTGCAGAACCTGCAAGGGTGCTGCATGAAATGGCGGCAGGGCTCCGGCATCGGTGCCTGCCGCCATTACCGTCCTGCGAAACCGGGCGGCTGATGATTCCCGGCAATTTAATCCCGGACCTGAACAGCCCGGCCAAACTCAGATACCAGGCTTGACTCAGATATCCGGCCAGACTCAGATAAATGCATTCGCAATGATTGACAGACTTCAGACATATCTGCCCAGGCTTGTGCTGTCTCCGAGCCTGATCCTGATTCTGCTGTTTGTTTATGGCTTCATTGCCTTTTCGGGATATCTTTCCCTATCCGATTCACGGATGCTGCCATCTTTCGGTTTCATCGGACTGGAGAATTACGAGAAACTCTTCAATCTTCGGCACTGGTCGACCGCGCTGAAGAATCTCGCTATTTTCGGTATTCTCTACATCGTCATCTGCACCCTGCTGGGTCTTGGTCTGGCGATCCTGCTGGATATGAAAATCCGCGGCGAAGGTCTGTTACGGCCGATCTACCTCTATCCCATGGCGTTGTCCTTCATTGTCACGGGAACCGCCTGGAAGTGGTTTCTGGATCCGGGAATCGGCCTCGAGCATGTGATGCATCTGTGGGGCTGGGAGTCTTTCTCCTTCAACTGGATCAAGAGCCGCGAGATGGCGATCTATACCGTGGTGATCGCGGCGGTCTGGCAGTCGTCGGGCTTCGTTATGGCGATGTTCCTGGCCGGACTTCGCGGGATCGACAACGAGATCCTGAAAGCGGCGCAGATCGACGGCGCCTCGAACTGGCAACTCTATCGCCGGATTGTCATTCCGATGCTGCGCCCGGCCTTTCTTTCGGCCTTTGTCGTGCTCGCCCATCTGGCAATCAAGGCCTACGATCTGGTGATCGCACTGACCAACGGTGGGCCGGGGCGGGCCACGGAACTGCCTGCCACCTTCATGTATTCCTACAGCTTTACCCGCAACCAGATGGGCATCGGCGCGTCCTCGGCGGTGATCATGCTGATGATGATCGCCTCGATCATTGTGCCCTATCTCTACAGCGAACTGCGGGAGAAGCGGGGATGAGCGCTTCATCGACCGACACGGCCCTGCGGACCGGCACGCTTGCCCGGGTACTGATCTACACGGTGCTGATCGTGTTCGCGGTCTACTACCTGCTGCCGCTCTTTGTCATGCTGGTGAATTCGGTCAAGCCTTTGGAGGAAATCCGTCAGGGCAATATGCTGGCGTTTCCCAGGGTCTTCACCTTCGAGCCCTGGATCAAGGCCTGGGGCACGGCGCAGATCGGGGTGCAGCCGACGGGCCTGAAGCCCTATTTCGTGAATTCCCTGATGATGGTCATCCCGGCGGTGGCGATTTCGACCTTTATGGGTGCGGTCAATGGTTACGTTCTGACCAAATGGCAGTTTCCGGGACACCGTGTTGTTTTCGGGCTGATGCTGTTTTCCTGTTTCATCCCATTCCAGATCGTCCTGATCCCTATGGCAAAGATTCTCGGGTTACTGCATCTGGCCGGTACGACCTCGGGACTGGTGCTGGTTCATGTGGTTTACGGACTGGGTTTCACGACGCTGTTCTTCAGGAACTACTATGACGCCTTTCCGACGGAGCTGATCCGGGCGGCGACGATGGACGGGGCCGGTTTCTTCCGGATCTTCCGGCGTATTCTGCTGCCGAGTTCCGGGCCGATTATCGTGGTCACCGTGATCTGGCAGTTCACCAATGTCTGGAACGATTTTCTGTTCGGTGCGTCCTTCGCGGATTTCGACAGCCAGCCGATGACGGTGGCCCTCAACAATCTGGTCAGTTCCTCGACCGGGGTGAAGGAATACAATGTTCATTTCGCGGGCGCGATCCTGGCAGCGCTGCCTACACTTATTGTCTACATCGTCTCGGGCCGCTACTTCGTGCGCGGTTTGATGGCCGGCGCCGTCAAGGGCTGAGCAAGGGAAAAAAATGTCGTTTCTCGAAATCAAAGATCTGCACAAACGCTTCGGTTCGGTCGAAGTGCTCAAGGGTGTGGATATCGGCATCGAAGAGGGTGGCTTTCTGGTTCTGGTCGGCCCGTCGGGCTGCGGCAAGTCCACGCTGCTCAATTCCATCGCCGGACTGGAGAGCATTACCTCCGGCGAGATACGCATCGACGGCAAGATCGTCAATGATCTGCATCCCTCGAAGCGCGATATCGCCATGGTGTTTCAGTCCTACGCGCTCTATCCCTCGATGAGTGTCGGCGAGAATATTGCCTTCGGTCTGGAGATGCGCGGCGTGTCGAAGGCCGAGCGTGAGGCGGCCATCGGCAAGGTCGCCACGATGCTGCAGATCGAGCATCTGCTGAAGCGGCGCCCGGGGCAGCTTTCCGGTGGACAGCGCCAGCGGGTCGCCATGGGGCGTGCGTTGGTGCGGGATCCGAAACTCTTTCTGTTCGACGAGCCGCTGTCCAACCTCGACGCCAAGCTGCGTGTCGATATGCGCACTGAAATCAAGCGGCTGCATCACAAACTGGGCACGACCATTGTCTACGTTACCCACGACCAGATCGAAGCGATGACGCTGGCGACCCAGATCGCGGTGTTGAAGGATGGTATTCTGCAACAGGTCGGCTCGCCGGATGAGGTCTACTCAAAGCCTGCCAATATGTTCGTCGCCGACTTCATGGGCTCACCGACCATGAATCTGATTGAGGCGACGATTTCCCAGGGGACTGACTGTCTCTCGGTCGAGATTCCGCAGGAGGATCGTTCCCTGTCTCTGCCGGTGCCCAATGCACCGCTTTCCCTTCGGGATTATACCGGCAGGCCGGTTGTGCTTGGCATTCGTCCGGAAGACATCACCGATCTCGATGGGGCGGATCCCAGGGCCGAACATATCGCGCAGGCAGACTGCAGCGTCGAAGTGGTCGAGCCCACCGGTGCGGATACCTTTGTGGTGACGCAGCTGGGCGGTAAGGAAGTGACCGGACGAATGCGAAATGCCAGCGGGCTGTCGGTCGGCAGCCGGGTGCCCTTCGCGTTCAACATGGGCAAAACTCATTTCTTCGATCCCGCGACAGAACTTCGGATAGCCTGACGGGCGGTCCACCTGATCAATAATGCCACAAAGCGGTCAGAGCAAAAAAGGAGAGGGACTATGACGGTACGCGTAGGTTTGATCGGCTACGGCCTGGCGGGCAGCGTGTTTCATGCGCCGCTTTTGCCGGCGGCCGGACTTGAGCTGGCGGCGGTTGCTTCGACACGCCCCGAAGTGGTCAAGCGCGACTGGCCGGCCGTGACGGTCCATGCCACGCCGCAGGATCTCTTCGCTGATGGCGGGATCGATCTGGTGGTCATCGCCGCACCGAGCGACCAGCATGCGCCACTGATGCTGGAGGCTCTGGCCGCGGGGAAGCATGTGGTGTCGGACAAACCCTTTACCGCCACCGTCGAACAGGCCGATGAAGTCATTGCCGCCGCGGAAAAGGCCAACCGCATTGCGTCCTGCTTTCAGAACCGGCGCTGGGATTCCGATTTCCTGACCCTGCGCAAACTGATCGATGAGGATGCGCTCGGGGAAATCCTGAATTACCGGGCCCACTTCGAGTTTTTCCGCTCGGACGTTAAGGAACGCTGGCAGGAAGTTCCCGGCCGCGCGACGGGTGTTCATTATGATCTCGGCGCGCATCTGATCGATCAGGCACTGGTTCTGTTCGGCCGGCCCGACTGGCTGAGCGCGGATATCACCCGGCAACGGCCCGGCAGCCAGATCGATGATGGCTTTCACATTCGCATGGCCAAGGGATCTCAGCGTATCGATCTCTTCGCGAGTTACATCTCGCCTGACTTCTCCACCCGCTACGCCGTACATGGGACCAAAGGCTCTTTCATGAAGCGCCACATGGATATTCAGGAATCCCAGCTGCGCAGCGGCATGAGGCCGGGCGATCCCGGGTTTGGCATTGAGACGGAAGACCGCTGGGCAGAAGTCACCAGCCTGGTCGATGGCGATCCGGTAGCACGGCGCGAACCGAGTGTGCCGGGCGCGCACCATGAATTCTATCGCGGCCTTCGCGAGGCCATCGAAAAGGGCGTGCAGCCGCCGGTTCTGGCGCAGGAGGCCCGCGAAACGATCCGTATGATCGAGGCTGCGAAACGTTCCAGCGACGAGGGGCGGCGGATCGAGTTTTCCTAATTCTAAAGCGCGATCGTCTATAATCGAGAGGACCAAAGGCTGGCCAACGAATGGTGCCTGTGCAGGAATTTGAAGTATGAAACGTTCGGAAATCAATGAAATCGTCCGGCAGGGACAGGCCTTTATCGAGTCCTTCGGTTATGCCCTGCCGCCCTTCGCCCACTGGAGCGAGCCGGACTGGGCTGAACGCAAAGATGCCTGCGGCGAGATTTTCCGGGCCGGCCTCGGCTGGGATATTACCGATTACGGGCTGGGCGACTATGACAGGACCGGGTTGTTTCTCTTTACGGTCCGCAACGGACACCGGGAAGATCTGAGCGTGGGTCGTGGCATGCTCTATGCCGAGAAGATCATGATCTCGAAAAAGGATCAGCTCGCGCCGATGCACTATCATGAGTCCAAGGCTGAAGACATTATCAACCGTGGTGGCGGCGATCTGGCGATCAAGCTCTATCATTCAGACGGGCACGGTGCGCTGGACCGGGAGCGCGAGGTCACGGTCTACACCGACGGGATCGAGCGGAGGGTCGCGGCCGGCGATATCGTCCGCCTGAAGCCAGGCGAGAGTATCACGCTGCTGCCGCGGGTGTATCACGCTTTCTGGGGGGAAGGGGCCGATGTGCTGATCGGCGAGGTTTCGACGGTCAATGACGATCACACCGACAACTATTTCCTCAACCCTATCGGGCGCTTTCCCGATATCGATGAAGACGAAGCGCGCTATCGGCTTCTGGTCGGGGACTACGGGCAACTGACGGAATAACAATTCAGCGGCGTTTATGCGCGGCCCTGTCCCGGATCCCGGTTCTGCGCGCCGGTGTGTTGCGCGTGAGGTTCCGCCGGCCGTGATGCCGGGAGAAGTCGGCGGGCGACTCGCTCAGGCTGCCGGGATGCTTTTGCTCAATTGCGACCTGGAAGGCGCGCATCAAGAACTACCCGCGCGACGAACGCTTCCAGCTCAAGCACTTCTGGGCCTCGCTGGTCGATGCCGCCATGCCGCTGATGACACCGGTCATCATTGTCGGCGGGATCATCACCGGCGTCTTTACCCCGACAGAAGCGGCGATTGCGGCGGTTGCCTATTCCGCCATTCTCGGCCTTGTGGTTTACCGGACGCTGGGTCACCGCGACCGCACCCTTTCTCATTCCGCTGATCGCGGTGCTGTTGCTGATGACCTTCGTGCCGTTCTTCACTATGTGGCTGCCGACGCCGATCTACCGTTGATCCGGAAGGCTCGAGAGCCTATAGCAGCGCCTGTTCCAGATCGGCGATCAGGTCGTCGATACCCTCTACCCCGACCGACAGGCGCACCAATCCGTCGCTGATGCCAAGCGCGGCGCGTTTCCCGGCGGGGATGGAGGCATGGGTCATGATTGCGGGATGTTCGGTCAGACTCTCAACCCCGCCGAGGCTTTCCGCCAGAGCGAAAATCTCGACCCGTTCCAGAAAGCGCGTGGCACCCTTCAGCCCGCCCTTGAGTACCGCCGTCACCATGCCGCCGAAGGCCTGCATCTGGCGACTGGCTAGTGCGTGCTGCGGATGGCTGGCGAGGCCCGGATAGTAGACCTTCTCGACTTTCGGATGGGTCTGGAGATACTCCGCGACACGTTGCGCCGAGCTGCAATGGCGCTCCATGCGCAGGGCGAGGGTCTTCAGCCCGCGCAGAGCCAGGAAGGAATCGAAAGGCCCCTGAACCGCGCCGACGGCATTCTGCAGAAAGGTCATTTGGGCGACGATCTCCGGCCGGTCACCGACCACGATCACCCCGCCGACCATATCCGAATGGCCGTTGAGGTATTTGGTTGCCGAATGCATCACCATGTCGAAGCCGTACTCGATCGGGCGCTGAACCCAGGGCGATGCGAAGGTGTTGTCGCAGACGCTGATAATACCGCGGGCCCGCGCCAGCTTCGCGATGGCTTCCAGATCGACCAGCTTGAGCAGCGGGTTGGTCGGGGTCTCGACCCAGATCATGCGGGTTTCCGGACGGATCGCCGCGTCCACGGCCGAAAGGTCGGTCATGTCGACGAAACTGAAATCCAGCCCGGCGGAGCGCTTGCGGACGTTCTCGAACAGCCGGTAGGAACCGCCGTAAAGGTCATCCATGGCAATCACGTGGTTGCCGCTGTCCAGCAGCTCAAGGGTGGTGCCGATGGCGGCCAGACCGGACGCAAAAGCGAAGCCAGCCGTGCCGCTTTCGAGATCGGCAATGCAGCGTTCGTAGGCCATGCGGGTCGGGTTCTGCGACCGGCTGTATTCGTAACCCTTGTGAACGCCCGGACTTTCCTGAACGTAGGTCGAGGTCGCATAGATCGGCTGCATGATCGCGCCGGTCGAGGGATCCGGGCTTTGCCCGGCATGAATCACCCGGGTATCGAAACTGGCCCGGTTGGTTTTGGTTCTGGATTTATCGGAACTGTCGGGCATGTGGTCCTACTTCATTTTACGGCGCAGATAGTTCAGGAGGTCGATCCGTGTGATAAGCCCGAGAAAGCTTTCGCCGTCGAGCACGATGGCAACCATGTCCCTGTCGAAAATCGGAAGCAGGGCCTCAACCGGCGCGCGGGCCTGAAGGGTCTCCAGCTTGCTGGTCATGCTGTCGCCGACTTTGTTCTTGAAATGGGCCTCATCCCTGGAAACCGCCAGCAGTATATCGCCTTCGTCGATAATCCCGACGACCTTGCCGGCTTCGTCAAGAACCGGCAGTTGTGAGACGTCATAAAGCTTCATCCGGCCATAGGCGGTCAGCAAACTGTCTTCCGGGGCAACCAGTACCGTCGCATGTTTCTCGTGCAGGCGGCTGATCAGATCACGCAGATCCTTGTGTTGCTCCCGCTCGATGAAGCCCTGATCCAGCATCCAGTAATCGTTGAACATCTTGGAGAGGTACTTGTTGCCGCTGTCGCAGACGAAGGTGACGACCCGTTTGGGGGCCGCCTGTTCACGGCAATAGCGCAGTGCGGCGGCCATCAAGGTGCCCGAGGACGAGCCGCCCAGGATACCTTCCTTTGTCAGAAGTTCGCGGGCGGTCATCAGAGACTCCCTGTCGCTGACGCTGTAGGCCGACTTCACCAGCGAGAGGTCGGAGACCGGCGGGATGAAATCCTCTCCGATCCCTTCCACGACCCACGATCCGACATCTTTGGAGAGATGCCCGGTGTTGATGTACTCGGCGAGGATCGAGCCTTCGGGATCGGCCAGGACCATCTCGGTCTTTGGCGATGTTCTGGCGAAGTAGCGGCCGAGTCCGGTGATGGTGCCGCCCGAGCCGACACCACAGACCACGGCATCCAGATCTCCGTCCATCTGTTCGAGGATCTCCGGACCGGTGGTGGTTTCGTGGGCGAGAGGATTGGCCGGGTTGTCGAACTGATTGACGAAGATGGCGCCGGTCTCGGCGGCTATGCGCGCGGCCATGTCCTGATAGTATTCCGGATGTCCCTTGCCGACGTCCGAGCGTGTGAGGATGACGTCCGTACCCAGAGCCCTGAGATGGAAGATCTTTTCCTGCGCCATCTTGTCGGGAACGATCAGGGTGAGGTGATAGCCCTTTTGCGCGGCTGCCAGCGCCAGACCCAGGCCGGTGTTGCCGGCGGTCGCCTCGATCAGCCGGCCGCCGGGCTTCAGCGAGCCGTTCTGCTCAGCCGCTTCGATCATCGACTTGCCGATGCGGTCCTTGATCGAACCGCCCGGATTCTGGTTTTCGAGTTTCAGAAACAACCGGCAGGGGCCGGTGTCGATATGGGTGACTTCGATCAGCGGCGTGTTGCCGACCGCTTCGAGCACATTGCTGAAGACAGGCGCTTTTCGGGCCATGACGTTTCCCCGTCTATTAGACACCGATTTGTAGGGTTCGGTGTGCAGGGGATCAAGGTAGAACCCGGCAGGCCCGAATGCGACTCAAAAAGAAGAGGAGGGATGTCGGCCGCTGTGTTGCAGTGCGATCTGAATCAGGGGATCCGGGCCGTAGCGATTGGAGCCTCTGGTGCCTTCCAGCAGACCCAGATCGATGAGCGCCCACAACGGACCAATCCCGGGAACGAGCAACAGCAGGCACCACCATCCGGATTTGTTCCGATCATGGCAGCGTTTCACATGCATGCAGATACCCGCGAGCAGGATCAGGATGCCGATCAGGAACGGCACCAGACCGCCATGCCCGAACAGGAACCCGGAGACCGCCCCGACCAGAAACAGGGCCAGCATTCCGATCCACCAGCGCTGGCGGTTAATTCGTCCCTCGGTTGAAGTGAAAATATATTTCCAGTCAAAGTCCTGAACCACTGAATTCTCCTTTTTGCTTGAGGCATGCGCCTCATCAATTAAAGACAACAGCGGACAGACGGAAATGTTCCGTCAAAAGCTAACAGTAAGGTATATCCGGATCGACTCTTTGCAAGAGACAGGGGCGCGCGCCAGCCCTCAATCCCGGTGTTTTCCGTCGATGCGCAGAGCCTTGATCTTGGAATAAAGCGTGGTCGGCTTCATGGCCAGCAGGGCGGCGGCGCCGTCCTTGCCGGCAACCTTGCCGCCCGTCGCTGCCAGGGCGCGCTCGATGTTGGTCTTCTCATGGGCGGCGATCTGTCCTGCGGTCAGGATCTGTCCTTCTGCCGGGGTTTGCCGCGTCGGCCTGGATCTCGGTGACGCGTCGTCGGGCAGGTGGAAATGCAAGCGGCCCTGGCGAGCGAGGATTACCGCGCGCTCGATGATATTCTGCAGCTCACGGGCGTTACCGGGCCAGTCATAGGCCGTCAGGGTTTCGATGTTGGCGTTGGTCAGGGCGGGCTTTTTCAGGTTCAGCCGTGCTGCTGCGGTCTTGAGGAAATGTTCGGCCAGAATGGGGATGTCGCCGCTGCGCTCGCGCAGCGGCGAGCATTCGATGGGGAAGACGTTCAGCCGGAAATAGAGATCCTCGCGGAAGCGCCCTGCGGCAGCTTCCTTTTTCAGATCACGGTTGGTGGCGGCGATCAGGCGGATATCGACTTCCCGGGTTTTTTCTTCGCCCAGACGCTCAAAGCGGCGGTCCTGCAGCACGCGCAAAAGCTTTGACTGCAGATCGAGCGGGATCTCACCGACCTCGTCCAGAAAGATGGTCCCGCCGTCGGCAAGCTCGAAGCGTCCGACGCGGTCGCGCAGCGCACCGGTGAAAGCGCCCTTCACGTGCCCGAAGAACTCGCTTTCGAAAAGCTCGCGCGGGATGGCGGCGCAGTTTACGCGGATCAGCGGCCGGTCGCGGCGTTCCGAAGCCTGGTGGATGGCACGTGCGACCAGTTCCTTGCCGGTGCCGCTTTCGCCGGTGATCAGAACCGATGCATCGGTCGGCGCCACCAGATCGATCTGCTGCAGGATCTTTTTCATGGCTGCCGAGTTGCCGAGAATCTCATGGTGATTGGACTGGGTCAGGATCTCTTCCTGCAGGTAGGCATTTTCCTTTTCCAGGCGTTCACGCAGCGTCGCGTTTTCTTCCAGCGCCTGGCGCAGTTTTATCTCCGACTCCTTGCGTTCGGATATATCGCGGAACACGATCACCGCGCCGACCGTGGCGCCTTCGTCGACAATGGGCGTCGAGGTATACTCCACCCGCAGGGATTTGCCGTCCTTGCGCCAGAAAACTTCGTCGTCGACGGTGTTCACGGTGCCCTGGCGGAAAGCGTTGTAGATCGGGCAACTGGTTCTGGTGTAGCTGCTGCCGTCGGCATGGGTGTGATGGATCATGGCGTGCATTTCACCCCCGACCAGTTCGTCGGCGCTCCAGCCCAGCATCTTTTCAGCCGCCGGATTGACGAAGGTGGTGATGCCGTCCGCATTCACCCCGTAAATGCCTTCGCCGGCGGCGCTCAGGATCATCTGATTCTCGCGCTCGATCTCGCGAAAGAAGCGTTCGGCGCGGCGCCATTCCTCAAGCCCCTGACGATGGTAGCTGTTGGCCTCGCTGTCGATGGTGCGATAGCGCAGCGAAGTCAGATCGAGAATCGAAAGCAGCAGGTACAGCCGATCACCCTGCATGCAGGGCACCAGCGCGTGCTCCAGATCCATCTGGCTGCCGTCGGGCCGGCGCAGTACCAGATCCCGGCTCCAGGCGTGGCCGCGCTCGATGGCCTCTTCCGTGAAGACAATCAGTTCGCCCCGGGATTCGCTGTAGAGATCGGTAAAGGGCCGCTTCGTCATCTCGTCGGGCGTTAAAGCGAAAATCGAGCAGGCCGCCCTGTTGGCGCGCAGCACCTGATTTTTGAGCGGGTCGATCACCAGGCGCGGCTCAGGCGCGGCGTTGAAGGCGGACTTGAGGACTTCGCTGTTCGCCTGAAGGGTCGGTTCCGTGACTTTGTCGTGCGTCTGAAGCTCGCGGTGCAGGCCCGGTATGTGCGGGCTGGGAGCGTGAGGGTCGAACGTGGGAAGGGCCAAGGTGCGAAGCCTCCAGTGATCATGCGATTACGAAAAATCATAGACGAATTACGAAAAAATGGAAAACACGAAAAATCGTAACTGAGATACACGCTACGCAAAACGTTCCAACCTGTTGAAAAGGCAAGAAACGCTGCATCGCACAATAACTGGCACGGGCCTTGCTATCTTTATGGGAAAGGCCAACGGCCAAAAAAGAACGGGACAAGACACTGCAACGACGAGAGACAGGGGTTAAAGTTATGGCTTCGAAGCGTCCGATCAATTCATTGGGTAATCCATTCAGCGCGGAGACCGACCTGCGCCACGGTGCGGGCTGCGGCTGTGCTTCCTGCAGCTCCTGCACGTCCGATTTGCAGGACACAAGGCAGCTGCAGGCGCCTGCTGCCCACGCAAATCCGCTGACTTCCAGCGAGAACCTCCTGGAACGGGCTGTCGAGAGCGCGATCGTGCGCTCGGTCTTCGGACACAGCGAAATCTCGCGTCGCAGCTTTGCCGGGCTTCTCGGCAGCACGACTCTGGCGGCGGTACTCGCCACGGTCTTCCCGATGGACAAGGCAAAGGCCGCGATCCTCGACAAACTGGGCAAGCCCGAGAAATCCAAGCTCAAGGTCGGTTTTGTGCCGATCACCTGCGCCACGCCGATCATCATGGCGAAGCCACTGGGATTCTATGAGAAATACGGTCTGGACGTTGATGTCATCAAGACGGCGGGCTGGGCCGTGGCGCGGGACAAGTCACTGAATAACGAATACGACGCGGCTCATATGCTGACCCCCATGCCGCTGGCCATCACCATGGGCGCGGGGTCCACGGCGACTCCCTTCATCATGCCGGCGGTCGAGAACATCAATGGTCAGGCGATCGTCCTGCATGTGGATCACAAGGACAAGAACGATCCCAAGCTCTGGAAGGGCTTCAAGTTCGGAGTACCCTTCGAGTATTCCATGCACAATTTCCTGCTGCGCTACTACGTGGCGGAAGCCGGGCTGGACCCGGACAAGGACATCCAGATCCGTGTGGTGCCGCCGCCCGAGATGGTTGCCAACCTGCGCGCCGGGAACCTCGACGGCTACCTCTCGCCGGATCCCTTCAATCAGCGGGCCGTCTGGGAAAAGGCCGGCTTCATTCATGCGCTGACCAAGGACATCTGGGACGGGCATCCCTGTTGTGCCTTTGCCTGCTCGGCCAGGTTCGCCGAGACCATGCCCAATACTTACGGGAACCTGCTGAAGGCTCTGGTTGATGCGACCCAGTACGCCAGCAAGCAGGAAAACCGCAAGGAGATCTCGGCGGCCATTGCACCGGCCAATTACCTGAACCAGCCGGTGCCGGTGATCGAGCAGGTGATGACCGGGCGCTATGCCGACGGTCTCGGCAACATCAAGAACGTGCCCGACCGGATCGACTTCGATCCTTTCCCCTGGCATTCCATGGGTGTGTGGATCCTGACCCAGATGAAGCGCTGGGGCTATATCGAGGGCGAGGTCGACTACAAGAGCATTGCGGAGCAGGTCTATCTGACCGCGGACTGCGCCAGGATCATGAAGGATCTCGGTCTGACACCGCCCGATACGACCTACAAAAGCTACAGCATCATGGGCAAGACCTTCGATCCGAACGAGCCGGAAGCCTACGCCAAGAGCTTTGCCATCACGCGGGCCTAGGCGGCGGGTATGCTGGCTTCGCTCGGTGTGAGGGCTCTGATCCTCTCCAGCTTCATCCTGGTGGTGACGCTGGGTTTCTGGGAGTTGTCGACACCGGCGGTGAAAACCGCCGGCGAGATGACCGAATACGAATTGCTGATGGGCGGTGCGGATCAGGAGGCCCGCGTGCCGCCGCCGTCACAGATTCTGGTGCGGGCCTGGGAGGAGCTTTCCAACCCTTTCTATGACAACGGCCCGAACGACAAGGGGATCGGCATACAGATCGGCTATTCCCTCTTCCGGGTGCTGACCGGCTATCTGATGGCCGCGATCATCGCCATTCCCGTGGGTTTTCTGATCGGCATGTCGCCGCTGATGTACCGGGCGCTGGATCCTTTCATTCAGGTGCTGCGGCCGATTTCGCCGCTGGCCTGGATGCCGCTGGCACTTTTCATCATCAAGGACAGCGAAGCCTCGGCGATCTTCGTTATCTTCATCTGCTCGATCTGGCCGATGCTGATTAACACCGCCTTCGGTGTTGCCGGCGTCCGCAGGGATTGGGTGAACGTTGCGCGAACCCATGAGTTGGGAGCGCTGCGCACCGCGCTCACCGTTATCCTGCCGGCGGCGGCACCGACGATTGTCACCGGCATGCGGATTTCCATCGGCATCGCCTGGCTGGTGATCGTGGCGGCGGAGATGCTCGTGGGCGGCACGGGTGTCGGCTACTACGTATGGAACGAATGGAACAATCTCGATCTGACCAGCGTGATCTTTTCCATCCTGGTGATCGGTGTTGTCGGAATGCTGCTTGATGCCGCCTTCGCCCAGGTCCAGCGCGCCGTGCGCTATCAGGAATAGGAGACAGCATGGACGACAGACCTTTTCTGGAAATCGATGGACTGGCCAAGCGCTTTCCCAGTCCGGGCGGCGAGACCCTGACCGTTTTCGAGAATGTCAGTTTCGACATCAACAGGGGCGAATTCGTCTGCATCATCGGACACTCGGGCTGCGGCAAGTCCACCATCTTGAATGTCCTGGCGGGCCTGGATGAGGCGACCTCGGGTGCAGTTACCATGGACGGCCGGGAAGTGGTCGGGCCGAGCCTGGACCGGGGCGTGGTGTTTCAGAACTACTCGCTTCTGCCCTGGCGCTCGGCGCTCAAGAACGTGACCTTCGGGGTACGCGCGCGGCATCCGGACTGGAGCCGGCAGCAGATTCTCGAACATTCCTACAGGTATCTGGAGATGGTCGGACTGTCTGGTGGGGCCGAACACCGAAAACCCTCACAGCTTTCCGGGGGGATGCGTCAGCGGGTCTCCATCGCCCGCGCCTTCGCCATCCAGCCGAAACTTCTGCTGCTGGACGAGCCCTTCGGCGCCCTCGACGCCCTGACCCGCGGCACCATTCAGGACGAGTTGATCCGTATCTGGTCCGGTTCCGAGCAGACGGTTTTCATGATCACCCACGACGTGGACGAGGCGATTCTGCTGGCCGACCGCATTCTGCTGATGACCAACGGACCTTACGCCCGGGTGGCCGAGAGCGTGATGATCGACATTCCGCGCCCGCGCAATCGTGCGGAGATCATTCACGATCAGGCCTATTACAGGATTCGCAACCATCTCGTGGAGTTTCTGGCGCTGCGTTCAAAGACCCTGGCCGCAGAGCATGATGGAGAAACAGGTGGCGTCCCGAAACCGAACCGGCCGCTGACAGTGCGCCCGGGATCTGCGGACGAGGACCAGAAAAGTGCCGGTGAGCCGCCATCGTGCCGGGAGGCGGAACTGGTCTCGCTGGCACGCTAATGACCAAGTGAAAATTCAGAACGGTTTTTGAGAAAGGCATGGCTATGAATAAAAGCGAAGTGGCGGAGATGATCGTCGAAAAGAAGAAGGCGGCGGGTC
>Ga0214472_10000268_pt1 | contig 67439 bp, 52 predicted proteins | sample RVTome_6_FD_207662 | JGI IMG/M metagenome (GOLD analysis project Ga0214472, IMG submission 207662) | Soil microbial communities from uranium-contaminated site in the Upper Colorado River Basin, Wyoming, United States - RVT140D175 | ecosystem: Environmental > Terrestrial > Soil > Contaminated >...
ATCTGGGTGACGGCAGCGATGCGATCAGCACCGCCACCTGGCCATTGTTGAATGATCAGGGTGATGGCTCAGACGGCGCAGTCACATTTTCCCCAACCGGGGGTACGAGCACTGTATTCGCCGATGACTTCCAGGATGGCACGTTAACACCGTGGACGAGTGATGGTGGCGTGGGAGATCCGCCGGGTGGGTCCGTTGTGGATCTGGGGGGCAGTGATTATGTATTGAGCGTAATCAGAAACCAGAACAATGCCAGTCCCGCGGTAGTGAGCTTATCGTTATTGGCTGATTTGTGGCAGATGACGGTATCGAGCCAGATAGCCTCCTCAGGAGCGGCCTGCAACGGCATACCCACGGCGTTATATTACACCGTCTACAGCGTCAGTAGCGGCTACGCTATGGTATTGGATTATTGCAGTCAATCCTTGGGCATCTACCGGCTAACGAGCGGTGTCTATAGTCTGATTGGTTCACAGAACATGACAGTGAATACAAACCAGTGGTACACCTTGCGCCTGAAACTGGACAAGGGGTTGCTGACCGCCAAGGCCTATCTGGGCAGAAACATTGATATCGATACAACACTGGACGTACCGCTGGCAAACTTCGATACCAGTGATACCACCTATACCTCATTCAATAGCATGTATGTGCTATATGGAGGATGCAATGTTTGCTCTGGAACAACCTATAGCGATGACGTGACAGTGGCAACAATCCCGACAGGTACGTTCAATCTCGCGCAAGTAAGTTCGGATACCCTGGGTAATACAGATGACCGCAATCCGGGACAACCGGACGGATTTACCACGGCACTGACTGCCGACGCGCTGCTAGGTGCTACCTCGCTGACGGTGGACAAGACCATGGGGTTTGAAGAAGGCGATCAGGTGATGATCGTCCAGATGCAGCATGCCTTTGAGGTGGGCCGTGATTATGGCGGGCAGGCGACTGCGGCGACGTATTGCACGGGTTGTGGTGTGGCTGCGCAATATACCACACCGGGTACCTATGAATTCCGCGATGCCGGCAATGCAGGAAAATATGAATTTGTGACACTGACGGGTGGCGCATTCAATACGAACTTTAACTGGCCATTTACGACCGCAAGTGATTATAAGGTCAATGGAGTACCTGACGGTGCTGGCTTGTCAGGCACAACTCCGGGACTTGTCGGACTGTGGCATATGTCCGGTACCACGGGAGCCATCGCCAATGGTGCCACGATAGCCGACAGTCAGGTTAACGTGACAGCTAATCATGGAACGGCAGCAGGGACAGGGATGAATTATGCCACGGGTGTATATGGCACGGGGATCACGTTTAATGGCTCAAGTGGCAATATCACTACAGGCAGCAATGGGAGGCCGATAAACAGCTTTACTTTTGAAGCCTGGGTAAAGACCTCTGTCACACATCAAATCGACACAGAAGCGACAAGCGGTACGGGAGGTGCTGGTGGCCAGCAATATGTATTCGGACCACGTCAATATATCACGGGTCAGTTTAACAATGGTCAGGCCGGTGTGGGTTTATCGGTAGGTACCAACGGTATTTCTGTATATGAATCCAGCCCCACCATTGCGGGACACATACCACCGTTGGCAGTCTATTCCGCCAGTATCGGGACAGACTGGAACCATATCGCAGTGGTATTCAGTAACAAGACACCTTCAATTTATCTTAATGGTGTGCTGGTACATACAGGATTGACCTCTACCATGAACTATGTGCACGCGCCAATCGATATAGGCGGAATTGATGGAACGCAAATATTTAATGGCACAATCGATGAAGCCGCAGTTTATGATACGGTGCTCGCTGCCGGTACCATCCTCGCCCATTATCAGGCCGGTGCCGCGGCCCTGGCAATGACAGGCGATTCCTCAGTCATCGAGGTCACGGGTGGGGTGGCGCGCTTGAAGCCAAATCTCAAGACTGTACTGCAGACCTCGAATAACGGATCGGCCGATACACCCGATGTGGGTGGATTTCTTGCAGGCTCACATACTAATACAATCGCCAGTCAGTCAGGTGGCGGTGATGCTGTTGCATTGGATGCAATACCTACGTTTGATGACGGAGACGAATCCGATGGCGCACTCGATTTAAACGGCAGTTGTACCGGGGCAGGGATCACAGGGACACATCCCAATTGTTCGATTGCCGGAGGCTCATATAACTATTCTTCGATCGATATTCCTGCAGGTGTCATACTGACTGTAACAGGAACAACACCGTTACAAATTAAATCGACAGGTAATGTTGTAATTGCCGGGATTCTGGATCTTTCAGGCCAGGATGGTGTCGATGGCAGCTCGGGCAGCGGCGGCAGTGGCGGCGCAGCTGGCGGAGGCGGCGGTTATGCGGGTGGAGCAGGCAGGACAGGCGCCTTATTCCAATACGACGGCTTCCCCGGGACCGGGCCAGGGGCAGGAGGCAAGAGCAGTGGCGCGGGTCATGCGACAGTGGGGCAAGCCGCCGATGGTGGAACGGCCGGCGGGGTGTATGGCGCAAATGATCAATCCAGCTTCATACAGACGGAAGTAAGTGGCAGCGGTGGTGGTGGCGGAAGCGCAGGAAATGGTGGTCGTGGTGGTGGTGGCGGCGGCGGCGGCGGTGCCGTCAAGATCACGACCCAGGGTACTATTTCCGTGCCGGGAACTATCGATGCAAGTGGTGGTAACGGAGGCATCGGATATGGCTGGTATGGTGATGGCGGTGGCGGCGGCAGTGGAGGATCGATTTTTCTGCAAGCCAAGACAATCAATATCACTGGCAGTGTAAACGCTGACAATGGTATTGGCGGGGCAGCCAGTGGCAGCGGTGCAGGTTCGGAAAATGGTGGTAATGGTGGAGATGGCCGTGTTCGCTTGGATTATGTTTCATTAATCGGCAGTACCACGCCAGCGGCGAGTTATACTGCCTGTTTTGCCGGATGTGATGAAACAATAACTGCGACCTATGTTTTGGTGCCTGGCACATTTGTATCGGCCGTGATGGATCTGGGCGCGGATGTGCTGACTTATGGTTCCACATTAGGCGTTGTCAACTGGAATCCCGTAAGTCAACCTGCCAACACCACGATAACAATTGAGGTGCAAACAGGTACGACAAGTACATCAGACTGTCCCGGCGCATGCACCAACTGGACAAACTGGACTGCCATGACCAATGGCGCTGATATCCCTGCGAGTCTGGATAACAAACGTTATCTGCGCTATCGCGCAACGCTCGCCACGACCGATAGCAGTGTCACACCACGGCTGGATGATCTCACCATCAGCTATTACACCAATCTGTATGCCGACACGGTACCGACCATCGTCAACAATACCGGTCTGTTGTATCAGAAACTGATCACCTTCACGGAAACCCTGGGCGGCGCGACCACGGGCGCGGTTAAATACCAGATATCGAACGACGGGGTGAACTGGTATTACCACAATGGTGCGACCTGGGTGACAGGCGGGCTGGATTATGCCCAGACCAACACTGCCGCAGAAGTAAATACCAACATTACGACCTTCCATCAGGTGATAGGCACCGGGAATTTCTTCTACCGTGCCTACCTGAATTCCGATGGCTTCCAGCCGGTGGAAATCGACCAGATTGCAGTGACCTATCGTGATCCTGTCGGGACGATACTGACCGTCAGCGGCGGCGGTCCGGGCGGTGGTCTGATCAACAATTACTATACAACGGGTTTTGGCAAGGCGCAGGTGATCCGTGTGCCCCAGTACACCGATGTGACTATTGCTGCTGGAGTTACCTTAACCACATCGACCTATAGCAATGCGACGAGCAAGGGAGGTGTTTTTGCCTTCAAGGCTACAGGCACGGTAACAATAAACGGTACGATTAATCTGAATGGCAAAGGTTATGCAGGTGGAGCGGTGGGCGGATTGAATAATTTCCAGGGAGAAACCTATACCGGTTACCGTCAAGATAATTATCGTTCATTGCCGGTGTTAGGCACGGTCGCCAATTTTGGCGGAGGTGGATACGGGGCTTTTGTAAGCGGAGGTGGTGGGCATGCAACTGTAGGCCAGAATGGCAGCGGCGCCGGAGTACCTGGAAAAGGTGGTGGTGTCTATGGTTCCCCGACATTGACGACCCTTCTGCCCGGCTCCGGTGGTGGTGCAAGCAGTGCCAATGGCGGACCGGGTGGTGGTATTGTCTTTATTACAGGTAATAACATTACGTTAGGTGGTGCAGGTGTTATTCGTGCCAACGGCACGGCCAGTGGTACAGGCGGCGCAGGGGGCAGTATCTATATTGGAGCATCAGGGACTGCTACCTTGGGCGCGGGTCAGGTTACAGCTACCGGTGGTGTGGCGAGCAGTGGACATGGTTCCGGTGGTACTGGCCGCATCTATATAGAAGGGACATTGTCGGGCAGCACCTCACCGGCGGCGGCAACGGGTAGCGGTGCGCGCATCAACGGCTATCCTACGGGAACAATCAACAATTATGCCTCACTGGGGGCTACGGACTATGTGGTGGGCGCGACCTCTATTACGGTTGCAACCAGCGAAGCGGCCGGGTTTGCCACGGGCGATGAGATTATGATCATCCAGATGCAGCACCCGAACAATGCCGGGCGTTATGAATTCCGCAACAACATCACGGTAACGGACAATGGCAACGGCACCGCGACCCTCTCATTTGCGGGTGGATTGTTACACAACTATTATGGCTCATCCTCAGGCGGACGTGCCCAACTGGTACGAATCCCGAACTATACAAATTTTGCCGTAGGGGGTGGTACAGCGATCACAACTCCGGACTACGATCCTGCGACAGGTAAGGGAGGGATTATTGCCTTCCGTGCCAATGGCGCGGTCACCATCGATGGCAAGATCGACACCTTTGGTCGCGGCTTTCCGGGCGGACAGATTTATCCCGATGGCAATGGCGATATGCACGTGACCCAGGGTTGGTCGTATAACGGCGTGACCCCGACGGAGAGTCCTATCAACAATGCCGGTGGTGGCGGAGTACGCAGCAATAATCTGTTGTCTGTAGCCCCGGCAGCCGGCACATTCGGTGGAGGCGGCAGCTATGCCACCGCGGGCACGAGTCCCAACACGGCGGACAAGGATGCCTCGGCCGGGGCGACCTATGGCGAGGCCGATCTGTCCTTGTTTATGCTGGGGTCGGGTGGTGGAGGTACGATGGCCGGTGCTGCAGGAGGCTATCGTCCCGGTATCGGCGGATTTGGCGGCGGCGCGGTATTTGTGACGGCGGATAACCTGACTGTCAACAGTGAAGGATTGGTTACAACGCAAGGCGGTGTGGCGGACAGCACCTACGGTGTGTGGACGGCAAATAATTCAATAGGCTTCAATCCATCGCGCCAAGGGGGTGCAGGATCGGGCGGTAGTATCTATCTGGGCGCAAATATCCTGAATATCAATACCCAGCGTGTGGATGCAACAGGGGGAGTTTCGACCCAGACAGGGGGTATGGAAGGTACAGTGACCGGTGGCAATGGCCGTATATATATAGAAGGTACTTTGACGGGCACAGCTACCCCGACCGCAACGACAGGCAGCAATGCACGTCTGTTCGCCTGGCCGAACGGCGTGATCAATAACTACGCCAGCGCGGGTGCTAGTAACTACACGGCCGGGGCGACCAGCATCACGGTGACAGCAGCAAATGGCATCGTGACCGGCGATGAGATTCTGATTATCCAGATGTCGCATCCAACCAATGCTGGCAAATATGAATTCAAGACCGGTGTTACCGTGACCGGCAACACGATCTCGTTTGCGACAGGTCTCACCAATAATTACTTTGGTACCGGTTCAGGCGGCAAGACCCAGGTGGTGAGCATCCCGAACTATACCAATCAGGTGGTGGCCGATGGTGATGGCCTGGGTCTGCTGGCCAGCCCCTACAATGCCACGACAGGATTAGGTGGCATCATCGCCTTCCGTGCCAATGGCACTGTGACCGTGCGCGGTCCGATCGATGCCATGGGTAAGGGTTTTACCGGCGGTGTGGCACAAACTAACAATGCCGGTTATCAGGGCGTGAGCATATCAGGTGCTACCGCAACGCAGTCTGCCTCTGCCAGCATCGGTGGTGCAGGTGGTGGCATACGCGGGGCATTTGCCGAACGCCAGGGTGGTGGTGGCGGTGGCGGTCACGCGACTGCGGGTGCCAATGGTCAGGGCTGGAATGACAGCGCCATCGGTGGCAGTCTGGATAATAAAGGATTGGGGGGCGGGATCTACGGCGATGCCATACTGACTGACATGATGTTGGGTTCTGGAGGTGGATCAGGTTCAGCCTATACCGGATACACCTCAGGTTCAGGCGGTGCAGGTGGTGGCATGATCTTTATGGCCGTGGATACCATCGATCTGACTGCAAGCGGGTTTATTAATGCCAAGGGTAGTGACGGCGGTCATCCCACTGCAACGAACACCAGTATCGGCGGTGGTGGTGGTGGTGCCGGTGGCAGTATCTTTCTTGCTACTGATACTGTCAGTCAATGGGTAGGAACTATATCGGCAGAGGGAGGTGTTGCCGGTGGCTTCACGAGTACGGCGCTGGACACCACACCCAATGCCTGGCTGGGTGGCGATGGCGGCAAAGGCAGAGTTCGTGTTGAGGTACCCGGTGGTAGCGGGTCGTTACCGGATATCAGCAGTGCCGGTGTGGTCTCGATTGCCGATGCGACAACACCTTATGAAGGTACCTTTACATCATCCGTGATCCTGGCCGGCTCGACCACTGACTTCGGTGTGATCTCATGGACGCCCCCGGCTGCAGGCAAGGTTGTAACCATCGAGGTACGTGCAGGTAATACCCTTGTGCCCGATGGCTCATGGACATCCTGGACGGCCGTGACCAATGGCCAGGATCTGGGCGCAACATTCGATGGCAGGACATATTTACAATATCGTATCACGATGGACGGCAGTGGTGGACTCGCCAGTGACATGACGATATTTGATGACCTGTCGATTGCATACAGCCGCACCGATTATGCTGTAAATAGCTACACGATAGTATCCTCACCATTCAATAGTGAAGATCCATCCAACAAGATCACATCGCTGACATGGGTGGCCTCAACACCCACAGATACCAGTATCAAATTCCAGTTGCGTACTTCAGTGGATGGTTCCACATGGAGTCCGTGGTACGGTACACCGGTGATCGGTAACCCAAGTGGATTGAATACCTATTTCACAGCCTCCGGGCAGGCGATCCCGCCTACTATTGCAGATAACCTGTATGATCAATTCTTCCAGTATCGCGCCATTCTGGAAAATACAATACCGACGGTGACCCCGACATTGAGCAGTGTTTCTGTGGCCTATACAACCGGTGCCCCAGTTATGAGTGTGACAGCGACGACACCGACAGCGTTTGAGAACGGTGGCGATGGCGTATTTACAATCACCAAAGGGGGCGCCGGGGCGGCTACGGTAAATTACACTATAAGCGGTACGGCGACGCCCGGTGTAGATTACAGAATAACCGGCAATGTTCCATCGAATGATGGAACGTTACTGTCATCGTCCATCATTGATGCCGCTGATGTCACGACAGGGTGGGGTACCCAGGCCGGTTCACTGACGCTGACTGCCACGACGTCACAATATAAACAGGGAGCGGGAGCGATCTCTATCGCCGGGACATCAGATGTGAACGGCAATATGGCGCCAAGACGAGCGTTGTCACCCACGATAGACATCACGGGTGATGATATCGGAGTATGGGTGTATATCAGTGCGTCCGGATATGCGAAGGTCAATCCCACCTATGCCGCCGCCTTCCAGCTATACGCGTGGGGTAATAGCAGTGGCTTTACAGTGGCCAATTTTATTTACAAGAATTTCTATAAATCGGATCTGGCTGCCGGGTGGAATTATCTGACCATTGGTCCCGGTAACAATAGCGGTACCGTGGGAACCTTCACTGCCTCGACCGTCGACGGCATAACGTTCGCCTACCAGACAGCCACCCCCTCAACGGTGATAGCCGCCAACGAATTTATTATGGACTACTGGCATCTTAGATCCGCGCTTCCGGCCTGGACGACCTCCGGCAATGCCAAACTGGGTGCTTCGGCTATTACCTTTGACGGCGCAAATGACTATGTGGCTGCGCCGGACAGCACTGGCCTGGATATTACCGGGACGATTTCTCTGGAGGCATGGATCAAGCCGGCATCATTACCGGGCTATATGGAAATTGTAGCGAAACGGACAAACGGTTTTAACAATTATGAAATGAGGACCGGCAATGCTGGCAATAGTGATGAGCTGGAGTTCTCTTATCATGACGGTGCGGCCTTCCACGTATTCACAAGTTCCGATGCCAACTTTGTAGCCGGTAACTGGTATCATGTCGCAGCCACATTCACCTTTGGTACCGGATCGAGCATCAAACTCTATAAGAATGGACAATTACTCACCGGCAGCTGGACGTTAGGTACCGGGAATGCGGCGACTGTAGTTAACACGGCGCCATTGACCATTGGCAGTACGGGTATTGCGCCACCAAACTCATTCTTTAACGGCACCATCGATGAGGTCGCTGTTTATAATACCATTCTTACTCCGGTTGAAATTACGCAGCGGTATAATAGTGGCACAGGTTTAGAACTCATTGGTAACGAAACGGGTCTGGCGGCGCTGTTCCATCTTAATGATGGAGGTATATCCTCAATTGCTACCAATCCTATAGGCGCTGGTACCACTGGTACTATTGGCTTTAGCTCTGGTGAATCTACTCAGATAATTAACATCGTGCCTATCGATGATGCCCTGGGTGAGGGTGATGAGACAGTGATTCTGACCCTGGGCAGTGGTACAGGTTATTTTGTCGGCACACCCTCAGCTGCGACGGTGACGATCAATGATGATGAAACAGCGGGTATCACGGTTACACCCGTGAATAATCTGTTTACCACGGAGGCTTCCGGTGCAGCTAATACGACTACATTCACGGTCGTATTGGATTATCAGCCCCAGGCCGATGTTACTATTGGATTGTCGACCAGTGATACGACCGAGGGTGCGCCATCACCCTCATCGTTGACATTTACTCCGGTAAACTGGGGTACGCCACAGACAGTGACGGTGACCGGTGTCGACGACGATCTCGCTGATGGTAATATTACCTATACCATTATTACAGCGCCTGCAGTGAGTATCGGCGGGGGCGCCTATCATGGCCTGGATGCGGCGGATGTCACGATCATTAATCAGGACAATGACAGTGCAAAGATTACCGTAACACCGGTCAGTGGATTGCATACTACCGAGGGTGGCGGACAGGCAACCTTCACCGTATCGTTGAACGGTATTCCTACCGGCAATGTAACCATTGGTCTCTCCAGTACCGATACGACAGAGGGTACTGTGAGTCCGGCGAGTCTGACATTTACACCTGCCAATGCAGCCTTCCCACAGACCGTGACGGTGACGGGCCAGCCGGATGCACTCAGCGATGGCAATGTCGCCTACAAGGTTATTACTGCGGCATCGAGCAGTACGGATTCCAATTATGACAATTTCAATCCACCCGATGTCGATCTTGTAAATATTGATAGTAATCCGGGTATCTCGGTTATTCTGGATCAATCGGCATCCGTCAGTTGGCCATTTACAATCAGCAAAGACTACACAATTTCTGATTCCAGCAAGGCCGAGGTCAGTGCCGGATCTGCAAGATTGAAATTGAATCAGGGTGGTTCGCCGCTTGTTCAGACTTCAGACGATGGTTCTGCAGATACTCCAGATGCAGGTGGTTTTAGTGCCGGTACCTTCTCACCCGGTATATCGATCACTGGATCAGGGGCATCGGCGAGCCTGGTCAAAGCCATTACGGCCGGTTCAAGTACCACTACGATGACTGCAGCCGTTGGTACTAATGGTTCAATATCAATTAGCGGTGCAGGACTACAGACTTCTGTAAACCAGGCTTGGGGAAATGCCACGGGTATTCATGCCAAGCTGGGTGGGCAGGCCCTGTCCTTTGATGGTGGTACAGATCAGGCGTTCGTTTCCAATCCTGCCGGTATCGATGGAGCTACGGGTTCAGTGTCGATGTGGGTCAAGTCGGCGAATGGCAGTGCTAATCAGGGTGTTTGGCAATGGTATAAGTTGGACAGCAGCATATATATCCAGATAAACGCAAGTGCGCAACTGGATTTCTGCTTCGACAGCACAACAGCCGCGGTAGTGTGTTCCAATAGTGGTGTATCGATTGCTGATCTTGCATGGCACCATGTAGTTGGAGTATGGGGTGATGCCGGTAATATCCATATCTATGTGGATGGTGTATTGCGAGATTCTGATGCGATATCAGGATCTGTAGGTACAGCATCTGTCACCCATTACTTTGGAAGAGTTGCCAATCCAAGTATGTATTTCAACGGCTATCTTGATGAGATCGCATACTATGATACGCCATTGACATTGACCGAGGTACAGTATCTTTATAATAGCGGTACTGGCATCGAACTATCGGCAGCGGATGCTACTGCGGGTACAGGCGCAGGATTGATTCAGCTATGGCATCTGAACGACGGCGCGCCGATGACAATCCAGCCGTTTGTTTCTGCGGTTATGGATATGGGCAGCACTGACGTAGATATAAGCTCTGTGAGCTGGTTGCCACTTTTCCAACCGGGTACCGCGGATCTCAAGATCGAGATGCGCAAGGGTTCGACACCTCTGCCGATAAGCGGATTGAATCCCGGTACACTGGATGTGGGTAGTGCTGGACAGACCACCGCGGCACAGGCATGGAACAATGCTATCAAGACACCTGTCGATGGTCAGGGGTTGTACTTTGATGGTCTGGATGACAAAGTGACCGTGGGGTCCAATAACCGTCCGGCTAATAACTTCACCGTTGAATTCTGGGCAAAGGCCAGCAGCGGTTGTCCCGCTGATATTGTGACCCCTTCCACTACCGGTACTGCAGGGATGTCAGGGCAATTCTACGTGCTGGGAGCCGAACTTAATGGCGGTACCGGCGATTCGAATAATGCCGGTATGGGCGTTGCCATGAGTACCTGTAATATCCATGTCTTCGAGCATTCAACCGGATATATGCCGCCCATTGCAGTATCCACCGCGAATAACTCTATAAATGTCTGGTATCACATTGCGGTGGTATATACCAACAAGCTGCCAACAATCTATAAAAATGGCGCATTGGTAGCAACCGGACTGACCTCGCCCAAAACCAATGTCTATGCGCCGATCGAGATCGGTGGCGGCACTTATGGCTTCTTTAATGGGGCGGTGGATCAGGTTGCGATCTGGAACAGACCTTTGTCAGGGGCGGAGATCCTCTCTCATTATACCAATGCTGGCAATGCCACTACTTTGTATACGAACCCGAAACTGACCGGTGATGAGTCCGGCCTGGTCGGGTTGTGGCACTTCAATGAAGGCACGGGCGTCGATATCGCTGACAGCAGCCTGTCCAACGGGGCCGGTAACTCAAGTTGGAGCGGATGGGTGCCGGTTGATAATGGCGTGGATACACTGGCAGCGCTGGATGGTCAGCAGTATCTCCAGTACCGTGCATTATTTACCAACTCGGTGACCGATACCGCTCAACTGGACAGTCTGACCATCAATGCGGCTGCCGGCGCGGCCTACGATACAAGCATTGTGACCGTAGTGAACAAGACAGGCGTACCCTATCAGCAGTTGCTGAACTTTGCCGAGACCGTGGGGCCAAATCATGCCGGTACTGTGAAATATCAGCTGTCCAATAACGGCACAAGCTGGTATTACCATAACGGAACGACATGGGTTGCGGCCGCGGGCGCGGTATTGGCTCAGGCCAATACCGGTGGCGAGGTGGCGGGCCGCATCGGCAGCTTTGCCGGCGATGTGGGTGCGGGCACCTTTTATTTCCGTGCGTTGCTGAATTCGACCACGGGTGCTGAATTGGTCGAACTGGACAAGATTGCCGTCGGTTATGTCGGTAATACAGTGTTGACTTCAGAGTCTGGTTTGAGCGGCAAATTCAAGATGGTGCTCAATACAGCGCCCACCGACAATGTCACTGTTACCATGTCGAACAGCGATATCACCGAGGGCACAGTTCTGCCTCTTGCGTTGACATTCACGCCATCGGATTGGTCAGTTGCCAAGACGGTTGCAGTGACACCGGTTAACGATGATCTCGATGACGGAGATATCACCTATACCGTAGTCACAATGCCTGCTCAGAGTGCCGATGGTAATTATCATAACATCAATCCGGCCGATGTTACCGTGACCAATCTCGATGACGATATTGCGGGTATTACCGTGAGTCCGACGTCCGGATTGCAGACCAGCGAATCGGGCGGTACGACCTCGTTCAATGTCGTGCTCGATACACAACCGACCAGTGGTGTGACGATCGGATTATCGAGCAGCAATACCGCCGAAGGCACAGTACCGCCTTCCATTAGCTTCACAACATCCAACTGGAGTACGCCCCAGGCAGTCACGGTAACAGGTATCAATGATGCTGGAGCCACTGATGGTGATATCACGTATAGTATCGTTACTGCCGCTGCCACAAGCGCCGACAGCAAGTATAGCGGCATCAATCCCGATGATGTCTCGGTAACGAATATCGATAATGACAATGTTTTAACGGGCAGTGTCATCATTACACCGTCCACAGGGCTTACCACAACAGAAAGCGGTGGTACGGCGAGCTTCAATGTGGTACTCAATATGGCGCCTACGGATGATGTTACCCTGAGTCTGTTCAGTTCAGATACCAGTGAAGGTACAGTCTCACCCGGTTCCTTGACTTTTACATCCGGTGATTGGAGTGTGCCGCAACTCGTAGTGGTTACCGGTGTCGATGATGGTCTCAATGACGGCAACGTAGCCTATGCCATCGTTACACGCCGTGCAGTGAGCACTGATGCCCGATTTGACGGCATTAATCCGGTCGATGTGACCGTGGTCAACCAGGATAATGACTTTTCAACAACCACTGTCTCTGGCCCAGGCATAGTCACCATCATGGCTGATGATAATACTGCCGTTGAAGGTAGTAATGATAACGGCAGTTTCATGATTACCCGTGCCGGCCGGACTGACGGTGATCTAACCGTATATTACAGTGTCAGCGGCACGGCGACCCCGGGCAGCGATTACGTGGCCTTAAGCGGTAGCGTGACTATCCCTGATGGCAGCAGCAGTACTTTGATCTCTGTTACACCACTTGATGATGATATTTATGAAGGTGATGAGACTGTCGAGGTCAAGATCGTCAATGACCTGGGATATCTTGTCAGCGCACCCAATAGTGCGACGGTTATAATTTATGATAATGAATTACCGCCACCTACGGTGAATCTGTCCTTGGATCAGACAGTCGAGGAAGGCGGCATTGTTAATGTTGATGTGTATCTGGGTGACAGTTCACCTGAGTATCCGGTTGAAATCCCCTATACAGTGGGAGGCACGGCAACCGGCAGTGACCATACAGCAACATCAGGTACTTTTGTGATTAACTCCGGTACGCATGGAGGCCTGGCGTTCACTGTCAATAGTGACGGTATCTCTGAAGGTGATGAAACGGTGGTCTTTACGTTGGGCACACCGTTAACCGATAGCGTACGCCTGGGAACTCGAACAACACATACAGTGACCATTACAGAAAGCAATATTGCACCCAAGGTTAATCTGAATGCAAAACAGGGTGGTAATAAGACGCGGTTCGTGGTGACGACAGGCGGTTTTGTTACCGTCACCGCTGCGGTAACTGATAACAACGCAGGAGATACTCATAGTTATGACTGGAGCGCCAGTAATAATAACCTGACCAGGCTGAGCGGATCATTGGATAACGAGTTTATCTTTGATCCAGCCGGCCTTACCGCAGGTTATTATTCAGTGCGTGTGTCTGTGATGGATAACGGTGGCGCAGCGACTCACGTTGAATTATTGTTTGTCGTAACGACAGCTGCACCGGTATTAAGTGCTGTCGATACGGATGGTGATGGAATTAACGATGATATAGAAGGTTATGATGATGCCGACAACGACGGCATCCCGGATTACCTCGATAATAGCACGCTAAATAGTAGTATATTGCAAGGTCAGGCAAATAATATTCAGACCTACTTGATAAGGAGTAATCCACAACTGTCACTACGCCTGGGAGATGTGGCAATGGCGGCGGGTAATAATACCGGTTTTGTCAGTGCTGATGACATCGTTAACTATGGCGGTGGAGAAGGCTTACCCGGGACTAACGCAACAGATACCATTCAGAATGTCGGTGGATATGTAGATATTAATGTGCACAATTTGGCTCAAGCCGGACAATCAATAAACGTTGTAATACCCCAATTAAATCCGATTCCGGCGAACGCCGTTTACCGTAAATATAACTCATTATCGGGTTGGCAGGATTTTGTGGAGGATGCCAACAATATTATAGCCTCGGCCCGGGGAGTTGCCGGAGAATGTCCTGCACCGAATGATATTGATTATACGGCTGGTTTGACAGAAGGTTATTACTGTGTTCAGTTAACTATTGAAGACGGTGGGCCGAATGATGCTGACGGCCAGGCAAACTATCTGATCAAGGACCCGGGTGGTGTGGGTGAAAGGGCAGTAACGACAATTACCATTACAAAGAGCAGTAAAGGTGGTGGAGCTATGGAATGGTTTGGACTCATTGTGCTGATGCTGATGTTGGGTATGCATCTCATAAGACGTAATTACAAATCGAAAATAGCATGTATCAAGATTTAGGGAAGGTCTGATTAATTCGTCATTCCGGGCGAAGCGAAGCGGAGACCCGGAATCCACTCTTTGTATTTCAGTAAGTTACTGGATCCCCGCTTTCGCGGGGATGACAAAAATGGAATTAATCAGACCTTCCTTAGATATTTCTTGCGATGGTTGTTTAGCGCTGTTTTCGTATATATGGAATATGGAGCTTTATAGATCTGATAGCATGTGCCAATAAATGGGCACAGAAGATGACATTTTGGCGCAAAGTGGCAATATCTTGTCGATATCACCAATTTTAAAAAATGATAACGTATTGTTTATTCTAGTTATTATATATTGGCATAATAGATGCATTGCTCAGGGTGCAAAGGTCAAATAGGTATTCACTTTATTTGACCTTTCTCCCTCCCTCGAAAGTTAGGGGTGTTCTATGAACACCCCTTTTTTTTCAACATAATCTGGATAACGAATTTAGTGAATTAAAATGTACGATTGACGTACCGCGTATTATTTGCTAGTATTTATTATCTATGATCAAAGGCTACCGCGATAAAAGAACACAGCAATTTGCTGAGGGCGAGCGGGTTAAGCAATTCGAAGGATTTAAACGACAGGCTGAGAAGCGCCTGGACATATTAGATGCAGCGCCGTCATTGCAATGTCTAAGTATGTTGAGAAGCAACCGGTTAGAAGCATTGAAAGGGAATAGAGCTGGGCAGTATAGCATCAGAATCAATGACCAATGGCGCATTTGTTTTGAGTGGGCTGAAGGAGATGAAGGTCCATCCAATGTAGAAATAATAGATTATCACTAAAAGAGGTAAATATTATGGCGAGATCAGTGATACACCCTGGTGAAATACTGGCCGATGAACTTTCGGAACGGAATATTTCCGCCGCAGAACTTGCGCGACAAATTAATGTTCCCGCGAATCGCATTAGCCAGATCCTGTCGGGAAAACGTAATATATCTGCGGATACCGCACTACGATTAGGTAAATGGTTAGGTACCGGGCCTGAATTGTGGATTAATCTCCAAAAACAATATGAGCTGCGTATTGCACAGCAAGCGATCGGAAGGGAACTTAAGAATATACCGACACAAGCGGCGTAATCATTTTGAATGTACCGGATATAATAAGGTTGTATTTTTATCATACGGCCCCGGTCATCCACAGCCCAAAACCCTTAACGTACGGTCTCATCCGCACCGCTTGATGCAAAAAAGGCCACCACGCGGGTGACCCTTATTTGTTTGGTGGAGGTGGCGGGAGTCGAACCCGCGTCCGCAAGCCCTCTGCCGTCGGCTCTACATGCTTATCCACGCCTATTAGTTTAACTGTCTGCTACCCGGCGGGCAGGGAAGACACACAGCGAGTTCAGTATTTGTTTAACGAATCCGCCCTGAACAAACATCATCGCGATCTTGTGAGAGATGACCCCTGAGTGTCTCAATCCTGAGAACCTGAACGCACAAGCACGGCTTCAGTCAGAGGGCACTACACCGGTTTTTAAGCGGCTAGTGCGTAGTTGTCGTCGTTGGCAACTATAAGTTTGCAGCTGGATTAACGAGGTCATCTGCGCCTCGGCATGCACCTCGGGTTTCGCAACCCGCGTCGAAGCCAAGTCACCCCCAAAGGTTGATAAAACTTAATGATAAGACAGTCTATATTAAAGTGAAGTTCACAATGCAATGTATTTTTATAAGATAATTCAATAAATAACAATAAGTAGTTGATAGCTATAATATTATCTTGTAGATTTCAATAGACGCCCTTTTTCGCGTTGCCAGTCTTTTGCCTTTTCGTCAGCGCGTTTATCGAATTGTTTTTTACCCTTAGCCAAACCAATTTCAAGTTTTACCAGGCCATGCTTCCAATACATGGCCAAGGCCACAAGCGTATAACCTTTGCGTTCGACGGCACCGATCAGTTTGTCAAGTTCGTTGCGGTGGAGCAGTAATCTACGAGTCCTTGTCGGGTCTGCATGAATATGTGTCGATGCGGTGGGTAGAGGTGTGATATGGGCCCCAAGCAACCAGGCCTCACCATTTTTAATGACGACGTAACTTTCCGTCAATTGGGCGCGTCCGGCGCGTAGACTCTTGACTTCCCAGCCCCGCAGGGCGATGCCAGCCTCATATTTATCCTCGATGAAATAGTCGTGCCGCGCTTTCTTATTGAGCGCAATAGTCGGGCTGGAGTTGGCTGATGTTCCTTTTTGCTTGGACATTGAGAGAATTCTCGTGCTTGTTATGAGCTTATTAGCGCTGCATTATACACGGACAACCACATCCGGTTGAGAGATAAGCAAATTTCGCCGACAATACCCATTGTCAATAATTTTAATAACACGCGTGCGTCTCCTTATTGGGGCGGAATGTATGCTAAAAGTGAGGACATTGTGACAGACAAGCGACGAGTAAATATCCATGGACAATGGTCATCCCGCTGGGCTTTTATCCTTGCCGCTACCGGTTCGGCGGTGGGTTTGGGGAATATCTGGAAATTTCCGTATATTGCCGGTGAAAACGGTGGTGGCGCATTTGTGCTTGTCTATTTGATATGTATCGCGATTATAGGCATACCAATCATGATGGCTGAGGTGATGCTCGGCCGGCGTGGACGCCAAAGCCCGATCAATACCATGCTGACATTGAGTGAGGAAGAGGGCAGCCACAAGAGTTGGCAAATTATAGGGTGGTCCGGGATGGTCGCCGGATTTCTGATTCTTTCTTATTATAGTGTCATTGCCGGCTGGGCCCTGGCCTATGTCTTCCGTGCCGCTACCGGGATGTTTACCGGTGCCACTGCAGAGGGCGTAGAAGGTATATTCAATGAGTTGGTATCCGACCCCGAACGCCTGCTTGCCTGGCATACGCTTTTTATGGTGATGACAATGGTGGTCGTTGCCCGCGGCGTGCAAAGTGGACTTGAACAGGCGGTGCGTTTTTTAATGCCCGCGTTATTTGTGTTACTCATTGTACTGGTAGGTTATGCCATGAATACCGGGTCATTCATGGAAGGTTTTGCATTCCTGTTTACACCTGATTTCAGCAAGATTAGCGGGGCAGGTATCTTGATAGCGCTGGGACATGCCTTTTTTACGCTCAGCCTGGGGATGGGGGCCATCATGATCTATGGTTCCTATATGACGGAGGATGCCTCCATTGCCAAGACATCGTTTGCTGTAGCCATTGCCGATACATTTGTGGCCTTGCTGGCCGGTATGGCGATATTCCCCATTGTCTTTGCCAATGGCCTTGAGCCGGGCGCGGGTCCGGGGTTGATTTTTCAAACCTTGCCGCTGGCTTTTGGGCAGATGCCGGGCGGTGCGTTTTTTGGCATGTTGTTTTTTATCTTATTGGTATTTGCAGCATGGAGTTCATCGATTTCCCTGATAGAACCACTGGTTGCATGGTTGGTGGAAAATCACGATATGAATCGTGTGACCGCCAGTGTTTTGAGCGGTGTCTCGGCCTGGTTACTGGGTATTGCAACCATATTTTCATTCAATGTGACATCGAATGTGACATTATTCGGAAAGACGTTCTTTGACCTGCTCGATTTTCTCACCGCGAATATCATGTTGCCGCTAGGTGGCCTTTTTATCGCCATCTTTGCTACCTGGGTCATGTCAAAGAGATCCAGCAGAGAAGAACTCGCATTGGTTGGAAAAGCAGAGCTTGGCTATCAATTATGGTATTTTCTAACCCGGTTTATTACTCCAATAGCGGTAATAGTGGTATTCCTTAACGCGATCGGCCTGCTTTGATGTAAATTGAGAGTATCCAACTAATGCCGGTAATAAGCAGAAGTGCATTGGTGCCGTATACGGCAGCGGAAATGTACTCACTGGTGGATGATATTGATACCTATCCGCTGTTTTTGCCATGGTGTAAAACATCCAGGATATTGAGCCGCGATGAGGATGAGGTTAGAGCCAGCATTGAAATGGCAAAGGGCGGCATACACAAATCCTTTACAACCAGTAATCGCTTGCAGAGAAATAAGATGATAGAGATGCGTCTTGTTGAGGGCCCCTTCCGGCATATGGAAGGTTTTTGGAGGTTTGAAACCCTGGGTGAAAAAGGCTGTAAAGTAACACTGGATCTTGAGTTCGAGTTTTCGAATAAGATCCTGAGAATGACGTTGGGTCCTGTCTTTGACCAGATTGCCAACACCCTTGTCGACGCATTTTGTGAACGTGCAATAGATGTCTACGGAAAACGCTGAAAAAATCGATGTTGAGGTGGCCTATGCACGCCCTGACGAACAAGTCATCATTCCTGTGTCGGTTAATGCCGATGCCACCCTGGAAGACGCGATCAGGCGCTCCGGTATTCTGCAGTCATTTCCTGATATCAATCTTGAGGTCAATAAGGTGGGCATATTTGGTAAGTTATCGAAGCTGGATACCCGGTTGAAACCCGGTGACCGGATTGAGATCTACCGGGGCCTTATAGCAGATCCTAAAGAAGTCCGCCGTAAACGTGCGGCGGAAGGCAAGGCAATGAAAAAAGGTCAAGGAAAGGTTAAAGGCTAGTTGACAGAGCGACAACGTTACTGTGGCGGCGCCACTATTGGCGGCGGCGGGATGTCATTTTCAATGCGCACCAATTTATCATCTTTAAAATATAACGAGATATGATAGCGTTCGGTTTCGCCTCTGTGAGGCTGGAACAGATAGATATAATCCCAGCGGTTATGGTGAAAGGTATCGGTAATTAGCGGGGCGCCAAGGACAAAAATCACCTGTTTTTTGTCCATCCCCGGTTTAATCCGGGTAACAAGTTCGGGCGTGATGACATTTCCCTGTTGAACGTCTATTTGATGTATTGAACAGGATGAAATCATCATACTACTCACGCATAATATGTAAATGAGAAAAGTTTTCATTTCTATTTTTGCTTTATATAGCTTAGCATTTAGTATTGCTTATGAATCCAGAAACCCGGCCTGATTCTTGCCAAAGCGCTTGGAGCATATCATAGTGGTAAATACAAATCTGAAAAAGGCGGGCCTCAAGGCGACATTGCCGCGTATCAAGATCTTACAGATTCTTGAGAATAGTGAAAAGCGGCATATGAGCGCAGAGGATGTATATAAGACCCTGCTCGACAGTGGTGAGGATGTGGGGCTGGCGACAGTATACCGCGTATTGACCCAGTTTGAAGCCGCCGGGTTACTTGAGCGCCATCATTTTGAAGAAGGTCATTCGGTGTTTGAAATCAATGAGGGCGATCATCATGATCATATCCTATGTATTAAATGCGGTAGGGTCGATGAGTTTACCGATGAAACGATTGAGCAGCGTCAACAGGAGATTGCCAAGAAGACGGGTTATGTCCTGACAAACCACTCCCTGTATCTCTATGGCATCTGTAAGCAGTGCCAGAAGGAAGATATTAAATAATATTTATAAACAGAAAGTTAAATATTATTTGTAATCTAAATTATCACGTTGTTTATGCGCCCTGCTGCTGGGCCCGGTCAATCATCTCTTTGGCGTGAGCACGTGTCTGTGCCGTAATCTCAATACCCCCTAACATGCGTGCGATTTCTTCATTCCGGGCTTCACCGGATAGATGTTGAATCAGGGTATGCGTCGTTTTAGCCGTGATGGATTTAGTTACTTGTATATGATGATGGCCAAGGGTCGCTACCTGCGGCAAGTGGGTGATACATAATATTTGATGCGATTTTCCGAGGGTCCTTAATTTTTGACCGACTATCTCGGCCACTCTGCCTCCTATACCGACATCGACTTCGTCAAAAATAAGCGTCGGGATATCTGCTTTATGCGCAGTGATCACCTGAATAGCCAGGCTGATACGCGATAATTCGCCGCCGGAGACAATCTTGTTTAAAGGGACAGTAGGCTGACTCGGACTAGTACTCACCTGAAATTCAACACGGTCTTTTCCATACATTGTATAGGCATCTTCCGGGGTATCTTCAAAATTAACGCTAAAGCTGCTGCCCGGTATGCCGAGTTTTTTCATGTTGGATGTGACTTGCTTGGCAAGCCTGACGGCCGCCGTATTACGGCTGTCACTCAATTTATTCGCGGCAACCATGTAGTTGTTTGACGCGGCCTCGATTTCACTGCGCATTCTTTCGAGGCTTGCTTCAGCCCCTTGGAGTTCTGCCAATCGCTGTTTTAATCTCTCGTTAAGTCCGGGCAATGCTTCAGGCTGAACGCGGTGTTTACGCGCCAGGTCATGAATATCTCCAAGGCGTTGTTCGATCGTGTTGAGGAGTTGTGGATCAAGATCGATGTGGCTGAGATGATGACGCAATTCAGCGGCTGCTTCACGGATTTGAATTGATGATGTCTGCAACAGATCAATAATAGGGGATAGTTGCTGATCTGCATGCAACAGTTGCTGCATATCGTTGATGATGTGTGACAGGGAAGCGTCGATGGATTGCTCATTTTCGTCAAGCATGTCCAACGCCCGTTTGCTTGTTGCAAGCAATGTACCGGCATTGGCGAGCCTTCGCTGGTCTTCTTCGAGTTTGTTGATCCCGGTTGTTGTGATATTCAGCGCTTCTAGTTCTTGTGATTGATAGCGTAATAATTCCAGTTGATTATCCTGGATAAGCATCGATTCAAGCAGTTTCTCGTGTGCCTGTTTGAGGGTCTTCCATTCCTGGAAGGCGGAAAAAACTTTATTCAACAGATGCTCATGGCCGGCATATTCGTCGAGCAGCTTTCGCTGGATGTCTTTTCTGAGCAGGGATTGATGTTCGTGTTGCCCGTGTATATCGACAAGAAAATTACCAAGTTCACGCAGCATCTGTAACGGTAACGGGCGTCCGTTGATAAAGCCCTTCGACTTTCCATCGCTGGAGATGGTTCTGCGTAACTGACACTCGCCATCGCTATCGAGTTCATGGTCCTGTAACCAAAGTGCCGCTGCCTTGTTTTGGGTCAGGTCAAAAATGGCGCTAATCTCCGCGCGCGTACTGCCATGCCGGATCACGTTCAGGTCCGCGCGATCGCCCAGCACCAGGCCGAGCGCTTCTACCAGGATGGATTTGCCGGTACCCGTCTCGCCGGTAAGCACGGTCAGGCCTTGCCCGACATCAAGATCAAGTTCGTCGACGATTGCAAAATCACGGATGCTGATATGAGTCAACACAATGGCTTATCTTCCGACTAGCGGTTAGAATCATGTGGGTTTTCAGCCCAGCGCAACTTTGCCCGCAGTATTTCATAGTGGTCATGCTGGGGTGGATGAATCAGGCGTATTGTACGTTCCTTTTTAAAGATCTGTATATGATCGCCGGCGGCCAGTCCGAATGTGACCTGGCCGTCACATGTCACTTGTGTGTTGTCATGATTGCTTTGGCTAACAACGACTTCAATGACACTTTTACCTTCAACCACGAGGGGACGGCTGCTTAACGTATGTGGGCACACAGGCACAATAGTTATGGCATCGAGTGAAGGATGCAGAATCGGCCCCCCTGCAGACAAGGCATAGGCAGTAGAGCCTGTGGGGGTCGAAACGATCAGGCCGTCAAGCCGTTGCGAATTTACGAATTTTCCGTTGATATAGGTTTCAAGCTCGATCATGCGGGCAACGTTCCATTTGTGTATCACCACGTCATTGAAGGCATCGCTTTCATTGGTAGCGGTGCCATTACGAATGACTTTACAGTGAAGCAGGGAGCGCTCTTCAATCAGGTAATCGCCGTCGAGGATTTTACCCAGATAATCAATCATCGTGCGTGGCGTAATATCTGTCAGGAAACCCAGGCGTCCCAGATTAATACCTACAAGGGGTACTTTATAATCGATTAAATCACGCGCTGCATTCAACAGCGTGCCATCACCGCCCACGACAATGGCAAGATCGCACTGCCGGCCGATATCTGCAATCTTGCCCTTTTGTACGCCCGGGGAGGTCAACATTTGGGCGGTGTTTTCGTCCATAATGATTTGGAGGTTTTGATTATCCAGATATCCAATTAAAATTGTCAGCGTTTTACCGATATTGGGATCACCTTGTTTTCCAATCAGGCCAATGGTTTTAAATGGACGTTGTGTCATAGTTTTATATTTAAAATAAACCCTGCTGGAAAGTTAGCATGCGCTATGCAAAAGGCCAATAATAGCATTCTTGACAGCGCTAATTTGAGTTGATAACTTGAGTCTAGCACTCCTATGCAAAGAGTGCTAATCATGGCAAATATAATTATTTACAGATAGTTAAGAGCGATAGTTATTGTGACAAATGAAATATCAGAGCGTGCGCAAAATCTACTGAGGGTGTTGATCGAGAATTATATCCGTGAAGGCCAACCCGTCGGTTCCAGAATGTTGGCCAGGGATTCACGGCTGGATCTGAGTCCGGCCACGGTGCGTAATGTGATGGCCAATCTCGAAGAACTTGGCTTGGTGAGTTCACCACATACTTCTGCTGGACGCATTCCCACCGCCAAGGGATACCGGATCTTCGTCGATTCTCTTCTCACATATCAACCTGTGGAACAGCAGGAAATCATGCGTTTTAAAGCAAAGATCAGTAAGGATGAAACGATACAGGATATGGCCGAATCCGTATCGGGCCTGCTCTCCGCAGTGACCAGCATGGCAGGTGTCGTGATGCTGCCGCGCAAGGATAACCTTGCGATTCGTCATATCGAGTTTATGCCGCTGTCCGAAAAACGTGTATTGGCCATTCTTGTTATCAATGACAAAGAGGTGCAAAACCGTATCATTACAACAGACCGCCAGTATACAAGTACGGAGTTACAACACGCCGCTAACTGTTTTAATTCGGTTTTTGCCGGCAAGAATTTACTGGAAGCAAGACAACGCCTGCTGGCGGAAATGAGAGAGACAAGAGTGGATTTGGATCGCGTGATGCAAACGGCCATAACAATGGCGGAGCAGGTTTTCAAAACCAAGCCGGAAGGTGATTATGTCATGTCCGGTCAGACGAAGTTGATGGATTGTGAGCAATTGTCGAATATTGAAAAATTGCGGGTGTTGTTTGAGGCATTCAACGAAAAACGCCAGATTCTGCATTTGCTCGACCGGTGTCTTGACACGCAGGGCGTACAGATATTTATCGGTGAAGAATCGGGATATAGTGTACTGGATGAGTGCAGTCTGGTGACATCGTCATACAAGGTCGATGGCCAGGTATTGGGTGTTCTTGGCGTGATTGGACCGACCAGGATGGCATATGAGCGGGTTATTCCTCTTGTCGATGTTACGGCGAAATTGGTCAGTGCCGCCTTGAATCAGACGCGTCAATCCCAATAATGGATGTAAATTCACACGATCACATGGAGATATTGAATGGGTAGTCAAGGCCAACATTCTTCAGATAACAATGCCCAGCAAGGGCTGGAAAAGGATAGCGTGGAAAATTCCGCTGCAGACGTTGAAGCGCCCCCTACGGAAAATGACGGCACGATCACGGGGGCGGGTGTATCGACAATGGAATTGTCCAATGAAGAACTGCAGCTTACCTTGCAAGATGCCCAGACCAAGGCAGATGAATATTGGAATCAACTACTTAGAGCGAATGCCGAACTGGAAAATTATAAACGCCGTGCCGAGCGTGACCTGGAGAATGCCCATAAATACGGTTTGGAGAAAGTGGCCAAGGAATTGTTGCCTATAAAGGACAGTATGGAACTTGGACTTGCGGCGGCGGAAGGTGTTGGAGAAGATTCTATAAAGGTTAGAGAAGGTATTGAATTAACATTAAAAATGTTCAATACGCTGCTGGAAAAGATAGGTATAACGGAGATAGACCCGCAGGGCGAAAGATTCAATCCTGAATTTCATCAGGCCATGTCGATGCAGGCGGCGGCGGAAAAAGAACCCAATACGGTGTTAACGGTGTATCAAAAGGGATATTTACTCAATGGCAGGTTGATACGTCCGGCGATGGTGGTGGTATCCACGGCAGCCAATAAAACTTCATGAAATAGCATTAATATTGATGAAAAGGCTTGAATATCAGCAGTCATACCCTATATCTGTGTCACATATGCAATAGAATTCAGGAATGCCGCTCATGATTATATCAGGCGGTATCCAAACAACGATGGAGACTTAAAAATGGGAAAAATTATCGGTATTGATTTGGGAACCACGAACTCCTGTGTGGCGGTTATTGAGAGTGGTAACAAGCCCAGAGTCATTGAAAACAGTGAAGGTGGACGGACCACGCCATCGATTGTTGCCTATACGGACGATGATGAAATACTCGTTGGGCAATCGGCAAAGCGCCAGGCTGTCACAAATCCGAGAAATACCGTCTATGCCATCAAGCGCCTGATAGGACGTAAATTCAGTGAAGATGTAGTACAAAAGGATATCAAGCTGGTCCCATACAAGATCGTCAAAGCCGACAATGGCGACGCCTGGGTTGATGTAAAAGGCAAAAAAATGGCCCCGCCGGAAATATCTGCGCGTGTCCTTATAAAGATGAAGAAAACTGCTGAAGATTATCTGGGCGAGCCGGTAACCGAAGCGGTGATTACCGTACCCGCCTATTTTAATGATTCCCAACGCCAGGCAACGAAGGATGCCGGCCGTATTGCAGGTCTGGAAGTCAAGCGCATCATTAATGAGCCGACAGCCGCGGCATTGGCCTATGGCATGGACAAGAAACGTGGCGATACCAAGATCGCAGTCTATGACCTGGGTGGCGGCACATTCGATATTTCGATTATCGAGATTGCGGAAGTGGAAGGCGAGCATCAGTTCGAAGTATTGTCTACCAATGGTGATACCTTCCTCGGCGGCGAGGATTTTGATACCCGCTTGATCGATTATTTAGCCGATGAATTCAAGAAAGACGCAGGCATTGATCTGCATAATGACCCGCTGGCCTTGCAACGCCTGAAGGAAGCCGCAGAAAAGGCCAAGATTGAATTATCATCAAGCCAGCAAACCGATGTGAACCTGCCATATATCACCGCCGATGCCAGTGGCCCGAAGCATCTCAACATCAAGGTTACCCGTGCCAAGCTGGAATCATTGGTTGAAGATCTTGTGCAGCGATCGATCGAGCCGTGCAAGCTGGCGCTCAAGGATGCCGATCTTAACGCCTCCGATATCGACGATGTCATCCTCGTCGGCGGGCAAACGCGCATGCCCATGGTACAGGAGGCGGTTAAAAATTTTTTTGGCAAGGAACCCCGCAAGGATGTCAATCCTGACGAGGCGGTCGCCATCGGCGCTGCTATTCAGGCGGGTGTATTGGGAGGTCAGGTCAAGGATGTCTTGTTGCTGGATGTCACGCCATTGTCACTGGGTATCGAGACATTGGGCGGTGTGATGACAAAGTTGATAGAGAAGAACACCACGATACCGACCAAGGCCAACCAGGTGTTTTCTACGGCAGACGATAACCAGACGGCGGTGACCGTGCATGTGTTGCAAGGTGAACGTGAAATGGCCTCTGCCAACAAGTCGCTCGGACGGTTTGATCTGGCTGATATCCCGCCGGCACCACGTGGTGTACCACAAATCGAAGTGAATTTTGATATCGATGCCAATGGTATCCTGAACGTTTCTGCGAAAGATAAGGCGACAGGTAAACAGCAATCCATCATCATCAAGGCCTCCAGTGGTTTGTCCGACGATGAGATCGAGCGCATGGTCAAGGATGCTGAGGCGCACGCTGAAGAGGACCGTAAATTCCATGAGTTGGTCAATGTGCGTAATCAGGCCGATAACCTGATTCATGCCACGAATAAATCCTTGAAGGATTTGGGCGACAAGGTGGAGGCCGATGAAAAGAGCAAGGTCGAATCCGCCATAGAGGCGTTGAAAGATGCATTAAAAGGCGATGATAAGGAGCTTATCGAATCAAAAACCAAGGATTTGGCAGAGGCCTCCGCCAAGATTGCAGAACGTGTTTATGCGCAACAGCAAGAAAGCGGTCAAGGCGGGGCAACAGCGGGAGCATCTGAGAAATCCGGCGCAGCAGCAGGCGATAAAGAAAATGTGGTGGATGCTGAGTTTGAGGAAGTGAAGGAAGAAGACAAGTAAAAATGCATTTGGTGTGGGTGCTTGCATCGAGCGCCGGTATTAGTCGATGACAGGATATTTTCAGTCATCAAAAATTGTAGTATCAGCAGGCGCGGGATTTATTTCCCGCGTCTTTGTATGTGCGACAATGAAAAACGATTCGATAGATTGAAACGATCATAGATATGTCAAAACGCGATTATTATGAAGTGCTGGGTGCGGCCCATAATGCCAGTGAGGCTGATCTGAAGAAGGCCTATCGCCGTCTTGCCATGAAGCACCATCCTGATCGCAATCCTGATGACAAATCCGCCGAGGCAAAATTTAAGGAAGCCAAGGAGGCTTATGAGATTTTGTCCGATCCGCAGAAGCGTGCGGCCTATGATCAATTCGGGCACGCAGGTGTCGATGCCTCTGCCACCGCCGGTGCAGGCGGCTTTAAGGGGGGCGCCAATTTCAGCGATATTTTTGATGACGTATTTGGTGATATCTTTGGCGGTGGCAGGGCCGGCAGAAGCCAGGTTTATCGTGGCGCCGATTTAAGATATGACCTCGACCTCAGTCTTGAAGACGCGGTACAGGGGACGACCGTCAAGATACGTATTCCAACCAAGGTTAAGTGTACAACCTGCGGCGGCAGCGGCGCCAAAAAGGGCACCAGCCCAACCACATGTACGACCTGTGGCGGTCAAGGCCAGGTCAGGATGCAGCAGGGTTTCTTCTCCATACAGCAGACCTGTCCCCGTTGTAAGGGTACAGGCAAGATAATTACCGATCCGTGCCCGGCATGCCGAGGCCAGGGCCGCAAACAGGAACACAAGACCTTGTCAGTCAAGATCCCTGCGGGCGTGGATACCGGTGATCGTATCCGGTTGGCCAATGAAGGTGAGGCAGGCGAGAGTGGTGGGCCGTCAGGTGACCTCTATGTCCAGATCCGAGTCAAACCGCACCCGATATTTACGCGCGAAGGCAATAATCTGCTGTGTGAGATGCCGATCAGTTTTGTAGCGGCCGCGCTCGGTGGTGAACTGGATGTGCCGACACTCTCCGGCAGGGTAAAATTGAAGATCCCGGCGGAGACGCAGACGGGTAAGGTATTCCGTTTGCGCGAAAAGGGTGTAAAGTCTGTACATGACAGCGGCGTCGGTGATTTACTGTGCAAGGTTGTGGTTGAGACGCCAGTGGGCCTGGATCGCAGGCAAAAAGAAATATTGCACGAGTTTGAAAAAACGTTACAGGAAGGTAACGAGAAACACAGTCCCAGGGCGCATTCCTGGCTGGATGGTGTGAAAAAGTTTTTTGAAGATTTGAAAATCTAGGAAGCCTACATTATGTATGACATGCACTGGGAATCGTTTTTCGCAACACGCCGTAGATACGTCGCTGTAGGTTCGAACGCAGCTTTCATGCTGCAAACGGTTCCTCAGGCTACGTACGTGGAATAGTATTGGCATTATAGTAAAGCAGCAATTTCTCTAAGGTAGTGCGTGTTGATGGGAATCCAATCACATTACGACAAGCCGCTATAACTGAAAAGATAATGACCAGAATTGCTATCGTGGGTGCTGCCGGCCGAATGGGAAAGAGTTTGATCGAGGCCTGTCAGCAGCAATCACCCAAAGTACAGTTGACGACCGCAGTGGAACGGTCAGAAAGCGCTGATATCGGCCGTGATGCCGGTGAGGTGGCAGGCCTTGCACGCCTTGATGTCATCATAAAAAATAATCTTGCAGCAGCGGTGAATGATTTCGATGTATTGATTGATTTCACCCGGCCGGCCGCCACACTGGCAAATCTTGATATATGCCGTAAGGCCGGACGTCGTTTGGTGATTGGCACGACCGGCTTTTCTGACAGTCAGCGCAAACAAATTGCTGATGCCTCGGCTGATATTGCCATTGTATTCGCCCCGAACATGAGTGTCGGCGTTAACCTGTGTTTCAAACTTCTGGAAATGGCTGCGCGCGTGTTGGGCGACGGCGTGGATATTGAAATCATCGAGGCCCATCACCGCGGCAAGGTTGACGCCCCTTCCGGTACTGCTTTACGCATGGGCGAGGTCGTGGCCGGTGCGCTTGGCAGAGATCTGAATGATTGTGCTGTATACGGCCGGGAAGGTCATACGGGTGAACGGCACAGGAAAACGATCGGCTTTGAAACGATCCGTGCCGGAGATATTGTCGGTGAACATACGGTCATGTTCGCAGGCCCCGGTGAACGTGTGGAAATAACTCATAAGGCATCGAGCCGCATGACGTTTGCCAATGGCGCCTTGCGTGCCGCACAATGGATTATGGGACATAAAACAGGGTTATATGACATGCAGGATGTGTTGGGGTTGAGATGATTTCTATAGAAATTCCAAATAATTCATCCCTGTATCACGGTAATCTGTGTATTGACCGGAGGTTCCCTGATCCATAGACATATCATGGTTCGATAAGGTAAACTTTTTAAGATTTGAAGCCAGCGAAGTATTTTTAGACGAGAGGGATTATTCCGAGGCGGGAAGGGCGTGAGCTCCTCCCGCTTCGCGTATCTAGTAGGAGGTTATGTTGCACCAGCAAGCCCTGTTAGCCTTGGAAGATGGGACTGTCTTCTGGGGTGAATCTATTGGTGCAGCAGGGCAGATCACCGGGGAAGTCGTGTTTAATACGGCCATGACCGGTTATCAGGAAATTCTCACCGACCCGTCATACAGCCAACAGATTGTTACATTAACCTATCCCCATATTGGTAATACCGGCGTCAATGCTGAAGATGAGGAATCATCCAGGGTATATGCGAATGGTCTGGTGATACGCGATCTGCCGATTCAAACGAGTAATTGGCGTAAGCAAAAAAATCTTGATGAATATCTTCACGACCATAAGATTATCGGTATCTGCGGCATCGATACCCGTAAACTGACACGTACGCTGCGTGAAAAAGGTGCGCAAAATGGTTGCCTCGCCGCAGGTGGCAGGATCAATGAAACTGCAGCCATTGAGTCTGCGCGCGGGTTCCCCGGACTTAAGGGGATGGATCTCGCCAAAGAAGTATCAACCCTGAGCCCCTATGAGTGGGCCCAAGGCAGCTGGAGCCATGATCACGGCTTGCCGGCGGCGCCACATCCTTTAGAGGAAAAATTACCTTATCACGTAGTGGCCTACGACTATGGAATTAAACGTAATATTCTGCGTAAGCTGGTCGATCGTGGTTGCCGTGTTACCGTTGTACCGGCACGACTGCCGGCGAAAGATGTACTGGAAATGGAACCGGATGGAGTTTTCTTGTCGAACGGGCCGGGCGATCCTGAACCTTGTGATTATGCCATCGATGCAATCAGGACTATTTTAGCGACAAATCTTCCGGTATTCGGTATTTGCCTTGGGCATCAACTACTGGCATTGGCCAGTGACGCCCGGACGATCAAGATGAAATTCGGCCACCATGGCGCAAATCACCCGGTACTGGATCTTGATACCGGCCGCGTCATGATCACCTGTCAAAATCACGGGTTTGCCGTTGATGAAGACACACTGTCATCCGTGCTCAGACCGACTCATCGCTCGCTGTTCGATCATTCTCTGCAAGGCATACACCGTACTGATAGACCAGCCTTTAGTTTTCAGGGGCATCCGGAGGCAAGCCCCGGGCCTCATGATGCCGCACCGCTTTTTGATCACTTTATTGAATTAATGGCAGCTGAGAAGTGATTCGTAATAACCGCATGATACAGTTCAAATGTCCAAACGCTCAGATATAAAGAGCATATTGATTATCGGTGCCGGACCGATCGTCATCGGCCAGGCCTGTGAGTTCGACTATTCGGGCGCGCAGGCATGCAAGGCGCTCCGCGATGAAGGTTACCGCGTCATACTGATCAATTCCAACCCGGCGACGATCATGACCGATCCCGAAATGGCGGATGCCACCTATATCGAACCGATCCACTGGCAGACCGTTGCGCGTATCATCGAGAAAGAGCGGCCCGATGCCCTGTTGCCGACGATGGGCGGGCAGACAGCGCTTAATTGTGCATTGGATCTGGTGCGCGAAGGCGTGCTGGAAAAATTTGATGTTGAGATGATCGGTGCGTCACGCGATGCCATCGATATGGCGGAAGACCGTGACCGTTTCCGCCGCGCCATGAGCGAGATCGGCCTTGAATCACCGCGCGCAGCCATTGCACATAGCATGGAAGAGGCCTTTCAGGTACAGGCGCAAATTGGATTTCCTACGGTTATCCGCCCTTCTTTTACCCTGGGCGGGAGCGGTGGCGGTATTGCATACAACCGCGAGGAGTTTGTCGAGATATGCGAACGCGGCCTTGATCTATCGCCGACGAATGAATTATTGATCGAAGAATCGCTGCTGGGCTGGAAGGAATTCGAAATGGAAGTGGTGCGTGATCGCCATGACAATTGCATCATTGTATGTTCCATTGAAAACCTCGATCCGATGGGCGTACACACGGGTGACTCGATCACCGTTGCCCCTGCGCAAACGTTGACGGACAAGGAATATCAACGCATGCGCGATGCATCGTTGGCGGTGCTGCGCAAGATTGGTGTTGACACGGGTGGTTCGAACGTACAGTTTGCGGTCAATCCCGATGACGGCCGCCTGGTGATTATCGAAATGAATCCCCGCGTGTCACGGTCATCGGCATTGGCTTCCAAAGCCACCGGTTTTCCGATAGCAAAGATCGCCGCCAAGCTCGCCATTGGTTATACCCTCGATGAATTGCGTAACGAGATTACTGGCGACATGACGCCGGCGTCGTTCGAACCCACGATCGATTACGTGGTGACCAAGGTGCCGCGGTTTACATTTGAAAAATTCCCGCAGGCGGAACCGCGTCTGACTACGCAAATGAAATCGGTCGGCGAAGTCATGGCGATCGGCCGCACATTTCAGGAATCCTTTCAAAAGGCCTTGCGTGGTCTTGAAACCGGGGTCGATGGCTTGAATGAAAAGATCGATATCGCCTCGGATGAGGCCGGGGCGGTGATCCGGCATGAACTGCGCACGCCGGGACCGGACCGGATCTGGTATCTTGCCGATGCCTTCCGGGCGGGTTGGCCGATCACACAGGTGCACGAGCTGAGCAGAATAGATCCGTGGTTTTTGGCGCAGATTGAAGAATTGGTGCAGATTGAAGGTGGCGTACGGGCAAAAAATATCGCATCGCTTGAAAAGGGATATATACGCATGCTCAAACGCAAGGGTTTTTCGGACAGGCGTCTGGCGACATTGTTAAACGTCAGCGAAGATCAATTCCGGCAGTTGCGTCATTCGTTTTCCATTCGCCCTGTCTATAAACGGGTCGATTCATGTGCTGCTGAATTCAAGTCTACAACGGCCTATATGTATTCCACTTACGAGGATGAATGTGAGGCCGAGCCGACCGCACGCAAAAAGATCATGGTATTGGGAGGAGGCCCGAATCGCATCGGGCAGGGTATCGAGTTCGATTATTGTTGTGTTCATGCGGCGCTTGCCCTGCGTGAAGATGGTTTCGAAACCATTATGGTGAATTGTAATCCGGAAACCGTGTCAACGGACTATGACACCTCTGACAGGCTGTATTTTGAATCACTGACACTCGAAGATGTCATCGAGATCATCGCACTGGAAAAACCGCAAGGCGTTATCGTGCAGTACGGCGGACAAACACCCTTGAAACTTGCGCGGGCGCTGGAAGCGGCGGGCGCGCCCATTATTGGGACAACTCCGGATGCCATTGATCTGGCGGAAGACAGGGAGCGCTTTCAGAAATTGATATCCAAGTTAGGATTGCTGCAGCCGTCCAATCGTACTGCACGCAATGAAGATGAGGCGTTTGCATCGGCAAATGAAATCGGATTTCCATTAGTCGTACGGCCATCCTACGTCCTTGGGGGGCGTGCCATGGAAATTGTTTATAACCAGGATGACTTGCGCCGCTACATGCGCGAGGCCGTCAAGGTATCCAATGACTCGCCGGTGTTGCTCGATCACTTTTTGGCGGACGCCATAGAAGTGGACGTCGATGCCGTTAGTGACGGCCGGGAAACGGTGATCGGCGGCATCATGGAGCACATAGAACAGGCCGGTATCCACTCGGGAGATTCCGCCTGTTCTCTTCCGTCTTATAGCCTGAGCCAAGCCACGCTGAAAGAACTGCGTATTCAGGTAAAAAAGATGGCCCGTGAACTCGGTGTGAAAGGTTTGATGAATGTGCAATTCGCAGTCAAGAATAATGAAATATACGTCCTCGAAGTCAATCCCAGGGCATCGCGCACGATCCCCTTTGTGTCAAAGGCATGTGGAAAATCACTGGCGAAAATCGGCGCGCGCTGCATGACCGGTCAAGGCCTGAAACAGCAGGGCCTTACACAAGAAGTGATTCCACATTATTATTCCGTCAAGGAAGCGGTATTTCCGTTTGCAAAATTCCCGGGCGTTGATTCCTTGTTGGGTCCGGAGATGAAATCCACGGGCGAGGTAATGGGGGTGGGTAGGACATTCGCCGAGGCATTCGCCAAGGCACAGTTGGCTGCGGGCGTCAACTTGCCCGGTAACGGGCAAGTATTCATAAGTGTACGTGATACCGATAAGCCACAAGCTGTGGAAGTCGCGCGTCATTTGATAAAGTTGGGTTTCAACATATTAGCGACCAGCGGCACGGCACGTGTGCTTGAGCAGGCGAATGTTCCGTGTACCATGGTGTATAAGGTGGGAGAAGGGCGCCCGCATATTGTTGATATGATTAAAAATGATGAAATCGACCTGGTGATCAATACTACCGAAGGCAGAAAGGCGATTTCGGATTCCTTTGCAATTCGGCGTGCTGCGTTGCAACATAAGGTAACCTATACTACAACGATGGCGGGTGCCAAAGTAACTTGCCTGGCGCTCGAAAAATCAGAGTCAAACGAGGTTCGTTGTTTGCAGGAACTTCATGGAGAATTGGTAATATGAGTGGAGTACCCATTACAGTTCAGGGTGCAGAGCGTCTGCGCAAGGAATTGCAGGAATTAAAGACGGTAGCACGTCCCCGCGTCATAGAGGCCATAGCCGAGGCACGCGCCCATGGGGATTTGAAAGAGAATGCCGAGTATCACGCCGCCAAAGAACAACAAAGTTTCATCGAAGGAAGGATTGCCGAACTCGACGCGAAACTGGCGAGTGCTGATATCATTGATGTCAAAACCATTAAGGCGAATGGCAAGGTGGTATTCGGCGCCACGGTGGATCTGATCAATGTCGAAACGGATGAAGAAGTCACCTATCAAATCGTCGGTGACGATGAGGCCGATATCAAGGAGAGTAAAATTTCCATCAGTTCGCCGATTGCGCGGGCATTGATTAGCAAGGAAGAGGGCGATGTGGCGATTGTCAATGCACCCGGAGGGGTGAAGGAGTATGAGATCATTGCAGTCAGGTATGTTTAATTTCCAATATTTTCAAATAACCGCAGGAACCCTTGATTTATTCGGAGGTTCCTGCGATACAGGGACGAGCGCAAGCGCAGGGTGCTATCGCCATTTTTTGACTCGCAAGAGATCGAGAAATGTAGCAAAGCAAAAACCACGTTTTTTGCTTTGCGTCGCTGAATAATGTCAGGGATGAATGATTCAGAGTTTCCCTAAGACTTTGTATCTGGCGTCATTCCCACGAAAGTGGGAATCCGGTTTTTTCAATAAAGAAGGCTGGGCCTCGTCTGCCCCCATGCTTGCCCCATGAATCCCCCCCTCGCATCATCTAAATTTCTTGTTGTCGAACGTATTCTGCTGACGTTGTGGGTAGGTGGGATATGGGCGATTGGGTATATCGCAGTGCCCATATTGTTTAATGTGCTCGATGACCGGCGTATGGCGGGTGAGTTGGCCGGGCCGATGTTTGCCGCTATCCATGTCATCGGGCTGGTGTGTGGCGTATTGCTTTTGATAGGCATGATCTATCGTGAAGGTACACAATGTATCAGGAGCTGGCGCTACTGGGTGGTGACTGTGATGGTGCTATTAATCGTCATCAGTCAGTTTGTGTTGCATCCGATGATGATTGAAGTTAAGGCTCAGGGGTTGGTAGAAGGTTCGGATCTGGCGAGGCGTTTTGGCCGGCTTCACGGCATATCATCGCTGCTGTTTATGGCGACGAGTCTATTGGGGCTGATCTTGGTGATTTTTGGCCTGCGCCGCAACGATAGCGCCTGATAGTTAATCTTTATCAGGAAAGATAATCTCCGGCTCTTTTTTAACGCGATAAACGATCAATACCCGGCCGATATCCTGCACCCGCTCACTTGCCGTTTTAGCACATATATCTGCAGATATTTTCTTATGTTTATCATTTAACTCATTGTTAATTTTTATTTTTATAAGTTCATGCCGGGCCAGGCATTGATCGATCTCATTGATGACGGCCGGTGTAAGACCGGCATTACCGATGATGACGACCGGCTTACGATGATGGGCTAGAGAACGCAGATACCGGCGTTGTTTTGGCGTTAATGGCATGTATGATCAGGTAATATATATGAAAAGCAGGGTTCCAGCCGAATGGCACTTACTTAAGCTCCTTTGATCGAGAATACAGCACTTGAGTAACATAAGGCGCAACCAGCAGCCCGCATGCAGCGACAGCGAAATGCGGGGAAACGGCCGACAAGGCCATTCATCCCTGGATTCCGCTGTCGCTCCATCCAGGCTACACACCGGGGTTGTCACGGAATCGGCGCTTAAGTAAGTGCCATTCATGTCAGGGATGACTTATTCAGAGATTCCTCAGGGATTATCTTATCTGGCGCCAAATACTACGATAGTTTTGCCTTTGGCTGAGACAAGGTTTTGGGCTTCAAGATTCTTGAGTACGCGCCCGACCATTTCCCGCGAGCATCCCACGATGCGGCCAAGCTCCTGACGGGTAATTCTGATCTGCATGCCGTCAGGGTGGGTGACGGCATCGGGTTCCTTGCACAGATCGAGGAGTGTGCGGGCCACGCGTCCTGCCACATCCATAAAGGCAAGCCGGCCGACCATACTGCTGGTGCGGCGCAGGCGTACGGCCATCTGGGTGGCAAGTGCGAAAAGAATATCGGGATTTTCCGCAGCAAGATTACGAAATGCACTGTAATTAATCTCGGCCACTTCACACTCTGTTTTTGCTCGTACCCAGGCGCTACGATTCTTTTGCTCGTCAAATAACCCCATTTCGCCGAAAAAATCACCGGCATTCAAATAGGCCAGCACGATCTCCTGGCCGTCCTCTTCTTCTATCAAGACGGTGACGGATCCTTCGATGATATAATATAACGAGTCCGGGGTATCTCCTGCATAGATAATGACATTCTTACTCGGGTACCGCCGCCGATGACAATGCTGCAAAAAGCGTTCAATTGTAGAATTAACAACTTGTGTTAGCTTGAGTGCCATTTTTTACCCCAAGGTTATTAGGCTGGATAAATGTGCTATTGAATCAGTCTCTATCCGGCACTGGATAACAGCTACTGTATCATTTCATTACCCTGTAATAAATAGAAAACAGATTGATTCAGATAGGTATTCCAGTTACTCCGGCAGAGTTGCCGGAGGCATTGGGGTATGGCAGGGTTTAGCGTAATATTGCAGGGCTTGGGATATTTTCTTTGGAGAGGGGCCATGAAAGCACGTATTAAATGGGTGCAGGATGCTATGTTTATCGGTGAATCCGGAAGCGGACATACCGTGGTCATGGATGGCCCTCCGGACGGCGGAGGGCATAATCTGGGGATAAGACCGATGGAAATGCTGCTGATAGGCATGGGTGGATGCACCGCCTATGATGTAGTCCACATCCTCAAGAAGTCGCGCCAGGATGTCGAAGATTGCGTCGTTGAAATAGAAGCCCAACGGGCCGATTCCGTACCCAAGGTGTTTACTCAAATTCATGTTCACTTTATCGTACGTGGAAAGGGACTGACAGATGCGGCAGTGCAACGGGCTGTGGACCTGTCGGCGGAAAAATATTGTTCAGCCTCGATTATGCTGGGGAAGGTTGCTGCAATCAGTCACGATTATGAAATAATTCAGCGGGATTAAAACGATGCATGCTGTCTGTTGTAATAAAGGCATATATATACTGTGATCAATAAGAATAACTTGAACGCACCAAAAGCGGTTGCGGGCATGCGGCATGTGGCATTAAGCGTAAGCAGTCTGGAAGCCTGTGAACGTTTCTATGTCGATGTGCTGGGCATGAGCGTGGAATGGCGCCCCGATAAAGATAATGTCTATCTGACATCGGGCATTGATAATCTTGCGTTGCACCGCGCACCGCCCGATGTTGTTGCGAGTGGACCTCAACGCCTTGATCATATTGGTTTTATTGTGAGGGCCCCAGCCGATGTGGATGCCTGGTATACGCACATGCAAAGGCATGGGGTGAAACTGAAAGCCGCGCCCCGCAGTCACCGCGATGGAGCAAGAAGCTATTACTGTGAAGATCCCGATGGAAATATCGTGCAGATGATATATCATCCGCCCATTGCAAATAAATGTTGAGTGTTATGAAGTCATATCGTATAAGCAAATTTTGCCCATTGTGCACACTTGATTACACAATAGGGGGATGAACTGATGTTTAAACGTAGGAAACTCAAGCTACACGGATTTAATAATCTTACCAAGACCCTCAGTTTCAATATCTACGATATCTGTTATGCGCAGACGACGCAGCAATGCAACGAATATATCGATTATATCAACCGGGCCTATAACTCCGAGAGGTTGACTCAGATCCTGACAAATGTGGCGGACATCATTGGTGCCACAATCCTCAATGTCGCCCACCAGGATTATGAGCCTCAGGGGGCGAGTGTGACGATGCTGATCTCGGAAGAGCCCGTCGCATCCGAAAGGCTCTCCAATACCGAGGCCCCCGGCCCGCTGCCCGATGCCTTGGTTGCGCATCTCGACAAGAGCCATCTGACAGTACACACCTATCCGGAGAGTCACCCGGACTATGGTATCAGCACCTTCCGTGTCGATATCGATGTGTCAACATGTGGCCGTGTATCTCCCCTCAGGGCGTTAAACTATCTGATTCACAGCTTCGAGTCCGATATCGTGACCATGGATTACCGGGTGCGGGGCTTTACCCGGGATATCAAGGGCAAGAAACACTTTATCGATCATGAGATTAATTCGATTCAGAATTTTATTTCCAAGGATACACAGGGCCGTTACCAGATGATTGACGTAAATGTGTACCAGGAAAACATCTTTCACACCAAGATGATATTGAAAGAATTCTTGCTTGATAATTATCTGTTTGGTGCAGGTGAGGCCGATTTTTCCCCAACTGAAGCAAAGAAAATCATGCAACAGTTACAGAAGGAAATGGCGGAGATCTTTTACGGCCGGAATGTCAGCAAGGGCGGGACCAGCGATAAACTCCAGGTGCAGGAAGTCAAAAACCATTAATTCCTGCTTATCTTTCTTATAGCCAATAGGCCGTACGCGTCATAACCTTAGAGGTCAGCGCCATAAGCTTTTTGACCGCTTCGGGCAGTTCGTTACCGCCGGCCTCCAGGGCCGTTGTCGCATGGCGGGATTCATCTGCTTTCATTTGCTGAAGAATCGCTTGGCTTTTGTTGTCCTGTGCCGGAATACGTTGCAGGTGATCTTCCAGGTGTTGAACCACCTGATGCTCGGTTTCGGCCACAAAGCCCAGGCTCCACTTATCTCCCGCAAGTCCTGCCAGCGCTCCGATAGCAAATGAACCGGTATACCACAAGGGGTTCAGCACGCTGGTATGTAATCCGAGTTCCTGCACGCGTTGTGCGCACCACAGCAGATGATCGTTTTCCTCCATGGCCGCGCGTTCCATTGTATCGCGCACGCCGGGTAGCCGGGCGGTCAATGCCTGTCCTTCGTAGAGCGCTTGGGCGGCGACTTCCCCGGCATGATTAACCCGCATCAAACGTGCCGATAGGCGTTTGTCTTGCCCGGTGAGTTCGGTTTCATCACAGCTTACCGCAGGGTTATCGCGTTCAGTCACGGGAGGATTACCGAATACCGTGCGGATACCATGATCAAGGCTGATTAATACGTTGTCCAGAAAACTATAGGTTCGTATGTTCATAGGCAAAAGATAACAAATTAAAGAGAAAAGTTAAAAGAAAAAAGATGAAAGTTACACAAATAGAAAGAGTGAATGAAAAAGTCTAGGCCATACTCCGTATAAGCAAAGTCAGGGGATGTATGACCTCTATATCCAGACCCTGTTCCCTGATTCCGGATATCAAATGCAGTGCACAACCGATATTTGAGGTAACCAGATAAGCTGGTTTTGATTGTTTAAGCGGCTCGATTTTATCGTCCCGCAGACTATCCGCCATCTCGGGCTGGCTCAGCATATAACTTCCCGCCGCGCCGCAACAACGGCTATTGTCAGGCAGGGGCATGACGGTAATCCCGGGGATTTTCTGCAGCAGCGTGTAAGGTCCTTGTTGCTGATGCAGCACATGTTGCAGGCTGCATGGATCATGGACTGCAACAAGTCGATTAAGTGGCTTAAACGTAATGTGAGTGGGCCATTCGATACTGTTAAGAAATTGGCATATATCCATTACGGGAGCGTTGAACGTGTTGCGACTATCGTAGTACAAGGAATATTCATTCAGGGTCGCACCGCAACCGCTGGATGTATAAAGCACGGCATTGACATGCAGGGAATTAAATACCGCCAGATTCTTCCGGGCCAATTCACGGGCCTGATCGGCAAGACCACTATGCCGGTGCAGGGCGCCGCAACAGGTTTGTTCGTTGGGTACGTATACTCCATATCCGCATCGGTTGAGTAGTGTGATACTGGCATTGGCCGCATCACGATCAAAAATGGACCCGATACAACCAGTGAACAAGGCGACTTGTCCTTTTTCATCGCCATTGGCCGGATAAAACGCCTGCCACAAGGGTTGAGCAGGGATATCCGGTAACAGGGTTTCTGTTCGGTATAATCCCATGAGTCTCAACAGTCCAGTATTGCGTAATAACCATCGCAGGCCACTTTTTTGGTAGATACGCAATGCACGGGCACAAAATCGCATCAGCGATTTATTGATGATCAGATGATCAAGCAACAGGGAACCTAACCATTGTCGCGTAGCAGGTGACGGCCGGCGTTCTTGGATCAAGGCACGGGTGGAGTCGATCAATTGACCATAATGGACATTAGAGGGGCAGACATCTTCACAGGCGCGGCATGTCAGGCAGCGGTCCAGATGAAATTCGAGCCGTGCGGAGAGCTCAAGCCGATTGTGAGCAAGCCCTTGCATGAGCGAGATTCGGCCGCGCGGAGAATCTCCCTCGTCATGGGTTTTGACGTAGGTGGGACAATGAGGCAGGCATAGGCCACATTTTACGCAGTGGTCGGCCTCCCGCTTTATGTATTCGATGTTATTCAATTCAGTAATAATAGTCTGATTAATGAATTTGATGTCATTCCCGCGCAGGCGGGAATCCGGTAACATTCTCAAATACGAAGACCGGATTCCGAGTCCAGGCGGAGTTTAACTTGAGCGACGCAAAAGGGTTTCGCGCAAGGTGACAGATGATTTAGGGGTTCCCTATGTAAATGGATACACATCATATGTCTTATTATCGTTACCATGTATTTTTTTGCACCAATAAGCGCGAAGATGGCAGTGCCTGTTGCCAGAATTTTAACGCTCTGGCAGCCCGGAGTTATGCTAAAGACAAGGTCAAGGCGCTGGGTTTGGCGGGCAAGGGAGGTGTCCGGATCAATATCGCCGGGTGCATGGATCGCTGTAGCCAAGGGCCGGTGATAGCCGTGTATCCCGAGGGGATTTGGTATACCTACGTGGATCATGATGATATTGATGAGATTATCCAGGAACACCTGACACACGGCCGGGTTGTCCAACGCCTTTTGATATAAGGAGCCTTTGTATTTAATGAGATTCTATAATCTCATTGAAGTCCGGGACGGCTTTATGATTGGGTAAAGCTTGTAACTTACGGGTGTTTTTTGTAAAATCCCCGCTCTTTTACCGTTGGATATGGGGGAAACCGGCTGCCTCCCGAGGTAGCCTGTGATGGAGCTTGATAATGAAGACCTTTAATGCGAAAAAAGAGACCGTGCGGCGTGACTGGTATGTCGTCGACGCCTCCGGCAAGACCTTGGGCAGGCTGGCCAGTGAAATCGCCAAGCGCCTGCGCGGCAAGCATAAGCCGGAATATACCCCCCATGTTGACACCGGTGACTACATTGTTGTGGTGAATGCCTCGCAGGTTCATGTTACCGGTAAAAAGTTTACCGACAAGATTTATCACCACCATACCGGTTATATCGGGAATATGCAGTCCATCAGTTTTGATAAATTGATGGCCAAGTCGCCGGCACGCATCATCGAACTCGCCGTCAAGGGCATGTTGCCAAAGAATCCGCTGGGGCGTGAGATGTATAGAAAACTGCATGTTTATGCAGGCCCTGAACATGACCACGCGGCACAACAGCCGAAGACGCTGGATATCTGATTAAGCAGGAAACCTAGTATATGACAGAGAAAGCAATATGTGCCACCGGCCGCCGTAAAAGTTCCACGGCGCGTGTCTTTTTAAAATCGGGCAGTGGCCGGATAACCGTCAATAATCGTTCACTTGAACATTATTTCGGCCGTGAGACAGCACGTATGATAGTGCGCCAGCCCCTTGAATCCACCCAGCAACTCGATAGCGTTGATCTGGCCATTACGGTGCGTGGCGGCGGCGGAAGCGGTCAGGCCGGGGCCATCCGTCATGGTATCTCACGTGCCCTGCAGATTTACGATGATACATTTAAATCCACCCTGCGCAAGGCAGGCTTTCTGACTCGTGATGCCCGCGAGGTTGAACGCAAGAAGGTCGGGCTTCACAAGGCACGCAAGCGTCCACAGTATTCAAAGCGGTAGACCCACTAGAATTAAAGTTTGAAAGATATAAAGAAGGGAAAGGTGAATCAGTCATGAATCTTTCCCTTCTTGGTCTTTATGCCTCAATTTGAAGATCTTGAGGTCTGGAAAGGGCCTGCAGATTAAGCGTAAACCTTTATCTAATACTGCGGGAAACCAAAGAATATGATTTCCGTGACCAGGTTACCCGGTCAATTGCGAACACAACTTTTTATCGGTATAGAGGCTGCATTGATTCAACGTAGCAATGGAAAGAGACTTGTCGATGAAGCATTACAGATATCAAAGATGCTTGCGGGTCTAATCAAGCATCATCGGCACCTTGAAAAATAAAGCCCTGGCTATTTCTTTCCTCCTTTCACTCTTTTAAACTTTCTGCTAAGTGAAATTGGGGGATCGTCTAGTGGTAGGACAGCGGACTCTGACTCCGCCAGCCGAGGTTCGAATCCTCGTCCCCCAGCCATAACTTCAGTTTTAAAGAGCCGAAGATTGAAAGATTAAATGGCAACATATGAATATTTTTGGTAAATCCCTCTATCGTCATCCTTACCATCTTTAATGCTTTATAATCTTTAAATCTATCACGCTATTTTTGTTGTATTTATGCAACATTTCAGCAATTAATAGATTTTTATAAAGAAAAATGTTGCATTTCCGTTAAGAGCGAGTAAAACTAGCCGCTGTTAATTAACGTTAGTTAACTGTTAACTCATGAGATGGGAGAATTATGATGAATAAAAAGTTGATAGCAGTAGCAATTGCGGGTGCTTTTGCCGGTGCTTCTCCTGCTGTTATGGCAGGCGCGCCATTGGAAACCGGAGTCAGTGGTTTTGTTGATTCAATCTTTACCTTTTCGGATGAAAGATTCGATGACGCAGGGCTTGATGTCGACGGTGCAGCAGCGAACACGAAAAACACGAAGTTTGAAACCAGCGGTGAAGTCGATTTCATGGGCAGCATGGGTAATGTCGCTGTCAGAATCGATCTCGATGTGAATGGCGGTACCACTGTTGAGCAATCCAAGATCAGCTGGATGGCCAATGATGCCGTGACCGTGAATATCGGCCGGCAGAATGCCGTAGGTTTGGGCTTTGAAGGTGAAGATGCCCCTGACCTGTATCAGACGACGACCGGTCAGATCAGAGATATTATCAATGGTCAATCTACGGTGAACGCGGGCAATAATGTCGAAGGTGTCATATTCGACTTTGGCGCCGGTCCGGCCAATATCTCGGTCGGTCTGTTGAACGATCTGCAAGGTGCGAATGAATCCAATTCATTGCTGATCACAGCCGGCGGCTCACCGATGGATGGCCTGGATCTGCAACTGGGCATCGTCACACAGGCGGATAACACAGCATTGAACACAGCCTCGCTTGAGAATCTGATCGATATCTATGCAACCTATGGCATGGACAACTGGTGGGTGAACTTCGAGTTCCTGTCGGCAGGGACCGACGCGGATAGCATGGTTGACACCGGTATGGGTCTGACCGGTCATATGGACTTCGGCAATGGCTTCGGCGCGACGCTGCGTTTTGACACGGTAGCGTATAACGATACAGGAGCTGTCAGTAATGATGACTCCACATCGACAACGCTTGCCGGTACCTATGCCGCCGCGGATAATCTGGGCTTTGTGCTTGAGTTCAGAACCGATGATGATGGTACGACAGATACAAGCAGAGTGACGCTTGAAGCAGTGGGTACCTTCGGTAAATAAGCAGGTTTAAACCCTAGATTAAAGGCCGGGCCATGCGCCCGGCTTTTTTTTGCATGTATGATGCATTCACAGTACATTACGCTAGTGTTACATTTGTATTGAATATTAGGGAAGCTCTGAAAGATTCGTCATGCCCGCGTAGGCGGGTATCCAGATTCTTAATTTAGATGGATTCCCGCTCCCCGCCTGCGCGGGGACAGGCTTCGCGGGAATGACGACTGTGAGATTAATCAGGTCTTCCTTAGATAAATGGTATTTTGGGAGATTGGATGAAAAAAATAGTTTGCCCTTGGGTTTTAATCAGTCTATTGCTAATACCGCAGCTCTCATTGGCAGAGATGGATATCACAGGCATCGTGCACGTGTCGATCGATATCACCGATGATGGCAGTACGTCTTCTCCGGTTAGTGACCCTGGTGGTGTGCAGGTAGTGAGTCACAAATCCCGGATCGCCTTTAATGGTCATGAGGAACTGAGCCCCACCCTGAATCTGATTTGGCAATATGCGGCCGAGTTCAGTGCGGATACCGGATCTTTTAACGGCAATACCGACGACAATGACAATAAAATTGATACCCAGGACAGCTATATCGGCCTGGCCGGGGGTATCGGTACCATTAAAGGCGGGCATATGGCGACGCCCTACCGGCAATCCACCGATCAGCTGGATATCTTTATAGATACCGCAGCGGACTTTAATTACATCTTTGGCATCGGTCCTATCAGCAGCAATAACCACGACCTGCGGACATCAAACATATTGGCCTATGAATCTCCCGGCGAGAAAAAACTTCAAGGCGCAGCCGCTTACATTGCCGATGAGGATCAGGATGGCGTCAATGATTCGGGATTGAGCATGAGCCTTAACTATAATAATCAGGCCTTGTATATGACCTATTCCTTTCAAACCTTGAAAAGATCAGGCGTTGGCGGAGAGGATGACAAAGGCTCAAAATTTGGTGGGGGTTGGAATTTCGGCCAAGGGACCCGAGTTGGAGTCATCTGGGAATCTCTGGACGCCGGTGGCGTAAATAATGAACGGGACGCCTATCAATTAAATATCTCGCACCTGTCAGGGAATACGACCTTTAAATTTGCATATACCGTGGCAGATGAGGCCGGGGGTGTCAGTAATACCGGGGCGACAAATATCTCATTAGGCCTGTTTCATGCGCTGTCACGTACCACCGAGTGGTATGGCTTATACACGGTAACGGGTAACGATGCGCTGGCGGTTTACGGCCTGGAGACCGTTCCAAACGGCGCTATCGGCGAGGACGTCTCGGCCTTTTCATTTGGTTTGAAGCATGAATTCAGTAATCTTTAGATAATGAGTGTTTGGCTTTCTGGCATCGCAGGATATAAACAACATTAGTGCGTCATGATAACGGCAGTTAATAATGAGTCTCTATATATAATGTAAATGTATTACTGATATCGAATATTCAAAGCAATCCTATGAAGGAGGAAAAAATCTATTACTGGCACATATTGTGGTATATAGAGAATATAGGGGGTATATCTTGTGGTATCTAGGATTAAGACAATGAATATGCTATCTTATTGCAATTTAACAATAAATGGTGATGGTATGCCCAAACTAGAAAACCGAAAGGGGCATCGCTGATGAAAAACTTCCATCACACACGTATTTCCTGGATCTTTGGCACAGGATTAGTGTGTTTGCTTTCACTTCCTACTACCACAGCCGTAGCCGGCATCTTTAACACCAAACACAATCTTGGCAGTACAGGTATTAACGCCGCGAGTAATTTTAGCGGCACCAGCGAGATATGTGTGTTTTGTCATACACCGCACGGGGCCGATGGCTCCGCGGCAGTGCCATTGTGGAACCGTCATTTGGATACCTCAGGTTATCAAACCTATGACCAACTAGGCACCACCACGTTGGATGCCGCCATTGAGCCGATAGGCTCGGTGTCAATCGCCTGTTTGTCGTGTCATGACGGGACACAGGCCATGGATTCCATGATCAACGAACCGGGTTCGGGCACGGACGTGCCGGCATTTTCAAATGGTATATGGAGCGGCCAGGCCGCATCCGTTAATGGCCGCCTGGGTCCGACGACTGTCGTAACCAACCTGGGCAAGGATCTTACCAATGATCATCCGATTGGTATTCAGTTTGCAGGCGGCGGATATTCGGTATCGAATCCCGGAGGACCAGGTGCGGACGCGGATTTTCATCAGGCCGATACCAAGTTTATCGGTACTACCCGGGTATGGTGGGTCAATACCAGTACAGAAGGCGGAACCAGCGACTTTGAGAAAACCGATATGAAACTTTATACCCGTACCGGAACGGTAGGTGTATTTCCCGGGGAACCTCAGCCATATGTCGAGTGCGCCTCCTGCCACGATCCACATGTGGATTACAACCCGACATTTTTACGCATTGACCCAAGCGGCAGCGCAGTGTGTCTAACCTGCCACAACAAGTAATCCCGACATTACCGGTTAACCAGGTTGTGATGGTTAGTGCGTCAGGTTGCTTCATGGAGATTGTCGACGCTAACGGTCTGCGCACAATCGCGGGTTACGCGGCAGCAGATGCGATGCGGCGGGAGGTTCGGGAAACGGAACAGGCATACGGCGACCATGTAGTTGTATGAACAGAAATATTATCGGGATTTTGCTAATGGCGGTTGTCTTTGCGGGAAATGCAGCCGCTGCCGAACAGCAAGACCGTGATGAAGCAGATAAGGCAAATAAACAGTTACCGGCGACAGTATTTGCCATTGTGGGAGACGAGACCATTACACTGGAACAATATCAAGTCAATCTTCATGCCAGTATCCAGCAACGGTTTTTCCACGGCAATGTACCGCAAGAAAAACTTGCGGCAATTCGCAGCGAGGTGGCCCGGCAATTAATCGATCGTTTGTTATTGCGTCAAGAAGCAAAACGCCGTGGCCTCAAGCCCGATGATTCGTGGGTCAAGCAGCGCGAAGATGAGATTTCCCAACGTTACCGCTCGAATCTGCAATGGGAAGAAAATAAAGAACATCTGTTAACAACACTGCGACAGCAATTGGCAGAGGATAGCGTATTGAACCGTTTGGAATCGGCTGTCAGGCAAGTACCCGGGCCTGCCAACGAAGAAGTCATGCAATACTATAAGACGCATACTGATAAATTCACAACGCCTGAACGCATGCTTGTATCGATGATACTGCTGAAGGTTGAGCCATGGTCTCCGGATACGGCGTGGCAAGCCGCCCACGATGAGGCAAGGCGTCTGATAAAACAATTACGCAGTGGTGAAGGTAACAATTTTGCAGAGTTGGCACGGCTTCATTCCAGTGATGAATCTGCAACTGCAGGAGGTAATCTGGGGTACGTACATAAAGGGATGTTGACAGATGAAGCGCAGCGGGTACTGGATCAAATGGATGTGGGCGATATTTCCGATCCTGTGCAATTGTTGAAAGGGATTGCAATTTTTCGTCTGGACGAGCGAGTTAAGCCTGTCTTGAACACATTCGCTGACAGCGAGAGCCGTGCGCGTGGGTTATTAACCAGGGAAAAACAGGAGCGTGCGTGGGAAAATTTTTTGGAAGAGTTACGTGTTAACACACAAACCAGGGTGAATGAATCTGTTTTATAAGTTTCATTCCAACCCCGTTGGAGGTTGTCCTGATAATAAAATATCGGCCATACCTGGAAGTTATGGCGGTTGACAATGATAATGACATGCCTTATGAATACGGGCAAACCTGATTTAAGGGTATACCCGCTAATAATTATTGCGCTGCTGATACCAATGGCGTCGTTGGCGGAGGATATCGTCGATTTATCGGGGAGTCTCGGATATACCTACCGCTCACTCAGCAGCTCGGGTGATGACGATACCGTAAGCAACCAATTGCGCGGTACGCTTAATGCAAGGTCATATATCTGGCAACCGTGGTTTGCAACGGCCGATGCCAATGTTGCGATGACGCAGGATAACACTGAGTTTGGTGATAATAGCACAAATGAGACAACCATCGTGACGGGTGACCTTAATCTCAACGTGCTGCCAAAAAGCCGCGCACCCTTTCAATTATCTTACCGAACCAGTAATAGCCGTGTTGATATGACGACAGCTGCGAGCCCCTTAACGACATTGGGGGACAAGGAATACGAAACCACCCGTCTGGGGCTGAAGCAGTCTTACTATACCGAGAGAGGCGATCGCTTTCAGGCCCGCTATGATAACAGTAGCTGGTCAACGGACAGTGGCGATACCTATGACGATGAATTGATTGGCCTTGAGATGAGCCTGCAAAGACCCAAGCAAAGGCTGATTGCCAAAACCAGTTTTCAGACCACAGAGCAGTCACAAACCGACAGGAAGTCCGAGAATATTATCTTAAATGTTGACCACTTTTATTATCCAACGCAGGCATTGCGCACCGACACCATGTTTAGTTTGTACAATTTTGATGTGACGTCGACGCCGCCTCTCAACAGTACAAATCAAGGCGATTTCACCACCGACCTTACGCAGATTTCAAGCTTTGTATTCTGGCGTCCCGCAGACCGGCCGATGACGGTTAGCGGCGGCGTCAGGGTATATGACTTATCTGGCGCTACGACCGGTAATGAAACTGCGCTGCTGAGCCTCAATGCGACGGCCGGTATGTTTTATCAATACACCAAACATATCCGCTTTGATGCCAGTATCGATGTCTCTTCCACCGATAATGACGAGGATCAGGCCGTTGCGTCAAAAGAGCGGGGCGGTGTTTTGTATCAATCGGATATTCTGGATATTTTTTCAGGATTCACCTATCAATGGTATAGCTCCGGTTCGGCGCAGAATCAGGATACCGGGGATGAGAGTTTCCAGAGTCTCACGGCAAGGCTGGGACATGATGCCAATAAATTGTGGCTACTCGGGGAAACATCGGCTTTGAGGTTGAGTCTTAGTCAATCCGTCAATGAAAATCTGCAAACAGGCGATGCCGATTCCTCCATACAGCGGCTCGATCACTCAGTGAGTTTGGGCTTTGATCAAACAAATTGGGGCGGCACGACGCTCGTTCAAATGACGCTGCGGGATGGCCGTGATTTCGGGGATAGTGAGGCTGAGGAACAATTTGTCAATTTCCAGGCAGTCCGGAATCAGCCGATCAATCGCAGCAGTTCACTGTCGGGAAACCTTACTGTTCAGTCAGTCCACCGTAAATTCGCCAGTACGGGTGAAGGGGATACGGTGACGACAACTACCGGTCAGGTAAATTACCGGCATTCCCGTATATTCGGCGTACCGCAACTTCATTTTTTGTCTGATCTGAGAATTTCCAGGGCCGCCACGGATGAAGCAAACGATAGGGCTGAATGGGAGAACCGATTGGACTATAATATCGGGCTATTGGATATCAGCCTGAGTTGGCGCAGGATTGATACGGAGACCGAAGATTTTGATTTATTGTATTTGCAGGCAACGCGCCGCTTTGACTAAACATTAAATGCCAGATTTATAAAAAAAAATGACGAGGAGAATGTTCGCTATGTTACCCAACACCCTTCGTAATGCAGTATGGAGAAAAAATTCGACATTTATCGGCATATTGGCCGTTCTGGGGATTGTGTTTACTACCCAGCCGGTAAAGGCCGAGTATGCCGATGTCGTGATCAATAATTTTGCCGATGCGGCGGGCATGCGTCCCGCGGTATTTCCTCATTGGTTTCATCGCATACGTTTCCGCTGCAAGGTCTGTCATGCCGATTTGGGATTCAAGTTCAAGGCGGGCGGCAATAAAATCACCATGGCGAAGATCATTGACGGCAAGTTTTGCGGTGCGTGTCATAACGGCGAAATTGCCTGGTCGGTAGAAAATTGCGCAATGTGTCATTCAGGTGTGCCGGGTACGCCCACGCATTTTCATGGCAGTACCGTACAGAGCCTGGTAGCGCCGGCATACAAGCCGCTTCAGGCAAGCGATACAAGTGCTGCCGGTAGTGATGCGAATAAACAATAACTACAAGGGAACGCGCCATGAATGATAAAATAAAAGCAATTTTCTTCACATTGACGGTGTTGAGTTCTGCCCCTGCTTGTAGCGCCCAGAGTCAGGCCGTGGGCGGTCTTGATGCGAACAAACCCATGACGGCGGAACAGGCCTATAGGGGACTGGATTATGCCCCCGAACCCCGGTCGGTCGATGAAGTTGCCATCCCCGTTGTCGAAGTCATACGTCTGGCCCAGGTATCCGATGCCAATATCTTTAACGTAAATCTGAAAAAACCCAGAGATAAAAATCTTCCACCCTCTGAAGATGGCATTCATGATCCGGCCAATGAGGCGACACATGTATTGCAGCCGCCCAAGGAGGCCTATAAAGGGCTGCCATCCGCTGAGGCCGGAAATTATGTCGACTGGGTCAAGGCGCTCGATGAGGGAAAATTAAAACCGCGCTGGGACCGCATCGATCCGGATGAAGAGCCTTTCGTAATGGATTTGGATATCGTGCGCCCGGTCAAGGCCTCGGTGCCTGATGTCGTATTCCCGCATCGCCAGCATACCGAATGGCTTTATTGTTCCAATTGTCATCCGGCGATCTTTATTCCGCAGAAGGGCGCGAATCAAATCAATATGTCGGCGATCCTGCTTGGCCAGAAGTGTGGCGTCTGTCATGGCAAGGTTTCTTTCCCGATCACAACCTTGACCTGCAGGAAATGTCATTCCAAGCCCAAGCCGGATGACTGGAAGCCGCCGTTGAGCGAGGCGACCTTAAAGAATCCATGGAAATAAGGGCAGCGTGTTTTACCAGGGAAGTTCAACAGCTTGTTAAGGAGGCATAGACGGAGAGTTTATCTCCGTAATTTATTATTGTTCGTTATGGCGGCGATGGTTTCCAATGCTGTCCAGGCGATAGATGAAGAGGCACTGCCTGAGCCTGAGCAGATTTTTGTGGTAACCGTCGCCGGGAAAGATGCCTCACATCCAAATTTTGGCGTCGGCAGCAAGCTGGGTATGGTTATCGATGGCGTGCAGGGGAAAGAGTTGATACTAACGCGTGGTAAAACCTATGCATTTAAAGTTGAAACTGACGTTCAGCATGATTTTTATCTTTCCACCAGCCCTGTCGGTTGGGGTGCCCAAGTGCTGACGGAGGGGGTAACCGGGAATTTTACCTACCGCGGCATAGTGACCTTTACACCTTCAAACACGACACCAAAGGTCGTGTATTACCAGTGCCGTAACCATAAATCAATGGGCGGCAAGCTCCATATTGTCAATCCCGGCGAAGAACGCCGGGTCGTTATAGAGCCTGCACAAAAGCAGGGACCTTCCAGTGATGCCGGCATATCCAATGAAGCTTCTGTCAGCGAATCGCAAGTCAAACAGAAAATCGGTTTTGCCGAGATGTTCATCAATCAATCACAGGCAGCCAAGCGGCTTGCACAAAGTGAAAATGCCAATGCCTTGGACATGTATCATCGGTCACGGGCAAAACTTGCCGAAGCTGCCGTGATTGTTGCAAAGGGTGATTACAATCAGGCCATGATCGCGGTCGATGAGGCATTACAGCTTATGAGCGAGGCGTCGCGTCTGGTGCCAAGTGCATCGCAACTCGAGGAACAACGCGCACGTTTTGCTGAATTGATGGAAGGCGTCAAAACCTTTGAGGAGTCATACAAAAGAAATCTTGAACGCCTGTCAAAGGAAGCAAAGAAAGAGATCAAACAGCTGAACCTTGAGCAGATACACCAAATGGTCCAGCAGGCGGTAAAGCTAAGCGATGAAGGTCAGTACAACGAAGCGAACAGGATATTGGCCAAGGCGCAAAGAACCATCACAGCGGTGCTCAGCGAAATGCTGGACAACTCAACGGTAGTTTATGATAAAAATTTTGCAACACCCGTTGAGGAGTATGAATACGAACTGGCGCGTTATCAGAGCTATGAGGAATTAATACCTATAGCGCTCGAGCAAAAGCAACCGTCGAAGCGGGCAATAGAGTTGATGGATCAGTTCGTCGAAAAGGCCAAAGATATAAAAGCACAGGCGGATCAGGAGGCAGCCAAACAAAATTACGAGACAACGATTCAGATGTTGCAGGCGGCGACTGATCATTTGCAGCGTGCGTTGCAGATCGCCGGGGTGAGATAGGGTTGAAAAGATGGTACTACAGACCGTTTAATATGGAGATACATTCCAATATGAAATTGAACATGCTCAAAAATAGAAATCGTTCTTTGTGGGTATGTTTTATATGCTGTGTGATGACGGCGGCGGCCTGGGCGGCCTCGGCCGAAAATAGTGCCGTACAACCGGCAGAGTCCAAACCCATTTATTCAAGAGGCCTGCATTTTCAGACCGAAGGCGAGGTTGTGCCCATCGCCGAAGACGGCATACATGACCCCGAAAACGCAGCGGTCAAGGTGTTGCAGGAACCTTATGAGTCAATGAAAGATTTTCCGCGCGATGATCAAGGCATTATCGACTGGGTAAAAGTGCTTGATCAGGGTCTGATTGATCCCCGCAAGAGTTTGACAGGGGAAGAAGAAATGTTTCCGGTGGATTTTGATATCATTTTCAAGAATACCGGGTCGATGCCGCATGTCCGGTTTCCGCATCAGCCCCATACGGAGTGGCTTACTTGCGCGAATTGTCATCCACTCATCTTTATTCCCCAAAAAGGCGCCAATCCTATCAGTATGCAGGCAATTATCCAGGGCGAATATTGTGGCGTCTGTCACGGCAAGGTTGCGTTTCCGCCGACAATGAATTGTGGCAGGTGTCACTCCGTGCCAAATCAAGTCAATTTAATGCGTTAGTATGAAATTGAAAAATATTATTGGCGGGCTTTCGCGGTGCACAATATTCGGAAATAAATCTCCCCGCCCCCTCTTTTTCAAAGAGGGCTTTATCCGCAGAACTGAATATGCCCCCTTTGACAAAGGGAGCCGCGCCTTGCGCGGGGGGATTTTCAGACATGCGGTGGCACGCTTCTTGATAGCCGCTGTACCGGTGTTGTTATTGCCGGGTTGCGCCTTCTTCAAAGGCACAATGAATTCTACGGATGATGCGCAGGAAGACGGCGCCCAGTCCGTTGTATTTTGGGAAGAGATCGATGGCGGCACAGAAGGAAATGTTGTCGTGGGTTTGAAGCATGTGCGGTTTCTTCGCCCGGTGGCCGTCGCTGCGCGCGGTAACTTCATCTACGTGGTAGATGCCGGTCAAAACCTGCTGTATCGCTACTCGCGCGATTTTGGCAAGTTAACAACGCTGAAAGATCTTAAAACCATTGTGACAGGCGAGGTGACGGATCTTTACGTTGATCGTGATTTATCCTTTTATATCACAGATACTGATGGCGGACGTGTCCTGCATTTCGACCGTGAAGGAAACCTGATCCAGATATTCGAGGACAGACGTAATCTGGCCCGGCCGGTATCCGTTATTGTCGACGAGACCAGCGGGCAAATCCTTATAGCCGATGGATTCAATGATGACGTGCTGGTGTACAACCGTCTGGGCATACTACAAGGCGCCATCGGCGCCCGTGGAATAGAAGCCGGTCAGTTTATGAATATCACCTCGATTACCGAAGGTCCGGATGGCATCTATGTGACATCCCGTCTGGGCCACCGCGTTCAGGTGATGAGTCATGACGGTGACTATATCAAATCATTTCAGGAAAACACGGTTACGTTTCCGCTTGCGATCGTCGTCGATCAGGATAAGCGCGCCTTCGTCGGCGACTACATGGATAACACCATCAAGGTCTATACCGATGGCCGGCTCGTGGATAAACTCGGCGGCTCAGGTGCCGGTCCGGGACGTTTCAAGCGCATTACCGATATGTGGCTGGATGAAGGGTTGCTTTATGTTGCGGATAGTTTGAATGGCCGTATTCAGGTGGCGCGCATCATGCCTGCAGCAGTGGAACAAGACCCGGTAGAATAGTGACGGATACAGACAACGGTTAATTCCTTCTCCGCTATGAGGGGAGTAGGTTAGGATGAAGGGTCAACCCTCACTCTAACCCTCTCCCGATTTTGGGAGAAGGGATAGGATTTTTAAAAGATATAAACGTGAGGATCGAGTGCGAACTGTCTTTTTCCCATTCATTGTATGCTGTTTAGTGGTTTCGGGTTGTGCCGAGACCCATAGTGTCCTGCGCTATAACATATCTGGCGAACAGGCGTATGTATGGCCATCCGAACCGGAAATCCCGCGTTACCGTTATATCGGTGAACTGACCGGCGAAGAGAATATCCAGAAAGACAAAGATGAACAATCCTTCGGGCGCAAATTACTGGGCTGGCTGGCGGGTATTGTGTCAGGGAAGAGAAAACCAACCGTCTTGCAGCGTCCGCAGGGCGGGTTTGTTGATCAAGCGGGGCGGATCTATATCTCGGATGTCAGCCGCAGTGCGATTTATGTCTTCGATGAGGCGCAAGGGACGCTCAACGTCTGGGAGATGGCAGGCAAAAACACCCGCTTTATAACGCCGGTGGGCATTACCGAGGATGCATCAGGCCGGCTCCTGGTGGCGGATGCGGAGCTGGGTTATGTCGTTCGTCTTGATCGGCAAGGTGAACCTGCCGGCAAGTTTGGTGAAGGGATATTCAAACGCCCCACCGGCATCGCATACGACGCGGCTGGCGGCAGGATTTTCGTTGCAGATACCCACGATCACAACGTCAAGATATTTAATGATGCGGGAAATTTGCTGGACACGTTAGGAAGAAGCGGTGAAGGCGAAGGCGAGTTTAATAGTCCGACCTATCTTGCATATAAAGGCAATCAGCTTTACGTCACTGATACATTGAATTCACGCGTTCAGGTCTTTTCCGGTAAAGGCGAATATATCCGCTCTATTGGAAAAAGAGGTTTGTATGTGGGGGATTTGCCCAGGCCGAAGGGTATAGCCGTTGATCAGGACAGCAATGTCTATGTAGTGGAATCCTATTATGATCATCTGTTAATATTCAGTGGCAAAGGAGAGTTTTTAATGCCCATTGGAGGGACAGGAAGTGGCGTTGGCGAGTTTTATCTTCCTGCGGGTGTCTGGACTGACCAACGCAATCGGGTATTTGTTGCCGATGCCTTTAACGGCCGTGTAGTGATATTGCAATATTTAGGAGAGGCATGAGACGACAGTTACCGGGCCTGTTGCTGATATTATTTGCGGCCATGATGTGGGTTGCCGATATCGCCAACGCCGCCCGCGTGTCGGATATCAGTAATACCAAACATAATTTTTCCGCAACCGTCATTCCTTCTTCCGACGCCAACCGTGTGGCCTCGGCAACCACTGAATCCCAGATATGCGCCTTTTGCCATACGCCACATGGCGCGACTGCGATACCCAAGGCGCCGATCTGGAACCGTACCTTGTCGAACGCAACCTATATTCCATTTACATCCGGTTCGTTGGATGCGACGGATCTCGGACAACCCGGCGGTAAATCCAAACTGTGTCTGTCATGTCATGACGGTACTCTCGCCCTTGGAGCTGTCAATGTTTTGAATCGAGTTGAGCTCAACAAGCAGAATCAAACTGTTTCTTTCACCGGCACCATGTCCGATGGCACGATCCCGGAAGGCATGGGCGCCACGACGGGATTTACTCGCCGGCTGGGTGTCGATTTGACCAATGACCATCCGATTTCGTTTACGTTTGACAGCGCGCAGGCCGCACGTGACGGCGAGTTGAGAGATCCTGCAACAGTTACGCATATCGCGGAGCGCGTGCCGGGTGTCAAGCCCGTCATACCGATCGAAGACAATAAAGTGGAGTGTATCAGTTGCCATGATCCGCATATCCGCTCCGATGTGCCCGGTGAAAATATCAAGTTCCTGCGTGCCAATCGTTTTCAGACGCAGCCGCCTGTCGATGGCACCTTTGATGCCAACAATGACATTATCTGTCTCGGCTGTCATGACAAAGCCGGTTGGGTAGGTTCGGCTCATGCCCATCTTGCTGTAGGCGACGAACGTTACACGGACGCGGCCGCCGAGTTGCGTGAATTCCCGCGCGATATTCAGACCTGGCAGGCCGCTTGTCTGAATTGCCACGATCCACACACCGTACAGGGATCACGCAGGATATTGCGTGAAGGCACGGATGGTCCGGTCTCAACAACCGCCAGTGGCGCAAAATTCAAACAGGGTGGAAACTCGGCCATTGAACAGGCCTGTTACGCCTGTCATTCGGCGGACGGCGGCGTGCTGCAAGGTCAGGGCACGGCGAATTTTGAGGTACCGGACATCAAAACGGATTTTACGACGATGCTGCGTCATATGCCGATAGCGAGCGTTGATCAACCGGCCGGTTTTGAGGTGCATGATATCGGCACAGGCACGTTGATCCAGGGCGATCAGCGCGGCGTAGACTTTATAGAAGCCCCGGAGAATCTGGGCAAAGGCAATCTCAATAACCGCCATGCCGAGTGTACCGACTGTCACAATCCGCATCGCGTTATGAAAAATCGGTTATTTAATGCGGACAATACCGTTCCGGATGCCGCCGGCACCCATCAACATGAAGATGGCGTACCGCATACCAATCTGGCATCCGGAGTGCTGCGCGGCATCTGGGGTGTTGAGCCCGTGTACGGTACCACGGAATTTGGCAGTGAACCGGTATCGTTTGAGGTCAAGCGCGGTGATCCTACAGTCGGTGGCAGCACGGCCGTCAGCGCGTCTTATGTGACGCGTGAATATCAAGTCTGCCTGAAATGCCATTCGAATTACGCCTATGACCAGGCCCCCCTGTTAGGTTCGTTTACGGGCGGCACGCCGCCGGGCACCAACTCCATGACCCGTTACACCAATCAGGGCATGGAATATCAAACGCCCGCGGGCCATGAAGGTGAAGGGACGTCGCCGACGCCTACGGGTGCGTTTGCCGGTACGGTGGCATGTAATTTCTCGGTCGTGGATACCGAAGGTGTGACGCACAATGTGACCGGTACATTGGATGAGAATGGTGGCTGCTCGAATCTTGTCACGGATAACCACCGTTCCTGGCATCCGGTGACGAATGCTACCGGACGCACACCGGCGGTGCGCAAGGCGGACGCCAATGACTGGCGCTCGCCGTTCAATGCGGCCGTCGGCACCCAAACCATGTATTGTACCGATTGTCATGGTTCATCCACTGCCCCTACGACGGTGGTGCCGAATGGCGGAGAAGATGGCTTTCCATGGGGGCCGCATGGTTCCAATGATAATTTCCTGTTGAAAGGCGCATGGGATAATCAGACCGGTGTGAACCAGCAGAACCATCTGTGTTTCAGATGTCATGATCCGGACCAATACGCTCGTGATTTGGGATTGAATCCCGCGATCCCGCCGGTCAATGACAGCGGGTTCCGGATGAGCGGCGTTGTCGGGGCCGGTTGTATCAGGTTCAAGGGCCAGAATTTACATGTCGGTCATGCCTCCGGTCCCAATGGCGTGGTTAATTTCCGTTGCACCTATTGTCATGTCGCGGTACCTCATGGCTGGAAGAACAAGGTGTTTCTTGCCAATCTCAATGATATCGGTCTTGAGGCCCCGCTCTTGGCGGGTGAGGTGCCGAACTCGGCCGGGAGCCGCCAGGTTAAAAATAATATCTCAACAAGATACTATAATGGCCCTTATTATAACGGCAGTGTCTTGAAGGTCAGGTATTTCTCGCGCAGCGGTGAATGGACGGATGCCAATTGCGGATCGGCCGGGCCGCCGGGAAATGGTGTTACCGGATTCAACTGGATGCGCAATAGCAGCGAAGCCTGTTTAAATCTGCCATGATGATTGTATTACGCTATATGGCATCGACCCGCTTTACTCTGGCAGGCATGGCCTTGCTTGGCGTCGGCGCCGCACTCAGCTATGACAATCCGGTGAACACCCCGGTGTGGGTGCTGGTCGTGCCGTTGGTATTGCTTGCGATTAATCTGCTTTCCGCCATTCTGACCAATGCACGCATCAACCGGCGTGGCGGGTTACTGGTTTTTCATCTGGGCTTGCTGGGCATCATCATATTGGCGGCCATCGGACGCTTGACACATATGGAGGCCCATCTTGAAATTATCCAGGGCGCTGGATTTATGCAGGATGATCTGATGAACATTCGTTCCGGCCCGTGGCATTCAGGCGCCCTGGATAAAGTCATGTTTGTGCAAGGGCCATACACAGTCGATTATGCGCCGGGCATAACACGTGGGTTGACACACAGCCATGTGATGGTGCCGGATGGACACGGCGGATGGGCACAAAAGATTGTCGGTGATGACAGGCCGCTCATCATGGAGGGTTACCGGTTCTATACCACCTTCAACAAAGGTTTTTCAACCACGCTGACCTGGATACCTGATCGCGGAAGTCCGGTGACGGGCACCGTCAACATGCCCTCGTATCCGATGTTTGAATTCAAGCAGTCCAATAGCTGGACACCGCCGGGCGGTAAGGAAATCAATTTCTGGCTGCAACTTAAAACCGGCCTCGATGATAAGGCCCATTGGGTCCTCGATGCCAGGCAGGCCAGGGGAACATTGGTCATCAATAGCAATGACCGGCGCATTGAATTACAACCCGGCGAGAACGCTGTATTGGATGGGGGCGTATTGCGCTATGAACATCTGTCAAGCTGGATGGGATATAAGTTATTCTATGACCCGACACTGCAATGGTTGTTCATTACGGCCATCATCGGTATCCTGGGGCTGGCCACGCATTTTTGGCGTAAGTTTGCAGCGTTGCCCATTCATTCTGCGAGTGGCGTAAAGCCGGATTGGAGCAAAGGTCAGGGCAATGTCGCGGTGAATAGTGGCGCGCATGTCTCGGCAGCAGTACATAAAGGTCAGAATAATGTTTGATATAAATGGCGTCTATACAGAACTTCCCTGGCTCTATACCGGTTTGGCGGCGTATGCACTTGCCACCGTGGTTGCGATACAAGGGGTGATCAGGGTGCGGGGCGGATCTGCTGGTGCTACGGTGAATCGTTCATACGAACATTTTGTGCTGGGATTTGCCGCTGCCGGCGTTGCATTGCTGGCAATGTCGCTCGGAGAGCGCTGGATACGCATCGGCCATGGCCCGTTTGTCGATCTCTTTGAATTACTCATGAGCCAGTTGTTCAGCCTCGGATTGATCTATACCCTGATTTACTGGCGCTACCCGGTATTGCGTGCCAGTGCTGTGGTCGCATTGCCATTGATGTGGGTTCTGGGTATCTGGGTGCTCACATTAGACCCGGTTGGCAGCCCTTTCCCACCGACTTACTACAACAACTGGTTATGGGTCCATGTCGGGTTCGGTAAGGTTTTTTTGTCGTTCTGTCTGGTGGGCGCCGGTATTGCCGGAGTGATTCTGTTGCGCGGTATAGAGCGTATATCGTCATGGTTCAGGCAGATGCCGGCAGATGCGGTACTGGATGCATTGGCCTGGCGCTTCATGCTGCTCGCCTTTATCTTTCACAGTCTGATGCTGGTCGCAGGCGCGGTATGGGCGCAAGACGCGTGGGGACGCTATTGGGCCTGGGATGCGCTGGAGACTTCATCGTTTCTGAACTGGCTGGTGCTGGGTGCCTCGATCCACGCGCGCACGACCTATAAGATTCCCATCAGATGGGGAGCGGTTGCGATTTTCGGAATCTTTATCTTTGCCTTCCTGACCTATTTCGGCGCGCCATTTTACAGCGAGGCCGCACATAAAGGTGTAATATGAGTACCAGTGTTAGTATCAGGCCGCGGCATGCCAATGAATCGGCAATCTCGTCGCTATCTATTGTCATGATAGCCGTGATGGCAATCTCTATCGTTATACTGACACAGCATCTTAATGCCTCCAGCCCTCCGCCCGCGCCGGCACGATCTACAAATGTTAATTTTTTCCCGCAAGACCGGGATCATATGCAACAAACAGCACAACAGGATGAAGCACCGCAAACTGAACTGGAAACGCGTTTTCAGCAGGCCGTGGTTATGATGCACGCGGAAGAATATGAACATGCGGTTACCGCGCTTCACCGTGTGCTCGAACTTTCGCCCGAGATGCCCGAGGCCTATGTCAATATGGGTTTTGCATTGTTTGGTTTGGAGCGCTACAAGGCAGCGCGCGATTTCTTTCAAACCGCGGCGGATATCCGGCCTTATCAGGACAACGCCTATTGGGGCATGGCCATCAGTCTTGAAAAGCTGGGTGATCTCGAAGGTGCGTTGGGTGCGATGCGCACCTATATTCATCTTGCCCAGCCGAATGATCCTTATGTGCGCCGCGCACGTTCCGCATTATGGGAATGGGAGACCACCCTTGCGCGCGGTCCGTTATCCGATGAAGAGCAAGAGTTTTTAAAACGCGGCGCGCAGCAATGGGAAGACCGCAACAGTCCCGATCGCGACAGTCCTGATACGGGCGAACGCGCAATCCTGGTGAAATCGATTGATTGAGCAAGTAATATTTAATTGATTTCTCGTTATTATCACCTTTTTGCTATTTCCGTGTTTTCTTCGTCATTCCCGCGAAAGCGGGAATCCAGAGTTTTATATTTTTTCGAATGCTAATCTCTTACTTATTCACATGAGACTATACTGGCTGATCGCTTTTCTATTAATACCGCTTGTCGGCATTGCCGCACCGCAACAGTTTCGGGAGGGCGCGCATTATCAGCTTGTTACACCCGAGCAACCTCGCAAGCCAAACAGCAAAGTCGAAGTTGTCGAGTTTCTATGGTATGGCTGTGAAACCTGTTTTGTCATACAGTCAGACCTGGGGCGATGGAAAAATACTAGAAAAGATACCGTTGATTACCAGCGCATGCCGGCGATCACCAATGAAGGCATGATCTTTATGGCCCGTGTCTTTTACACGGCCGAGGTGCTTGGCATAGCGGAAAAAATTCATCAGCCCTTGTTTGAGGCCATCCACAAGCACCGGCGGCAATTGAATACGGAGCAGACGCTTGCGGCATTTTTTGAAGAGCAAGGCGTTGGACAGAAAGATTTTCATCAGGCGTTTCGCAGCAGTTATGTCGCCGGCAAGGTCAGAAAGGCCAGAACGACGGGCAGCCGGTATGGTATCGCCGGGGCGCCCACAATTATTGTCAACGGCAAGTACCGGGTTGATTCGTCAATGGTCACCAGCCCGGAAGAATTAATCGCCGTAATGGATTTTCTTGTCAATAAGGAAGCTGCAAACAAGATTTAGGGAGACTCTGATTATCCGGAGCTCTATTTAGAATTGCTCTAATTTTTGTTGTGCCGATAGCCGTTAATAAGTCTTTATTTATCATTGATATTATCAGAAGGCTAGCCCGTGTGCCCATAAGGGCTAGCCCTTATGGGCTAGGTAATTTGGGTAATATCTTTATGCAATGAATTGATGCAGAATCACATCATGGTGCGACGAGTTGGTTTTGTAGTAATGGGGAGGATTATTACAAGGCTGTTACTGATAGCACCATGCACTGACCGCCGCTTTAATAGCGGCGGTTTTTTTATTCGATCAGCCTCAGTTTGCGGGCATTTTCGATCGCTATCATGCGGTTTGCCGCGCCAAGCAGGTTTCTGATGCAAGTGATATGCGCCTTTACGGTGTGGCGTGAAACATCCAGTTTTTTAGCGATTTCCTTGTCGGTAAATCCATCTGCGATCAATTTTAATATTTCCATATGCCGACATGTCAGTCCGTGTGTCGAGGGTTGTGGGGATGAATTGTTTTGATTTGCAGTTGTCAGCAGGGACTTTGGAATATATGTGCCGCCTGCGAGCGCAAGATTGATGGCCTGTACGATGATCTGTGGTGAGGTACTTTTGGGTATAAAACCTGAGGCACCGTTGTCGATAGTATCTTTCATTAACTCGTAATCTTCTGAGCTTGATATAAAAATAACCGGGATGTCGGGATATGAATTTTTCAACACGGTCAGCAATTTGGTGCCATGATTGTTGGGCATGTAATAATCGAGCATGAAGATATCAATGTCCGGATTTTCGGCCGCCGTTTTTAGCGTTTCATCACCGTCCTTGGCCTCGATGACTTCCGCATTATCAAAATACCCATGAACCACCATCTTGATGCCGTCGCGAACGACACAATGATCATCGGCCACCAGAATCTTGATTGTTTTGCCGGAGTGTACGGGCGATGTTTCAGTATCGATGGGGTCGTGCGTCAGCATAGTCTCATGTTGTCGCCGGGTGTTGATTCAAGCGTTTGATGAATTGCATCCTGATATTTATCAATTGCGTCGTGCAGTTCCGTCATGACGTCTTCCGGGGTGTCGATGAAGTTTTTGTTGTTTTTGATGCGCAGTCTGTCGCATAGATCATGGAGGTTCCTGGCGCCTGCGACGCCGGCGATACCCTTTAACGTATGCAGATGCGAACGCCAAAGAGTATGGTTGTTGTCATCCATCGCCTCGGCAATTTGCTGCAGCAGGTCACGCGACGCATGAAAGAAATTATCGGCCAGCGTATTCAGACGGGTGCCGGTGCGGTCCAGACTCAGGTAATCATGGATGGTAGCAGTGAACAGGATATCGTTATTCATTATTACCACATCATTTTTATTGTTTATTAACGCGGGATTATGGGGCGTTTAATATATTGTTATTGCTACATATGATCCCGATGTGAGGTAATATATAATAAAACGGCTGTATTATCACGTAATAACTGGAATTTAATACGAGTGATCCGTTGCCTAGTGGCAATTAAATTACCAAAATTCAAATAGCTATGTGAATCTCTAGAGGGAGGGATCATGAGCTCGTTACGGTACGTGGCCGCCTTATTTCTACAGGCGGCCCTTGTAGGCAGCGTATATGCTGCAGAAAATGGTGATCCGCCTCACAGCCTGCCTCAATCACTATTTCCCGGCGTAACCTACGCCTCTATTGCCACAGAGACCGAAAAACTCACCTCCGAGGCCCCGGCCGTCATCAGCGTCATAACTGCTGAAGATCTGCACAATCATGGTGTCACATCGCTGGAACAAGCACTTGAAGAAATCCCCGGCGTCTATAGTCCGTTCAGGTTTTTGAATGGGAATTTTGTGTTTAGAGGTGTTAGATCTCAATTTATCACCAATCCAGAAGTTATTCTGATGGTTGATAACATTCCACAGAACGATGCGTTTGATGGCGTTCTTCAACGATATATAACGCGCATACCCATTGGAAATATTGAGCGAATAGAGGTTATTCGTGGAGCTGGTTCTTCGCTATATGGTGCGGATGCCTTCGCAGGAGTTATTAATATTATTACCAAGACTGATGAAAACTATCACAGTGATGAATTACGAGTGAGGGGAGGATCATCTGATACGCAAGAAGCCGATGCAGTATTAAAGGGAAAAATAGGCAATATGAACGCCTTGTTATCAATGCAAGTTAAGAAAACAGATGGACATCAGCCATTAATTACAGAAGATGCGCAGACTTATTTTGATAATCAGTTTGGAACTAATGTGTCTTTAGCCCATGGTCAGGCAAATACTAACTTTGAAGAAGGCAACATATATTTAGAGCTGTTTTCGAAGAAATGGCGTACAAGGTTGCAACTACGTGATCATACATTAGGAATGGGATTGAGTTTTTTTAACGCCTTGACAAATAGTGGGGAGGGCAGATCGACACAGAAGAATATAGATGTTTTTTACATAAACCCAGATTGGTTGAGAGATTGGTTGTTTAAAGCCAGATTTAACTATCTTGAAGATAAAAACAAGGGTACTAAACCTTTACTACCGGAGGGAGCATTTGATGGTGATTTTCCGGAAGGTGTATTACAAGAGTTAGGAGGTACAGAGAAACATATACGTATTGAAGGTAGACTTCTAACGGAAAAATTTGATAAGCATGAAGTGATAATAGGCGCGGGATTAATTTATATAGAATATGTGGATCTCATCTATAAAAGTAATTTTGAGTTTCTACCTGACGGAACCTTACTTCCAATAGGACAATTTTCTGATCAATCTCCAGATCAGAAATTTATGGGCGAGAAAACACGCATAATAAAATATCTTTTAGTACAAGACAATTGGAATGTTGCCAGGGACTTTATATTTAATGCCGGCGCGAGGATTGATGAATATAGTGACATAGATACTGTTATTAATCCCCGTATTGCGCTTATCTGGTTAACAAGACATGACCTTACAGCAAAGTTAATCGCTAATAGAGCATTTCGTTCCCCGACTTTTTTAGAGTTGTATTCAAAGGCCGCATTTCAAGTCGGAAATCCTGATTTAGAGCCTTCAAATATACAATCACTCGAGTTAGTGATTGAGAAAACGTTTTTTGATAGTGCTGTACTTAACTTAAGCATTAGCCAATTTAAAATTAAGGACATGATAGTAACTATACATGATGTAAATGGAAGAGTTGTATCTATAAATAGCGATGATGAAATTACAGGGAACGGTTTAGAAATAGAAACACGAATTCCTATTAATGCTAATACTCAAATTAAAAGCTCATACTCATACCAGAGAAATGAGCAAAATGGCATAACAATCTATAATGCTGCTCCTCACCATAAAATCTATGCTGGTATTGATTGGTATTTCAAACGCAACTGGAATCTCTATACCAATGTTCTATGGGTCAATGATTTCACACGTGATATCAATGATCCGCGCGATGATCTAGGTAGCAGCACCTTCGTTGGGGCTGTCTTACGTTATACATCGCCCACCAAGCGTTGGGATGCGTATCTCTCCATCCGGAATATCTTTGATGAGGAAGCAGTAGCGCCAAGCGATGATTATCGCTTCTTGCCTAATGACTATCCTTTGCCAGGCAGGAATTTTATGGCTGAAATTCGCTATCGAATGTAGTTGAATCAGATACTGATTATTCTGATAGTTTATATAAATATGTTTAAACGCTGGTTATCATCCTCTCCAGACCAGCCAGTAAATAATTAATTGAGTTTAAAACCAACAAACACAAATGGGTAGATGTCTCACGCAAGCAGGTGCCCAGTCAAAATATCGTAATTTTACACGATATTTGGTGAGCTTGTGTTTTGTGTTTATTCCTAACCTGTTAGCTATCCATGTTGCTCATGCAGGCAATCAGAAGATTGTTGTTTATCCTGTTTATCATAACGATGCGGATAAAGTCGTTATGGAGATTATTGACGGTCTGCAGAGTCAACTCGATAGGAATCTTGCCGAAATCGCGCTCGATATCACTCTGAATCAAAAATCATCCCATGAAAGACTGGGGCAGATAACGGATGACAATATTGTTATTGCTATCACAAGTGATATAAGCACTCTTGTAAGATCATCCGGGTTTCACGGGCAACTGGTAGAGGCCGTTTCAGATGGTACGGCCAGTGTGCCATCATCGGTCAGTATTGGTGTAAAACCATCGCCAGAAGTATATATAAAGTCTCTGAAACGAATCAGTCCGAACACAAATCATCTCATTTATTTTTATCCTGCCGATGAAAGCAGTGTAATCCTCGATAAGGTTAAGGCTGCCGCAAAGAAAACGGGAATTACGATCGATGCCGTCGTTGTCAATAATATCAATGATGCAATGAAGGGTATTAATTCCATACTAAGTCATAGTGACTCCGGGACGGATGCCGTATGGATACCAAATAGTATCCTGGCAATGGCAAATAATACGGTGCTCAAATTTGTATTGCGTGAAACATGGAGGAAGTCAGTCATTGTCTATACGGATTCATTGGACGCAGTCTTGCGTGGACTATTATTTACGTTAGTCCCCGATTATTTTTCTTATGGTGAATATATAGCTCGTTATGTAAACCGACTAATTGACCGGCATGAGATACCAGCATCAAACGTAATCCCGTATTTTGACGATGTTTATTTAATGATTAATCAGAGATTTTCTGTCCATATCGGATTGAATATCAGCAGATCAAACTTTGAGAAATATAAGATTGTGGTACCGGCGAAATGACAAACGATACGGATAATCCACATCGAATCTGGCGATATCTGACCTCATCACATGGGCTGATACTATTGACCTATACGGCTGGATTTGCCGTATTGGCGTTGGTTACCGCTCTACTGGTGTCTTATATAAGTACACGAGAAGCCGAAAAGGTATTAGTTAATGAAGGAATAGGCTTTGCGGAACTTGCGGCTCAATCGGCGGTAATCCCGCTGCTGACAGGATCGAAGGAGAACAGCGAGGATTATCTTAATCCTTTAATATCATATCAAAATGTTTACCACCTGGCCGTGTATGATCGAGGGTTCCAAGAATTTTTTAATTCTGGAGAAAATTCTTTATGGACGCCGACTGAGAATCAGTTGAGGAGCGCTAATATAACATCACTCGCACACGAGGATAAGTTTTATTGGTACATTATCGCGCCGGTCATGACTGAAGTTGAAAATAACGAGCATATCGGCAGTATTTTTACGGTTATCTCGAAGAAGGCGATTAATAAATTGGGCAGCAATATTCATACTTATACGATATGGATATGTACTATCGCGGCGACTATCTTATGGATAATGCTGTATATAGTTCTGCGCCGTATTACGTTGCCTATCCAGAGAATAGCGGGTTTCATGGATCTTTCGAAGGGGATAACGCAACGTTATCGAACTCCTCCGCATGTACCATCAGATGTAAAAACTATCTACAGCGCATTTAATTCGATGCTTGATCAGATTGACGAAAGAAATAAACAGTTAAAGGATCACGTAAGCAATATGGAGACTCTTGTAAAGAGAAAAACCAAGGATCTTGTCGATAAAAATATCGAACTAGAAGATGCGCATAACAAGGCGGTTGCCGCAAGTCATGCCAAGGATATTTTTGTGGCCAACGTGAGTCATGAATTGCGTACGCCCATCCAGGCCATTATGGGAAATTGCGAATTGCTTGGGGATAAATATCATGATCAGGAGCTGGCGAAGATTATAATATCGGCCAATCAATTGCTGAATCTCGTCAATAATATTCTTGATTTATCAAAAATCGAGAATGACAAGCTGGAAGCAAAGCCAAGGACGGTCCTGGTGTGGGATATCATGAGGCAAATAGCGGATGCGGTAACGCCAGTGATCAAGGCAAATAATAACGCTTTTGATATTGAAATCGATGATGATGTTCGTGAAGTGACCACGGACTGCGAATTGATTACCCAGATTATAAATAATCTATTGAGTAACGCCGGGCGTTATACGCACAACGGACATGTGACATTCCGGGCCGGCAAAAAGCGCAAAAATGATACCGATTGCGTATGTTTTGAAGTTATTGATACCGGTATAGGTATCGCAAAAGAAAAACTCGAGAAAATATTCCAGCCATTTGAACAGGCGGATATGAGTAAAACCCGTTTATATGGTGGTACGGGCCTGGGGCTTGCGATATCAAAGAAACTGGCGACGTTATTGGGTGGTGAGGTCACGGTACAGAGTGAGCTCGGAAACGGTTCAACATTCAGCCTGTGTATCCCCGAAGGTGAATCAATTATAGAGATACAACGTGAGAGCAGGACTGTAAAAGAATTTACTCCACAAAAGATCCTGCTGGCAGAGGATCATCCGTTTATCAGTGATGCGGTAAAACAATTACTGGAAAACGACGGACACAAAGTATCTGTTGCAAGTGATGGAATTCAGGCTATAGATATACTGACAAAGGAGTCATTTGATATTGCTTTGATCGATGTTCATATGCCGGAACTCGATGGCATCGAGGTAATCAGGAAATTTCAAGCCAACAACCCGAATAGTAACACCAAAATATTTTTACTGACGGCTGACGCAACAGAAGCACTGCGCCGGCAGGCAGAAGAGTTGGGAGTAAGAATCATTCAGAAACCTTTTAACCGCGCGCAACTCGCTGAGAAAATCGCATCTGAGTAATACTGCGCCTGCAGGACAATTAACATATTCCAGTAAGATGTGTCATGCTTGATAAAGCTTGAATTATCGCTTTTTGTCGAAATTAGTCACCACTGAACAAATCAATATTTTAGACACGGTTAATTATTAGTGGTCGAATATAGGTAAAAAGCTTCTTATACGGAAGCGATAAATAAGAAACAAAAAGATCGCGTTGAGGATCTTTCTGA
>Ga0214472_10000269_pt1 | contig 67420 bp, 54 predicted proteins | sample RVTome_6_FD_207662 | JGI IMG/M metagenome (GOLD analysis project Ga0214472, IMG submission 207662) | Soil microbial communities from uranium-contaminated site in the Upper Colorado River Basin, Wyoming, United States - RVT140D175 | ecosystem: Environmental > Terrestrial > Soil > Contaminated >...
CCGACGCGACAGCGACCGCGCCGGAACCGCAGGGCGCCGGTTGGAAGATCACCTTTACCCCCCCATCCCGAGATGCTGCAGACCGGCAACGACCCGGTCCGGCTGTTCCATGGGCTGGCCGAGCTGGGGGAGATCGAGGTCCTTCTGGACGACAGCCGTCTGCCGGCCTTCACCGACCTGGCGCCGGAGGAGTGCTTCCTGCAGTGGCAGATCCTGCTGCGAGGCGAGGTGGAGCGGGAGGCGATCGTCGAGATCTTCGAATGGGTGGAGGGCGATTGCGAACTGAGCATCGAGCCGCTCGCCCGGGCGACGATCGAAGACGAGGGTGGTGACGAGAGTGTCGGCGAAGAGCTGGCGTCTCCCGTAATGGACGAGGAAGAGCCTTCGGCCGACGAAAAGCCCTCTCCGACCGTTAGCGACATGTCGACCGGCACGCTGTCCGAACCACAGGCCAAACCCCTGGCCGATGCCGTGCGCGCCTCTGCCGCCGGGGCCGGGAAAGCCGCAAAAAAGACGGATGGTCATCTCTCCTCCATCAGGGTCGGCACCGAAAAGCTGGATTCCCTGATCAATCTGGTCGGCGAACTGGTGATCACGCAGTCGATGCTGAGCCAGATGGGCGAGAACTTTACCCCGGAACGGGCGGCCGAACTGCTGGATGGACTGGAACAGCTGGAGCGCAACACGCGAGAGCTGCAGGAGGGGATCATGCGGATCCGCATGATTCCGATCAGCTTCGCCTTCAACCGTTTCCCCCGCCTGGTGCGTGATCTGAGCACCAGCCTGGGTAAGCAGGTAGAACTCAAACTGACCGGCGAACAGACCGAACTCGACAAGACGGTGATGGAGAAGATCGGCGATCCGCTGGTCCATCTGGTACGCAACTCGCTCGATCACGGCCTGGAAACACCCGAAAGACGGATTGCGGCCGGCAAGCGCGAGACAGGCGTGTTGCACCTGAACGCCTATCATCAGGGCGGCAATATCGTTATCGAGATCGCCGACGACGGCGCTGGGCTGAACGAAGAGAAGATCCTTGCCAAGGCGGTGGAGCGCGGCTTGATCGACGGCAATGAACAGCTGTCGCGGGACAGGATCCATGAACTGATCTTCATGCCCGGCTTCTCCACCGCCGATACGGTGAGCGACATCTCCGGTCGCGGCGTCGGCATGGACGTGGTGCGGAAAAATATCCACAGCCTGGGCGGCAGCATCGAGGTGGCCTCGGAGCGCGGCAAGGGCTCCCGCTTTACCATCCGCCTGCCGCTGACCCTGGCGATCATGGATGGCCAGATCATCGAGGTGGCACAGCAGCGCTATATCGTGCCGCTGCTCTCCATCGTTGAGTCGGTGGTGATCAAGGCGAACACGGTCAAGAGCGTCTCCGGCAAGGGCGAGCTGTACAAGTTTCGCGATGAATATATCCCGCTGATCAGGCTGTCCAGAGTGTTCGACCTGCATTCCGAAGCGGAACGTGTGGAGGGCGGCCTGCTGGTGGTTGTCGAGAGCGAAAACAGCAAGGTCGGCCTGCTGGTCGACGACCTCCTGTCACAACAGCAAATCGTAATCAAAAGCCTTGAAACCAACTATCGCAACGTCACCGGGCTGTCCGGCGCGACCATCCTCGGCGATGGCATGGTGGCGCTGATCCTGGACGTGGCGGGGCTGGTAACCATGTACCGCCAGCCGGGTGCCCAGGGCGGCGACAGCGGGTTTCGGGCAGCCTGAGGGTAGAGCATGACGGAATTGAAAGAGGTCGACCGGGTGCTGGATGCCGTCCACATGAGAGGTGACGGTGGCGAGCAATACCTTACGTTCGAACTGGGCGACGAGCACTACGGTGTCGACATCCTGCGTGTGCAGGAGATCAAGGGCTGGCAGCCGGTCACCTCGATACCCGGTGCGCCCGAGCATCTGCGTGGCGTACTGAACCTGCGCGGGATCATCGTGCCGATCGTCGATCTGCGGCTGTTTTTCGGCATGCCGTTCGTCGAGTACTCCAGCATCACCGTGGTTGTGGTGCTGAAGGTGATGCACGAAGGCGGACACCGTGTCGTCGGCATCGTCGTCGACGCGGTATCCGACGTACAGGACGTGAATCCGGGCGAGGTCAAGGAGGCGCCCGATTTCGGCAACGTGGTCTGCACCGACTATATCGGCGGCATCGTCGATAACGGTGAGGATATGCTGATGCTGCTGGATATCGACACCATGCTCAGCCCCGAGCGGATGGGTTGAGGTGTGTCATGAGCGCTAGAGTGATCGCCGTCATGAACCAGAAGGGGGGCGTGGGCAAGACCACCACCACCGTCAATCTGGGCCATGCGCTGGCGCTGTCCGGACAGCGTGTGGCGGTGCTGGATATGGACCCCCAGGGGCAGGCCGGTGTCAGCCTCGGCTTCGACAACAGACGGCCGGGGATGGACGCCGTGCTGCTGGAGGGGGCCGCCATCGACGAGGTCAAGATAGCCGCACGGGACAATCTCGATCTGGTCGTGGCCGGAAGCGGCCTGGGCAACTTCGAACAGATGAAGCAGGGCGGCGTGAAGCGCGGCCACAAGTTGCGCCAGGCGGTACGCGAGTCGTCGCTGACCGAGTACGACTTCGTGTTGATCGACTGCCCGCCCTCCTCGGGGCTGCTGGGGGTCAATGCGATGTTCTCGGCCAGGGAGCTGATCATCCCGGTCGCCTCCGATTACCTGTCGCTGCAGGGCCTCTCCCGCATGATGCAGATACTGAAGCGGGCCGAGGAGCTCTCCGGCTACCGGGTCGAGACCTGGTTGGTCACCACCCGCGCCCAGTTGCGGCGGCGACTGACGCAGCAGGTACGCGAGCGGATCCTGAACTATTTCCCCGATCGGGTGCTGAGCACGCCGATACGCGAAAACGTGGCCCTGGCCGAATGCCCGAGCTACGGCAAGACCATTTTGGATTACAGAACCAAGAGCGTCGGTGCCGAGGACTATCTCTCGCTTGCAGCCGATGTCATAGGTAGGAGGACAGCAGAGCATGGCTGAAAAAGGTTCCATGGGTGACGACCCCCTGGCGTGGCTGGCCGACGACGATACGCAGGCCGACGTTGCCGAGTCAAAGCCGGTGAAAAAGCCGACAGAAAAGAAAGCGGAGCGTAAGCGCAGTGCGCCCGCGACGGCTCAGGTGGAGGATCAGGCCGAGGCCAAAAAGAGCGATACGGAACTGATCGAGGAGAGCTTCGCGGCCTTGGCCGATCAGGGCGAGGCGATCGTGGCGGAGTTTTACCGTCATCTGTTCGAGCACTATCCGGAACTCGAGCCGCTGTTCGAAAACACCGCCCCGGCGGCACAGCGCAAGAAGCTGCTGGCGGCGCTGAAACTGCTGGTACAGAACCTGCGCAAACCGGATGTGCTGCAAGGCTATCTGAAAGAGCTGGGCGCACGACACCAGGGGTACGGTGTCGAGCCGGACGACTACGACAAGGTGGCGCACAGCCTGCTGAGCGTGCTTGGCGCCCGCGCCGGAGCACTCTGGACCGACGATGTCGAGCAGGCCTGGACCGGGACACTGCTGACCGTGAAAGAACTGATGACGGGGGCGTACGGGCCCGTGGAGATAGACGCGATGGCGGCGACAGAGAACAACAAGGAACTGATCCGGCTCCGCTCGGCGGTGGACGGTGCGATGACCGCCATCATGATGGTCGACCGGGACTTCAACATCACCTATGTCAATCAGGCCACCCGGTCGATGTTGTCCGAGCATGAAGCAACATTGGCGGAGACCTTTCCCGGCTTTTCGGTGGACGCTTTGGTCGGCAGCAATATCGATATTTTCCACAGGAACCCGAAACATCAACGGCAACTGCTGAGCGATCCGGACAATCTGCCCTATTCGACCGATATTACGGTGGGCCCGCTGAAGTTCAGGCTCAACGTCACCGCCGCTATCGATGGCGACGGCGAATACATCGGCAACACGCTGGAGTGGTCCAACGTCACCGAAGTGCGTCAAAAGGAGCAGGATGTCGCCCGCTTGCAGGGGGCGGTGCAGGGCGCGATGACGGCGATCATGATGGTTGACCGCAATCTCGAGATCACCTATGTCAACGATGCCACCGTCAATATGCTGCGTCCGCACCAGGATGTGTTGAGGGAGGTGTATCCGGGCTTCGATGTGGACACCCTGGTCGGCAGCAATATCGACATCTTCCACAAGAATCCGGCACACCAGCGCAAACTGCTGAGCGATCCGAACAACCTGCCGCACACGGCGGAGATCAAGGTCGGTCCGCTGCAGTTCCGCCTGAACGTCACCGCGACCCTGGATGCCGGGGGTAACTACATCGGCAATGCGCTGGAGTGGTCCGATATCACCGAAGCCAAGGCGCAGGCCGAGAAGGCGCGGGCGCTGCAGGCGGAGATCGAAGGCACCATGGCCGCGCTTGACCGGGTAATGGGCGTGGTCGCCTTCGATATGGAGGGCAACATTACCGATGCCAACGACAATTTCCTGCAGGCGGTCGGTTATGCACGCGCGGAAGTGGTCGGCAGTCACCACCGTATGTTCGCGCCGCCGGAACTCGCCTCCAGTCCCGACTATGTCGCGTTCTGGGCCAAGCTGAATCGCGGCGAGTTCGATGCCGGGCAGTACAGGAACATAGGCAAGGGTGGTCGGGAAACCTGGCTGCAGGCAAGCTACAACCCGGTGTTGGACGCAGACGGCAAACCCTACAAGGTTGTCACCTTTGCCACCGATATCACCGAGCAGAAACAGCTGCAACTGACGGTCGAAGAGGTGCTGAGTTCCACCTCCGTGGTGATGAACGCCATGTCCCGGGGCGATCTGACCAAGCGGATGGAGGGGGGGTACGAAGGCGAGTTCGCCCAGTTGCAGGCGGCGGTAAACGACACCGTGAACGCCATCGCCGATGTGGTGGAGGAGATCACCGAGGCATCGGTCAGCATCTCCTCGGCCGCATCGGAGATCTCGCGCGGCAACATGGACCTGAGCCAGCGCACCGAAGAGCAGGCCTCGTCGCTGCAGGAGACCGCCTCCAGCATGGAGGAGTTGACTACCACCGTGCGGCACAACTCCGATAACGCCCGCGAGGCCAACCAACTGGCCACCGAAGCCCGCACCAAGGCGGAGCAGGGCGGCGAGGTGATCAGCAAGGCGATCGAGGCGATGGCGGCGATCAGCGCCTCGAGCAAGAAGGTGGCCGATATCATCGGCGTGATCGACGAGATCGCCTTCCAGACCAACCTGCTGGCGCTCAACGCCGCAGTGGAAGCTGCACGGGCCGGTGAGCAGGGCCGTGGCTTCGCCGTGGTTGCCTCCGAGGTCAGGAACCTGGCGCAGCGCTCCGCCGCGGCGGCCAAGGAGATCAAGGGGTTGATCAACGACAGCGGCGAGAAGGTCGGCGAAGGTTCGGCGCTGGTCAACGAATCGGGTCGCACCCTGGAGGAGATCGTCAACAGCTTCAAGAAAGTGGGCGATATCGTATCGGAGATCGCCGCGGCCAGCCTCGAGCAGACCGCCGGTATCGAACAGGTCAACAAGGCCGTGGCGCAGATGGACGAGATGACCCAGCAGAACGCCGCACTGGTGGAGCAGGCCGCGGCGTCCAGCGAGGCGCTGGACGAGCAGGGGCAGAATCTGCAGCAGCGGATGGAGTTCTTCGATATCGGTCTCGAGAAGCAGGCACCGCCGCCGCGCGCGCGTGAGCGATCCCGTGGCCGCTCGGAGCGTGAAGAGTCCCGCGGCCGTGCGGCACCGGCAAGAGCCGAGCGCACGACCGAGCGTCGCCCTGTACGCAGCAGCGTGCGTGACGACTCCGACGAGTGGAACGAGTTCTGATGAACGCCTCTGTGCAGGCGCCCCGCCCGATGGCGGGCGGGGCCGGTATCGAGACAGGGGCGCCACTGCGGGAGTTCGCGTTTTCCGACGATCACTTCCGCCGGATCCGTTCCTTTGTCGGCACCCATACCGGTATCACCCTGGCCGAGTCCAAGAAGGACATGGTCTACGGGCGTCTGTGCAAACGGGTCAGAAACCGGTTCGGCGGCAGTTTCGATGCCTTCTGCGAAGCGCTGGCGGCAGGCCGTGAGGATGAACTGGAGTTTCTGATCAACGCGATCACCACCAATCTGACCGCCTTCTTTCGCGAGCCGCACCATTTCGACTATCTGGCCAAGCGGCTGGTGCCGGAACTGCTGAACCGCAATGCGCGCAGCAAGCGGATCCGCATCTGGTCGGCGGGCTGCTCCAGCGGCGAGGAGCCCTACAGCATCGCGATCACGCTGCGTGAAGCGATACCGGATCTCGAGCATTGGGATGTCAGGATCCTGGCCACCGACCTGAACGCCGAGGTGTTGGCGCATGCGCAGGAGGGGGTATACGGCATCGACCGGATCGAGGGGCTGTCCGACGAGCGCAGAAAACGCGGGTTCTTTCTCGGCAAGGGGCGCAACGAGGGGCGGGTTCGCGTCAAGCCCGAACTGCGCGAGATGATCGCCTTCAAGCGCCTCAACCTGCTGCATGACTGGCCGATGCGGGGCCCCTTCGATGCCATCTTCTGCCGTAACGTAATGATCTATTTCGACAAGCAGACGCAGGCGCGGTTATACACGCGCTACGCCGATATGTTGGCCCCGCGGGGGCACCTGTTTATCGGTCATTCCGAGTCGATCTACAGAACCTGCGACCGTTTCACGGCCGTGGGTCAGACCGTATACCGACGGGTAGAGCCATGATCATGCAACGGCCGCCGCAACCGGTCTGCCTGCCCGGTTTCGAGCATATCAACCGCTACTGGGACCCGCTGCATCGTTGCTGGGCGGCGAAGATTCTGCCCGGTGAGCTGTATGTCGGTTGCAGTCCGGACGAGATGGTGGCCACCACCCTGGGCTCCTGCGTATCCGCCTGCATCCGCGATCAGGTGTCGGGCATCGGCGGCATGAACCACTTTATGCTGCCACTGAAGAGCGACGGCGACGGTTTCGATTCCCTGGATATGGCCACTCGTTACGGCAACCACGCGATGGAGCGGTTGATCAACGAGATCATCAAGTATGGCGGTCGCCGCGAGAACCTGGAGGTCAAATTGACTGGCGGCGGCCGGGTCATCACCCATATGAGCGATGTGGGGCGACGCAATATCGACTTCGTGCTGGACTACATCGAACTGGAGGGGTTAATGCTGAAATCCTCGGATCTCGGCGACAACTGCGCCCGCAAGGTGATGTACTCGCCCGCCAGCGGTCGGTTGCGGGTGAAACGCTTGAATTCGGTACCGAACGATACGCTGATGGTGCGTGAGCGCAGCTACCGCAGTGAGCTGTCGAGTCGGCCCCTGTACGGTGCAGTGGAGCTGTTCTGACGCCATGAGTGGAAAGATAACCGTCATCGTGGTCGATGACTCGGCACTGATACGACAACTACTGACCGAACTGCTCAACGACGACCCGGAGATCGAGGTGGTTGCCACGGCGGCGGACCCCTATCAGGCGCGGGAGAGGATCAAGCAGTTCAACCCGGACGTGATCACGCTGGATGTCGAGATGCCGCGCATGGATGGCCTGACCTTTCTGCGCAACCTGATGCGGCTGCGGCCGATGCCGGTGGTGATGGTCTCCACCCTGACCGAACAGGGCGCGCAGATCACGCTGGATGCGCTGGAGCTGGGCGCGTTCGACTTCGTGCCGAAACCGAAGCTGGATGTGGCCCATGCGCTGGTCGACTATGCGGCGGAGATCTGCGCCAAGGTCAAGGCGGCCTCCAGGGCTCGGCTACCGGTCCTGAACGGTGCCAAAAGAGCGGTTGGCGACGGAACCGGGGTCATCAAACCTCTGCCATCCGGGCTGAAAACCACGGATAAGATCGTCGCCATCGGCGCTTCCACCGGTGGTGTCGAAGCGATCCGGCAGGTGCTGTGCGCGTTGCCGGCCGATGCGCCCGGCATCGTGATCACCCAGCATATTCCGGGTGCGTTCAGTGCCGCCTTTGCGACACGGATCAACGGCCTGTCGGCCATGGAGGTGCGCCAGGCCGAGGAGGGCGAACAGATCCTGCCGGGGCACGCCTATATCGCACCGGGCGATCGCCATTTGACGGTGCGGCGCAGCGGTGCCCGCTATTACTGCTGGCTCGACGACGGCCCGCCGGTATCCCGGCACAAGCCGTCGGTGGATGTGCTGTTTCGGTCGGTAGCGGAGAGTGTCGCTGCCAACGCCCTGGGCATCATGCTGACCGGCATGGGCGAGGACGGTGCCCGCGGCATGCTGGAGATGAAGCAGGCCGGCGCCGTCACCCTGGCTCAGGACGAACACTCCAGCGTGGTCTGGGGGATGCCCGGCGCGGCGGTCAGGATCGGCGCGGTCGATACGGTATGTCCGCTGGCGGAGATGGCGGCACGGATTTTGGACTTCGGCCGAGGCAAGGGCTGACGCAGGCGGGCTGCCGGCACGACCGGCGCCCCCCGAACTGAAGACAGGACAAGAGATGAAGAAGAATCAACCGATCGTATTCAGGCGGAATCAACTGATCGTACTCCTTGTGACGATAGTGCCCGCAGTGGTGGCTTATTGGCAATTCGGTATATGGAGTCTGCCGTTGGTTCTGTTGTCGCCTGCCGTCACCACGGTGTTGTGGCTGTTGGCACGCCGCAGGAAAGGTGCCGCACGCCAGTTGCTGCTGGGCGAGGAGGAACCGGTCGATGACGGACTCGACGCCGAGATCGGTGCGCTATACGAGGATGCCTGCAGCAGCCTGGCCCGGCAGTTGGAACTGATCGGTCAGGAGAACCGGCAGATCATGCAACTGTTGAGCGAGGCGATCGCCCGGTTGACCGACAGCTTCAACGGCATGAACGCGCAAACCGATACCGAAGACCGTTTGTTGCGCGGATTGATCGATCACGATCATCAGGAGCAGACCCTGTCCGGCTTTATCGCCGAGACCGAGTCGCTGCTGGATTTCTTCATCGAGAACGTGATGCAGGCATCGCAGGACAGCGAACTGTTGATGAGCAAGCTGGACGATATGGGGCAGAAGGTCGATGGGGTGATCTCGCTGCTTGATGACGTCAAGGAGATCGCCTCCCAGACCAGTCTGCTGTCGCTGAATGCGACCATCGAGGCGGCACGTGCCGGTGAGGCCGGCCGCGGTTTTGCCGTGGTGGCCGACGAGGTGCGCAAGCTGTCGAAGAAGTCCGATACCTTCAGCGATCAGATCAGCGCGCTGTCGATGAGCGTGAAGCAGACACTGGAGGACGCGACCGCCGTCATCCGAGAGGTGGCCACCGCCGATACCGACGCCGCGTTGGAAAGCAAGGCGCGCGTCGGGCAGATGACGGCGGCGATGACTCAACTCAACGAGCGCACCGAAAACGTCATCGCCCAGACCGGCGATATCAGCCACAGCATCGCGCAACTGGTCGGTCAGGCGATCACCTCGCTGCAGTTCGAGGATATGTGTACCCAGCTTGGCCAGCATATCCAGCGGCGTCTCGACGCCTCGGAGGAACTGATGGGGCTGTTGAAGGAACTGCAACAGGTACAGAAGGCCCCCGACGATCGGAATCGCTGCCGGGATATGGTGACCAGGGCGGCGGCATTGAGTGCAGAACTAAAGGAGAAGATTCAGTCCGTCGAGCACAAGACTGTATCGCAGCAGAACTTGGATGCGGGAGAGGTCGAACTGTTCTAGGGACGTTTGATACCGCGTAGACGTGTTTAAAGCTTTCCACGTGACAGAGAGTTTCAGGAAATGAAGGCAAGCAGCATCAGGATAGTGGATAACCTGGCGGAGATTACCAGCCATCATGATCGCCATGTGCTCGAAAAAAGCCTGTTGAAGACGCTCGACGATCTGTTTCCCGTCCAGGGCGCGCGGCTGTTCAGAGCGCGTGAGCTTGACGACAGTCATGAACTGACCCTGCTGGCCTATTGCGTCGATGGCGTGATCGTCTCGTCGGACGAGGCGCCTAAAATGTTGCACAAGCGCTCCGAACTGACCGAAGCGTTGTACCGGGCGATAGCCAGTGGCGACGTGGAAGTGGCCGCCAATCACGAGGAGGGTGGGTGGTATGTCGTGTACCCGGCATTCGATTCCCACGGCGACATCTTTGCGGTTCTGCTGATCTCCTGCGCAGAGCAACCCTCGCTCAACGATCAGCGCCTGGTGTATGGCATCTTAAGGGTCTACTCGAACTACCTTTCGCTGATCGAAAAGAACCAGAAGGACAAGCTGACCGGCCTGTATAACAGGGAAACGCTGGAATCGGAGATTACCAAGACGCTGGTCAGGCAAAGCGATCATCTGGAAAAAGGACTATCGTCGCCGGATGACCGACGTAGACGGAAATATTCGATTAGATACTGGCTGGGGATGATCGATATCGATCATTTCAAGTCGATCAACGATAACTACGGCCACCTGTACGGCGATGAGGTGATTATTCTGGTGGCCCGTCTGATGACCTCCGGTTGTCTTCGCGACGACGATCTGGTCTACCGTTACGGTGGCGAGGAGTTTGTCGTGCTGCTCCGGGCGCCAAGCGAAGCGGATGCGCTGCTGGCGTTCGAACGTATCCGTAAAACGGTAGCGGAGTACAGGTTCCCGCAACTCAAGCAGGTCACCGTGAGTGTCGGTTTTGTCGAAGTCTATGGCCAGCATACACCGCCGGATGTGATGGGCGAGGCTGACGAGGCGCTCTATTACGCCAAGGCCAACGGCCGCAATCAGGTGCACAGCTACCATGCGCTGATCGAGCAGGGCAAGATCAACACGAAAGCGAAGCGCTCCGGTGGTGAAGTAGAGCTGTTCTAGTTCGGTGCCCGGCCGGGCACGCCTGTCACCGGCGACCGCGCTGCAGCGGCTACACCAAGCAAGCGATCACTCTTCCGACAACGCCGTCACATCCACCGACACTTCCAGCTTCTGCGAACTGCCGCCATCGAAGATGACGCCCCTCAGCGGGGTGACATCGCCGTAGTCGCGGCCGATGGCCGTGGTGATGTGCTGCTCGGAGGGGATGTTGTCGTTGGTCGGGTCGAACTCGAACCAGCCCTCGCCCGGTGAATAGACCGCGAACCAGGCGTGCGAGGCGTCGGAGCCGACCAGCTTGGTCTGTCCCGGCGGCGGCAACGTCTCCAGATAACCGCTGACGTACTGGGCGGCGAAGCCGAGCGAACGCAGGCAGGCGATCGCCAGATGGGCGAAGTCCTGGCAGACACCGCGCTTGTGCTCCAATACGTCGTGCAGCGGCGTGGCGACGGTGCTGAATCCCGGATCGTACTTGAAATCATGATAGATGCGGCTGGTCAGTTCACGCACCGCCGACAGCAGCGGGCGCTCCTCGTCGAACGAGGGCAGGGCGTACTCCCGTACCGCGTCGCTGCTGCGGATCATCGGCGAATCGAGGCAGAACTCGCGTGCCAGCAGCGTCTCTTCGTCCACCGCCGCCTGCATAAGCTCCCGCACCCGGGCACAGCTGTTGCCCAGATCCAGGTCGAAGTTCAACGTCGGCTGCAGGATACGGATCTGGCTGCTGACGTCGATCTCCAGCGCCTTGTGCGGCTCCTGGATCGAGAAGTAGTAGTAGAGGTTGGAGTAAAAATCCTCGCGCCGCACACTGTACACCGGCGTCGGCGTGATCCGGATCTGGGTACTCAGGCACTGCTGCCGGGCGGTGTCGCGCGGCAGCAGGTGGGCGCGGTTGTAACACAGGCTGACCGGGGTTTCGTACCGGTAGCGGGTGACGTGGCGTATACGGTAGATCATGGCTCTTCGCTCCACCCGGTCTGAACCAGTTGCTGCGGGCCGCTGCGGTGGTCGAAGTAGCGATCGGAGATCGCGTTGGCGGCGGTGCAGAGCAGGGTTTGAATGCGGGCCAGGCGCGTATCCAGTGCCTCGCGGAGTTCGTTGTCGCCGGCCTCGGCCAACTCCTCGGGGCGGCTCAGCTGCACCAGCGTCAGCGCTTCGAGAATGGCGCGATGCTCGTCGCTGAGCACCGGCGAGCGCTCGCGGCTCTGCAACTGCTCGATATGCTGACGCAGCAGGTCGATCTGGTAGTGCAGCGAGCGGGGGTTGGTCTTGTCCAGCATGATCAGCGTCAGGCCGTGGTTCAGCATCGGCCGGGTGCGGTAGCGGCGGCGATAGGTGATCAGCACCTCGCTGGTCAGCAGTACGGTCTCCACCACCTGCTCCTGATCGGAGTCGTTCAGCGCCGGAACCAGCAGCGCACGCAATAGTGCGGTGCTTTGCAGGGTACGCTCCAGGCGGCGCCCCATCTCCAGGAAGCGCCAGCCGAAACCGCGGATCATGCTCTCCTGAGTCAGGCCGGACAGGGCAAGCAGGGTGGTGACCAGCGGATCCAGCGCCTCCTCCGGTGCCGCCGCCAGGCCGTTGCCCAGGTTCAGCGGCAGCGACTCCAGCTCATCCCGCAGGTCGTTGATCACCCGATGGGTATCGGCGGAGAGCATCTCCTTGGTCTCTTCGCTGCAGTTGAGCATCGCCTGCAGGTTGGCGGTGACGCCGCCGGCGCGGGCGGGGTCGAGAATGACCGACAGCAGTTCCTGTTCCGGTTGCGCCAGCGGCGCGCCTTCGGCGGTAAAGCCGGGAAAGGTGGTGGTGACTTCGGTTACCGCCTTCAGCAGCAGGTCGCGCACCGCATCCGGCAGCGGTGCCGGGCTGTTGAGCTGGATGAACACGGTGCGCAGCAGGCGCATGGCGGCTTCGGCACGCTCGCTGTAGCGGCCGAGCCAGAACAGATTTTCCACCACGCGGCTGGGCAGGTCGCTGGTCTGGTCCTCTCGATAGCTCGGCTGGCGCTCTTCGAGAGCACTGCCGCGGCGCTGCGGCTCGGAGGCCAGCACCCAGGTGTCCTTGCTGGTGGCGCCGAGCTGGTTGCTGACGATGGCCTGTTCGGTGCTGCTGGCGACGCGGGTCAGACCGCCCGGCATGATGCTGTAGGCGCTCTGGTCGGCGACGGCGAAACTGCGCAGCACCGTGGCCCGCGGCAGCAGCGATTGCTGCTGCCAGGAGGGGGAGGTGCCGGGCAGGTTGGACTGCTGCGCCACATAGTGGATCGGGTCGTCGCTGATCCGGCGCTTGAGCCGGTCCAGCTCCTGCGCGCTCAATCCGGCGCAGTACACGCTGTGCTCGCCGCTGCGTCGGCTCGTCGGCTTGATGATCAACTGCTGCAGGTTGGCCAGCACGTAGTCACGATCCTGTGGATCGCCGAGCCACCAGGTCCGGGTCGACGGCAGGGCCAGTTCGTGGCCGAGGAAGAAATCCGCGATCTGCGGCAGAAATTTGAGCAGCGCCGGATTTTCCAGCACGCCGGAGCCGAGCGGGTTGGCGATCACCACGTTGCCGGCGCGGGCGACCTCGAGCAGGCCGGCCACGCCGAGATGGGAGTCGGAGCGCAGCTCCACCGGGTCGCACCAGGTGTCGTCGACGCGGCGCAGGATCACATCGACCCGGTGCAGGCCGTCGAGCGATTTCATCCACACGTAGCCGTTGCGTACCGTCAGGTCGCCGCCCTGCACCAGCGAATAGCCCAGGTAGTTGGCCAGGTAGGTGTGTTCGAAGTAGGTTTCGCTGTAGGCGCCGGGGGTCAGGATCACCACCCGCGGCGAGTCGCCGTTGGGGGAGAGCGAGGCGATCTTGCGCCGCAGCGCCTGGAAGAACAGCGACAGGCGATGCACCTGGCTGTCGCGGAACAGGCTGGGCAGTACACGCGACATCACGCTGCGGTTCTCCAGCGCGTAGCCGGCGCCGCTGGGCGCCTGGGTGCGATCGCCGATCACCACCATGTTGCCGTCGCTGCCGCGCACCATATCCACCGCGTGCAGTACCAGCTGCTTCTCGCCGGGGATCTGCACCCCCTGGCAGGCGCGCAGGAAGCTCTGACCGGAGTAGACCAGTTCGGGCGGCAGAATGCGGTGGCGGATCAGTTCGCGCGGGCCGTAGAGGTCCTTCAGTACCAGATCGAGCAGCTCGGCGCGCTCGATCAGGCCCATCTCGATACGGCTCCACTCCTCGCTGTCGATCAGCAGCGGCACCGGGTCCAGGCCCCAGGTGCGGCTGCCGAGACCGGCACTGGCGATGTTGTAGGTGGCGCCGTCGTCACGCAGGATGCGCAGCGCCTTGCGCTGGCGCTCTCTCAGGCCATCCGGCCCCAGACCGCCGAGGCCGTCCAGCAGATAGCGCCAGTGCTGCCGTATATCGCCGTCGGACCCGAACACCTCGTCATAGAAGGTGTCGGGGCGCGGATAGCTCAGCGCCCGTTCCGGAGCGTCGGCACTCAGTTGCGTTGCCACGTGATCTACTCGACTCTTCTCATAATATGAAGGACCCGCTTGCGCGGGCGTCAATCATAGGGGATTTGCCCCGATCAGGCTAATCCCCGGCGTAGATCGAGCGTATAGGGATACTCGCCGGTCGGTTCCTCCGGGGGAGGGGCCATCGGCCGCGGACCCTCCTGGTGCGGGAAGAACTCGCGCAGCGCCTGGTGGAACGGCGGTGGCTCCACCGCGCCCGGGGTATGGCCGTAATCCCAGAACCGGTTGACGCGGCGCGATTCCGCCTCGAAGGCGTTGACCGGTTGGGTGTCGTAGCTGCGCCCGCCAGGATGGCTGACATGGTAGGTGCAGCCGCCGATGGAGTGGCCGTTCCAGGTGTCGATCAGGTCGAACACCAGCGGCGCGTGTACGCCGATGGTCGGGTGCAGCGCCGAGGGCGGGTTCCAGGCGCGGTAGCGCACGCCGCCGACATACTCGCCGTGGCGGCCGGTGCCGTTCAGCGGCACGCGGCGGCCGTTGCAGGCCAGCACGTAGCGGCTGTCGGTGAGGCCGGTGAGGCGTACCTGCAGCCGCTCCACCGAGGAGTCCACGTAGCGGGCGGTGCCGAAACTGGAGATCTCCTCGCCCAGTACATGCCAGGGCTCGACCGCCCAGCGCAGCTCGATCTGGATATCGTCGATCTGCACCCGGCCGTAGTGCGGGAAGCGGAACTCCTCGAACGGCGCCAGCCACTCCAGCTGGAACGGCAGACCGTGTAACTGCAGGTCCTTGACCACATCGCGCAGGTCGGCCCAGACGTAGTGCGGCAGCATGAAACGGTCGTGCAGTTCGGTGCCCCAGCGCACCAGCGGCTTTTTATAGGGCTCCTTCCAGAACCGCGCCACCAGCGCCCTAAGCAGCAGTACCTGCACCAGCGACATCTGCGCATGGGGCGGCATCTCGAAGCCGCGGAACTCGAGGATGCCCTGGCGGCCGGAGGCGGTGCCCGGTGCGTACAGCTTGTCGATACAGAACTCGGAGCGGTGGGTGTTGCCGGTAATGTCCACCAGCAGGTTGCGCATCAGCCGGTCCACCAGCCAGGGCTGGTCGATCAGCCCCTGTGGCATCTGTTGGAAGGCGATCTCCAGTTCGTACAGCGCTTCGTGGCGGCCCTCGTCGACACGCGGCGCCTGACTGGTCGGACCGATGAACATGCCGGAGAACAGATAGGAGAGGCCCGGATGGTGCTGCCAGTAGGTGACCAGCGAGCGCAGCAGGTCGGGGCGGCGCAGCAGCGGACTGTCGGCCGGGGTGACGCCGCCGAGGGTGACGTGGTTGCCGCCGCCGGTGCCGCCGTGACGGCCGTCGATCATGAACTTCTCGGTGCCCAGACGGGCCAGCCGCGCCTCCTCATAGAGCGCGTTGGTGTTGTCGACCAACTCGTTCCAGCTGCTCGCGGGATGGATGTTGACCTCGATCACGCCGGGGTCCGGGGTGACCAGCAGCTTCTGCAGCCGCGGATCCTTGGGCGGCTCGTAGCCCTCGATCACCACCGGCAGGCTCAGTTCGGCGGCGGTGTGCTCGATGGCGTTGATCAGTTGGACATAGTGTTCCAGGTCTTTCAGAGGCGGCAGGAACAGGTAGAGACGGCCGTTGCGCGGCTCGATACAGAGTGCGGTCTTGACCACCTCGATCCAGCGTCGATCGCCTTCCGGTGACTTGGTATCGGTATCGGTATCGGCATCGGCGGCTTCGTCCATCATCTGGCGCGGGTCGGCACTGTTCGGGCGCGCGACCGGCGGCGTCATGTCGGCGAAGGGAAGGTAGCCGGGCAGCGGCGCCTTCTCGGCGAAGGGGTCCGGCTCGGGCTCGATCTCCCGCTTCTCCCGCGCCACCCAGGGCAGGGTGTTCAGCGGCAGGCGGAAACCCAGCGGCGAGTCGCCGGGGATCAGCGTGAGCTGGTCGCGCCGCAGCTCCCAGGGGGTGGAGCGCCAGGCTTGGCGGCTATGGTCCCAGCCCAGCGGCAGCACGTAGCCGGTGGGGGTATCCAGGCCGCGATCGAGCAGCTTGGCCAGCCGCTTGCGCTCCAGGTCATCCTTGAGATCGAAGCGCTTCGGGTCGATGTTGACCGGCAGTTGCTGCTCCTGCCACAGGTAGTACAGGGTGTCCTCGTAGGCGTCGATCAGGTATTTGTGATCCAGCTCCAGTCGCTTGCACAGGGTCTTCATGAACCGCTGCGCCTCGGCCAGGCCGTGGCCGTAATCCTTGTCGACCCGGGCCAGCAGTTGCGGGTCGTGCCAGAGCGGCTCGCCGTCGGTGCGCCAGTAGCAGCCCAGCGCCCAGCGCGGCACCTCTTCGCCCGGATACCACTTGCCCTGGCCATAGTGCAGCAGGCCGGTAGGGGCGAAGCGCTTGCGCAGCCGCAGCAGCAGATCCTTGGCCAGCTTGAGCTTGTCGTCGCCCAACGCCTCGATGTTCCACTGCGCCGAGTCCATGTCGTCGATGGAGACGAAGGTCGGTTCGCCGCCCATGGTCAGTCGCACGTCGGCCGCGTTCAATTCGGCATCGATCGCCTTGCCGAGGGCATCGATGCAGGCCCACTGCTCCTCGGAGTAGGGCTTGGTGACGCGCGGATCCTCGTGGATGCGGAACACCTCGTTGACGTACTTGAACTCCACCTCGCACTTGTCGGTGTAGCCGGTGATCGGCGCCGCCGAAGCAGGGGATGGCGTGCAGGCCAGCGGAATATGGCCCTCGCCGGCGAACAGGCCCGAGGTGGGGTCGAGCCCGATCCAGCCGGCGCCGGGGACGTAGACCTCGCACCAGGCGTGCAGATCGGTGAAGTCCTGGGCCGCGCCCGACGGGCCGTCCAGCGCTTCCTGATCCTGTTTCAGTTGCACCAGGTAGCCGGAGACGAAGCGGGCGGCCAGACCGAGCTTGCGCAGGATCTGCACCAGCAGCCAGCCACTGTCGCGACAGGAGCCCTTGGCTCGCGTCAATGTCTCTTCGCAGCTCTGTACCCCCGGTTCCAGGCGGATGCCGTACTCGATCTCCTTTTCCAGCCGCTGATTCAGCGCGACCAGGAAGTCGTTGATGGGGATCTTCGTGCGTGGAACGCCGGCGACCCAGGCATCGAGCCGTTCACCCTTTTCGGCAACCTCGAGAAAGGGCTGCAGCTCCTTTTTCAGCTCCTCGTCATACTCGAACGGGTAGTGCTCGGCGTACTCCTCGACGAAGAAGTCGAACGGGTTGATCACCGTCATGTCGGCGATCACCTCGACGTCGAACTTGAACTTGCGGGTCTTCTCCGGGAACACCAGGCGGGCCTGATAGTTGCCGAACGGATCCTGCTGCCAGTTGATGAAGTGGTTTTCCGGCTCGATCTTCAGGCTGTAGCTGTGGATATGGGTGCGCGAGTGCGCGGCCGGTCGTAACCGCAGCACGTGCGGCGACAGGGAAACCGCCCGGTCAAAGTCGTATTCGGTCGAGTGTCGAATCGCGATGCGGATAGTCACGGCTTATATCCTTCAGGGTACGGGGAACCAGGTTTGGTAGATCGCTTCATGCAGCTTGCCCAACTGCACCTGCAGATCGTTCAGGAACTCGCGGAAATCCTCGCCAAGGTCCCGGTCGCTCTCGATCTGGAACGCGCTCGCGTCTATCCCTTTCAGCACCTTGCGCACGGTGTCGTTCTTGGGCAGCTTGCCCGCGGCGACATCGATCTGCAGCAGGCAGAAGTGGAAGGCGCGCGGGAAGTGCGGGTCGTTGAGCATGAAGTCGGCCACCTCGGGTCCCGAGACGGCGGCCTTCACCGTGCGGCGATAGCTCATGTAGGCACTGGCGGAGCGCAGCACGTTGCCCCAGACGATCTGTCTGAGGTTGAGGTTGACATCGCCGTTGACCTCGAGCAGCGCGGAGGCACCGGCATCGAGCAGACGGGTGGTCATGTCGGCACGCTCCAGGTCCCGCCCCAGCTTCATGAACTGCCAGCCGGCATCGTGGCTCATGGTGCTGTAGAGCAGCCCGGCCAGGGTCTGACAGTCCTTGATGATATCGGACAGGAACTCGTGGCGACGGCTACGGTTGATCCCCTGCTGGATATTGTGTTTCGCGAACAGGTAGAGCTCGTTGACCAGTTCCCAGGTTTCCGCCGGTACCACGTCGCGCGAGGTACGGATATTCTCGCGCACCAGCTTCAGCGCCGAGAGCATGGAGCTGGGGTTGGTATCGTCGGCCAGCATGAACTTGACCACGTTGCGCTCGTCCTGGTTCTTGTAGCGGTCCTCGAACAGCTCGGTGGCGCTGTTCAGGATCACCAGGTTGTACCAGCCGATATTGATCTCGTTGGGCAGGTCGAACAGCAGCTTGTCGTAGACGCTGACCAGACGGGCGGTGTTTTCGACACGTTCAAGATAGCGCGCCATCCAGTACAGGCGCTCGGCAACTTTAGACAGCATGATCAGGCTTCTCCCGTCTCGACAATCCAGGTGTCCTTACTACCGCCGCCCTGCGACGAGTTGACCACCAGCGACCCCTTGCGCATCGCCACCCGGGTCAGCCCGCCGGTGGTGACGTACATCTCCTTGCCCTGCAGGATGAAGGGGCGCAGATCCAGGTGACGCGGCTCCAGCGCACCCTTCTCGACGATGGTCGGCGCGGTGGAGAGTTTCAGCGTCGGCTGGGCGATGTAGTTGCGCGGGTTCTCCTTGATCAGCTTGGCGAAGGTGGCCTGATCCTTCTTGGTCGAGTGCGGGCCCACCAGCATGCCGTAGCCGCCGGACTCGTTGGCCGGTTTCACCACCAGCTTGTCCAGGTTGGCCAGCACGTATTCGCGCTGCTCCGGGTCCTCGCAGAGGAAGGTTTCCACGTTCTTGATGATCGGCTCCTCGTTGAGGTAGTAGCGGATGATCTCCGGCACATAGGCGTAGACCACCTTGTCGTCGGCGACGCCGGCTCCCGGTGCGTTGGCCAGCGCCACCTTGCCCTTCTGCCAGGCGCGCATCAGGCCCGGTACGCCGAGCACGGAATCCTTGCGGAACACCTCCGGGTCGAGGAACAGGTCGTCGATACGGCGATAGATCACGTCGACCCGCTCCAGACCGCTGATGGTGCGCATGTAGACGCAGTCGTCGTCACCGACGCACAGATCGGAGCCCTCGACCAGTTCGATACCCATCTGTTGGGCGAGGAAGGCGTGTTCGAAGTAGGCGGAGTTGAAGATGCCCGGTGTCAGCACCACGACCACCGGTTTTTTCACCTTGCGCGGCGACAGTGACACCAGGGTGTCGAACAGGTTGGAACAGTAGTCGTCCACCGGCAGGATGCGGTCCTTCTCGAACAGCTCCGGCAGCACCCGCTTGGTGATGCCGCGGTTCTCCAGCATGTAGGAGACGCCGGAGGGCACGCGCAGGTTGTCCTCCAGTACATAGAACTCGCCATCCTCGGCGCGCACCAGATCGGTGCCGCAGATATGTGCCCATGCCCCATAGGGGGGAGAGATGCCGACGCACTCTGGGCGGAAGTTTTTCGATTCGGTGATGATGTGTTTCGGGATGATACCGTCCTTGATGACGTTCTGGTCGTGGTAGAGGTCATCGATGAACAGGTTCAGTGCCTTCAGGCGCTGCTTAAGGCCGGCGGCCGTGGTGGCCCACTGTCGGGCCGATATGGTGCGCGGGATGATGTCGAAGGGCCAGGCGCGGTCTATGTTGCCCTCTTCTGTATACACGGTGAAGCTGATCCCCATCTCCTGGATCGTCGCTTCGGCCATCTGGCGGCGGGTCTCCAGCTCTTCGTCGCTCAGCGAGCCGAGGTAGGAGATCAATCGTCGGGCCGGAGCGCGGGGATTGCCGTTGGGGGTGATCAGTTCGTCAAAGAAATCCTGAGGTTCGTATCTCTTCCAATCCATACTCATGCTGAGCCCATCGTCGACTGTTGGTTGCGGGGCCTGAAGCCTAGCGGCTTGTAACCCTTGTCTGTTTTTTCGTTTGCCCGTGTGGGCGCAGGTAACTGCTCCTGTCACTGGTCCGAAGGCTGTTTGGCTACTTGCATTGGTTTAGCAATATGTAAGCCAGATATGAATGAATCTGAGCGAATGGTCAACCCCCCTTGGGTGGAAATGCCCCTGCCGGCCCTGCACCAAGCCGAACGCGAGATTCGAAACCGCCCGACATAGCGTCTTATGTATAGCAGCCATGACCGTGGATTGCCGGTGGCGGGCCTTGGGTGGGGGCAGGAAAAATGCTTTCTCACACCTCTTCTATACTGAAACCAAAGTACGGTAGCTCTCGGGCTGCAGGGAGTGTGTATGAACAGAATGACCACATGGCTGCGACAGCTGTGCGTACTGCTGGTGCTGCTCGGAGCGCAGAGTTCCGAGCGAGCGTTGGCGGTCGACGGAGAGGAGGGGGCGCCCGCCGGAGCGTTGTGGGTACTGACGCTGGATGGCGTGGTCGGCCCCGCGACCGCCGATTATCTGGTGCGCGGCATCGAGGATGCCGCCCGTGGTGGCGCGAAGGCGGTGCTGATCAGAATCGATACGCCGGGCGGCCTGGACAGCTCCATGCGCAAGATGATTTCGGCGGTGCTTGCCTCGCCGATTCCGGTGCTGTGCCATGTCGCGCCGGGCGGTGCCCGAGCGGCAAGTGCCGGTACCTTTCTGCTCTACTCCTGCCATGTGGCGGCGATGGCGCCTGCCACCAACCTCGGTGCCGCGACGCCGGTATCGATCGGTACGCCGATGAGCCCGTCGCCGGGAGATGAAGGACAGAAGCCGAACCAGCAGCCCGAGGGGGACGCCGCTCCCCAGCCGGGCAGTGCCATGGAGCGCAAGGTGACCAACGATGCCGTTGCCTATATCAGAGGGCTGGCCGAACTGCGCGGGCGCAACGCCGACTGGGCGGAGACGGCGGTGCGTGCCGGGGCGAGCCTGACCGCAAGCCGGGCGCTGGAATTGAACGTGATCGATCTGGTGGCCGAGGATACACCGTCGCTGCTGGAGGCGATAGCGGACAGAACGGTCAATGTTCACGGTCGGCAGGTCGGTCTGGATCTGAAGGATGCCCCGCTTTACGCGCTCGATCCGGACTGGCGCAGCGAGTTTCTCGCCGTGATCACCAACCCCAACGTGGCCTATATCCTGATGCTGATCGGCCTGTACGGGCTGATCTTCGAGTTCTCCAACCCCGGTTTCGGCCTGCCCGGCGTGCTGGGCGCGATCTGTCTGCTGGTTGCGCTGTACGCCTTCCAGGTCCTGCCGGTCAGCTACGCAGGCCTGGGTCTGATGCTTCTCGGTATCGGTTTGATGGCGGCGGAGGCGACGATGCCCAGTTTCGGCGTGCTCGGCGTCGGCGGGCTGATCGCGTTCGTGGTCGGCTCGATCATCCTGATGGACACCGAGTTGCCGGCCTACCAGATCGCCCTGCCGGTGATCGTGGCGTTGGCGGCGACCACCGGTGCGATGATGTTTGCCATATTGGGCATGGCGTTGCGTGCGCACCACAGGCCCAGCGGCTACCGCCTGGAAAAGGGACATGACAGCTGCGTCTCCATCGAACAGGTCCGTGACGACCAGGTGCTGGCGCGGTTCGAGGGGGAGCTGTGGACAGTGCGCTGTGCGGACTCGCTGCAGGTGGGTGATCGCGTGCGGGTGCGCGAAATCGATGGATTAACCCTTGTCGTGGACAAGTTGGAGGCTTGAGGATGATCGGTTTACCCTATTTCGTGACCACAGTCGTCGTGCTGGCGGTGCTGTTGTTGATCTCCATGTTCCGCATTCTGCGTGAATATGAGCGTGGTGTGATCTTTCTGTTGGGGCGCTTTTACAAGGTCAAGGGGCCGGGTCTGATCATCGTGATCCCGGTGGTCCAGCAGATCGTGCGGGTGGATCTGCGCACCCTGGTAATGGACGTGCCGACTCAGGATGTGATCTCGCGCGACAACGTGTCGGTGAAGGTCAACGCGGTGATCTACTTCCGCGTGGTCGATCCCGAGCGGGCGATCATCCATGTCGAGAACTATCTGGAAGCGACCAGCCAACTGTCGCAGACCACCCTGCGCTCGGTGCTGGGCCAACATGAGCTGGACGATATGCTGGCTGGGCGCGACAAGCTCAATGCCGATATCCAGCAGATCCTCGACAAACAGACCGATGCCTGGGGGATCAAGGTGGCCAACGTGGAGATCAAGCATGTCGACCTGGACGAGAGCATGATCCGCGCTATCGCCAAGCAGGCGGAGGCCGAGCGTGTCCGGCGCGCCAAGGTGATCCACGCCCTGGGCGAGTCGGAAGCGGCGGAGAAACTGCTGAGCGCCGCCAAGACACTGGCCGAAGAACCCCAGGCGCTGCAACTGCGCTATATGCAGACGATGACCGAGATCGCCGGCTCCGGCCAGAACAGCCATACCATCGTATTCCCGCTGCCGATCGACCTGATCAACCAGTGGAGCGGTGCCGTCAAGGCTCGGGACTCAGGTTCTGACAATCCGGGGTAGAACAGGGATATTGGGTTTAACCGGATATTGCTGCGTGCTTCAAAGCTGCTATATACTTCTTGTATATAGTTCAGGGGGTATTGACCATGTCGTTGGGTTCTGTGTTTGTGACTAACCGCACTCAGGCGGTGCGGCTGCCTGCCGATAGCCGCTTCCCGGATGAGGTCAAAAAGGTGAATGTTCGGGTGCTGGGACATGAGCGGATTTTGTCACCGGTCGAGCATACCTGGGACAGCTTTTTCTTGGGGGCCGAGCAGGTAACGGATGACTTCATGACAGAGCGAGCCTCTCAGGAGCAGTTGGAGCGGGAAGCGTTTTGATGCTGAAATACATGCTGGACACCAATATTGTCATCTACGTGATCAAACGGCGGCCAGTTGAGGTATTGGCGCTTTTTAACCGCCATGCCGGTCAGATGTGCATCAGCTCCATCACGCTCGCCGAGCTGTTGCATGGGGCGGAAAAAAGCGCCCGCCCTGATCACAATCTGCGCCAAGTGGAAGACTTTGTCTCGCGGCTTGAGGTGCTGGAGTACGGCACCAAAGCCGCTGCTCATTATGGCGATATCCGTGCCGGCCTGGAGCGGCAGGGTACGCCCATCGGTGTGAATGATTTGCACATCGCCGGCCATTCCCGCAGCGAAGGGTTAACGCTGGTTACCAACAATCTGAAAGAGTTTGAACGTGTTGAAGCGCTGCGCCTGGACAACTGGGTGTAAGGCCTATACCGCATCGACGTACTCCTGCAACACCACCTGCCAAAACATCATGTCTAAGCAATGCCATTAAGTTAAGCCCTCGCGCCTAGCTCACCGCGCCCTTTTATAATTCGTCGCATACTTCGGCCCTCGGCCCGGCGTTCTGGGGTAGCTGCGCTCCGGGCGCACCGCCTCGACGCTCTGTGCCATCAGTCGTACCAACCGTTCCAAGAGATCGCCCACGCCGGCCAGCGTGAAGAGCCTGCCGATGAAGCGCTCTACAAGGCCAAGAAGCTTGGTCGTAATCGCGTCGTCAGTGCAGATCCAAGTATGTGACCGGCCGCACCGGCGATCTCGGATTGATCCGCCGCCGGTACATCGGTTGGGCGTGCACTGACCTTGACACGATCACTGCTTGATCCGGTACCCGGTGCGGAATATCCACCAGATCGACCCGAGGCAGATCAGCAGGAACAGCAGCGTCATGCCCAGGCTGAGCCCGACCGCCACATCCGAGATGCCGTAGAACGCCCAGCGGAAGCCGCTGATCAGGTAGACCACCGGGTTGAACAGGGTCAGCGACTGCCAGGGCTCCGGCAGCATGTTGATCGAGTAGAAGGCGCCACCGAGGAAGGTCAGCGGCGTGATCACCATCAGCGGGATCACCTGCAACTGCTGAAAATCGTTGGCCCAGATGCCGATGATGAAACCGAACATGCTGAAGGTCAGCGCGGTCAGCAGCAGAAAACCCAGCATCCAGAACGGGTGGGCGATGCTGTAGTCGACGAACAGCCGGGCCGTGAGCAGGATCAGCATGCCGATGATCAGCGACTTGGTCGCCGCGGCGCCGACATAACCGGCCAGGATCTCGAACGGCGAGACCGGTGCCGACAGCACCTCGTAGATGGTGCCGGAGAACTTCGGAAAGAAGATGCCGAACGAGGCGTTGGAGATGCTCTCGCTGAGCAGCGACAGCATCAGCAGACCGGGGATGATGAAGGCGCCGTAGCCGACGCCGTCGATCTCGCCCATGCGCGAGCCGATGGCGGTGCCGAAGACGATGAAATAGAGCGAGGTGGAGAGCACCGGCGAGGCGATGCTCTGCATCAATGTGCGCCGGGTGCGGTTCATCTCGAACAGATAGATTGCGCGTATGCCGTTGATATTCATGCTTTATCCTTATGCGTCTCGGCCCTTGACCAGGCTGACGAAGATCTCTTCGAGCGAGCTCTGCTTCGATTGCAGGTCCTTGAGATCGATGCCGAGGTCGCTTACCGCTCGCAGCAGTTTGGCGATGCCGCTGGTCTCCCGGTGAATGTCGAAGGTGTAGGTGAGCTGTTCGCCATCCTCGCTGAGCGCCAGATCGTAGGGCGCCAGCGCTGCCGGAACCTCGGTGAGCGGCGTCTGCAGATGCAGGTGCAGCCGTTTCTGCCCCAGTTGCTGCATCAGCCTATGCTTATCCTCCACCAGCACCAGTTCGCCGCGGTTGATGACGCCGATGCGGTCGGCCATCTCCTCCGCCTCTTCGATGTAGTGGGTGGTCAAAATGATGGTGACGCCGTTTTCGCGCAGTCCGCGCACCATCTCCCACATGTCGCGGCGCAGCTCCACGTCCACCCCGGCGGTGGGTTCGTCCAGAAACAGGATGCTCGGCTCGTGCGACAGCGCCTTGGCGATCATCACGCGGCGTTTCATGCCGCCGGAGAGGGCCAGCATCTTCGAGTTGCGCTTGTCCCAGAGCGATAGCTGGCGCAGGATCTTCTCGATATAGGCCGGGTCGGCCGGTTTGCCGAACAGCCCGCGGCTGAACGAAACGGTGTTCAGCACGCTCTCGAACGCGTCGGTGGTCAGCTCCTGCGGTACCAGGCCGATCAGGCTGCGCGCCTTGCGGTAGTCGTCGACGATATCGACGCCGTCGGCGGTGATTCTGCCGCTGGTGGCGTTGACGATGCCGCAGATGATGCTGATCAGCGTAGTCTTGCCGGCGCCGTTGGGGCCGAGCAGGGCGAAGATCTCGCCGCGGCGGATCTCCAGGTCGATCGATTTCAGTGCGGTAAAGCCGGAAGCGTAGGTCTTGCCGACACCTTCGATTTTGATGATGGGTTGCACGGGCGTTCCTTGTCGCAGGTAGTGCGGTGTTGGGTTACTTACCGCCTGAGTGTAGCGCGACTTGGGTGGGCAGGGCGATCCATCGTGTGAAGGGCGGCGGGTATTTGGCCGAGGCCGGGTTATCGGTCGCGGCCTGCGTTAACGGATCTCGATATCGGGCAGCCAGCGGCTGTCCAGCTTGAAGTCGCCGATATCGAATTCGCCTACCGGGGGCGTCGACCGATCCTCCGGCGGCGAGGCGAGCAGGTTGAGGTCCAGGGCGCGGGCCTCGCCACGGATTACGCCATCTTCGCCCAGTTCGAGCGGGTAGTAGATGCCGTTCCAGAGCCGGGCGCCGAAGGTATCCGATTCCTTGAACAGAAACAGCAGGTCATGTTCCAGCCATCTCAGATCGTCGGTGGTTATCCTGTGCGGGTTGTCATAGGGGTAGGGCACGTAGCACCAGAGCTCCGGACCCTCCAGGCACTTCATCTCCTTCATCGACAGGAAGTGGTCGTGGAAGCGGCTGAGGTCCATATCGATGCTGTAGCGATAATGCTCCCCCTCGGCTTCGATGCTCATCGCCCCTATCGCCTGTTCGGTGCCCCGGCTGTCGATCAGGTAGATCTGCCGCTCGCCGGCCAACTCGGCCCGGGCGCCGGTGCATACACCGAACGCCGGCAGCGACAACAGCAGTGCAGCGATACGCGGGGCCATGGCGTTCCCTCCTAGCGACTGAATATAGGTTCAGTCTAGGCGCCTCTGGACGCTTCACAATGCTACTTGCGTACCGTTCCCGGACCGAGTGGGTTCGGTCCGGGAACAGGTTAACCGGCGAAGGCGTAACTACTGCGCTTGCTGGTCGCCAGCCCGGCGCGCACCAGCGCCTCCAGCATCAGCAGTCCGACTCGCACGCCGTCGACCACCGGCAGGTCCAGCGCCTTTTGCAGATCCGCTTGCAGGAAGGTCAGCCCGGCACAACCCAGCACCAGTACCTCGGATTCGTCCGCGGCCAGTATGCTGTCGGCACGCTGCACCAGCTTGGCGAACAGCGCGGGCTCGGCGCATTGCTCCAGGTCCAGTACCGGCATCTTCATCGCGTGCACGCCCCGGCAGTGTGTGTCTAAGCCGTATTCGCGGGCGTTGCGCTCCAGTATACGCACCGATTTCTGTTGCGCCGTGAGGATGGAAAAGCCGCAGCCGAGCATGCTTGCGGCATGCACTGCCGCCTCGCCGATGCCGAGTACCGGGCCGTTCGCCAATTCGCGAGCGGCGTGCAGTGCCGTGTCGTCGGCACAGGCGATCAGATAGGCATCGCAGCCGCTCCGCTCGCCGATGCTGATCTGTTCGAGCACGCCCGGGGCCGCCAGGGCGCCATCGTAGAAGCCTTCGATACTGGCGATACCGGCACCGGCGCAGACCGCATCGACGACCGTGCTCGCAGAGGCGACCTCGGTGCAACTGGTGGCGATCATCTGCCGCATCGCGTCGCTGTCGTTGGGGTTGATCACCCGTATTTTCATGTCATCAGACTCCGGCCGGTGCCTTGCGGGCACGGTGTCGGCGGATCAGCCAGATGGCGATCAGCGCGCAACTGATCAACGTAAAGGAGAACAGCGTGGTCAACGTACCTAGGGCGTAGAGCACGGGGCTGGTGACATTGGTGGTCATGCCGTAGATCTCCAGTGGCAGGGTGTTGAAGGTACCGGCGGTCATCAGCGTGCGGGCGAACTCGTCGTAGGAGAGGGTGAAACCGAACAGGCAGACGCCGATCAGGCTGGGCAGGATCAGCGGGAACACCACCAGACGGAAGGTCTGCCAGGCGGTCGCGCCCATGTCGATGGCGGCCGCTTCGTAGCTTTTGTTGAAGCGGTTGAACACGGCGAACATGATCAGCAGGCCAAAGGGCAGGGTCCAGGTCAGGTGGGCGCCGAACGCCGAGCTGTACCAGGCGGGGGCGATCTCCAGCCGGTCGAACATGATGCCGATGCCGAGACTGATCAGGATCGACGGCAGGATCAGGCTGACCAGGGTCAGGTAGAACAGGGTGTCGCCGCCGCGGAAGCTGCGTCGGTAGGCCAGGCCCGCCAGCAGCGAGAAGACGGCGGTGCAGAGCATCACGGCGAAGCCGAGCAGCAGCGAGCGGGTCAGCGAACCGCCGAAGTCGCCCACCTGCTGCTTTTCGAACAGCTCGCCGAACCAGTGCAGGGAGACGCCGTTCATCGGGAAGGTGAGCCCCCCTTCCGGACCCTGGAACGACAGCAGGGCGATCGTCGCGGTGGGGCCGTACAGAAACAGGATAAACAGCACGAAGATGAGGGTCAGCGGGACGAACCCCGCCTTGCGTTTGGCTTTGTCAGGGGCCGACACGATTACAGCTCCTTCTTGATATTGATGAAGCGGAACAGGATGCCGAGCATGATCAGCACCGTGGTCAGCAGTACCACGGCACCCGCGGCGGCGGCGGGGTATTGCAGCAGCGATATTTCGTTGCGGATCAGCACGCCGACCGAGGCGCTCAGGCCCCCGCTCATGATGCCGACGGTGATGAAGTCGCCCATCACCAGGGTAACGACGAAGATCGAGCCGATGGCGATCCCCGATCTGCACAGCGGCACCACCACCTGAAAGATGGTTTGCAGACCGCTTGCGCCGGCATCGATGGAGGCTTCGATCAGGTTGCGGTCGATCCGCATCATCGAGTTGAAGATCGGCACCACCATGAACAGGGTGTAGAGATGGACGAACGCCAACACCACGGCGAAGTCGCTGTAGAGCAGCCACTCGATCGGCGCGTCGATCAGCTTCAGCTCCAGCAGTGTGGAGTTGACCAGCCCGTTGCGCCCGAGCAGCGGAATCCAGGAGATCATGCGGATGATGTTGGAGGTCAGAAAGGGCAGGGTGCAGAGTACGAACAGCATCCCCTGCAGCAGCGAACTGCGGATGTGGAACGCCAGGTAGTAGGCGACGGTGAAGCCCAGCACCAGTGTGATCGCCCAGGTCGTGGCGGCGTAGAAAAAGGTTTTCAGATACGCCTTGAGCGTGACGGGGGAGGTCAGCAGGAACTCATAGTTTTCCAGAATGAGATCGGGTATCAACCGATAGGCGTCGTAGTCCCAGAAGCTGACGATGAGGATGGTCAACACCGGGAACAGCAGAAACAGCAGGATCACCAGCGCCAGCGGCGTGACCTGAAGGTAGCTGGGGTTGGCGGTCAGGTAACGGATCAAGGTGTCTCTCCGGGTAAGGTGCGGATGTCGTGCCGGGCCGGGAGGGGTATCGCTTTCCGGGACACGCTGTGAATACATCCCTGTAAGCTCGGCGTCGGCATCCATGCCGACGACGGTCCCGGAAAGCGACACCCCTCCCGGCCGGTAGAGTCCGGTGGGTTATTCCCGACAGTCCATCAGGACGCGATAAACTCGTTCCACTTGCGGATCATGTACTTGTTCTCGTCCATCACCGAGTTCCAGCAGGCCACAGCGCCCATGCGATCCCAGTAGGAGCCGCCGTCGCGCACGGCACCGGCCTTCTCCATCACCTTGCCGTCCGGACTCAGGATATCGCCCAGGGCCGCTTTGCCCTCGATCCAGAAGCCCCACTCATCCGCGGACATGTACTGCTGCGAGGTGGAGGGCGCGGCGGAGTAGTAGCCCTGGCGGTTCAGGTAGGCACCGACCCAGCCGGACAGGTACCAGTCGATATACTCATAGGCGGCATCCAGCTCCAGCCCGGACAGGTGCTTGGCCAGACCGATACCGCCGCCCCAGGCGCGGTAGCCCTCCTCCAGCGGCTGGTATTTGCACGCAATGCCCTTGGCGCGTACGGCGGCCACGGCCGGTGACCACATCGACTGGATCACCACCTCGCCGGAGGACATCAGGTTCACCGACTCGTCGAAGCTCTTCCAGAAGGCGCGGAACTGGCCATCGGCCTTGGCCTTCATGAGGATCGCGATGGTCTTGTCGATCTCCTCGCGGGTCATGTTGCCCTTGTCGGCGTAGTGGATCTCGCCCATCGACTCGCAGATCATCGCCGCATCCATGATGCCGATGGCGGGGATGTTCAGGATCGAGGTCTTGCCGCGGAACGCCGGGTCCATGATGTCGCGCCAGTTTGTGATCGGGCGACCCACCAGGTCCGGGCGGATACCCAGGGTATCGGCGTTGTAGATGGTCGGGACCAGGGTCATCCACTGGGTCGGCTCGGCGGCGAACTTGGTGGAGTCCTTGCCCTCGACGAAGCCGACGGTGTGCGGCGCGGTGCCCTGAGCGATGGTGGAGTCAGGGGTCAGCTTGCCGTCGATGAACAGCGGCGAGATCTTGTCGAAATTCTTCAGGCGCTTGGTGTCCATCGCCTGCATGGTGCCGGCGGGGAAGGTCTTCTTGCAGATCCAGTACTCGATGTCGGCGATATCGAAGGAGCGCGGCTGGGTGGCGACGCGCTGTGCCACGGCGTCGGAGTCCAGCGCGGTCAGTTCCAGCGTGATGCCCAGATCCTCCTTCGCCTTTTCGGCGATGGCGTTGAGGTTGGAGACGCCGGTACCGAACTGGCGCAGCTTGACGTTCTTGATGTTCTGCGCCCAGATCATCGGAAAGCCGGTGATCGCACCCGAACCCAGCGCCGCGCCGCCGACCACGCCCGCGGCCTTGATAAAGCCGCGGCGGCTGAGTACGGACTTGCCGTCTTTACTTTCGTCGGCGGCGGCGCTGGTGTTGTCCTTCAGGTCTTTCTTGTCATCAAAACTCATGATCGATCTCTCCAGATAATGTCTAAGGTTGATGCGCGTGGATCAGACCGGCCCGGAAGGCCTTAGTGGGTTCAGGTCGGAGTGCTTCCAGCCGACAAAGGCGCGGTCGCCGGGATGGATGGGAGCGTTGAGGTAGTCGGCGTCGTTCTGGAACACGGACAGCGCCAGGCCGTCGCCGAAACGGCCGCGCAGGTGCACGTAACTGCCCTGGTACTCCACCGATTCGATTTCGATCGGATCGGGTTGGGCGTCATCGAACGGGTGCGGGCTGATGGCGATATGGTCGCAACGCAGGGATACGGCGGCTCGGCGTTCGGCATCGCTCTGCAGCGGTGTGTCCAGACGGATCAGGCGGTTATCGCCACAGCTCAGACCCTGATCGGTCAGTTCGCCTTCGATGATGTTGTGACCACCGATGAAACCGGCGACGAAGCCGGTGCGGGGACGGCTGAAGATGGCGATCGGATCGTCGATCTGTTCGATGAAGCCGTTGTTCATCACCACCACCTGGTCCGCCAGCGCGAACGCCTCCTCCTGGGAGTGGGTGACATGAATGAAGGTGATGCCGAGCTGCTGCTGGATCCGCTTCAGTTCGGCGCGCATCCGGGTGCGCAGGAAGGGATCGAGCGCCGACAGCGGTTCGTCGAGCAGGATCACCTCCGGCTGGTTGATCAGCGCGCGGGCGAGGGCGACACGCTGCTGCTGGCCGCCGGAGAGCTGCTCGGGGAAGGCCTCGAAGAAGGTCTCCATATTGACCAGCTTGAGCATCTCCATCGCCCTGGCGTGACGCTCCGACTTGCCGATGCCGGCGATCTTCAGACTGAAGGCGACGTTGTCGAGGCTGTTCAGGTGGGGGAACAGGGCGTAGTTCTGGAACATCAGCGCCGTGCCGCGCTTGCGTGGCGGCAGGTCGGTGACGTTGCGGTTGTTGAGCAGGATGTCGCCTTCGGTCACGCTTTCGTGGCCCGCGATCATGCGCAGCGTGGTGGACTTGCCGCAGCCGCTGGGGCCGAGCAGGCAGCAGTAGGCGCCGCCTTCGATATGCAGGTCGATCTTTCTGACCGCTGCGCTGTCCCCGTAGCGTTTTACCACCCCGACAAGTTCAACCGATCCTTTCTTCATGCTCACCCGATCTTAAGATTGTTAGCAATTTTTTCGGATTATGTTTGCCAATGCCGTGCCAGTTTTCGGTAGGGGTGGTTTAACCCGTTCATTTTTCAACGGAATGTGTTGAAACATTGTTTTCATGTGGGGTTGGTGTGACGGTTTCGGTTCAGCTGTGCGGGAGGCGGGGATTGAATTGGTGCGCTGTTGTGGGACGTTGTGCGTTTTTGTGGGGCGTTTTCGGGGGCTTGGCTGCATGCGATGTTGTTTCTGGCGGCTGGGGCCGATATAGCCTCTTTCGTCTGACACGCCGTGAACCCATCCGTGGGGGCTCCACTGCGCCATCCATGGCGCAGAGGGTCAGCCGAAAGAGGCTACATCGGCCCAGGCACCCAAGAGCAGAATCGGAAGGTATCGACTTGCCCGAACGATTTTCTCCGATATGATTGCTAGCAATATCGCCGACAGGATAAAGAGATGGGAACCCGAGCCCAGAAGGAGATCCAGCGCATCGTCGAGCGGCTGGCCAGTGCGATCGTCGAGCACCGCCTGCCGCCCGGTGCCCGGCTTACCGAGGCGAAGCTGGTGGAGGTGCTGGAGGCCAACCGCAATCATGTGCGCGCGGCGCTGCAGAAACTGGCGGCCGAACACAAGGTGGTGGAGATCTTTCCCAACCGTGGCGCGTTCGTTGCCCAACCGACGGTCGGAGAGGCGAGGGATGTGTTTCAGGCGCGTATCGTGCTTGAGCGTGCCGTGGTGGAGTTGGCGGTCAAGAACATGACGCCGCGCAACAAGAGCCGTCTGCTCCGCCAGCTCGAACGGGAGGCGGACGCGATCAAGCGGCGTGAACGCCAGGATATGATCCGTGAATCGGGCAACTTTCATCGCGTACTGGCGGAGGTGGCGGGCAACAGTGTACTGGCCGAACTGCTCGGCAGCCTGATTCCGCGCAGTTCGCTGATCATCGCGCTGTATCAGGAGACGCCGGGCGTACAGTGCTCCATCGAGGAGCATCAGGCGCTGGTCGATGCCATGCTGGCCGGTGATGCCGAACGCGCCATCGAACTGATGAACGCCCACATAGGGACGATACAGCGCTACCTGTTGCTTGAGCAGCGCTCCCCCGAGGTGGATCTGCGGGCGGCACTGACAGACGGTTGAGTCCTGCTTCGGCATCGAGGCGAGTAGAGACCGCAAGAGCGCGAAGGCGCTGCTATGCTTTGTATCGGGTCAGTGACACTGATGGAGCAGGGACTTCGGGACGATGATTTTCAGATCAAGACGCTCACACATCTATTCGGTGCTCCTGAGGTCGGCACTCCTGTGGGTAACGCTTGCGCCTCTGCCGTGTTGGGCCGCGGTGCAGGAGTTGCGCGTCGGCATATATGAGAACCCGCCCAAGCTGTCTCTCGACCGGGAGCAGGACAGGCCGAGCGGGATTCTGGGGGATCTTCTGGTGGAGATCGCCAGGCAGGAACAGTGGCGTCTGCAGACCGTACCCTGCGAATGGATCGAGTGCCTGGCAGCGCTGAAGGAGGGGCGGATCGACCTGCTGCCGGATGTGGCGGAAAGCCCGGAGCGGCGGGCGCAGATGGCGTTCCATCGGGTCCCCTCGTTGCGCAGTTGGTCACAGGTGTTTGCCCGCGACAAGGAGCGTCTTGCCTCGCCGCTCGATCTGGCCGGGCGGCGTATTGCGGTGCTGCGCGACTCGGTTCAGCAGGCGTACCTGCGCAACCTCAGTCAGAGCTTCGGTATCGATATCGAACTGGAGGAGGTCAACTCACTGGAGGAGGCGTTCGCCGCCGTTGCCGCGGGCAGGGCCGACGGCGCGGTGGCGAACCAGCAGTTCGGCGAGTATAACGCCCATGCGTTCGATCTGGTGCCGACTCCGTTGATGTTTCAGCCCGTGCGGCTGTTCTACGTGTCGCCATCGGGCCAGGGCGAGGCTGTCCTGCAACGTATCGATGCCCGACTGACGCAGTGGCAGCAGGATGCGGATTCGCCCTATTACGACATCCTGCGGCGCTGGGGCTCGCGGCTGCCCGAGTCGTTGCTGCCCCGGAATCTGCTCTGGGGGCTGGGCGTATTGGCGACGCTGCTGGTCTTGGCCGGGGTACTGGTGGCCGGGCTCAAGCGCAAGGTGCGACAGAAGTCCCGGGATCTGCTGGAGAACGAGCAGCGTCTCGATACCATCCTCTCCAATATCGACGCCTACATCTATATCAAGGGCACCGATTTCCGCTACCAATATGTCAATCACCGCGCGGCGCAGCTGCTTGGCAAACCGGAAGCGGAGGTTTGCGGTTGCCTGGACGAGCAGTTCTTCGCGCCTGAAACGGTCGAGGCGATTCGCGATCAGGATCGGCGGGTGCTGCTCGGCGAGCGCGTGGTCGACGAGGTGGTGCAGCAACGCTTCGACAGTCCCGAGGTCCGCACGCTGCTGGCCGTCAAGCAGCCGCTGCGCAATGAGCAGGGCGAGATCATCGGTCTGGTGGGCGTGTCCACCGATATCACCGAGCGCAAGCGCAGCGAAGAGCAGATTCATCAGCTTGCCTTCTACGACAGCCTGACCGGCCTGCCCAACCGAAATCTGCTGATCGAACGGCTCGACCATGCACTGGCCACCGCCTCGCGTAGCGGCGTGGTCGGTGCGGTACTGTTTATCGACCTGGACAACTTCCGTGATCTGAACGACACCCTCGGCCATCGGGCCGGCGATCTCCTGCTGCGGCTGGTGGGCGAGCGGCTGCAGCTGCGGGTACGGGAGGGGGACACCATCGCTCGATTCGGTGGCGACGAGTTCGTGATCGTGGTCGAGGGGTTGGACGACAGCCAGAAGGAAGCGCTGTTTCATGCCGAACATCTGGCGGAGGCGCTGATGAGCCTGATCAATCGGTCATTCGAATTCGACGGCAACGTGTACACGCCGACGGCCAGTATCGGGGTCGTGCTGTTCGAACGCCAACGTCACAGCGCAGACGACATGATCAAATGGGCGGAGCTGGCGATGTACGAAGCGAAGGGCGCAGGACGCAACTGCGTGCGCTTCTTCGACCCGTCGATGCAGGCTCAGGTGCGCTCCCGGGCGCTGCTCGAAGCCGGCATTCGCAGAGGGCTCGACAAGGGGGAGTTCGAGCTGCATTACCAGCCGCAGTACAGCGATGAAGGTGAGCTTATCGGAGCGGAGTCGCTGCTGAGATGGCACCATCCGGAACGGGGGATGGTGTCGCCGGCGGAGTTTATCCCGGTCGCCGAAGCCAGTGGCCTGATCCGGCCGCTGGGCCGCTGGGTGCTTGAAGAGGCGTGTCGACAACTGGTGCGCTGGGCCGATCATCCGCTGCTGGGCCGGATCCCGATCGCCGTCAACATCAGCGCCGTGCAGATCCATCAGGAGGATTTCGTCAACGAACTGCTGGCGGTGCTCGAGTATACCGGTGCCGAGGCCGGACGGCTGAAGCTGGAACTGACCGAGTCGATGCTGGTGCGCAATATCGAACAGACGATCGACAAGATGAGCGCGCTACGTCGGCAGGGGGTGGGTTTCTCGCTGGATGATTTCGGCACCGGCTACTCATCCCTCGGTTACCTGAAGCGCCTGCCGCTGGACCAGTTGAAGATCGATCAGGGCTTCGTGCACGACCTGCTGAACGATGCCAACGATGCCGCCATCGTGCGTACCGTGGTCGCCCTGGGGCAGAGCATGGAGCTGTCGGTGATCGCCGAAGGGGTCGAGACCGAGGAGCAGCGTCAGGCCCTGATCGACCATGGTTGCCGCTATTTCCAGGGCTATCTGTTAGGTCGTCCCATGCCGGCCGTCGAGTTGGAAGCCCGACTCCACGAACGGGCCTGACCTGCCGTTTTTCCTTGTTCCACCATCTCTGTTCCACCATCCCTTTTCGCCTGCATTGACCGGGAGTGCGAAGGCTCCGGTCGCACCATGGTCGGCACTCTGTACGACTTAAGTATTGCTACCAATGAATGGCAGACGTTGGTCTAACTGTCGGCAATGGTTGACAGTTCCGATCAATAGAATAGTGGGTTCCGATAAGGATAAGAGACATAGTGGTGGGTGCTCCAGACCGGTGGCGTAACGGTGCATTGGTGATAGGTAGTTCGGACACGGAGGTGAGTCCGCCGCGTCCGACAGACTTCGGAGTAGAGAAAAAGATGAGACTGAGATCGATACAGCTGAAGATCGCACTGATCGGAGCTGCCTGCCTGTTGTCGACCGCCGGTGTGTTGGTGGCGTTCAGCGTGTACAGCTTTTCCAGTGCGCAGTCGCTGGTATTCAACCGTGTGAGCAGCCAGGTGCAGGACTCGACACTGGAGAACCTGACCAATCTGGGTGGCCGCTATGCCGGCAAGGTGCAGCAGAAGTTCGATCAGGCGTTCGATGCGGCGCGGACGATGGCCGACACCTTTATCGTGGCGATGGAAAACCGGGATATGGGGGACGAGGGGCTGAACCTGGGACGCAGGCAGGCCAACGATATCCTGCTCCGGGTGCTCAAGAGCAACGAGGAGTTCAACGGCACCTACTCCTGCTGGGAACCCGATGCGCTCGATGGCGAGGACGACTATTCCCGTTCACTCGGGGCCGGTACCAACATCGTGACCGGACGCTTTACGCCCTATTGGACCCGCACCGGCGATGGCCGTATCAACGTGCAGGCGCTGGTGGAGTACGACAGCGCCGATACCCACCCCAACGGCGTGCCCAAGGGCGGCTGGTATCTGGGCCCGAAAGAGAACGGGCGCGAGAGCATTATCGGACCGCTGCCCTATGTGGTGCAGGGCGAGAAGGTGTGGCTGGCCACGATGTCGGTACCGATCGTCGTGAACGGCGAGTTTCTCGGTGTAGTGGGAACCGACTACAACCTGGATTTCGTGCAGGCGATCAGTCGCCAAGTGGACGGCGAACTGTTCGACGGACAGGGCGAGGTGGCGATTGTCACCGACGACGGTCTGGTGATCGCACAGAGCGAGTCCGCCGAGATGATCGGCGGCCCCTTGGGCGATCTGATGAGCAGTCGTTGGGAGGAGGGGGTCGAACGGATCCGGCAGGGTGCCGGCTGGGCCGACCTGGATGTCGAAACGGGGATGATCACGGTGCTCTCGCCGATCACGATGGGTCGCTCGGGGCACAACTGGGCGGTGATGCTCAAGATCAGCGAGTCGGTTGTGCTCGCTGCAGCCCGGCAGTTGGAGCAGGAGATGGGCGCCCAGGGCAGCCGTAGCATGCTGATGCAGGTTCTGGTGGGGGTTCTGGTGTCCGCATCGGCGATCGCCGTGCTCTGGTTCGCGTCGCGTACGCTGGCGGCGCCGATCCGCAAGGCGGTGTCACTGGCACAGAGCATCGGCAGGGGCGACCTGTCGCAGCGACTCGATCACCACTCGGAGGATGAGGTGGGGCAGCTGTCCGAGGCACTGGACAGCATGGCCGACAGTCTGCAGAAGCAGGTCGGTGTGGCCGAACGGATCGCCAACGGAGATCTGAACCTCCATGTCGAGCTGGCCTCAAGCCGGGATCAGCTCGGGCTGGCGCTGCAGCGCATGGTGGGCAACCTGAACGAACTGGTGTCCCAGGTGAAGGACTCCTCCGGGTTGATCAATGACAACGCGGGTCAGGTGGCCGGTTTGGCCCGGAACATGTCGTCCGGCGTGGCCGAGTCGGCTTCATCCACGACGCAGATCAGTGCCGCGGTGACCGAGATGGCGGCACAGATCACGCAGAGTTCGCGGAATGCCGAGCGTGCCAGCCAGCTCTCGACCCGGTCGAGCGAGTTGGCCCGCAACGGCAACGAGCTGATGCAGACGTTGAATACCGCGATGCTGGAGATCGAGCGCTCGGGGCGGGATATCACCGACATCATCAAGACGATCGAGGAGATCGCCGAGCAGACCAACCTGCTGGCGCTGAACGCGGCGATCGAGGCCGCGCGGGCGGGCGAGTATGGGCGCGGCTTCTCGGTGGTGGCCGACGAGGTGCGCAGCCTGGCCGCGCGCAGCGCAGAGGCGGCGGGGCGCACGGCCGCGCTGATCCGGGAGTCGAACGAGCGCACCCATCGCGGTATGGAGCTGACCGACGACACCTCGCAGGCACTGGGCGATATCGTGACGGGAGTGGTCGAGGTCTCCTCGCTGGTGGCCGAGATCGCCACCGCGGCGCAGGAGCAGGCGCAGGCGATCGAGCAGGTCAGTCAGGGGATCGCGCAGATCGACGACGTGACCCAGCGCAACAGCCTGGGGGCCGAGGAGTGTTCCGACGCCGCGGCCAAGATGACGACGCAGGCGGACAACCTGACAAGGTTGATGACGCGCTTTACGGTCAAGGGCTGAGAGGGAGTAGAGAGGAGGCCGGAATAGGTGCTGCTGTCCGGGACACGCTGTGGATCCCCCTCTTGGCCTATCCTCCTGGCGCGGCTCTACCCGTTCACCGGGTAAACAGGAAGTTGGCGATCAGCTCCTTGCCCCCCTCAGTGGCGAAGGACTCCGGGTGGAACTGGATGCCGTGAATGGGATATTCACGGTGCCGGACCCCCATGATCTCGAACCTGCCGCCCTGATGGATGCGGGCGATATCGTCGAAGCTGTCCCGCGGCAGGTCACCGACCGCCGCAGTCACCTGCAGGCACTCCGGCAGCGATTCCGCCTCGGCGATCAATGAGTGGTAGCGCATGATCTCCAACCGATCCGGCGTGTTCTTGAATACCCCCTCGCCGTTGTGCGTGATCGCGCTGATCTTGCCGTGCATCGGCAGCGGCGCCTTCACTACCCTGCCGCCGAACACATGCACGATCCCCTGCATACCGAGGCAGACGCCGAGCAGCGGGGTTTCGGGTCCCAGCTCACGGATCACCTCGGCGCAGACGCCGAAGTACTCCGGGTCGTCGGGCGAACCCGGTCCCGGCGAGATGATCAGTCGGTCCGGCTTGGCGGCACGCACCTGATCCAGAGTGACCTGGTCGTTGCGCTTGACGACGATGTCGAAGCTGTCGATCTCGCCCTTCAGCCGTGCGCTGGAGAGGATCTCGCCGATGTACTGATACAGGTTGTAGGTGAAGGAGTCGTAGTTGTCGATGATATAGACCTTCATGCCTTGGACTCCTGATCGGTGGACGCAGGCATGAACCTGTCCAGCACCTTCTTGGTACCGGCGAACTTGCGCCGGATCTCTTCGTATTCGTCCTCCGGGTTGGAGTCGTAGACGTTGCCGCCGCAGGTCTGCACATAGGCGTTCTCGCCGTTGGCGAACACGGTACGGATCGGGATCGCGAAGGTGCAGTCGCCGTTGAACGAGAAGTGGCCGACGGCGCCGCCGTAGGGACCACGGCCGTCCGATTCCAGATCGTCGATGATCTTCATCGCCTCGATCTTCGGCGCCCCGGTCAGGGTACCGGCGGGGAAGTTGCTCGCCAGCGCCGAGAACATGTCCTCGGTCTCGGCGATGATACCGACGATCTCGCTGGAGATATGCTGCACATGGCTGAAGCGCTTGATATCCATCAGGCTGCGCACCTTGACCGTACCGAAGCGGGCGACGCGGCCGATATCGTTGCGGTGCAGGTCGACGATCATGTTGTGCTCGGCGATCTCCTTCGGATCGTTGAGCAGGGCGCGGGCGAGCCGGGTATCCTCCGCCTCGTCCTTGCCGCGCGCGGCGGTGCCGGCCAGCGGGAAGGTCTCCATCTCGCCCTGGCGCAGGCGGAACAGCAGCTCGGGGCTGGCGCCGATCAGCTTCTGCTCGCCGAACTTGACATAGTACATCTGCGGCGACGGGTTGACCTCGCGCAGCTGTTCGTAGATGGCGAGGGTGTCGCCCTCCAGCTTGAAGCGCTTCTTGAAGCCGACCTCGCACTGGAAGATCTTGCCGTCGATGATCTCCTGCTTCACCTTCATCACCGCCGCGGCGTGCTCGGCCCGGGTCATCGTCTCGCCCATCGGCGTGATGACCAGCGGGCCGTTCTCCGCCGCCGGCTCGGCCAGGATCGACTCGATCAGATCCATGCGGCTGTCGCTGTAGTAGAAATAGATCACCTCGCCGGTCATCTTGTCCAGGATCAGGCCATCCTTGAACACACCGAAGCGGAACACGTCGAACATTTCGCTGTGCTGCAGCTTCAGCGTCGGCTCGAAGTAGTTCATGCAGTCGTAGCCGATGTAACCGGTCAGGCCGCCGGCGTACTTCCGCGAGATGATGTTCTGCGGCACGATCTCGCGCAGCAGGTAGTAGGGGTTGGCGCTGGGGAAGGTCTCCGTACTGCCGTCGCGCTGCTCGATATGCAGGGCGCCCTCGGTGGCGTAGAGGATCTGCTCCGGGTCGAAGCCGATGATCGAGTGGCGGGAGATAAAGCTCTCCTCGCCCAGCGACTCGAGCATGAAACAGTTGTCGAAACGTTTCTCGATCTTCTTGAACAGGCCGAAGAAGTCGCAGTCCGCGGTCAGCGTGACATAGTGCGGCTTGCGCGGCAGTTCGATTCTGGCGGGTTTGGTCATGGTGTCTGGCATATCCCGGGTCAGGGTGTTTCCGATTTCAGGGCGCGGGAGCCACGGGTCACCGTGGCGATGCCGACGCCGAGGCGGCGCGCTATCTCGCGTTGCGGTACACCCTCCTCGAGCAGGCGCAGAATCTGCAGCCGCTTGCACACCTCGGTCAACTCCGATGGGGTCAGCAACTCGTTCAGCGCCTTGTTCAGGCCGGCTCGATCCTGCTGTTCCAGCAGGTAATCGAGCAGTTCGTCGAGATAGGGTGTATTCATGTACTAGTACGCTATCACAACTGGATAGCCAGTCAATCGCTTTCGACCACAATCCTGATGTGACGGCGAACGAGTTGACCCACGTTAACGTTTGCCTCACCCAAAACGTAGCACAATGGCTACATGTGCCCGCGACCAGTCCGGCGTATCGACCTCAAGGAAGCTGCCAAGATGAAGCACTTTGTCCTGCACACCAAATACTGGCCGCTGCCGCTTATCATCTGGAGCGTGCTGGTGCTGGCCTCCTTCGGCTGGAACTGGGACAGGCAGGAGCGCTACACCCTGGATCTGGCGGCCAATCGCGCCCAGTTCGTCTTCAAGGTGGTGGAGTCGGTACGGATGTGGAATGCGCGCCACGGTGGCGTCTATGCGCTGGTCGACGAGCAGACCCAGCCCAACCCCTACCTGAAGATTCCCGAGCGCGATCTGACATCGACCGAGGGCCATGAGCTGACGCTGCTCAATCCGGCCTACATGACGCGGCAACTGGCCGATGTGGTCAGGGAGATCAGCGATGTGCGCCTGCACCTGACCAGCCTGAAGCCGCTGAACCCCGGCAACGCCGCCGACCCCTGGGAAACCGGAGCGCTGCAGGGGTTTGCCCGGGGCGAACAATCGCGGCTGGAACTGGTCGGCGAGGGTGAGGATAGAGCCGTGCGCTTCATGGCGCCGTTGATCGTCGAACAGGAGTGCATGCAGTGCCATCGGCACCAGGGCTATCAGGTCGGCGATATTCGCGGCGGGCTCAGCATCAGCTACTCGGCTGTGCCGCTGCTGCAGAACAAGCAGGCGAGCCTGCACCGCCTGATCTGGGCTCATGCCGGTACCTGGCTGCTGGTGTCGGCGTTGCTGCTGTTCGGTCTGTCCCAGATACGTCGCCATATGCTCTCGCTGGCCGAGGCCAAGCAGGCGCTGGACCGGCTGGTGAAACAGCGTACCGCCGAACTGCATACGCTGACCAAGGCGGTCGAGTACAGCCCGATATCGACCGTCATCACCGATTCGAACGGCCGCATCGAATATGCCAACCCGAGGTTCAGCGAGGTGACCGGCTATGCGGTCGAGGAGGTGATCGGCCGCAACCCCCGCCTGCTGCAGTCGGGCGAGACGCCGATCAAGGTGTATCAAGAGATGTGGGAGACCATCACCGCGGGACGAATCTGGCGGGGCGAGTTGCTGAACCGCAAGAAGAGCGGAGACAGCTACTGGGAGCAGATCTCCATCTCGCCGATCCGCGATACCGGGGGCCGCATCAGCCACTTCGTCGCGCTGAAGGAGGATGTCACCGACGACAAGGCGCATGCCGAAAGGATTCGTTATCAGGCCAACTACGACGACCTGACCGGGTTGCCCAACCGCAAGCACTTTCGCGAACTGCTGCAGCAACAGATCTGTCATGCCGCTCGGAGCGGCGGCCCGTTCGCACTGATGTTCATCGACCTGGACGGTTTCAAGAGCATCAACGACAGCTTCGGTCACGATGCCGGGGATCTGCTGCTGCAGGAGTCGGCCCGTCGCATCAGCGACAGCGTGCGCAAGAGCGACATCGTTGCGCGCCTCGGCGGAGACGAATTCACTCTGATCCTGCATCACGCCGCCTCTGCGCAGGAGATCTCGCTGATTGCGGAGAAGATCATTCGGCAGCTGTGTCGGCCGTTCCAGCTCGACGGGTGCCTGGGGCAGGTGGCGGCGTCGATCGGCATCGCGTTTTACCCTGCCGATGCCGACAGTGCCGACGAGTTGATCAAGCAGGCCGACAGCGCCATGTATCGGGTCAAGCAATCGGGGCGCAAGAACTATTGCTTCTGCGGCGAGGGCGTGGATAGGCCGGAGCATGTCGATACAACATGAAAGGGATTACCGGCGGTAGCCCCTATGGCGCGTCGACTCAGGAGTCGGTTGAGCGGGTGATCGAAGGCGGTCATCGTATAGAAAGATGCGGTTGTCCCTCGGAGGCTGTAAAATTCCCGCCCTAAATCATTTAAGGTGCGGGACGGCAGTTCCGAGGAGTAGGCAGTGAGCGAGACAACCGACAAACGTATCGATGGCAAGGCGGTGGCCGCCGAGCTGCGCAGAGAGATTGCCGAAAAGGTAAGTCAGCGTCGTGAAAAAGGCCTGCCGGCGCCGGGGCTGGCGGTGATACTGGTCGGTGAGGATCCCGCGTCGCAGGTGTATGTCGGCAGCAAGGTGCGCGCCTGTGAAGAGGTGGGTTTCCTGTCGCGCAGCTTCCGTATGGATGCGTCTACCCCCGAGTCGGAACTGCTGGCGCTGATCGATCGGCTCAACGCCGATCCCGAGATTCACGGCATCCTGGTGCAGCTGCCGCTGCCGAAGCAGATCGATGTGCAGTCGGTGATCGAGCGGATCGATCCGAAGAAGGATGTGGACGGCTTCCACCCCTACAACCTCGGCCGCCTGGCCGGCAAGGCACCGACCCTGCGCCCCTGCACCCCCTATGGCTGCATGCGTCTGCTCAAGGCCTACGGCATCGAACCGATGGGCAAGAATGCAGTGGTGATCGGCTCATCCAATATCGTCGGTCGCCCGGTAGCGCTGGAACTGCTGATGGCTCGGGCCACGGTCACCGTCTGCCACTCCAAGACCAAGGATCTGCCGGGTGAACTCGCCCGCGCCGATATCGTCATCGCCGCGGTCGGCATCCCCAACTTCGTCAAGGGCGAGTGGCTCAAGCCGGGCGCGGTGGTGATCGACGTCGGTATCAACCGTCTCGAGAACGGCAAGCTGGTCGGTGACGTGGATTTCGCCTCCGCCTACGACAGGGTGTCGGCGATCACGCCGGTACCGGGCGGTGTCGGCCCGATGACCATCGCCTGCCTGCTGCAGAACACGCTGGAGGCGTGCGAGGCGATCGAAGCGGTCTGATTGCTTGCCTGTCTCGCCGATGGGGCGGTGCCGTGGTGCCGCCTGCGTCGGTCACTCCCGGCGGTTGGAGAAGTGTGCCAGTGCCTGACCCACGGCCAACAGGTGGTCGCGATCGGAGGCGGTGCAACTGCGGTAGTGATTGAGCAGGTCGAGCTCCTCGCCCGACGGCGCAGGGCAGGAACTGTCCGAGCGCAGCCCAGTGACGATGTACTGCACATCCGCTCCCGCCGCCGCGATCGCTGCGAGATAGCCGACATCCGGTAGACGAACCCCTTTTTCATAATTGTGTTGAGCATTCCGCGCGACGCCACCAATTGCACCAAATGCCTCCTGGCTCTCTCCCAAGCGTATTCGCTCTTCTTTCAATCGGTCCCAGATTTCACTCATTTGGATACTTTTATGATTGACAATCACTCGTTTGGGTGCGATTATCGAGCCCGTGAATGCTAATACAGCGCTATTGGATTGTTGTGTCTGACCTCTCGGAAGCCTGAGCGCTACAGCACCTTTGCTTGGATAATGCCCGGGCATCTGCAGGGTTGCGGCCGTGCGGAGCCAACAGGACTCCACGCAGTCCGGCTTGGAGTGACACTAGAATCTGAAAGAGCTGCAGTAACGTCTAATATAGGGATTCTAGGCGATGGGTATCGGCAACACCAACAGATGATACCTCCCGACAGGTTCGGCAAGCTCCGGTGAATAGGCTCCATACGCCCGTCCCACCTCTATTCTGCAGTCCGATCCGATACTGAACCCTGACAATTAAGAGCCGGTTTCACTCGTAGGGAGACTTTTATGACCTGCTCTCGGAGCCCCGTGTCGAGTCCGGAGTCGGAGCATCAGTGCGCCGGCAGGATGATGGACGAGGATCGGCTTACCGGACTGCCCCATGTCGGCCTGCTGAACCGGGGGCTGATCGAGACCGGCAAGCGTCCGGTGCTGATGCTGCTGAATCTCAACAACCTCAGCTATATCAACAGCGTCTACGGTATTCGCTTCGGCGACGAACTGCTGCGCGCAAGTGCGCGCAGGTTGGGGGGCTTCGCCCTGGAGATCGCGGAGGTGTTCAGGAGCAATGCCGATGAATTCGCGCTGCTCTATCACGATCTGGCGGAGGAGCGCATTGCGGTCGAGATCGAGCGTCTGCAGGCGCAGTTTCGTGCCGAACCCTTCTGTATCGGTAACCTGTCGCTCTACCTGTCGTTCAATATAGGTGTCGGTATCGGGCGAGACTGTTACCGGCAAGCGATACGGGCGCTGAAATGGTCTCGGCAGCAGGGCAAGAACCGGGCGCATGTCTACTCCGCGTTGACCGAGGCGTTGGATGGCAGCCGCAAGGAGGACTATATCCAGTGGAACGCGCGATTGCACAGCGCGTTGGGTTCGGGCGGTATCCGCCCCTGGTACCAGGGGATACGGGACAACCGCACCGGCGAGATATCCCGCTGGGAGGTGTTGGCGCGTCTGCATCATGACGGGGGTGTCGCATCGCCCGGCGAGTTCCTGCATGTGGCCAAACTCTGTGGCTTGATGCCCACGATCACGCGAACCCTGATCGAATCCGCGCTGCAGATGGCCGGCGGTCGATACCACCTTTCGCTCAACATCACCGAGGAGGATCTCTCGCTCGGGTATCTGCCGGACTTTCTCGATCAAAGCTGCGCGCGCTTTGGGGTCGCCCCGGGGCAGTTGACCCTGGAACTGCTGGAGGGGGTCAGCAATGGCGCCAAACAGGATCAGGCGCAGCAGCTACGGGAGCTGAAGCAGCGGGGTTACCTGCTGGCGATCGATGACTTCGGCACCGAATATTCCAATTTCGAGCGGATTCTGGAACTGGAGATCGACGTCATCAAAATCGACGCCAAGTACATTCGCCGGATCCACCGCGATCGCACCAGCTACGAGATCGTGCGGGCGATCGCCTTCTTTGCCAATAACGTGGGGATCCGCACCGTTGCCGAACATGTCCATTGTGCGGAGGTTCAGCGGGTGGTGGCGGCTCTGGGCATAGATGAGTCCCAGGGCTATCTGTTCAGTGTCCCGGCGCCGGATCCGGTCGCGACGCCGGGATAAGGGCCGTGCGGCCTAACGGCCCAGGCCACCCATGATGCCGCGCACCGCGGCCGGGATATCGCCGGGCAGCAGCACCATCTTGCTGTTGTCGGAGGTGGAGATCTCCTTCATCGCATCGATGTAACGCTCGCCCAACAGGTACATCACCGGGAGTTCGTTCTGCTGGATCGCCGAGGTGACCTTCTCGATCGCGGTCTGACTCGCCTCGGCGAGCACGATCTTGGCCTCGGCATCGCGACGGGAGGCTTCCAGTCGACCCTCCGCTTCCAGTATCGCGGCGGCCTTTTCGCCGTCGGCGCGGGTCACGGTGGCACGACGGCCACGCTCGGCGGCGGCCTGCTCCTCCATCGCCTTCTGCATGGTTTCGGACGGGTTGATATCCTGTATCTCCACCGTTTTCAGCGTGATGCCCCAGTCGGCGATATCGTCGGAGATGGCGGTTTTCAGCTTGGCCTTGATCGCGTCGCGGTTGGACAGCGCATCGTCCAGATCCATCTCGCCGATGATCGAGCGCAGCGATGTCTGCACCAGGTTCTGAATCGCAAAGCGGTAATCCTCGACGCCGTAGACCGCTTTCTCCGGCGACACGATGTTGATGTAGGCCACGGCGTTGGCGATGATGACGGCGTTGTCCCGGGTGATCACCTCCTGGGAGGGGATGTCGAGCACGATATCCTTGGTCGTGACCTTATAGGCCACCGAGTCGATGTAGGGAAAGATGAAGTTGAGACCGGGGCCGAGGGTGCGATGGTACTTGCCCAGCCGCTGGACCACGGACTTGCTTCCCTGGGGCACCGTCTTGACCCCCAGCGCGAGGGTGACGATCACCAGCACCAAAAATACGGCCGCCATTACCAATCCGTCGATAAGCATGAGCATGACTCCTTGCAGTCAATTAAGAGCGTCAGTTAAGAGCAATCGGTTGAGATTCAGCGTTTTTCCACGATCAGTGTGTTGCCGGACAGCTCCAGCACGAACACCCGGTCGCCGAGGCCGACCGGTTCCGAACAGATGAACTCCCACTCGTCGTCACCGAGCAGCGGCGTGGCGAAGCGCACGAGCCCGCGTTGCCCCTCCACCGGGGCGCGAATCACCTGTCCGGACTCGCCCCGAATCGCCTCGTGGGCGATACCCGCCTTGGTGCGATCCAGCATCAATGGACGGAACAGACGGAACCAGAGCAGGGTGAAGGCGGCGGACGACAGCGCCCAGATCAGCAACTGCCAACTCAATGACAGCTCGACCGACAGGGCCAGCAGGGCGGCGATGATGAAGGCGCCGAGACCGAACCAGAAGATGGTAAAGCTGGGGACGACCAGTTCCGCCAGAATCAGCAGCATGCCGAAGACGATCCAGTGCCAGTATTGAATTGCGAACTCCATTCCTGCTCCTTGGGGGCCGTACGAACTGTCGGGAATCATCGACTACCGGCCGATAAAGGTCAAATCACCTTTATGAATAGGGGGTTGGTGATCTAGGATGGAGGATAGTTTGATCTCGCCATTGAAGGGGCTATTCCGCAGGTCGGCTTGCAAGTTGTGGGGATTAGGCTAAAAATCGACGCTGCAGTTGACGCCGGTTTCATGCGGCTTGAAGATCGGCCGGTACGGCGCTGCCTGGCCGGTCGCGAAAGGGGATTACCATGGCTGATTACAAAATGTTGTTCACCGGCTCGGTGTGCTCGGGGAAAACCACCGCGATCCGCTCGCTCAGCGAGATCGAGACGGTGGACACCGATGCCAAGGTCAGCGATTCGGTGATTCGCCGGAAACAGAGGACCACCATCGCCATGGACTATGGCGTGCTGGAACTGTCGGATACCGCCAAGCTGCACCTGTACGGTACTCCCGGACAGGAGCGTTTCAGATTCATGTGGCAGTTGATGATGAGCGACCTGGTGGCCGATGCCGAGGCGCTGGTGCTGCTGGTCGACAACACCCGTAACGACCCGTTCAAGGATATCCGCTTTTATGTCGAGGAGTTTCGCGACTATCTGGTCAAGCGCCGGCTGGTCATCGCGGTGACCCACTCGGACGTCAGGCCCAACCCTGATTACAACTACTACATGAACGAGCTCAAGCGGATGGGCCTGTTCACCACCGTCATGTTCATCGATGCCCGTGACCCGGCCGCCGTGCTGAAAGTGGTCAAGGAGGTGGTCGGCAGGCGGGAGAAAGAGGTCGACTGGGCAGGCCTGGCGGAGAAGCTGGCCGACAACAGTACCGTACCGGAAGCGGTCGCCCTTCCGGACGAGATCGTGAGCAGCGAGGCGGCCAAGCCGATTTCGCTGATCGATGCAGCGGTGAACACCCGCGGTATCACCGGTGCCATGCATCTGGGGGCGGATCGCAAGGTGCTCAGTTCCAACGTTGCCAGTATGCAGAGCCAGGCGCTGCTGAAGGCGATGGTGAATCTGGTGTCGGCGTTGGAGCAGAAAGCGGCATTTCTCGGCAAGATCGACAGTTTCATGCTCTGCGGCGAAGAGCAGGAAACGCTGTCGGTCTTCGTCGAGGAGGAGCAGGCGCTTGGATTGTGCTCGGACAAGGGGCTGAGCCTGACGGTAGTCGAGCAGCAGGCGTCCGATCTGTTGCAATGGAGTCGAGACAATGATTGAGCTACTCGAAGCGGTAGATGAACTGGAGTTTATCGAGGGCTGCTGCCTGATGCAGGCGGATCAGGTGCTCTCTTCGACCTTCCCGCAGGCGCGGCGTCACCACGAAACGATCGCTCGAAAGGCGTTCGGTTATGTGTTTCAGAATGCGGCGAAACTGCGTTCCACGCATGACGAGGCGCATCTGGAGATCGGCGAAAAGCGTGTGAGCGGATTCCTGCTGGAGAACAAGCAGATACTGATCTGTCTCTCCTCCAAGCGCACGAACATAGTCAACGTGCGCAACAATGTGCGCGAACTGTACAGCGGGCTTCAGCAGCAGGCGCAACTCGCCTGAGTCGACAACGGCGGTTGCTTGACCCTCTACTTCCGACCGATTCCTGCGCATGAGATAGAGACAGAGCTGCTGCGTCTGGGGCATCATACGACTAAAGTCTAATGATCTCAGAGGGAAAGACCGGACATGAGGACTCACCCGTTACGCCGGCAGGTGATCAGTGAGGTACACGCCAGACCGTTTCAGAAACTCTACTCGCCGCTGACGCTGATCCATATCGCCGTCGTCATCGACGAGCAGACCAGGCTTGGTGCCGTGCAGCGCGAGGTGGTCAATATCGCCCATGCGATGGGGCTGTTCGATGCGCCGCTGGCCTCGTTCTTCTTCTGTCGCAACGATGTGTGCGCGCTGCGCTTCGAGGCGCACAACGAGTTCTACACGCTGACCGCCTACCGTTTCGGCAGCACCGAACTGCCGTCCGGGTTCCAGACCCGCATCGCCGACCTGCAGGGTGCGTTTCTGTGCGGTTGCGAACTGATCTGTGCATCCGACGTCGAGGATGTGGATAGCTGGGTCCGCAGCCAGTTCGATCACCAGATCGTCGGTTCCGAAGTGATGGGCGGTTACGCCAAGGTGTGGACCGATTTTCACCACCGCAACGACAGCGGGCTGACCCGGATTCTGGTGCAGGATATCTCCCTGGCTTCCTACCAGCGCGGACGTCTGTTGCAGCGTCTTTGCGAGATCGAGGTGTATCGTCACGTGGCGCTGCTGGCACTGCCCGAGGCGCTGCGGGCGATGCCGCGGACCACCCACCTGGACCAGACGCTGGCGCGGGTCAGCGCCCGCCTGGCGACGGAGCCGCCAGCGGAGTTGCTCGATGAACTGACCAGCCTTGCGGCCAGCGTGGAGGCGCTGGCCGCCGGCACCGCCAACCGTTTTGCCGCCACGGAGGCGTATTTCTCGCTGCTGGACAAGCGGATAGAGGAGCTGCGCGAGACCCGCATCGAGGGGTTGCAGACCATCGAACAGTTCATGGAGCGCAGGGCGGATCCAGCACGCCTGACCTGCCTATCGGCGGGGTCGAGAATCGAGAAGCTGTCCAAGCGCATCGCGCGCACCAGCCAGATGATCCGCTCTCAGGTCGATCTGTCGACCGAACAGCAGATGCGCGATCTGTTGAGGACGCTGAGTACACGAGCGCGCTCGCAACTGCGTCTACAGGCCAAGCTGGAGAGTTTTACGGTTATCGTCGTGACCTACTATGCCTTCGACCTGATCGAGCGCTCGCTGAGAAACACCATCCCCGTGGAGCGTATGCTCGACCTGGCGCTGTACATACTCAGCGGAGCGGTACCGCTGATCGCGCTGGTCCTCTGGCTCTACATCCGGCGCATGCTGCGCGGGATCGAGGACGAATAGAGACGCGCGACGCCTGAAGATACAAAGGGTGGCTCAGAGCCACCCTTTGCGTTTGAAGTACCAGTAGGGCGCGATCCCCGACAGTACCATCAACCCCAGCGCCCAGGGGTAGCCGAGTAGCCACTTCAGTTCGGGCATCTGCTCGAAGTTCATGCCGTAGATGCTGGCCACCAGTGTCGGCGGCAGGAACACCACCGCGGCGATGGAGAAGGTCTTGATGATCTGGTTCTGCTGGATGTTGATAAAGCCCAGCGCCGCGTCCATCAGGAAGTTGATCTTCTCGAACATGAAGGTGGCATGCGACATCAGCGTGTCCAGGTCGCGCAGGATCTCGCGACAGCTCTCCTGCTCCTCCGGATTCTGCCGGATGTGGCGCAGCAGAAAGGAGATCGAGCGCTGGGTATCCATCAGCACCAGACGCATCTTGCCGTTGCTGTCCTCCAGCCGGGCGAGCTTGTCCAGCGACTCCTCCATCTCGCCGCTGACGCGGTTCTCCAGCACCAGCGAACTGACGCTCTCCAGGTTGCGGTGCAGATCTTCGAGCTGGTCGGCGAGGTTATCCACCTTCTGCTCGAACAGCGTGGTCAGCACCTGAAGCGGCGTGGCGGCCTCGATCCAACCGCGGCGGGCACGCAGACGCATCAGGCGGAAATCGGCCAGTTCCACGTCACGAATGCTGAGCAGCCGGTCCGGCTTCAGCGTAAAGGCCACGGTCGAGGTGTGGTGACGCCCCTCGGACTGATACAGAAACAGGGAGTGAACGTGGATATCCTGCCCCTCGATGAAGTAACGCGAGCTGGACTCGATCTCCTCCACCTCGTGGGCCTCCGGCAGGCTCTCCGGATAGAGCGATTCGATCAGCCAGCGCTCCTCGCTGCTGGGCTCGTGCAGGTCGATCCAGCCGACCTGGCGCAATGTCTCCGCTGCGTCTTGCGGTTCCAGCTCGCACTCGCTCAGATGACCGTCGGCGATCGAAAATGCTCTCATCATCGCGTCAGTCCCTCAACGGGTTACCGTGCTGACGACGGTATAGACCAGATAACCCAGATAGGCCGCATAGACCAGGGTCAACACACCGCCCTCGAGTCGGTTGATATGGCCGGCCTTGCGGATACCGTAGCCGAGAATGAACAGCGAGAAGGTCAGGGCCGCCATCACGACCCAGTCACGATAGAGCACATCCGGTTCCACCGCCATCGGGTGGATGGCACCGGCGATACCGATCACGGCCAGGGTGTTGAACAGGTTGGAGCCGATCACGTTGCCCAGCGCCAGGTCGTGCTCGTTCTTGCGCACGGCGACGATGGAGGAGGCCAGTTCAGGCAGCGAGGTGCCGATGGCAACCACGGTCAGGCCGATGATCAGATCGCTGACGCCAAGCGCCGTGGCGATCTCCACCGCGCCCCAGACCAGAATGCGGGAGCTGACCACCAGCAGTATCAGGCCACAGAACAGCCAGAGCAGGGCGATCTTCAGTGGCATCACGCCATCCTCAAGCTCATGGGCGAAATCCTCGCCCAGCGCATCGCCGCGCTGCTTCAGACCCAGCCAGATCGACCAGCCCATGGTCGCGACGAACACCAGCAGCAGCACCACCGCGTCGAGCCGGGAGATATGGCCATCCAGCAACTGATAACCGGCCAGCAGCGTGACACCGGCCAGTATCGGCAGCTCCTTGCGCAGGATCTGTGAATGCACCGCGATCGGACTCAACAGCGCGGTTATACCCAGAATCAGCGCGATATTGGTGATGTTGGAACCATAGCCGTTACCCAGCGCCAACCCCGGATTGCCCTGCATCGATGCCAGCGCCGAGACCACCATCTCCGGTGCCGAGGTGCCGAAACCGATGATCACCATGCCGATCAGCAGCGTCGGCATACCCAGGTGACGCGCAGTCGCCGCTGCACCGTCGACGAAACGGTCCGCACTCCACACCAGCAGCGCCAACCCTGCAATCACGGCAAGAATTGCCAGCAACATCTATCCACTCCCGGATCTTGAAAGCCAATCTAGCGCGCTACTATACCAGCTCGGTGCCTGTCGCTCAGCGGGAAAGCGGCGTCGGGCGTACGATTTTTTCGATCCATCTGTCAGCTTCCGTCGAACACCGACCCGCGCCGCTCGTCGGCTGCCGAGCGGGTGCATCGAGATCGGCAGGTGCGAGAAACATTAAAGTTGTCCACCCGGGCTTGTTCTTTCAAATCAGTCTGATAGAATGCGCACCCACTTGAGACGGCGTCCTGTTTTGCCGACTTCAAGTGCAACGATGGTCAGGTGTCCGAGTGGCCGAAGGAGCACGCCTGGAAAGTGTGTATGTCGAAAGGCATCGAGGGTTCGAATCCCTCCCTGACCGCCATCGAATTCAGAAGCCCTGCCGAGCGATCGGCGGGGCTTCGTCGTTTCAGGCTCAACCGATCTCGCCCAGGGAGGGTGAGAACCCTCGACAGGGTTCGAGTAGAGCGCAGCGAAACAACGCCGGAGCCCGCGACGGCGGCCCCGAAGGGGCGCAGTAATCCCTCCCTGACCGCCATCGAATTCAGAAGCCCTGCCGAGCGATCGGCGGGGCTTCGTCGTTTCAGGCCCCACCGATCCTGCCCAGGAAGGTTGTTTCCTTCGATGCACCGACCTCATTGCCCTGGAAGTTGAACGTCAGCTTCGTATTCGGCGAGGTTATGTCCTGACTGCAGACCCGGTAGGGCAGCCAGGTGGAGTTGTTCTCTCTCAGGTCGATATCGGTCGGTCCGAAAAGCTCGAACACGCCCTCGCCGATAACGGAAACGCGGACCAAGGATTCGGTCGGATCGAACCCTTCGACCTTGACCCGGTAGTTGTTGCAGATCCAGTGTTCGTCAAGCTGGGTAAACAGCGCCCCACGATCTCGGCGAACTTCCACCAGCAGGTCGGTCGTGCCGGTGAAGCCGTAAAGTACGGCGCTGAAAGCGACAACCATCACTGCGCCGTAACCGGCAAGGCGGGGACGCAGCAGCGGTGAGGGTTTGTTTTCAAGCTGTGACTCGGAGGCAAAACGGATCAATCCAGTAGGGCGCTTGAGCTTCTCCATGACGCTATCGCAGGCGTCGATACAGGCGGCACAATCGATACAGGCCGCCTGAAGACCGTCACGGATATCGATGCCGGTGGGGCACACCTGTACGCACAGGCCGCAATCGACGCAGTCGCCGCTATCGGCGTCGGCATTGCGCTTGTTGGCACGGGGCTCGCCACGGCCTGCATCGTAGGTGACGGTGCGGGTGTCGCGATCGAACATCACGCCCTGGAAGCGGGAGTAGGGGCAGGCGTGCAGGCAGATCTTCTCGCGCACCAGACCTGCGTTGGCATAGGTCAGCCCGGTCATGATCACCAGCCAGCCGGTGATTGCCGTCGACAGCTGAAGCTGCGCTGCATCCGAGACGATCTCGCGGATAGGAATGAAATAGCCGGTAAAGGTGGTCGCGGTCAGTGTGGCCAGCGCGATCCACAGCAGGTGCTTGGCGATACGGCGCAACAGGCGTTCGGCGTTAAGCGGTTGCTCCTCTTGGCGGGCGCGGATGCCGGCACGTCCCTCGGTGAAATCCTCGATACGGATAAACAGCCAGGTCCAGATACTCTGAGGGCAGGCAAAGCCGCACCATACACGTCCCCAGGCCACTGCCATGAAAAACAGCAGGCAGGAGCCGGCGATCATCAACCCGGCCAGCAGCGGCAGGTCGTGCCAGGAGAGTGCGTTGCCGAACAGGATGATCTTGCGTTGGGCGAAGGAGAACAGCAGCCAGGGCCGGCCGTCTACCTGGATCCAGGCCAGACCGAAAAACAGGGCGATCATCGGCCAGTTGGTCAGGCGGCGGAGGTTTTGGAAGCGTCCTTCGGTAAGGCGGACGTGGAATTTGCCATCGCGGGCGAAGGGAGGTGTGTAGTCTTGCACAACCGGTATCTGTTCCATCGCAGGTTTCCCCCTGATTTCTGATTGGGGGCAGACTACCCTTGTGATTAAGATAGGATCAGGTATAAAAAAAATAATTATGATCGGTACAGATGGGTGAGGACCTGAGGTGGGAGTGGATTATCGTTACCGGCAGCTTGAAAGCTGGTTGTTGCAGGGCATAGAGGAGCAGCGCTGGCGACTGGGGGAGCGATTGCCCTCGATTCGCACCCTGTGTCAGGAGCACAACCTGTCCAAGGCCACCGTACAGCATGCACTGCAGCGTCTTGAGGCGCAGGGCCTGGTGGAGGCGCGTCCCAAGTCCGGTTACTTTGTCGCGCTGCAACCCAATGCCGTTAAAAAGCCGGTCAGCCGCTCAAGGATCGAAGCGCCAAGGCCTGTAAGCGTTAATGAGTTGCTATTGGATATCATGGGTCGCAGTGCAGCCTTCGATCTGCTGCCGGACCTGCACGCCGGCGATCTGCCTCCCGGTATTGTGGCCTTGAACCGCTCCATTGGGCGCTCACTGCGCCGTCAGAAAGGTGACGATTATCAGTACTACGATGCGCCCGCCGGCGACTTGGGCCTGCGTGAGCAGCTGTCGTTGCACAGTGCGCGCCGCGGCTGGACGGTTTCGCCCGATCAGCTGTGTGTGACCTCGGGCTGTCAGCATGCGCTGTTTCTGGCGTTGATGGCCTGTTGCGAGCGGGGCGATGTGGTCGCCGTGGAGTCGCCGGGGTTCTATGGTGTGCTGCAGTTGTTGGAGCAGCTGGATCTCCGTGTCGTCGAGGTCCCGACCTCTGTTGAAACCGGGATGGATATCGAGGCGCTGGAGGAGGTGCTTGAGCGCTGGAAGGTGAAGGCTTGTATCGTATCGCCCGCGTTTGCGACGCCGGGCGGTGCGTTGATGCCAAGCGAATCCAAAGCGCGGTTGCTGGAGTTGGCAGAGCGGCACGATCTGGCGGTGATCGAGGACGATATCTACGCCGATACCGCGCTCGGCAGTGCTCCCGATCCGTTGAAGGCGATGGACAGAGATGACAGGGTGATCCTGTGCAGTTCATTCTCCAAATCGTTGTCGCGTGACCTGCGTCTGGGGTGGATCTCCGGGGCTCGTTGGCATGACCGCATTCTGCGTCTGAAACTGGTGACGCAACTGGCCGGCAGTCGATATCTGCAGCAGGGCGTCGCGGACTATATGGCCGACGGCAGTTTTGCATCACACCTTCGTCGCCAGCGCAACGAACTGAGAGAGCGACGTGACAGGCTGATTGCGTCGCTACAGGCCTGGTCCACGGGGCTGCGCGTGAGTGTGCCATTGGGCGGTCTGGCGGTTTGGGTGGAGTTGCCGCCGAGTTTCGATACTCTGGCGAGCTATCCGCAAGCGCTTGAGGAGGGGGTGGTCATTACCCCCGGCCCGCTGTTCTCTGTCTCGGGGCAGTTCAGAAACTGTCTGCGTATCAGTTACGCCCACCCCTGGGACGCGCGTCGAACGGCGGCACTGAATCGTTTGCCGGAGCTGTTCGTTCAGGTTTGATCTGTCCCGGTCAAAATTAAAAAAATTGAGCCTGCTCCGTATCAGGTGTGCCCGCTAACCTTGTGCATTCACTTGGCAGAACCGGGGACAATCGCGTGTACAGATACGATGAATATGACCATGCGCTGGTGCAGGCGCGGGTTGCTCAGTTTCGCGATCAGGTCGCTCGGCGGCTGTCGGGTGAGCTGAGTGAAGAGGAGTTTCTGCCGCTCAGACTGCAGAACGGAGTCTACCTGCAGCGCCACGCTTATATGCTGCGTGTTGCCATTCCCTATGGCACGCTCTCGTCAAATCAGTTGCGCGCGCTGGCGCAGATAGCCGAAGGCTACGATCGCGGCTATGGGCACTTCACCACTCGGCAGAATATCCAGTTCAACTGGATCGAGCTGGAACAGGTACCGGATATTCTGCAACTGCTCGCCGAGCACGAGATGCACGCGATCCAGACCTCCGGCAACTGCGTCCGCAATATCACCACCGAAGCCTTTGCCGGTGTGGCGGGCGATGAGCTGATCGATCCTCGACCACTGGCGGAGATTCTGCGCCAGTGGTCGACGGTCAATCCGGAGTTTCTGTTTCTGCCGCGCAAGTTCAAGATCGCGATCTCCTCCTCGGAGATGGATCGGGCTGCCATCCGGGCCCACGACATCGGACTCTACCTGTATAAAGACGAACAGGGCGAGATGCTGTTACGCGTGATGGTCGGCGGTGGCCTTGGACGTACGCCCATCCTCAACGAGATGATACGTGAGGCGCTGCCCTGGCAGCACCTGCTGACCTATGTCGAAGCCGTATTGCGCGTGTATAACCGCTATGGCCGACGCGACAACAAGTACAAGGCGCGAATCAAGATCCTGGTCAAGGCGCTGGGCGTCGAGGCGTTCGCTCAGGAGGTGGAGCGCGAGTGGGAGCAGATTCGCGATGGGGTCGCGGAACTGACCACCGAAGAGTACGCCCGTGTCGCCCACGACTTTCAAGCGCCCGACTACGAGCGCATAGATGCCATTGATCCGGACTTCGGTGCCTGGTTGGCGCGTGATCCCGCGTTTTCCGTTTGGGTGCAGAACAACACGCGTCCACACAAGGTGCCGGGTTACAGCTCCGTAATTCTCTCCACCAAGCCCGGCGCGTCCGCGCCTCCGGGTGATGTAACCGCCGAGCAGATGCGAGTGGTGGCTGACCTTGCAGAGAAATATGGTTTCGGCGAAATCCGTGTGGCTCACGAGCAGAACCTGGTCCTGCCGGATATTCGCAAACGTGACCTCTATGCGCTGTGGAAAGCGCTGCGGGGGCAGAACCTGGCCACGCCCAATATCGGCCTGCTGACGGACGTGATCGCCTGCCCCGGCGGCGACTACTGTTCGCTGGCCAGTACCCGGTCGCTGCCGGTGGCAAGGGCGATACAGCAGCGTTTCGACAATCTCGATTTTCTGCACGATCTGGGCGAACTGAGTCTCAACATTTCGGGTTGTGTGAATGCCTGCGGTCACCACCATATCGGCAATATCGGTATCCTGGGGGTCGATAAGAACGGCGAGGAGTTCTTCCAGATCACCATCGGCGGTGCCCAGGGCAAGGAGAGTTCGATCGGCAAGGTGATCGGGCCTGCATTCAGGGCCGAAGAGGTACCCGAGGCGATCGACCGACTGTTATCCGTCTATCTGAGCTACCGGGAAGTGGAGGAGCGGTTTGTGGATACGGTGCGCCGTATCGGCATCGCACCGTTCAAGGAGGGGGTCTATCAACGTGAAACCGCCAGGGGGGAGGCAAGCGAATGAACAATATGATCGGCCTGATATATGGGGTTGCGCATGTACTGCCGGAGGACCCTTGGTGCCTGGTGGACGACGACCAGCCGCTGGACAGCATCTCCTCACCGATTATCTCCTATGTACGTTGGCAGGCCCTGCGTGAAACCAGCGAAGGGGATGAGCTTTCTTGCGGTGTCAGGCTGGGGCCGGATGACGATCCGGAAACGGTTGCGCCCTGGCTTGATACCTTGCCGCTGATTGCCCTGGAATTTCCGAGCTTCAGGGATGGTCGGGCGTACACTCAGGCCAATCTGCTCAGAACCCGTTACGGCTATAAGGGTGATCTGCGTGCAACCGGTGATGTGCTGCGCGATCAACTGGGGCTGATGCGCCACTGTGGTTTCAGCTCGTTTGCCGTACGTGAAGACAAATCGGTGACGGAGGCACTCAAGGGCCTGTTTGGCTTCGATATGATTTACGCGCGATCGGCAACAAGCCCCGAACCGCTGTTCAGGCGCAGAGGCTTGAAATCATGAATCGGTTGTCTGCGCTAGCTTGTTTGCCCGGCGATGGATCAGTGCGAGCATCCAGGGCACGTTGGGCAGAATCATAAAGATCCTCACCAGGTGGAAGGCGGTGATCAGCGCCACGTCTTGATGCAGGAATTGGGCGGTCAATGACATCTCGGTGATGCTGCCCGGTGCCGCGCCCAGCACCAGCGCCTTCCAGTCCATATCGGTGAAGTAACTCAGCAGCAGTGCGAAGGCCGTGCAGAGCAGCAGCAACAGCGCGGAGGTTATGCAGATCGCCACCACCAGTCGACCGGCCTGTTGAAACAGTTCGCGACGGAAGGTGGAGCCGAGCCAGGTGCCGAGCAGAATCTGCGCGAATGCGACCATCTCCCAGGGAAAGCCGGACACCGGGATTACGCCGGTGGCCGTCGCGATACAGGAGAACGTCAGGGCACCGAGGAAAAACGGACTGTTGATCTTCAGTGTATAGAACAACAGCGATGTGGCGACGGCACCTGCGCTCATGAACAGCATGCCCATCGGATCAACCGGTTGCGCGGTCAAGGCCCGGCCACCGGCGGGCGTATCCAACAGGTAGTAAAGGGTGGTTGGAATCAGCAACACGATGGTCGAGATTCTCAGGGTTTGAGCAAAGATGACAGGTCCGGGATCGCCACCATAACGTATCGCCAGGTTGCCCATTTCGACGGGTGTTCCAGGCATGCAGGAGAGAAACGCCGTAACCGGGTCGGCGTTGGATATGCGGCGCAGCAGATAGGACAGGGACAAGCCGAACAGAATGGTGCAGAGCGCAACCCCCAGGATGGCGAAGCCATGGCCGTAGATGGCGGACACCGCGTCCCCGGTGAAGAACAGACCCACCTGCGCCGCGACGATCATCTGTCCGACCGGGCGCGTACGTACCGGTATGTTGACGGGGCGTACCAGCAGGTTGAATGCTGCAGTGATGACCAGAGGGCCGATCATCCAGGGCAGCGGCAGATTCAGGCTATAGGCAAGGTAGCCGGCGCAGGTCGCCAGCAGGTAGCACCACAGGAGGGTAAGAAAAAACCGCATCGTCATCGTTATTGCTCTCTCCGATGGGACACCTCGGGTTGACGGTGAAACACCCCCACCAGAACCGACAGCATGTCATAAGGATATGAGCGGTTGTACTGAGTATTGGTCAACCCGGGGGCTGACATATTGTTGTGCAGCACGCTATGAGTAGCCGAAAAAAAGGCGGACAAACATCCGACTGAGGGAACTCGGGATGCTGGTCCGCCGAAGGGGGCGAGCGCTTAAATGCGCTCCATAATCAGCGCGACCCCCTGGCCGACGCCGACACACATGCTGCACAGGCCGTAGCGACCGTTGCTGCGCTCGAGCTGGTTCAGGGCGGTGGTGACCAGACGTGCACCGGATGCGCCCAGCGGATGGCCGATGGCGATGGCGCCGCCGTTGGGGTTGATCCGGGGATCGTCCTCACGCAGACCCAGTCGACGGCAGACCGCGATCGCCTGGGACGCGAAGGCTTCGTTGAACTCGATCACATCCATCTGCTCCAGGCTCAAGCCGGTCATCTGCATGATCTTCTCGACTGCCGGTACCGGCCCCATGCCCATGACGCGCGGTGCGACACCGGCGGTGGCCATGGCGACAACGCGGGCACGGGGGCGCAAACCGTGACGATCGGCCGCCGCCGGGCCGGCCATCAGCAGCGCGCAGGCGCCGTCGTTGATGCCCGAGGCATTACCGGCGGTGACGGTGCCGTTCTCTTTGACCACACCGCGCAGACCGGCCAGCACCTCCAGTGAGGTATCGGGGCGGGGGTGCTCATCTTCGGAGATGACAAGGTCCGGCTTGCGGTGCCGGCTGACGGTGACTTCCATCATTTCATTGGCGAAGTAACCGGCGTCCTGTGCCGCTTTCCAGCGCTGCTGACTGCGAAAAGCGAAGGCATCCTGATCTTCACGGGAGACGTTCTCCTCCTCGGCCACATTCTCGGCGGTCTGGGGCAGGGGATCGACGCCGTAAGCAGACTTCATTGCCGGGTTGATCAGGCGCCAACCGATGGTGGTGTCCTCCAGCTGCTGCGTACGGGAGAACGCCTTGTCGGCCTTGTCCATGACGTAGGGGGAGCGGCTCATGCTCTCCACGCCGCCGGCGATCATCAGTTGAGCTTCGCCGCAACGCAGGGCGCGGGCCGCGCTGCCCACGGCGTCGAGACCGGAACCGCACAGGCGGTTGAGCGTGGAGCCGGGAACGGAGAGCGGCAGCCCCGCCAGCAGCGACGACATGCGTGCCACGTTGCGGTTGTCCTCACCGGCCTGGTTGGCGCAGCCGTAGATGACGTCGTCGATGAGACTCCAATCCAGATCCGGGTTGCGGCGCATCAGCTCCTTGATCGGCAGGGCGCCGAGATCATCCGTGCGGATGGACGAGAGAGAGCCGGTGAAGCGGCCAAAGGGGGTGCGAATGGCATCGCAGATCAGTGCTTCAGACATCTTATTACTCCTCTGCTGGATCAGCGTCAGGGGTCAATAGGGTGGCGTCGCCGCGTTCATGGCCTTTGCCGCTTGCCTGTGCAAGCGCCTCAAGCGCCCGGTTCAGCTTCTCCTGGCCCAGTTGACGAGCGATAAAGATCGGGCCGCCGCGCCAGCGCGGGAAGCCGTAACCATGGGCCAGGGCGATATCGATATCCTCGGCCTGCCGGCAGACGCCTTCGGCCAGCAGCAACAGAGCCTCGTTGACCAGTGCCATGACCGCTCGCTGCTGAATCTCTTCGGCCGTGAAACGGCGGGCTTCGATGCCGTTCTCGGCGCGGTAATCAGCGATGATCGCCGCTACATCCGGATCGGAAGCCGGGCGCTTGTCGTCGCCGTAGAGGTAGTAGCCCCTGCCGGTTTTGCGACCGAGGCGTCCCGCTTCGCAGAGCAGATCCGGTATGCCGACATAGCGACGCAGGTGGCGGGTATCCGCGGTCTGCTGACGCATGCGCCAGGCGATATCAAGGCCGGACATGTCGGCTACCTTGAACGGACCCATGGCAAAACCGAAGCCTTCGATGGCGGCATCGATCTGCTCGGGACCGGCGCCTTCCTCCATCAGGAACTCGCACTGACGACGGTAGGCGGCATAGAGTCGGTTGCCGACGAAGCCCCAGGCGTTGCCGACGACGATCGCCTTTTTCTTCAGTCGCTTGGCAAAGTCCAGTGCGGTGATCAGCGTTTCATCGCTGGTGGCTCCCCCCTTGACGATCTCGAGCAGGGACATGCGGTGGGCCGGGCTGAAGAAGTGCAGGCCCAGTACCCGCTCGGGGTGGGCGATACCCTCGGCGATACGGTCGATATCCAGATAGGAGGTGTTGGTGGCGAGCAGCGTGGTGTCGCTGACCTTTTGCACCAGGTTCCGGAGCAATCCCTGTTTGGCTCCGAGATCCTCGATGATCGCTTCGACCACCAGATCGGCTTCCGCCACGATGTCGAAATCCTGGGTCGGCGTCAGACGCGCGAGGATCGCATCGCGTTTTTCCGCGTTCAGCCGTTGGCGGCCGACATCGGACTCCAGTTCGGATTTGATGCGGCCAACGCCGGCGTCAAGCGCGTCGCCGTTGAGCTCAAGCAGGTCGACACGGCATCCGGCATTGAGGGCACACAGGGCGATACCGCTGCCCATGGTGCCCGCGCCGATGACGGCTACACGCTCGATGGTGCGCGCCTGAACCGGTTCGGCTGGGGTGTAGGGTTCACCTCGCTCGGCGAAGAACAGGTAGCGCAGCGCCTCGGCCGGTTCGCTGCTGCGCAGGGCGAGGAACTGCCGGCGTTCACGCGCAACGGCCTCGGCGAAGCTCAGCTTGCCGGCCAACAGCACCGTTTCCGCCGCGACCGACGCGGAGGGCAGGCCGCGGGAACGGGCAATCAGCTTCTTCGCCTGTACTGCGAGTTCGTCTTCGTCGGTCGGTGCAACATCGCGGGCGCTTAATGGCTGCTTTCCGCCCTGGTAATCGCGGGCGAAGGCCAGTATCTCGTTCGGCTGTTCTGTCTCGTCGTTGCTCAGCAGTTTATCGACCAGACCCAGGGCCTGCGCTTCGGCCGCCTTGATCGGCTTGCCGCCGACGATCATCTCCAGCGCCTTGGGCAGACCCACGGCGCGGGGAAGGCGCTGAGTGCCACCGGCACCGGGAATGATGCCGACGGTTACCTCCGGCAGCCCGAGCAGCGCATCGGGCGTGGCCAGGCGTGCATCGCACGCCAATGCCAGCTCCAGGCCTCCCCCGAGGGTGTGGCCCTTGACGATTGCAATCACCGGTACCGCGCAGTTTTCCAGTGCACTGGTGACCTGCGGCAGGGTCGGTTCGGTGGGCTCGTTCTCCAGTTCGCGCAGATCCGCACCGGCCATCAGGTTGCGGCCGGCACCGGTCAGCACCACGGCGCGGGTGCCGGCGGTGTCGATCTGTGCCAGCGCAGCCAGCAGACCGCGGCGTACCGCGTCGGTGCTGCTGTTGACCGGCGGGTTGTCGATGGTGATAACCGCGATGTCGCCCTCGTGCCGGAGGTGCACCTGTCCACCGGTGTAGGGGTTAGGCATAACGTTTCTTCCCCTCGCTCTTCTGCTGTTCCAGTACCAGCACGGCATCGGCCGCAACGACGCCCTGCCCCTCGGGCAGGACGAACAGCGGGTTGATCTCGGAGGTCACCAGGCGGTCGCCTGCCGCTGCAGCCAGCGCGGAGAAGTTCACGATCGCCTGTGCCAGTGCGTCGGTATCGCGATGCACGGATCCACGGTAGCCATCGAGCAGCGGCCAGGTGGTCAGTTTGCGCATCATGGTGTGAGCCTGCTCCAGGCTCAGGCCGCCTTCGGCCGGCAGCATGCACAGCGTGGTGTCCTTGAACAGTTCGGCGGTTACACCACCGGCTCCGAGCAGGATTGCGGTGCCCAGGGCGTCGCGGTTGGCGCCGAGAATCAGTTCATGACCGCCGCCGACCATCTTCTCCACCAGGAAGGTGTCGGGGCGACGATCGGTGTGGGAGGCCACATCATCGACCATTTTGTCGAAACGCTCGCCAATGGTCTGGTCGTTCAGGTGCAGTGCCACGCCACCGATATCGCTCTTGTGCAGCAGGTCGGCGTCGAGCACCTTCAGTACCACCGGTGCACCCAGTTCTGCAGCGGCCTGTTCGGCTTCGGCGCGGCTCTTGACCGCGCGGCTCTCCGGTACGCTGATGCCGGCTTCGCTGAACAGCGCCTTGGCGGCGGCTTCATCGACGGAGCCGCTCAAGCCGCTCAGATCAGGCAGTTGACCGGAGGAGGTAGTGTTTCCGGCAAGCAGAGCCTGACCGGTGAAGTGCAGTGCTTCCAGTACGGCAGAGCAGCTTTCCGGCGAACTGAAGCCCGGAATGGAGGCGCGGTTCAGGCGCTTCAACGTATCCGGTGCATAGGGGCTGACATAGGCCAGTACCGGTTTTTCATTGGTATCCAGAGAGTCCTGAATGGCACCGACGACAAGGTCCGGCATCGCGAGTCCAGAGGAGCCGATGATCACCACCAGCGCGTCGTAGCTTTCGCTTTCCAGCAGGGTGCGGATCGCCTGACGCAGCAGGTCCGGCTGCAGACCGGCCAGGGTCACGTCGATCGGGTTGCGATCCAGTGCGGTCGGTGTATCGCCCTGCAGGGCACGCAGTTTCTCGGCAGTCACCGCATCCGGTGCCGGGGTATCGAAGTCGTTCACCCCCAGGCTATCGGCGATCAGGGTGCCGGCGCCGCCGGTGGAGGTCAGAATCGCAACGCGGCGTCCGGCCAGTTTGCGACCGGCGACCAGTACCGCCGGAATATCGAGGAACTCATCGAAGGTGTTGGCGCGGATCACGCCGAGCTCGCGGAAGAAGGCGTCGTAGACGCGGTCTTCACCGGCCAGAGCACCGGTATGCGAGCTGGCGGCGGTAGCACCGGCTTCGGAGCGACCGATCTTGAATACGACCAGCGGTTTGCCGGCTTCGCGCGCGCGCAGCGCCACTTCACGGAAACGCTGCGGATTGCGGATGCTTTCCAGGTACAGCGCGATCACCTTGGTGTTGTCGTCATCGACCAGGTAGTCGATGAAGTCGCTGACCTCGAGATCCACCTCGTTACTGGTGGAGATCAAGGAGGAGAGGCCGATGCCACGTCCTGCTGCACGGGACAGCAGAGCGCCGAGAATGCCGCCGCTCTGAGAAACCACGGCAACATGGCCGGCAGGAAGATCACTGACCTCCAGGGCGCCGCTGGCTGAGAGCGGGATGCGGGCACTGAGGTTAACCAAACCGATGGTGTTCGGGCCAAGAATCCGCATGGATCCGGCCGCTTCTTTCAGTTCGTCCTGCAGGTTCTGACCGCCTTCACCGGCTTCGGCGAAGCCGCTGGCCAGTACTACGGCCGCTTTACAGCCCATGGCGGACAGTGAACGTACGGCGTCGATGCTGCGCTTGGCATTGAGCAGGACCAGGCCGACATCCGGCGCTTCCGGCAGGGCATCGACGCTGTTGTAACAGGTCAGCCCCTGGATCTCGGTCGCTCTCGGGTTGACCGGATAGATGGCGCCGCCGAAACCATGCTTGAGCAGGTAGGAGATCGGACGACCGGAGGTCTTGTTGGGATCGGCGGAGGCGCCGATGACGGCGATGCTTTTCGGGTTGAGCAGGGCGTCGAGCTGTTTCATTTAGCGGCCTCCTGTGCGCGGTCCAGGAACGCCTGTACGGATGCGCGGTGTTCGTGCGAGGTGTAGCAGATGCCCTGTGCCTTGCTGCCTTCGGCAAACACCTGATGCTCGGACATCTCGTAGCTCTTGTTGATGATCGACTTGGTCAGCGCAATCGCGGTGCGTGAGCCGCTGCTCATCTCTTCCGCCATCGCCTGGGCGGCGCCGAGCAGATCGTCCGCATCGCAGAGTTGATCGGCGATACCGAGCTGCAGCGCTTCTTCGGCAGCAACGCGTCGGCCGCTAAAGATCAGTGCCTTGGCACGGCCGAGACCGACGCGGCGGGGCAGGAAGTACATGCCGCCGCCATCGGGTACCAGGCCGCGAGCGATATATGCCCAGGTGAAGTGGGCGTACTGTTTGGAGGCAACGACGAAATCGCAGGAGAGCGCCAGATCGGCACCGAGACCGGCGGCTGCGCCGTTGACGGCGGCGATGGTCGGAATCGGCAGGTTGAGCAGCAGGCTGGCGGCATAGTGAACGCCCTGCTGACGTTCCCAGCCGTTGAAGCCGACTGTTGCTGGGTCGGCTTCCATGCGGATCTTCATGCCGGCGATATCGCCTCCTGCACAGAAGCCCTTGCCGTTACCTGTGATGATCAGCGCGCGAATGCTGCGGTTGGTGCGGATTGACTGCAGATGCTGGACCAGTTCGGCGCGCATGGCGTCACTCATCGCATTGCGCTTTTCGGGGCGGTTCAGAGTGAGGGTGACGACTCCGTTGTTCTCCGCGTACTGGATCAGGGATGATTCGCTCATAGTCTGCCTCTTATCGTTGCTGCGAACGTCTACCGTATAGGGCCCGAAGGGACACAGGCTCGAAGGGTAACGCTGTATATAAGCGTCACTTTTCTCGGTCTGTTGATTTGGCTGTCGATATAAACGACGCTCTGCGCCATTTACGTGGGTATCAATTGTTTAGTTTGTTGGTAGCCGGCGCAATTGAGTAAAAATGTCGTGGTCTCTAACAAAAAGTTAGAACGAGGGTGGAGGGTGACAGCCCGGAAGGCTAAATCTGGATGCTTGGGGTGTGTGCGGCTGTTTTTGGTTAATTATTTGATAATAAACAAAAATAGTGGCAGGCATAACTTTTTGTATAAGTTGAGGTCGGTTCAAAGGCCAATAAATTCTCAGTTCAGAGTTTTTGTCTCTTCCGTCATAGTAACCCTCATGTGCTCACACTCTCTTGGCTATTCCGGGGCTGAACATCAATTGTCGGCAATGGGCTATAAATAAGAGGAGTTGCTGAGACGATCCCAGGGCGGTTCGCCTTGAATAATAACAACCCACCGGGACTAAGTGTCTGTTTGGTTTCGGTTAAGTGAAAGCCGAATCAGTTCGGCTGAACTGGGAGACAGCAATGAATAACCCCACTGTAAACTCCGCGATCGTGGAGGAGTATCAGTCTCGAAAAGCGCACCTGCTGCGTGTCCCGATGGCGTGGTTGGAGCTGGTCAGCGGCATGGTGCTGGTTGCGATTGCCGGTTTCTATGTCTATGAAGCCGAACTTCTGCCCGACCCTTTCAATCCTCGAGCCGTCGGGGCCGGCGATTTTCCGATGATTGTCGGGCTGGCTACCGTGGCGGCTTCTCTGTTTCTGACACTACTGGGTGTCATTCATCTGATATCCGGAAAAGAGCATAAACACGTTACGCTGCATCGGCCGCTCAGCGTTGCCTTCGGTATCGCCGCGCTGATCGGTGGCGTCCTGCTGCTGGAACATCTGGGGCCTCTGGTCGGTATTGCGACGCTATCCCTGCTGATCATGTTGGCCGGCGGCGAACGCAGAATCGGCTATCTGGTCGCGATTCCGGCGGCGTTGTCCGGCGGTATCTACAGCGTTTTCGTGCTCCTGCTTGGCGTTTACTTTTCCTGAGGTTGAATGATGTTGGATAGCTTATTACTCGGGTTCTCGGCCTTTGCCGATCCCATGGTCCCGGTGGGACTGGTTGTGGGTGCTCTGCTTGGCTATTTGATCGGTGCCATACCGGGTCTGGGGCCAAGTCTGGGTGTTGCGCTGTTGATCCCCTTCACCTATAGCATGGATCCGCTGGTCTCCATCGTGACCCTCATCGCGCTCTATGCTGCGGCCGAGTATGGTGGCGCCATCTCGGCCATTCTGCTCAACTCGCCGGGTACCGCCGCTGCGGTCGCCACCTCATGGGATGGCTATCCGTTGACCCAGAAGGGTCAGGCCGGTGTGGCACTCAACGTATCGATCGTCTCCTCCGGTATGGGGATCTTTGTCAGTACCTTCCTGCTGTTCCTGACCGCAGTGCCTCTGTCCGAGTTCGCGCTGAGTTTCGGCCCGGCCGCGTACTTCGGTCTGGCGCTGGTGGGTCTTAGCCTGGTGTCGAGCTTTTCCACCGGTTCGCCGCTGAAGGGCGGTATCGCAATGGGGATCGGTCTGGCGCTGGCCACCGTCGGTCTCGATGCGCAGACCGGGGTACCGCGATTCAGCTACAGCCCGGAATTTTTCGAGGGTCTGCCGTTGGTGCCGGTGCTGCTGGGTCTTTATGCCCTGTCCGAGGTGATCTTCATGATCGAAGAGGGGCCCTCCGCCAAAACCAAGAGTGTGCCGATGACAGGTATTCTGGCCGTGCCGTTGAAGACCTTTGTGTCGATCAAGGGTACCTTGCTGAGAAGTTCTGTTCTGGGGTATGTGATCGGTGTTATCCCGGGTGCCGGTGCGTCGATCGCCTCGTTCGTCTCCTACGGTATCGCGAAGAGATTGTCCAAGACCCCCGATCAGTTCGGTAAGGGCTGTATCGAAGGAATATCCGCCTCCGAAACCGCCAACAACGCGGCGGTGTCCGGTGCGCTGTCGCCGTTGCTGGCCCTGGGTATACCCGGTTCGCCGACCACGGCGATCATGATCGGTGCATTGATGATTCACGGCATCCAGCCGGGGCCGCTACTGTTCACCCTGACGCCGGAGGTGCCGTACACCATTTTCGCGGCACTGTGGATCAGTGTACCGGTGATGATCTTTATCGGTTTGGCAGGTGCGCGCTACTGGGCCAAGGTATCCGATATTCCGCGTCCCATTGTGGCGGCAATCGTTGCAGCCATCAGTCTGATCGGTTCCTATGCATCCGAGAACTCGATGTTCCCGGTGTTCATCACACTGGCCTTTGGCGTGATGGGATATGTGCTGCGTAAGCTCGATATCCCGCTGGCGCCGATCATTCTGGCGCTGGTACTGGGCGAGATGCTCGAGACGAATTTCCGCCGCGCACTGGTCATCTCGAATGGCGAGTTCGACATCTTCTTCAGCAGCCCGCTGTCGCTTGTGTTGATCAGCATCGCCATTCTCTCCTTCGGTTTGCCGGCACTGCGTTCGGTGCATAACTGGACCAAGCGCCGCAAGGTGTATCACGAAGAGGGTTGATTTTTCACCTCCGCCCTTGGCGTCTTGGGTCCTCGGTTTTTGACCGGGGGCCTTTTTTAGGTTCTTCGCAGAATCGTGGGAAAGATGAGGTGGACAGACAGAGAAGTAGGTAAATTGGCAGTCGCCAAACACACCAAGCCAACCTCTCTGCTGT
>Ga0214472_10000270_pt1 | contig 67271 bp, 65 predicted proteins | sample RVTome_6_FD_207662 | JGI IMG/M metagenome (GOLD analysis project Ga0214472, IMG submission 207662) | Soil microbial communities from uranium-contaminated site in the Upper Colorado River Basin, Wyoming, United States - RVT140D175 | ecosystem: Environmental > Terrestrial > Soil > Contaminated >...
CGCTGACGGCTGAATGGGTGGATATCGCTCTGACCCTTGCCAAGGAAAAGCTCCGGGCTGACAAAGAGCGTCACAAGGGTGAAACTCTAGCGCTCGAACAAAAACAGCGCGCGATTAGGGGTACAAGGTCCCGGGACACGACGAGGTAGCAGACGCGGCTGTTTTTCTACACCCTAGATTGTAGCTAAATCGTTTCCGGACGTCCTTCCTAAGGACGACGGAGCAAGAGACGTGCGCCTCTGGATCTACAATTTAGTGAAGCGTAACCGCAATCGCGCATCGCGAATCAAGGAAAAAGAGAGTCCTTCCGGCAACGAGGCTGGTTAAATATCGAGGCAGTCTGAGGCTGTCGAACATATTTGTCCCAGCATACCCACTACCTCGTATAAAGCATGCCGTGAGTGGACGCCACCCTTACCGCCGTCCACCGATCATTCTGCGTAATTTGCAGCGCGGACGGGGTGCCGTCGATTTGCTCGGTCCCTTGTCCCGGCGTCGGGAATGGAATTCAACTTTCCAGAGCGCAAGCTTGTCCGCATTCGCGAGCTATGAACGGCCTCGGGTCTTTTCGGACTCAGGCTATCTATTCTCGACAATCTTGTTCAGAACGACGGAGTTGATGAATTTGCCAGCGTCGGACTCTCACTGCAGCATGTTGCGTACTTGCGCAATTGCGCAACTTCGCAACCATCGCTAACGGGTGGCTTCGTCCACGAGCGATCGAAGCTATCGTCTCAGCGTCGATTTGCTCGGCTCATTTCCTCGTGTCGTTTCATCGTGATATAGAGCCAGCATGGACGACCGGGAAATTGCGGAGCTCTCCGCCTGGATCACCGAGGCGGGACTGGCGGGCCGGAGCGAATCCGCGATCCTGGCGGGTTTTTGTGATCGACTGGTCGCTCGCGGTCTGCCTCTGGCTCGCGCGCTCGTGCTCATCGACACGCTCCATCCGGTCTACGAAGGCCGCGCGTTCCGGTGGACGCGCGCGCAGAAGGAGACAACGCTCACCGAATACGGCCGAACGGATGACGATTTGAATCGCTGGCTACGCAGCCCATTCTCCCGCCTCGAGCAGTCCGGCGAATCGCTTCTGCGCCGACGGCTGACCCCGGAGACCGAAGCCGATTTTTCCATTTTTCCCGAGCTGCGCGCCGACGGCATCACCGATTACCTCGCGCTCGCGAACCGTTTCGACGACCAAGACAGCATCGGCGGCATGGACTGCGTCTATTCTTCGTGGGCGACCGACGCCGCCCGCGGTTTCGACGAAAGCGACGTCGCCCATCTGATTCAGCTCATGCCTTTTCTCGCGCTCGCGGTGAAATCCGCATCGTTAGCGCGTATTGCCGGAACGTTGGTCGAGACCTACCTCGGCCGCGATCCCGGCCGCCGCGTCCTCCAGGGCCGCATCAGGCGCGGCGTGGCCGAGCGGATCGAGGCCGTACTGTGGTTCAGCGATCTCCGCGGCTACACCCGCATCAGCGACACGGCGAGTCCTGAAGAGATCATCCCGCTCCTCAACCATTATGCCGACGCGATCATTTCGGCTATTCATGATGAAGGCGGCGACGTTCTCAAATTGATGGGCGACGGCACGCTTGCCATCTTCACATCCGAGGATCGCGGCCGCGCCTGCGACGCGGCGCTCACAGCCGCTCTCGCGGCCCGCCTTGCCGTAGCCGCAACGAACGAGCGCCGGACGGCCAAGGGTCTGCCGGTCGCGGACATCTATCTCGCTCTTCACATCGGCGACGTGTTCTACGGCAACATCGGCAGCAAAGAGCGCCTCGACTTCACGGTGATCGGGCCGGCCGTCAACGAGGTAAGCCGCATCGCCGCGATGTGCCGTTCCGTCGACCAGCCGCTGCTCGTCTCTTCTGCGTTCGCCACAGCGATGGGCGAAACAAGAAGCCGCCTTGTCTCAGTCGGCCGCTACGCGCTGCGCGGCATCGGGCGCCCGCAGGAGCTGTTCACGGTGGAATAATTCGGCAACGGAAAGGTCCGTCAGCGCCACTCACTGCGGCATGTTGCGTAGTTGCGCAATTGCGCAACTAGGCAACATGGACGCAATAAGTGAAGAGCACGCGGTCTCTGGAAAGGCGAAAATGTACCGGAGTCTTTGCTTGCCTGAGATACCAACCAATTCCCGCTTGTTGGTGAACGGCAATCTGTGGCTCGTCGCAGCTGGGTCTGACGAGTCAATGGAGGTTTGACAGGATTTACGACGCCGCGGAATCCGCTAACTGTGCAAGACGTTTTCGAAGGTACGCTTTTTCGACTTTATTGGCTGTCAACTCGAGTTCCTTACGGTATGACTCGATCGCTTCTTCGCGACGATCGAGGCGGCGAAGCGTGTCGGCGCGGGCCGCGTGGAAGAGATAATATCCGTGCAGCTCGCCGGATAGCCCGATTCGATCGATCAATGCGAGCCCTTGCTCGAGCGCTCCACTCATTGCCACCGCGACTGCATAGTTGAGAGCGATCACAGGAGATGAAGCGAGTGGCGCAAGCTCGGCGTACAGCGCCGCGATTTGCCGCCAATTGGTCTCTGCCGCCGCCTTCGCCTGCGCATGGACTGCGGCGATGGCGGCCTGAAGTTGGTACGAACCGACGGCGCCAAGCCGCGAAGCTCGCTCCATCAGCCCCAGAGCTTCCGTGATTTGATCGCTATCCCAGAGCGAGCGGTCTTGCTCGTCCAAGGGCACAAAATCGCCTTGTTGGTTTACGCGTGCGTCACGGCGCGAGTCTTGAAGCAGCATAAGCGACAAAAGCCCGAGGTTTTCCGGTTCATCGGGTAAAAGGCTGCAAAGCATTCGGCCAAGGTGAATCGCCTCGGCGCAAAGTTGCCTTCGGATCAACTGCGCTCCGCCGCTTGCCGTGTAGCCTTCGTTGAATATGAGATAAATCGCGGCCTGAACCGCCGCCAAACGTTCGCGCAGCCGATGAGGCGGCGGCACTTCGTAAGGGATTTCCGCGTTGCGAATCTTGCGCTTCGCCCTAACCAATCTCTGCGCCATGGCGGCCTCGGGCACTAAGAACGCTCGCGCGATTTCTGTTGTCGTCAAACCGCCGAGGGTTCGTAACGTCAGGGCGACTTGCGCCTCCAGATTGAGCGCGGGGTGGCAACAAGTGAAAATCAGGCGCAAGCGTTCGTCAGGAAACATTCTTGTAGTCGCATCCGGCGAAACATTTTCCTCGCATAATGTGGCAGCCGTTTGCTGGAGCAGCATTTCCTGCTTTTCCAGCTCGGTCCGACCGCGCCTCGAATAGTCGATCAATTTTCGGTGCGCCACAGCCGTGAGCCAGGCTCCGGGATTTTCTGGAATCCCTCTTTCCGGCCAATGGGCGAGCGCCGCCTGCAAAAGCCTCTTGCAGGGCGTCCTCGGCGACATCAAAAGAACCGGATAGGCGAATCAGAGTAGCGAGAATGCGGCCCGACTCGCTGCGAAAGACGGATTCAATGACGGTTGCCGCACAGCGATTCACGGCGACTGTGGAGTCAGACTCGGCTGAAATGTTTTTGGCCGCGGGGGAATTTCTCTGAGCGGACGAATCTCGACGCAGCCCGGAGTATTCCCACGCGCGGTGGGTATCTTGGCCGCCCATTCAATAGCCTCATCCAGATCTTTGCAATCAAGAATGTAATAACCGCCCAGCTGCTCCTTCGTCTCGGCAAATGGCCCGTCGCTGATCAGAGGCTTCCCGCTTTGCACGCGAACAGTGGTCGCGCTGCCGGTCGGATGGGGCGGCTCGGCGGCCCTGAAAGCATTCTGCTTTCTGGCTTCATCCATGAGATCCCAGTGCGTGATTTGGACCTTTTCCTATTCCTGAGGCGACATCTCAGCCGCCGCGTTTTCGTCGGTATAGATCAGCATCATATAGCGCATAACGACTCCATACGTTCAGGGCCCCCACGTAGGGCAGCAACCAAATCGCCCGTGAACCCAGCTTAGGATATTGAAAGAGACGCTGCAATTCCGCCCCGGTCTAGGAAGCAGGCTCAAATAGCTCGATCGGATTGCCATCGGGATCTTCCACTAGAATTTGCTTCCCTCCGGGGCCGGCAACTATCTCGTTGCGAAAATGGATGCCTGCTTTTTTCAGTCCGGCAACGACAGCGGGCAAGTTCTCCACTGTGAGGGTAAACCGATTCCAGCCGCCGGGCGCCGGGCGCCGTCCGTCCGGCATGGGCCGGGCAGCCGAACTCTGCGGTCCGCTGAGCCAGAGGGTGAGATCTTCCTTTGAGACGAACGCAAATGCCAGACCCATTTGCTGATCTAGCTTAAAACCCAGCCTCTCCGTATAGAAAGCTATCGCGCGGTCAACGTCGTTTACGATATATCGTACAGCCGCCATTTTTTCGCCTCCTTGGTTAATCGCGCCAGATTGACTTGGTATCCGACGATGCGCGATCTATTTGGTCAGACATTAATACGACGCTCGTGCAACCGAAAATCGACAGGTGGTTAGGAAACTTTCTTTAGGACACAAGAACTTTAGGCTCGTTTTTGTGCGATCCCGGCTTCGCAACACATTATTGGCACATGGGTTGCCCCGTGATTGACCCTAGAGGCACTCTAAAAGGCGAAATAGAATTGGGCGGAAACGAGAGGAGGGCCAAGTCGCCCGCATATGCGCCATGCCGTGATTGGACGCCACCCTTACCGTCGTCCACCGATCATTCTGCGTAATTTGCAGCGCGGGAAGAATGCCGTCGATTTGCTCGGTCCATTGCCCCGGCGTCGGGAACGGAATCCATTCCTCGGGTCGGAAGAAAGTTGACGATCGAAAACTTGAGAGTCGGATTCTGCAATCACACAGCCGATCAGACGGGTCAGCTTTAAATCCCGGCAACTTATCGATGAGATGGTTAGGCCCGTCGTGTAAACAGTATGTTGCGTACTTGCGCAATTGCGCAACTTGGCAACATGGGTCTGGACAAAGAGCGCGGTTTCAGAAATACCAAGAACGTGATAAACGGGTCGGCGTGGAAGAAAAGAGTTACAGGCAGTCGCGTCTGTGCCGCGTGTTCGGAAACCCTATTGCCTTCGGCATCGTTGAGTTGCTACTGGAAAACCGTGAGATGAGCCCGAGCCAGCTTGCGCGAGCGCTCAGCCGGAGCTTGTCTCGCATCAGCCATACACTGGCCGCGTTGCGCCTCGCCGAGGTTGTGCGCTACGACAGCGACTCAAAAATGCGGGCCCGATACCGCCTGAAGCATCCGCGAGAAATCCGGCAAGTTCTCCGTGCGCTCTCGACCTTCGTTGACTCGGCTGCGCGGTCTAAGTGATCGTGGGTAGTTGCGCAACTACGCAACCAATACCCGCACATGGGTCAAACGAGGCGGCCAAGTCTCGCAATCGCACGTCATTGCCGCCGCAACGCGAGTGAATTCGAGTTGTCGTACCCGCACATACACCACGCCGCAATTCAACGGAATCTTTATCCCGTTCCGTTGATCGTTTAGCGCAATTCCCAGCGCGGGATCAGTGCCGTCAATTTGCTCGGTTCATTGGCCCGGCGTCAGGAATGGAATCCAGCTTTCCAGAGCGCATGCTCGACCGGATTCGCAAACTATGAACGGCCTTCAACTGCGCGCCGCCCGGCTCGCGAGATCTTCGACTTTAGATTGCTATGCCATCGCGCGGCCATTGCTCCAACGCCGCCGCGAAGGCTTCGTGCAGCGCCTCCTCGGCGAGATCGAAGTCGCCGAGTAAGCGGACCAGCGTGGCGAAGATTTGGCGGGACTCGGAGCGGTACACGGCGTCCACCGCGTCACGCGCGTCTTCGGCCGCAGTACCGACGCCGGCTTGTGGGTTTCGATCCATTTCGAGTCCGTCGGCGATCTCTTGGTGCGGTCTACTCATATAGCTTTTTTACGCAGATATCGTGACGGCGGCAATCGGCGCTTGCCCGGATTGATCTTGAATTGTGTGATAAATCAATCGGCAAACTTAAGACGTAGCGAACAAAAATATGGACTGGGGGGCTCTTGTAGGGTTTTCCCTACCACCGCCGGAATCCGGTACGGAGTCAAGGCAGGACGCTTTGCAATTCCGATCACCTAGCCTCTCTTGCGATGATGGCAGGAGTTTCCGGGCGATGAGTTCGGTCTGGGAACTCCGTGTCTCCGTGGCGGAAAGAATTCGGAATATTCACCGCGGAGTCGCCGAGAACGCGGAGGCAGCGTGGATCTCGCCGCGCACTCAGAGGGTCGGTCGCCCAATTCCGAAACAATTCTGGACTTCGTTACGGAGTAGTTGTAATATTTGCATTGCGACTTTGCGAATTCGTTTATACGTCTCGATAAAGCGTTCGGTTTTGTTCTCGGTGTGGGGCCATTGTTAATCACTCGCCGGGTGGATAGTCAGATTTAGCGATCTTTCTTTCCCGCAGCTCGCCTCCTCCTGCAAGCGTCGCAGCGTAAAGACCGTGATCAGGCTCACGCGAATCTTGATTTTTGTCCTGTGTCTGTGCCACCGCGCGGCGTTCGCGCAGGCGGACGGCTCTGAGTTCGCCCCGACGGATGAGCCCGGGCCCGTTGATCTCATTCCATCTTGGTTCGCTCGCATCGACGGCATGCCGCGAGATTTCAATCAGCTGTCCAAAAAAACGCTTGCATTGGAGCTCGGACCCAAGATGATGGAGCTCAGAGCCACCTATTGGGAAAAGCGGCGGGAAGAGAGCCTTTCCATCGGTAGCTTGAGCGAATTCGACGCGACCAAATCGGGACGGTATTTCGACCTCCTCGCCACATCGTCGCGGTTTGACGGACGCTTGGTCGGCGAAGGCGAGTTCGCCTATAGCGGCCTCGGATTCTCCTCGTTGACCGAGCAACAACCGATCATGAGTCGCTTGGGCGTGAATGGACGATGGAACAAGGCCGGCTACGGCGTCTCTTACCGCTCCTTCGGCCGCGGATTCGTTTCGCTGGCGGGCGCCAAGGTGGAACACGATCGCGATGAGAGTCAACTTTGGGGGGAATATGATTTCGGCCTGTTCCGATTGCGCGGCAGCGCTGGAGAGACTTGGGAGAAAAATTCGGCGACGAACGATCTCACGCTCACCAGAACCGCCGCCACATCTTTTCATCTGGCCAAGCCCGATTGGAGCGCGGCGTTCTCATCGAGTTATTCATGGATCGGCCACGGCGAAGAATCGAGCCACAAAACTTTTGCATTCGCCAACGGTTTTGCGCTGGTCTATCGCCCCGCGCGACTGCTCTCGATCGAACCCAACGTAAATTTCAGACAGGAGTGGGATCCCGCCGCGCGGTTGAAAACGGATATACCGTCGGCCGGCCTGGCCTTGGCGTATACGCCGTTTCGCAATCTCCAAGTGATCGGACGGGCTTCCTATGCCCGGGACCTGAGCGACGATCCACTCAAAAATGCTTCGATCGTGAATACCACCGCCGGTTTGAACTGGAAGCTCGGCAAGTCTTTCTTGGGCGAACAGTCCCTGTCCATGCAGTTCGAATACAAAAACGAGTACCGTCCCACGTTACCCGACCGTGAACAGGCAAATCTCACCGGAACGGTTCAGTTCAAGATCGTCGGATTCTAAGGCGACGCAATGAGCCAGTGTAGTGTCCCAGAAATCTCTTGACCATCGAGGCGGTCTACTTTCAGGCTCCAACGGGGGTGGGACTGGAGCCCGTGGGCACAGGAACGTGAAGGTTTCGCCAGGCCCAGCCGTGAAATATCCCACCCGAAGGGGTCGGGGTGGCGGCCCTCAAGCCACCGACTCATTGACCACGGGCGCAAGGCCCGCCCCCATTGGTGTATCTTATGTAAAGAAGCGTTAGGGACACTACACTAGCCTGGGTTTGACGGTCGCTTTAGATGAGGGACAAGAACCCTTGGGAGATTTCGATGAAGAAGCGTAAGAGGCCTTGACTCATCCTCCTGGTCGCGCGATTAAAAAGTCGCTAGTCACGTAACTGCGGGTTTGCTCCTTACCTGTTGCCTGACGTGTCGACGTCGAGTTTGGAATATGTCTCGGCGGGGCTCATGAAAGTTTGCGCGAGCCCTCAAGTCTTCAGCCGATAGCCCGTCTTGAAAATCCATCCCACCACCGCGAAGCAGATCAAGAAAAATCCCAAGGTCATCGCCAGGCTCATCTCCACTCCCACGTCCGCCGTTCCATAGAAGCTCCAGCGAAAGCCGCTGATCAGATAGACCACGGGATTGAACAGAGTGACGGTGCGCCACGCCGGCGGCAGCATGTTGATCGAATAGAAGGCGCCGCCCAGAAAGGTCAGGGGCGTCACGATTAGCATCGGGATGAATTGCAGCTGCTCGAATCCTTGGGCCCAGAGACCGATGATGAAACCGAACAAGCTGAAGGTTGTCGCCGTCAGCACCAGAAAGGCGATCATCCAGCCCGGGTGCAGGACGTGGATCGGCACGAAAAGAGACGCAGTGGCCAGGATGATCAGGCCCAGAATGATCGACTTGGTTGCCGCGGCTCCGACATAGGCGATGACGATCTCCAGATAGGACACCGGCGCGGACAAGATCTCGTAGATCGTGCCGGTGAACTTCGGGAAATAAATTCCAAACGAGGCGTTGGAGATGCTCTGGGTGAACAGCGACAGCATGACCAGCCCCGGCACGATGAAAGCGCCATAGGAGACGCCGTCGACTTCGCTCACGCGCGGCCCGATCGCGGCGCCGAACACCACGAAATAGAGCGAGGTGGTGATCACTGGCGTGACAACGCTCTGCAACAAAGTCCGCAGCGCTCGCGCCATCTCGAACTTGTAAATGGCCCAGACACCATATCTGTTGAATGCCGGCGCGCTCCTCGTTACCGTCGAAGGTGTATTCCAGCTCGTGCCCGCCGGCCCTCAGCGCCAGGCGCCAGTCCCTCAACTCGAGCGGGATCGAAGCCAGCGGCTCCAGCAGATTGAGCGTCAACTGTTTCTTGCCGAGTTTTTTCATCAGCTCTATTTTCTCCTCGACCACGATCAGCTCGCCCTTGTGGATCACCCCGATCCGGTCGGCCATCTCCTCGGCCTCGTCGATGTACTGGGTGGTCAGGATGATCGTCACGCCGCTTTCGCGGAGCCTTCGCACCAGCGCCCACATGTCGCGGCGCAGCTCCACGTCCACGCCCGCCGTGGGCTCGTCCAAAAACAGAATCTCCGGCTCGTGCGACAGAGCCTTGGCGATCAAGACGCGGCGCTTCATGCCGCCCGACAAGGTCATGATTTTGTCCTTGCGCTTCTCCCGCAACGAGAGAGCGCGCAGCACCTTCTCGACGATCGCCGGGTTCGGCGCGCACCCGAAAAGCCCGCGGCTGAAACTCACCGTTGCCCACACCGTCTCGAACATGTCGGTCGTCAGCTCCTGCGGCACCAGGCCGACCTTAGACCGCGCCGCGCGATAGTCGCGCACGATGTCGCGGCCGTCCACGGTAACCACGCCCGCGGTCGCGGTGACGATGCCGCAGACTATGTTGATCAGCGTCGTCTTGCCCGCGCCGTTGGGACCCAGCAGGGCGAAAATTTCACCCTTGCGGATCTCGAGGTTGATGTTCTTCAGCGCCTGAAGGCCCGAAGCATAGGTCTTGGTTAAATTTGAAATGGAGATGACCGGCGGCATGGAGGGACTTTAGCGCAATCGCATGACGATATACTCATCCGCCAATCTTCATCGCTTTGGGGCGGGCTAGGAGACGATCGACATAAGCCTCCAGCTTCGGCCGGTCCGGTGGGCCGCCAAAGATCCGCTTCCAGATGAACATGGAGCCGATCATCGCGTCACCTCGCGAAACCAAGGAATATAACAAAGTCTGTGGGAGAACCCTGCGCAAATCAACTCCGCCGTTTGAAATTACCATCGCTCATGTCCGTTGGTCCCTGCGAGCCAAAGGTCCAAACCACACAAAGGTCCCCGCGTCTTCACTCCTGTTGGAGCAACTCAAGAACCGGATACCGCTCAGCTATAGTAGCAAAGTCCCGCGGCTCAGAACCGGCGCGAACCGGGAAATAGCGCTGGACGGTGAATTTGAAACGGTCGAGATAGGCCTTCAGGATTTCGGGTTTTTTCTCGTCCGGAACGATTCGAATGCGGAACGTCTGACGCTCGGTCCCCCTCTTTAAAACGAGTTCGCCCGCAGCCTCGGCATTGCGAACCCATTGCGTCCGTCCTCGAGGGGCGACGAGAAAGCGACTTCCTTTGAACTCCAGCAAATCGACAGGAGTCGAATAGACGCGGCCGGTTTTGCGGCCCGGCACCTGCACGAGGTAGTTGTGGCGGAGGCCGAGGCCAAGTCTTACGAGGACGCCGAAAGCTTTATTGAGAATTTTCTCAAGAACGTTGGGTTCTCGCACGACGTTCACTCGACTGCAACCAACCGGTGGGCGGCGACCGGTTGTGAAATCCCTTTCAACAAGTACTCGGCGCGCATAGCGCCGGGAAAAGCGCTGCTGATCGGTTTGTAAACATCTTCCGTCACCAAGACTTCCCCGGGCGTGGCATGCCCTTGGAGCCGCGCGGCGATGTTGATCGTATCGCCGACCATGGTGTAGTCGCTGCAATGGGTCGAGCCCATGTTGGTCGCAAGCGCCGTGCCGGTCGCGATTCCGATGCCGACGCCCAGGACCACGCCGCCGTCCAGTGCTGTGTTGATCTGTTTCACCGCTTCCTGAATCCGAAATGCAGCCGTCACGGCGCGAAGCGCGTGATCGTCGCGCTTGATCGGGACGTTAAAAAGCGCCATGACCCCATCGCCCAGCAAGCGATCGACGATTCCGTGGTGTTCTCTAATGATCTCGGCGCTGGTCTTGAAAAATTCTTCGGTAATCGGCGTCAGCTTTTCGATCCCAAGCTCGCGAGTCAGGCGAGTATATCCCCGACAATCGGCGAAGAGCGCCGTTACTTCAGAGAGACGTCCCGTCTCCCAGTGCAACTCTCACCTGTTGCAAAGATTTGGATCCGAAGCGCTGCGCCGCACACCCCGGAGCCACCACAGCCATCCCATGAATCCGGTGAAAGGCATGCCGTCCGCCAGACACCGAGGCGAGAGCGAAAAAACCGTAGATCCGGACATGTCGCTAGATAGATTCATTATCTTACCGAGCATCAACTTCCCTTGGATGCGCCGGTTACAATTGCGACTTTACCCGTCAGTCTTTGTTCCGTTGCGCGCATAATCTTTTATCCTTTCGCCTTTCAGATTGATCGTATTATGAAAGGAGACAAGGCAAGGCAGGTGCCAGAGCGGTTAGATCTCTGAAAGCGGCTGTAACTGGCGGCAATCGCGCGAGTTGCAGGCACCCGGTTCTAACTTTAGAACGATTGTGACGTAGGAAAGTCTGCCGAGTTATCGGCAGGCGCCGAAATATCGGCGTCTACTTGGAACAGCAGCGCCTCCTCGGCGAAATGGTAATCGCCGAGCAGGCGATTCAAAGAAGCGAGCGCCGCGCGCGATAGCCAAACCGAATGGAGCCACCGCGACACAGGGGGCGAATGACACTGGACGTCGCCTTCATGTGAGTCGGGCCAATCCAATCAGTCTTTCCCCTTGAGTCTTTTGGGAAGGCATCTCGTAGCGAAACGCCGAGAATGATTTTGCAGCGCTTCGGTCGTGTCAGCGTCCCTGCTCGCTTCAGCTCGACTTGCCGTGCGATTTGAGCAACGCGGCGAATTGTTTGTGCAGCTTGTGCAGCTTGGGCGGGATCGTGATCTGGCAATAAGGTTGATAGGAGTTATTGGCGTAGTATTTCTGATGGTACTTCTCCGCTTCGTAGAACTCGGTCAGCGGCTCCAGGGTGGTGACGATGGCATTTCTGAACGTCCTGGCCTCGTCCAATTCCTTGATGAAAGCCGCGGCTGCCTCCTTTTGCCGCTCGCCGGCGTAGAAAATCGCCGAGCGGTACTGCGTGCCGACGTCGTTGCCCTGGCGATTGAGCGTCGTCGGATCATGGGTCGCGAAGAAGACCGTCATCAGGTCGCGAAAGGAAATCTGCGCCGGATCGTATTCGATCCGGATCGCCTCGGCGTGCCCCGTGCGTCCGCCGCACACCTGCTCATAGGTGGGATTCTTCACGCTGCCGCCGGTATAGCCGGAGACGACCGATCGAACCCCCTGCAGCTCGTCGAAAACCGCCTCCGTGCACCAGAAGCAGCCGCCACCGAATACTGCGATCTCATAGATTCCGTCGTTCATCTTGCCCTCAATTCTTGGTTGACTTCGCGCTGAAGCGATTGGGCGAATCCCCAAGACGGAAAAAACAACCGGATCACGAGGATCGAATAGAATACGTGAGTCGCCATGGCGGGATTCTGGCTTGTGATTCCTTGAAGTTCAACCCCGTATCGATTGGATGCGGCAAGCGGAGGTTTGGTTGCAGATAAAGACGGCGCGTGAGTCCGCGTTACGACCGCTTCGCCCACTTGATGATGAGCTCTCGATCGGTGGCCGAGAGTTTCGCTTCCGGATGCAGCGAGACATAATACCATTGTGGCATCTTGCCCTTCTCTACCTGTTTAGCAATCTCCTTCAGCTTCCGGGTTTTGCGCCGCTCGTTATATCGACTCCAGGTCGAAAAATTAAGCTCGCTACGCCCCTCCGTGACATCGCGCGCGATCAGAAAGGACACCGGAGCGACCCGCGAATACCACGGCCACCAGGTCTCGTTCGAATGACAATGGTAACAGGCGCGTTGCAAGAATGCTCGCACCTCGGGCGGCGCGGGCGGCTGATCTCGTTCCGGCGGATTGACTCGCGCGACCGGCACGAATTGCATGACAATCAACACGGCGATCAAGCCAACCGCAAATCTTTTCATCCATTTTGGCATTTTCGAGTCAATCGCCTATTCCGTCGACACCCGCTCGGCCTGGTTGCGTTTCCTACGACACGCTCAAACCAGACCGTCGTTGTAGTTGCTCTTAGGCACGAAATTAAAGAAGTGGCCGGAGCCTTCGACGATGCGCTGCGAGTGCGGCGTTCCCGCCGGGATATGCACGCCCATGGGACTCTCGACCACGATTTTCTCGTCGCGGATCTGGAACTCAATCTTGAGCCCGGCCAACTCGGCACCCTTGCCGATGGCGATATGCTGCGTATCGCAGTTGTGCGTGTGCTGCTCGACGTACTTCGCCTGAGTCGGCTGCACGTCGGCCACGCTGCGCACCACCGTGTAAAAACCGGCCTCCGGCTTGAGCTTACCGTCGATAAAAACATAGCGCACGCCGGGCGCCGCGTCGCTGTGATATTTAATTTCACTCGTTGGTCGCACCTCGGGATGAAAAATATAACCGGCGTATTTTGCGAAATCGCGCTCGCCCTTGGCCGGATCGAACGGGCAGTCTTCGTGGGTGTAGCCGCGGCTGCGAAATAACACCGTGACGGTGCCCGCGCCTCGGGTGACTTTATACTCGTGCACAGTGCCGGTCGGAATGTAAACGCAGGCGGGCGAAACGATTCTATGCACCCTGCCTTCGAAGATGATCTGGCCTTCGAGGCCCGTAAGCTCAGGATCGTCGCCGATGAAATAGTAAAACTCGTCGGTATTGTGGCAGTGCGGCACCTGGTAGTCGGGAACCTGGGGCGGCAAGTTTTTCGCCTCATGGATGGCGACGTAAATATTTGCGTCAGGGTGGGAATCGCGGTTGATGAAGACATGGCGCTTAACCGGCATCCCGATGCGCTCGCGCAGCGGCCGCTTCTCTTCGAACTTGCCGCCCAGAACTCCCGGCCGCGCTTTGACGATATATCTGCCAGTGTCCATCGTTCCGCTTTCCGTCCGAAACTCAAGAATTAATCGCAAATCCATCTCAAGTCAACGTCGCCGGCCGCGCGGGAACCATCGTTCTGCGGCAGCCAATTCTTGACAACCCCTGGGGAACATGATTGTTTTTGAATTTCTGAAACCCGACGGAGGAATCTAATGGCACAACTGTTCATCGCCAGTGAATACCTGGACTCGGAAAGCCGGGAGACCACGCCGGTCAAAAATCCCGCCACTGGAGAAATCGTCGACGCCGTCCCGAAAGGCACCGTTAGTGATATCCGGCGCGCCATCGACGTCGCCAAAAGCGCTTTGCCGAAGTGGTCCCATATGGCGCCGTCCAAACGGGGCACCATCCTCCTCCAGGCCGGACACCTCATTTTGCAACAGGAAAAGGAACTGGCGACCTTGCTCACCCGCGAACAGGGGAAACCGATGCGTGAGTCGATCATGGAAATCCGCCGCTTCGTTCATACCTTGGATCACTACGGGGGCATGGCCAAGAGCCTGCGCACGGCCGCCGTGGTCCTTGACAGCGGGCGTCATGGTTTGGTGCTGCGCAAGCCGTTGGGTGTCTGCGGCTCGATCGTGCCGTGGAATTTCCCGGTCTCTCTGATGGGCAACAAGCTCGGTCCGGCCCTGCTCGCCGGCAACACGGTCGTGGTCAAACCGGCGGGCACCACGCCGCTCACCGATCTGCGCTGCTGCGAGCTGATCGACAAAGCCATCGTCGATGCCGGCGGCCCCAAGGGCGTCCTCAACGTCGTCACCGGCCCGGGCAGCGTGGTGGGTGAAGAGCTGCTGGTCAATCCGACCGTGCGCAAGATCGGCTTCACCGGCGCGACCGACACGGGAAGACGGGTCATGCAGTCGGCGGCGAAGGATTTCAAGCATGTGACGTTGGAATTGGGCGGCAGCGATCCGATGATTGTCTGCGACGACGCCGACATCGACCGCGCCGTGAGCGCCGCTTCGGTGGGCCGCTTTTTCAACTGCGGTCAGGCCTGCCTGGCGGTCAAGCGGCTCTATCTTTTCGACAGCATCGCCGACGATTTCATGGCGAAGCTGGTCGAAAAAGCGCAGAAGATCGGCGTCGGCAATGGTTTGAGCAAGGGCACGCTGATGGGACCGCTTCATACCAAAGAACAACGCCAAGAGGTCGAAGAGCAGGTGGAAGACGCGGTCAAGCGCGGCGCCAAAATTCTTTTCGGCGGCCAGCGACCCAAAGGCGACGAGTACAATAAAGGCTTCTATCTTCAGCCGACTCTGGTGGCGGATGTCGACCCGGCTTCGCGGATGCTGCAAGAAGAGGTCTTCGGACCTGCGTTGCCGATCGTGCGCGTCAAGAACCTGGACCAGGCCATCGAGCAAGCCAACAGCTCGATCTTCGGTCTGGGGTCGTCGATCTGGACCCGCGACATCAACCGCGCCATGGCCGGCGCTGAGCGCATCGAAGCCGGCTACACCTGGATCAATTCGGCGCAAATCATTTACGACGAGCTGCCCTTCGGCGGCGTCAAACAAAGCGGTCTCGGCAAGGAGCATGGCGAAGAAGCCATCGAGCACTATACGGACTCGAAGTCAGTGGTCATCGCCACCGAGACCGAGTCGGAGATCATCGGCGGGGAATAGGCCGCTTCGCGGATCTCAAATGGCAAATCTCACATTTCAAATATGAGATCTGAAATTTGAGATTCCTCGCGCAGCGAGGACCCATGAAAGTTGACCTTCCCGACATCTACAACGCCGCTACGACCTTCGTGGATGAAAACATCCGCCGAGGCCGCGGCGACAAAGTTGCCATCTATTACCTAGAGCAAAAAATCACCTACCGGGAAGTTTTTGAGAAAGTTAATCGCACCGGCAACGCGCTCAAAGATCTCGGCATCGGTATCGAGGACCGGGTGCTGGTGATCCTGCCGGACTCACCCGAGTTCACCTACAGTTTCTTCGGCGCCATCAAGATCGGCGCGGTCGCGGTGCCGACCAATCCCTGGATGTTCGCCAAGGATTACGAGTACCTGATCAACGACAGCCGGGCACGGGCGATCATCGTGCATGAATCAACTCTGCCCGAAATCGAGAAAATCTGGGGCAACATTCCTTTCCTCAGGCACGTTATCGTCGTCGGTGCGCCCAAGGCCAAAGCGCTTGCCTACGAAGGTCTGATCGCCAAAGCCTCGGACAAACTCGAAGCTGAGAAAACCACCAAAGACGATGTCTGCTTCTGGTGTTACACCTCGGGCAGCACCGGCAACCCGAAGGGCGCGGTTCATCTCCAGCACGATATGATCACGATCACCGAGCTGTTCGTCACACCGGTGTTGGAAATGACAGAACACGATCTTTGTTTTTCGGCGTCGAAGATGTTTTTTTCCTACGGCCTGGGAAACTCGCTCTACTTTCCTTTCCGCTTCGGCGCCGCCACGGTCCTGTGGCCGGAAAAACCCGATCCGGAAAAGGTCCTCCAGGTCATCGAGAAGTACCGGCCGACTTTCTTCTACTCCGTGCCGACGCTATTTGCCCGCTATCTGCGGGTGGAGAAAAAATACGATCTGAGCTCGCTGCGCATTTGTCTATCGTCCGGCGAGCCATTGCCCCCAGCGCTGTTTCATCAGTGGAAAGCGAGAACCGGGGTGGAATTGCTCGACGTCGTCGGTTCGACGGAAGCAACCCACGATTTTCTTGCCAATCGTCCCGGCCGAGCCAAGGCGGGAAGCAGCGGCGAAGTGACGCCGGCGTTCGAAGCGAAGATCGTCGACGACGATGGGCGTGAAGTCCCCATCGGTGAAGTCGGCAACCTGATGGTCCGCGGCGACGCCACCGCGCCCTATTATTGGAACAAGCACGAGCAGACCAAATGTATGATGGTGGGCGAGTGGCTCAAAACCGGCGACACCTATTACCGAGATGCCGAGGGTTATTACTGGTACTGCGGCCGCTCCGACGATATGCTGAAAGTAGGCGGCCTGTGGGTCTCCCCCATCGAAATCGAGAACAGTTTGATCGAGCATCCGGCGGTGCTCGAGTCGGGAGTCATCGGCGCCACCGACGCCGATGGGCTCCTCAAGCCCAAGGCCTTCGTCTTGCTCAAGAGCGAGTACAAACCCAGCGATGAGCTGCGCGCCGAGTTGCAAAATCACGTGAAGAGTAAGCTGGCGCCTTACAAGTATCCGCGCTGGGTCGAGTTCGTCGATGAGCTGCCGAAAACTGTGACCGGCAAGATTCAAAGATTTAGACTGCGCGCTAACAAAAACTGAGGATCGAAGATGGAGGATGGAGGATCGCGGGAAAGAAGCGATCTTCCCTCCTCGATCCTCTATCCTCGATCATAGACAAGGAGCGAATATGGCCGTAAACATCAACGGGATGAAAGAGAAGTTAGCTTATTCGTGCAATATTCTGGCGTACGAAGGTCACTGGGACAATATCCTTGGTCATGTTTCCGTGCGCATTCCCGGGCAGAACAAGATCCTGATGAAGCCCCATAGTTTCGGCTTCGAAGAAATCCGTCCTCAGCATATCATCGTCGTCGACATCGACAGCGGCAAAAAAGTCCAGGGCAAGTACGAACGCCATTCGGAAGTTTTCATTCACACCGAGATCATGAAGGCGCGTCCCGATGTCAATTGCGTGGTGCATTCCCATCCACCCTACGCAACCGCTTTCGGCGCGCTCGGCCAACGGCTGAGGCCCATCAGTCACGAAGGCAATATTTTCTATGAGGGCTTGCCGACCTTCGATTACACGACGGCGCTGATCCGCACGCCGGAGTTGGGCGTGGAAGTCGCCAAGAGCCTCGGCAAGTACCGCGGCGTACTGATGAAGAACCATGGTTCCACGGTGGTCGGAGAGAGTATCGAAGTCGCGACCCTCTATGCAGTTTTCTTGGAGAAGGCCGCACGGATACAGCTCATGGCCACCGCTTCGGGCGAACCTTCATGGACCAGCGATGAAGAGGCTGCGGTCAAGTACGAACAGATTTACACGCCGCATCGATTATCATCGATGTGGGATTACTTCGTGCGGCGGGCCAAAAAATTTCGTAAGTCCGTTTGATCGCGCCGGTGGGTGCGGAATTTCAACGGCACGCTGCGAATAGCATCCCCCAGCTATTTAACGGCGAGTTTCTTAAAAAATCCCTCTTTCTCCAATTCAGCGACAAAGCGCATGTCCGTGAAATCATCGGGCTTGGCCGCCTTTGCTCCCGGGTCTTTCTCGCTGAGTTCCGCTAATATCGTTTCCATGCCTTTACGGCTGACATAAGGGGGGTACTCCAAATAATCACGGAATTGACTGTAGGTATCTTCCTGAATTTCCGTTTCTTTCACTTTCAGGTGATTCTGGATCATCCTTAGAGCGGTCGCTTTATTCGTTTTAAAAATGTAAACGCCCTCGGCATATGAGCGAACGACGCGCCGGACAATGTCCTCGTTGGCTTTAATATAAGCCCGGCTTACTCCGACACCCACCGAAACATATTCCGGTCCTTCCTTGGCCAGGTTCATCAATTCAACGAAGCCTGCCTTCTTGGCCCGACCGTTAGTCGGCGGCGACATGACGCCGGCGTCGATTTGACCCGCGACCAATGCCGTATAGATATTAGGAACCTCCACCAACGGCAGAATCTGATAATCCGACGGCTTCAATCCCGCCGAGCCCATGGCGTAGAGCGCGGAGGTATGAGTGGACGAGCCGATGCGGGTGATGCCGATCTTCTTGCCTCTCAGGTCGGTGATCCTTTTGAACTCCGGCTTCGCCATCAGCGAAAAAACCTGCCGGTTGGTGGCACCGGCAACCAGGGCTATGTTTGCTCCTTTGAGGTTCGCCTGCGCCGCGTTGGAACCGTCCATGAAAGAAAGGGCGATTTCACCGGCGAGGATCGCCTGGATTCCCCGCGAGCTTGAAGGAATGTGGATCAACTCCACGTCGAGGCCGTTTTTCTTAAATAGCCCTTCCTGCTTCGCCAGGAACATACCGCTCTGAGCGCCAGTGACGGCGGTCCAATTGATGCGCACGTTCGTCTGACCCCACGCATGAGTCGCCAGCAACACCGCAAGGCTCAAACTTGCTAACGCCAACGATTGTAGTCTCATCACCCCTCCCGAAGAATTTTTCCGGCCTGCCGTTCCTTTCACCGGTTCGGTAAACGTATCAATTCACCTCGTTAAATCAAGCGCTTGGCATGTCCGCGCCGGCGTGTTAAATAGGCCGCATGAGTAAAAAACTTCATCTCACCTTGGCGACCGGGGACTACGAAAGCATTCGTGCCTTGAAGGAGGGCGCGGTGAAGCCGGATGGCATCGAGCTGACCGTCCTCACCGACATGACCTCCGACATCCGCCATTGGCGCATGCTACGCAACCGCGAATTTGACGTCGCCGAGCTATCCATGTCGAACTACCTGATGGCCAAGTACACAGGCCTGCCCTTTTCGGCTATTCCTGTTTTTCTCCACCGGCGCTTTCGTCACGGCTTCGTTTTTCTCAACGCCGGCAAAGGCATCACCAAACCGACTGACTTGATTGGCAAGAATGTTGGTCTGCGCAATTTTCAGGCGACGGCAAATCTATGGATCCGCGGCATCTTGGAGCAGGAACACGGCGTGCCGCACCGCAGCATTAACTGGTATAAGCAGGATGAGGAAGAGGTGGAATGGACCCCGCCCGCCGATTTGAAGATCGAGCGAATCGCGCCCGGCAAAGATGTCGTGAGAATGCTGATCGAGGGCGAGCTCGATGCCCTGATTCACCCCGAACTGATCAAGCCGATAGTGGAAAAGGATAAGCGCGTGACCCGTCTATTTCCCAACTACCGTGACCTGGAAATGGATTACTTCAAGCGCACAGGTATCTTCCCCATCATGCATACGACCGCGATCAAGCAAGAAATCATCGATAAGCATCCCTGGGTGCCGATCAATTTGTATCAAGCTCTCGAAGCGTCAAAAAAAACCGCCTATAAGCGGATGGAAAACCCGCGCATTGTTCCATTGGCATGGTTCCGCCATTTTCTCGAAGAGCAGGACGAAATCCTCGGCCCGGATCCCTGGGAGTACGGTCTCGGTAAAAGGAACAGGCAAAACCTGGAAACTCTGATGCACTATTCGCAGCAGCAGGGCCTGCTCGGGAGAAAAATCCCCCTTGAGGAGCTTTTCATCTCCACGGACGCGCACTCGTGAGTCAAAAGGTCGCGCTGATAGCCGGCGTGGGGCCCGGCACCGGAGCATCGCTCGCGCGCGCCTTCGCCGGCGAAGGCCATGCGGTAGCTCTCTTATCGCGGCAAGCCGATTCCAGTAAGCCGGTGGCCGAGCAAATTCGCGCCCAAGGGGGTACGGCGGTCGTCATGCCGACGGATCTTACCGACCGCCAGTCGGTCAATGGTACCGTCGCAAAGGTCCACGCGGAATTGGGTTTGGTAACGGTTCTCGCCTACAACGCCAGTGGCTATGGGAGGGGCTCCTTCCTTAAACTCGACCCCAGTCAGATCAGCCGCGCTTTCGATGTCGGAGTGATGGGCGCTGTCTATCTAGCGCAGGCCGTCATCCCCGATATGCTTAAAGCGGGATACGGTTTTATTTCGCTCACCGGTGCTACTGCGGCGCTTCGTGGGCGCGCCGATTTCGCGCCGCTGGCCATAGCCAAGTCTTCGTTGCGTATGCTGGGACAATCACTTGCTCGGGAATTCCACCCCAAGGGTATTCACGTACTCCACGTCATCGTCGACGGCCAGATTGACACCCCACGGCTCCGCGCGCGGGACCCTGATCGCGCCGTCGAAACCGTCATTCAACCGGACGCAATTGCCGCTGCCGTCCTCAATGCCTTCCGCCAGCCGCGTAATGCCTGGACCCAGGAGATAGACATCCGGCCTGCCGTAGAAGTCTTCTGATGACAGGCGGTCGCCAGCGAGATTGATCTTGCTGACGTATTGGCGTAGATTTTTTAAGCGCCGACAACTTCCGGCAAGAGACTGCTAGCTAGCATAACCATGGGGGAGGAGAACTTATGTTTGGAAAGGGCGTTCACCAAGAAGAAGAGGCCTTGCTGCGGGATATCGTCCGCAGCATCGATAAGAAAATTGACTTTTCGGCAAGGGAAGGTGAAGGGTCGCGTTTCAATCTCTATGTAAGTTTACGCGGGCACGGGGCGGAAATCGCTCTGGATCTCGCGGATCTTAAAGCTGCGATCACTGACATGGTGAAGCGCCATCAGATTCGTCAAAGGATTAAGGCTCGATACGACCACCTTGACCAAACCCGCTATGGCGATGACATCCTGGGCTTAAAGCCGGCCAAGCTCTTGCGCGCCGCACCGAAACCGGAAATCACCACCCAACGACGCCCTTTTGGTCGCTCGCCGAGGCGATAATCCGTTCCGGCAGGGCGACACCGAACCGAGCGGAGATCATTTTTCTCACTTTGTGTAAGTTAACCTTGTAGCGGCGGGCCGGTGTCGTTTACTCGGTCATCTGAGGGGGTTATGGAAAAGGCAGAGCTGGTTCATCATTTCCTTAAAGAAAAAGGTCAAGTCGTGATGCCGGGTGTCTATGACGCGTTAAGTGCCAAGATCGCGTCGCGAACTGGGTTCGAGGTCATTTTCATTACCGGTTACAGTCTGGCAGCAACGCTGCTCGGCGAGCCCGACTTCGGTCTGTTAACGCAGACCGAAGTGGTAGCTGCGGCTCACCGCATCTGCTCGGTCGTCGGCACGCCGGTCATTGTCGACGCGGACACAGGTTACGGCAATGCCCTGAATGTTATCCGGACTGTGCGCGATCTGCGCCGGGCTGGTGCGGCGGGCATGTTTCTCGAAGACCAAGTCTGGCCGAAGCGCTGTGGCCATATGAAAGGGAAACAGGTCATCTCGCTCGACGAACAACTGAAAAAGCTCAAGGCTGCGATCGAGGCGAAGGATGGAAGCCCGTTTTTCATCGTTGCCAGAACCGACTCGCGCCAGTCGCTCGGATTAAACGAAGCGATTACCCGTGGCATTGCCTTCAAAGAAGCTGGCGCCGATGCCGTGTTTATCGAAGCGCCGGAAAACAGAGACGAGATGAAAGAGATCGCGCGCCATGTGCCTGGACCTTTGGTTGCCAACATGTTGGAGCGAGGGGTGACTCCACTTATGGGACCGCAGGAGCTCAAGGGTCTTGGCTTCGAAATGATTGTTTGGCCGCTGGCTCCGCTTTACGGTGTCGCGCAATCACTAACCGATATCTACAAAACTCTTCGGCTCCATGGCTCGACACTGGCAATTCTAGACCGGTTGATGTCCTTCAATCAGTTCAATGAGATTGTTGGCTTGGATGAAAAATACGCTCTTGATGCCAAGTACAAAGTATAGGTGGGCTGGGGATTTCTACAGGCGCATGGGCATGAGCACATAGAGATAGCTATCCTGACCCGTTTTGCGGATCACACTCGGACTGAGTTCGTCTTTTAACTCGATCTTTATTTCGCCTTCTCCTAGCAAAACAGCAAGGGCATCGATCATGTAGCGCGCGTTGAAGCCAATCGACATTGGCTTGCCATTGTAATCCGCGTCGATTTCTTCCACTGCTTCACCCAGGTCCGGGTTGTTGGCAGAAATCGCTACCCTCTCCTTAGCAAAATCCATCTTGACACCCTTGTATCGCTCATTGGACAGGATCGAGACGCGACGCAATGCTTGTAATAGCTGCTCGTGATCAATCATGGCTGTGATGGGATTGCCAGTTGGAATGACCTTTGTGTAGTCCGGGAAGTCCCCGTCGATAAGGCGCATAAAAAGATCGACCTTGCCCTTGCTTACCAGGCCCATGTTCTCCCTGAAACCAATGGAAACCAGCTCGTCATCGCCGCTTTCCATGAGCTTTTTCAGCTCCCCCAACCCTTTCCGTGGTAGAATGACACCCTTAGCAAGTCCGAGAGTGCCCAGTGCTCTCTCTTCAAACGCAAGCCGGTGACCATCTGTTGACACCATTCGCACCTTTCCGCCACCGCTTTCTTCTATGTACACACCATTCAAGCTATAACGTGTTTCATCCGTCGACACTGCAAATAGCGTTCGCTCGATCATTTCTCGTAACGCGCCGGCCGGTATCGTCAAGAGTTGCTCTGCCTGAAATTCCGGAAACTGAGGAAATTCACGTCCCTCCATCCCGACAATCTTGAACACCGACTTACCACTCTTGATTTCCACCCAGGCGTTTTCAAGCCGCTTGAGCTGGACCTCCTCGGTCGGCACTTCCCTAATGATCTCATAGAGTTTCTTCGCACTAACGGTTATGGTTCCCTCTTTTGATATCTCTCCTTCAAGCTCTCCTCGCACGCCGACTTCCAGGTCGGTTGCCGTAATCCGGATATTGGATTTCTGGCATTCGATCAGCACATTTGCCAGGATCGGCATGGTATTTCGCCGTTCGACAATGCTTTGTGTCCAATAAAGCGTTGCGAGCAGATCTCCGCGCTTAGCTCTGAATTCCATATGTCCTCCCACAGCCTACTACTACTATTCTATAGTTAAGAATAATCAAGAAGAAGTAGTAGGGGTTGTGGATAAGGGAGAAAAGGGGAATCAAACCAGCGAAAACAATACTCTGACTTGTGATCTGTCGCTGTGGTTTTTTGCTGTTATTCAATCAACACAATACCCCGATGAAATTTCACACCCTTTATCCACACTTGTTAAGTGATATGCTCACAGGATATGCACAACTATTTCTTGACGTTAAGGTTTCGTTCCAATTTTTCGATGGTCGTCAGCATATAAGGGTCTTCCCTTATCTTTTTCTCGATTGTTTTCGACGCGTGAATCACCGTGGAGTGATCGCGGCCGCCAAACTTGTCGCCGATTACCGGGAAAGATGTTTCAGTATATTTGCGGCATAGATACATGGCGACTTGTCTCGGAATGGCAATGTTTTTTGTGCGTCGCTTTGCTTTTAGATCCCCTAGCTTGATGTTGTAATAATCGCAAATTGTTTTTTGAATGCCTTCGATCGTTATCTCACGGTGCGATCCCTTTAAAGTGTTTTTCAGCACCTCTTTAGCTAGATCAACGGTGAGATTGGAGCGCGTCAGAGATGAGAAAGCGCCTAACCGGGTCAGGGAGCCTTCCAGTTCTCTTACATTAGAGTCAATATTGCTCGCGAGGAAAATCGCTACGTCGTGAGGTAAGATTACTTTTTCAACCTCCGCTTTCTTCTGCAGAATAGCGACCCGTGTTTCCATATCTGGCGGCTGGATATCTGCAATCAGGCCCCATTCGAACCGGTTTCGCAATCGATCCTCTAAGCCCGGAATTTCCTTGGGAAATTTATCTGAGGTGATGACAATTTGTTTGCGTGCTTCATACAGAGAGTTAAAAGTGTGGAAAAATTCCTCTTGGGTTCGCTCCTTGCCCGCAATGAACTGGACATCGTCGAGGATTAAGACATCTACGTTCCTAAATTTCATTTTAAACTCATCCATCCTATCTCGCCTGAGCGAACTGATGAGTTCATTCATGAACGATTCAGAACTCAAATAGAAAATCTTGGCCCCAGGGAATTTGCTTACTGCTTTGTGACCAATCGCATTGATAAGATGCGTTTTACCGAGGCCGACCCCGCCATAGATGAACAGAGGATTATAATGGTCGCCGGGCTGATTCGCCACGGCCATAGACGCTGCGTGGGCAAACTGATTACTGGCGCCGATGACAAAATTCTCAAACGTATACCTTGGTATCAGATTACTAGTTCGCCGGCGTTTCTCCCTTTCACGCTCGTCCTTGCCGGCGATTTTTTCCGCGATAGTCTTGATCGGTGGTTCTTGCTTGACGTCCAAGGAAACGGTCAGCTTCTGCTGTGCTGTCTTGCTCAACACCTCCTCGATCCGCGTCAAGTAGTGCTCGGTTAACCAGTCGCGAAAAAACTTATTCGGCACATTGAGATAGACACAGCTTTTATCCCGAGAAACAAAGGCGATCGGCTGGATCCAGGTATCATAGTTTTGCTTGCCTAATTGGTCTTTTAGGCGGGCCAGCGCTTCCTGCCACAACTCAGCCATGATGCTCACCCGTTAAGGTCTTGAAATTGATGAAAAAAGAGCGCGAAAAGTTACGAACAAAGTTATCCACAGCTGTGGATAACTTTACCGACACATAATCACTCCGGGTCACATACGGGGTACCAAGTCCACGCCACGTGGAGATTGAATAATGGCAAGCGGCGGCGCAAGGGATTCCCCGTTTTCGCCAAAACGCGGCTGCGATGGTTTTGTTCATGAGATCGGTGCGAGCCGGAAGAAAAAAACAATTGACGCTCAGAAAAAAACACATAATCAATTTAAAATTTCTTTGCAAGAAAAAAATTCGAAAAAAGTTTTTTTCTTTTTGTCGATCGCCTTGACAGGTTGCATTCCCAGTGGTAGGTGAACGCCACTTATGGCGATCAATCATTCTCGTAGACTCTTTCAGCGCGCCAAGGCAAGAATTCCCGGCGGCGTTAACAGTCCGGTGCGGGCATGGAAAGGCGTAGGCGGAACGCCCCTATTCATTGCGCGCGGTCGAGGCGCCTATGTCTTTGACAGCGACGGGAACCACTACATTGATTTTGTTGGGTCCTGGGGGCCGCTGATTTTTGGACACGCGCACCCCCAGATTCTTCGCGCGCTTGCGAAAACGGCGCGCAACGGCACAACCTTCGGCGCTCCGACGGAGCATGAAGTGAAATTGGCGGAGCTGATTGTCCGCCTGATACCGTCGGTGCAAAAAGTGCGGCTGGTCAGTTCCGGAACCGAAGCAACCATGAGCGCCCTTCGCCTCGCGCGCGCTTACACGGGACGAAGTAAGATCGTTAAATTCGATGGTTGCTATCACGGCCACGCCGACGGTCTCTTGGTGAAAAGCGGCTCAGGAATTGCGACACTCGGTCTTCCAGACAGTCCTGGCGTACCCTCGGGATTCGCAAAGGAGACTTTGGTTGCGAAATATAATGACGTCATATCAGTTGGCAAGTTATTTGAGCAGCATGGTAAGAATGTCGCGGCGCTCATCGTCGAGCCCGTCTGCGGCAACATGGGAGTCATTCCGCCGGCGAAAATTTTCCTTCGTTTTCTAAGAAGGTTAACGCGACGTTACGGAACGCTATTGATTTTCGATGAGGTCATTACGGGATTTCGTATCGCACTCGGCGGCGCGCAATCGTTTTATGGCGTGACGCCGGATCTTACTTGTTTGGGAAAAGTCCTGGGCGGCGGTTTACCCTTGGCGGCGTTTGGAGGCCGGCGTCCAATCATGGATTTGGTTGCGCCAGAGGGACCGGTATACCAAGCCGGCACACTGTCGGGGAATCCAGTCGCGGTCGCCGCTGGGCTGGCGACTCTAGGCCTGCTCACTCGTCCGGGCACCTATGCCAGACTGGAGGCAAAGGGCAAGAGGCTGGAGGAAGGTTTTGCGAGGATACTCAAAAAGTATTCCATCCCGGGCACCATCAACCGTGTCGGTTCAATGATGACTATATTTTTCGGCATTGACCACGTCAGGAACGCTGATGACGCGAGAAATTGCGACCGCCAACGATTCGCCAGATACTTTCACGGCATGCTGCGCCGGGGCATTTATTTGCCACCGGCCGCATTCGAAGCGATGTTCGTTTCACTGGCGCATACGACTGCCGATATCGACAGCGCCGTCGCTGCCTTCCGCGACTGGGCCGCGGAAGAAACACGCCGTTGATACTATGAGTGCTTCATGGTAGAGACTGAAGGCGGAACCGGTAAAGGGCGGGAAGATCGACCAAATAATAACGAGCCTAACTACCTAAGGTTTAGCAAGTATGCCGCCGCGGCTCTGGAGTTTCCCAGTACCGTGCTTGGCGGCATGTTTTTGGGTTACCTGTTAGACGGCTATTTTAACGTATCGCCATGGTTGACCACGATCCTCACTTTCGTGGCGCTCATCGGTGCTTTCGCGCGTCTATTTCAGTTATTGCGTTATTTTTCTCGGGATAAGAAATGACCGCTGGTCTTTCCGGCGCCTACCTAGTGTGTGTCTTAACGTGGCATACGCTTTTGCTGTTGCTGCTCTTAATAGTTTCGCGGGTCACGCACGCTTTGGAGCCCGGCGCGCTTTTGCTCGGCGGCGTCTTTATGGGTTTGAACTTCGGCCTCCTGAGTTTAGGTGTCCGCTGGGTGTTGTCTTCAACCGCGACCAAGAAAAGGCAACGCATCGGTGCGGCGCTTCTGGTATTGAAGTTGCTGCTGTTCTTGGGGTTGGTATCGATGGTGTTTTTCCGTATGGAACTGGATGGCGTCTCGTTCATCGTCGGCGTATCTTCCTTACTCGTCGCCAGCGTTATCGATACGCTTTCCCCCGGCTCCTCTTTAGTTCAACCTAGGTGAATCTATGGAACACCCCTTTACTTGGTACGATTATATAATCCAGCCCACCGCGCTTGGCGCTCTGCCGCAGCACACATTCACGGCGCTGTTGGTAACATGCCTCCTGATCATTATCGCCTTTCTAGCCCGGCGCTCACTGTCCCGCGCCGACAATGCTGCGGTGCCTGATGGAGGTCTCAGCTTGCGCAATATCGTTGAGATCTTGGTGGAATTCATGGTTGGTTTGGTGGATAGCATTATCGGAAAGAAGGGGCGGAAGTATCTTCCTTTGTTCGGCAGCTTTTTTTTCTTTATTCTTACCGCCAATCTAATGGGTCTTGTTCCCGGCTTTTCGCCGCCCACGAGTAACTTGAACACGACCCTGGGTCTCGGCATCGTTTCATTTTGCGCCTACAACTATTTCGGCGCTCGCGCTCATGGCGCCGGCTATCTCAAGCACTTCATGGGGCCGGTGCTCTTCCTGGCCCCGCTCTTCGTCATTCTGGAAGGAGTATCGCACCTGGTGCGGCCCGTTTCGCTCGGCCTTAGGCTCTTCGGCAATATGTTTGGAGATCACTTGGCAGTCGAGATCTTTACCGACTTGAGCAAAATCGGCGTGCCCGTCATATTTTATCTGCTAGGCACGCTGGTCTCCGTCATCCAGGCATTCGTATTTACTTTGTTGAGCGTAATTTATGTGGCTATGGCGGTCAGCCATGACCATTAGGAAATGACAAATCGAGCGATGGCTCAAGTGGGGATGAGGACAGAGGGGTGGCAGAGCCGAAAATCGCTAGAAAGGAGGAAGCCATGAAGAGGATACTAGTGATCCTGGGGTCTTTCGCACTTGGTTTCTTGAACGTGGGTTACGTTATGGCAGCGGCTGAAGCCGCCGGTCAGACGGATTCGACGAGCAAGGCAGCCATCGCCCTAGCCGCAGGCTTGGCCATTGGGATTGCGGCCTTTGGCGCCGCGATGGGTCAAGGGCGCTTGGCCGCAGCGGCGATGGAGAGCATCGGGCGCAATCCGAACTCGGCCGAGAAGATCCAGGTGCCGATGATTCTCGGGCTCGCGTTCATCGAGGCGCTGGCAATTTACGCGCTGTTGATTGCATTTTTTCTGCAGGGCAAAATCTAGGCAGCAAGATCGACAAGGCTGAAAATAAAAGGGCGGGGGTGAAAATTCCCGCCCTTTTTTAGTGTTTTCTTTGAGCGATGGCGGAAACCCTGGCCCCTTCGATGAAATCTCAGCGCAGGACCCTTCGCTCAAGCTCAGGGTGACTCACTGGGAGTGAGTCAGTTTGCCGGCAAATCGACTTTGTAGAGCCGGACCTGGGTGTAACTCAGCAATTCATCCAGAGTGTTGAGCTTGTACGGCTTCTGGTAATAAATGTCTTTGATGCCGGTGTTCACCAGCACCTTGAGGCAATGAATGCAGGGCGTGTGGGTGATGTAGATCGCCGCCTCTTTGATGCTGGAGCCGTTCTTTGCCGCCTGAGCGATGGCGTTCATTTCGGCGTGGATGGTGCGAAAGCAGTTCTGTTCGGTGTCGCCGTTGGGGGTTTTTGACTCGTAAATTAGACAGCCGACATCCGTGCAATGCGGCATTCCCGCCGGCGCGCCGTTGTAGCCGGTGGCAAGAATGCTCTTGTCCCGCACGATCACCGCGCCGACCTTTGCCCGCGTGCAGGTGGAGCGTTCCGCCACCTGTTGGGTGATCGTCATAAAATATTGATCCCAGCTCAATCGCTCGCTCATGAACATCCTCCCGCTCCCGGCTCATCCGGAATGACCTCGACCTTGTCGCCGATCTGCGCCGCGGTGCGCTGCCTGGCGCTCCCCTTATGTAGGGCGATTTCCAGAAACCCCCAGCTATTGACCAGGGCGACCAGCTCACCCTCGGCCGCCGCAGCGTAGTGCGAAGCCAAACCGCGGATCGTGGCATCGCGCAGCGAGATAACCATTTTATCTGCGGTCAGTCCCGTCAAATCACGCTCGGAGATGTTTGTAAACAGATTGCCGAAGCTATCGATGTAGAGTATCTCGCCGCAGATCCGCCGCGCTGCACGCAAAGCCGCGGGAAGCTTGAGTCGCAGGAAACCATCCACAGGGTCGCCGAAGGCAACGGCGGCGACTCCCAGCGAAAGATAAGCCGCCACCGGAGCGAAAATATCCCGACCGTGAAAAGTCGTGCTCACAGGTTGTAAATGGTAGGCGGAGTTGGACAGATGAATGATACGGGCGGGCGGTTTGCCAGCCAACGCAAGGCTCAGCACGCCGTTGTCGGGCCCGACGAAATTGTTGCCGTCGCACTCGACCAGCAACGGCCGGCGCGCCCCGCCCACGCCGGGATCGATGACGGCGACATGTATCGTCCCGCGCGGAAAGTAGGGAACCGAATGGCGCAACACCAGTGCGCCGGCCATGATGTCCTGCGGCGGGATGTCGTGGCTTAGATCGATGACGCGGGCATTCGCATTGATCCCGGCGATGACCCCTTTCATGATTCCGACGAAGGGATCGCGATAGCCGAAGTCCGTGGTGAGCGTGATTAACATTGCGGCGTCTCAAGGACACACGCAATCTAAGCAAAAAAGCTCGGTGGCGTAAAGCTTGGCTCTTTGCCGCGGTCGTTCGACAAGCTATAAAGGGAATGAGGTATACTAGAATTTGGCATCCGCCGGGAGCTCATCGATTCGCATCTTTCGTTCACTGCGGCACAAAAATTACGCGCTCTTTTGGTCCAGCGATCTGATTGCCTCGCTCGGTCATTTTGTCCGGGAAGTCGCGCTTTACTGGCTTGCCTACGAGATTACCGGTTCGGCCATCGCGCTGGGAATTCTCGGTTTCGCCGAAGCGGCGCCGCGGCTTTTGCTTGGCGCCGTGGGCGGCGTGCTCGTAGACCGCTACGACCGCTTGCGCCTGCTTACCGGGATTCAATTTCTCTGCTGTCTGCCGGTATTTGGCTTGGTCATAATTTATTTCTCCGGAATGCTGCAGTTCTGGCACATCGTAGCGTTGGAAGCGCTGCTGGCGATCATCCGCAGCATGAATCCGACCGCCGGCCAATCGATCCTGCGCGATCTTGTGCCGGATGAGGAATTGATGAGCGCGGTGTCGCTCTACTCCATCGGCTTTAATTTCGCGCGCATCGTGGGACCGTCGATCGGCGGGGTGCTGATTCTCTTGATCGGCGTGGGCGGCTGCCTGGTTTTCTACGGTGTCTGTCTGTTGATCTCAGCCGTCGAGTTTCTGGGAATTCGGCTGCGGTCGAGCGCGCCGGCCGATGTGGAAGGGCATTTTTTGCAAGAATTCACCGAGGGTCTGCGTTACATCCGCGCCACCCCGACGATTCTCGCCAGCATCCTCGGGGCCTACGTGATCAGTATATTCGTCGGCACCTATACGCGTTTTCTCGCGGTGTTCGCTAAAGATGTTCTCAACGTCGGTCCCGAAGGAATGGGGTTGCTCATGGCGGCGCCAGGCGTCGGCGCTGTTTTGTCGCTAATTGTTCTCGGGGCTCTGGAGGAAAAGTGGAGCCGCAAGGCATTGCTTTGGTTTTCCGCCAAAGCGACGCCGCTTCTGCTCATGTTATTTTGTTTGTCACGGACGTTCTGGCTGTCGGTCTTATTGCTCGGTCTGTTCGGCGGCATGCAGATTATTTTCCGCACGGTGAGCCGTCTGATCATTCAAGTCGAAGCGCCGCGCGAGCTTCTGGGACGCGTCATGAGCCTGTTTTTGATGGATCAGGGTATGCGCTCGCTCGGTTCTATGGTGATGGGCGCATTCGTGGCGGGCTTCGGCGCCGCGCTCGGGTTGATCGCGACCTCGCTGGTTTCGATGGCGCTGACCGCTATCACCTTCTGGCGCCTGCTCGGAGTGTCGAAGAACGCGTGAACGTCGCTGATCGAACTAAGCCGAGCGCCAAGCCCGCGTGATTGATTACAATTCTTCCAACACTGCCGCGAACAGCAGCGGTACCATGATCTCCATATGACCGGTGAGTTGGTAGCCCTTGCCGCTTTGCAGGGTCGGGCGCGAAACCACGTTGGTAAGCGGACGATAGTGTTGGAAAAAGTCTAAATTGACCGTTGTTAAATTCTGCACCGGATGGCCGAGGTTGCGCGCCAGGCTCACGCACTTGAGAAAAACTTCGGGCAGCACGACCGCAGAACCGAAGTTCAAATAAACCCCGCCGCCGAGAGTCGCGACAACGGAGGTGAGGGTGCGGAAATCTCTGAGGCTGCAATCGCCGAGCGCTTTGCCGTCCGCTCTAGGGTGCATGTGGATGATGTCCGTGCCGATGGCGACATGGGATGTCACCGGGATTCCCAAACGGGCGGCGTTCGCGAGAATGCTCAGCATTCGATGCGGAAGCCTTGCCTTGAGGATCGCCTGACCGACAGCGGCGCCTATACCGAGATTTTTTTTCGAACCGTCGATAATGGCCTGGTTGATGAACGAGCCGGTCTCCTCGCCCATGCCGAAGCTGCCGTCTTGCAAGCTGGCGGCGACATCTTCGGAAGTCTCGCCCATGTAGGCCAACTCAAAATCGTGAATAATGCCGGCGCCGTTGAGCGCCACGGCATCGATAATGCCACGCTCCATAAAATCGATGATCAGCGGGCTCAAACCGACTTTGATCGGGTGCGCGCCCATGCCCAGCAGTACCGTTCTGTTCCTCCGGTGGCATGCGGCGATTTTCCGCGCGATGGCTTTGAGATTCTGCGCGGCCAGGATGTCAGGCAGACCTTGGAGAAAGGAACGAAGCCTCGCGCCTTTCTGTATTTTCCTGCCGAGAAGCGCGGTTTGGACTTTGCTGAACCGTTTCTTAATCGGATAGGTTCTAACTTTGGAGAAATCGAGCGGGCGGAAGGTTTTTTTAGGCATACGCGGCACGAGTATTCAGTTGGACGGGAAAAGTTGGGCGTCGACCAGCTCGCAGATGACATGGCCGATCAGGATATGGGTCTCCTGGATGCGCGCCGTGTTTCTCCCTTCGGAGACGCAAAGGAGATGATCAACTTGACCGGCCATTTTGCCGCCGCTGCCGCCGGTCAAGCCGATGGTCGTGATTTTTAGCCTCTTGCACGCCTGGACGGCGGCGAGCACGTTGGCAGCATTGCCGCTGGTCGAGATCGCCAGCGCTACGTCACCGGCCTTGCCCAAGGCCGTCACCTGTTTGGCGAAGACCTGTGAGTAATCGTAGTCGTTGGCGATGCTGGTAAGCGCCGAGCTGTCTGTGGTGAGGGCGATGGCCGGCAGGGACGGCCGTTCGATCCGGAAGCGGTTGACGAACTCAGCCGCGATATGCTGCGCGTCGGCGGCGCTGCCGCCGTTGCCAAACAGCAGCAGCTTGTTACCCCTCTTAAAGGCCGCGACTAAGGCGTCGATGGCAGTTATCAATTTATCTGCGTGGTCGCGCAGAAAAGCCTGCTTCGCTTGGACGCTTTCTTCGAATGCCTTGTTAATTGCTTCTTTCATGGATCGGGCAAGGGTTAGTGGAGAGAACTTATTATCACAGCGGTGGTAGAGCGTAAAGTTACGGGCGGTAGAACTCTTTCACCGCTCCCACCACGGCCTGCTGCTGCGCCGGTGTCAGCTCGGGATAGAGCGGCAGGGCTAAAACTTCTTTGGCCGCGCGCTCCGCTTGAGGGAACTCGCCTGCTTTATAACCAAGCCCGGCAAAGCAGGCCTGTAAGTGGAGCGGCACCGGATAATACACTTCGCTTTGAATTGCCTGTTCGGCGAGAAACTGTTTCAGCTCGTCGCGGCGCCGGACGCTAACGACGTAGTTGTTGAAGACATGGGAACAATTTGCCGTCTCTGGCGGGATGCGCAGGACGTTTTCTCCCACCAACCCGCTTTCCGTGAAAAGTCCGTGATAGATCTGTGCCCGCTGAATTCTCTGTTCACACCATGCCTCCAGATACCGTAACTTAACGGAAAGCACGGCGGCCTGAAGGGAATCGAGGCGCGAATTGATGCCGGTCACTTGATGGTGATATTTCGTGCTCTCGCCATGCATGCGCAGCATTCTTAACTTCGCCGCAAGCTCTCGATCACCGGTCGTTACCAGACCCCCGTCGCCGAAGCCGCCGAGGGTTTTGCTGGGAAAAAAGGAAAAACAACCGATGGCACCGATCGTCCCGGCAAACTTCGATTTACCGGCAATCGTAGTCCGCGCGCCGCAGGCCTGGGCGACATCTTCGACGATCCGCAGGTGGTACTTCTCGGCCAACGCCGTGAACTCCTTCATAGCGCAGCATTGACCGAAGAGATGAACCGGCAGCAGCGCTTTTAATCGCAGGCCGGTTTTGGCATCCAGGGTTTGAGCGCTTTCCCGTCGCCCCCGTTCGTCGAGAAAAGCCGCCGTCGCTTCGGCGGACAAGAGAAAAGTGTCGGGATCGATGTCGACGAAAAGCGGCGTTGCGCCTAACCGGGTGATCGACGAGACCGTCGAGAAAAAAGTAAACGGCGTCACCAGGACGGCATCTCCGGGACCTACTTGGAGGGCCATGAGAGCGAGCAGGAGCGCATCGCTGCCGGAGGCCACGCCGATGGCGTGGTCAGAGCCGAGGTACGCCACCATCAGGTCTTCGAAATGCTTGACCGCCGGGCCGAGAATGAATTGCTGCGACTCCAAGACCTCGTCCACGGCCTGGCGGATTTCTAAGCACAGACCAGCGTACTGGGCGCGCAGGTCGACGATGGGGATATTATAGGACCGCGGGTTAGACACTGGTTTTGACCGCAGGGGATTGTCCCTTGAGCGCGCTCTCGGCAACTTCCGCGAGGAGTTGGTCGTGGTCATGATCGAGGGAGAAAACGCGGAACTGGACGACCTTGGACGGTATGAATTCGAACAGCTCGGCGAGGGATTCCTTGGCGATCTCGCCGGTGGAGGGGTCGAAGATATGAATCTGCTTTTTACCCATGGCGAACGGGTTTTCTGGCCGCGGGTCTTGGGTCGCCATGTCGACGCGAAAGACTAAATCCCGCGCCGGCGCCGGCAGGCCGGCGCGGATTCTTTTTTCCCAATCGGTATCCTGGATCAAGGCCACGCCGTAGCGCAGCTCGTTGAGCGACAACGTGCGGTCGTAAGCCATCTTCCACTTGATTTCGCGGTGCAGCACCGACTCCCATTCCTTGGAGAGGGCTTCGACCTCCCCTTTTTTGCGCCGCCAGCGCGAAACCTCTTCGAGCAGCGACCAATCGGTGAGGTAGAGGTATTCGTCCATATGTTCCAGCGGATTGCCGGGAAACAGAAGCTTCATGGTGTCGGGGAAGATGTCGCGTAGATGCAAATCGATGGCGCGGGTGGTGCGGTGATAATAAACGTTGGTGTAGAGATAAAGACGGGCATTGAGAAACATGGTGAGCGCGCTGTTGCCGGCTTTGTGGACGGTCAGGCCCTTGGGCGTGAAAAAGGTGTAGTGAATCAACCGTTCGCGGTCGATGGGGCCGGGATGGACGCCGCACATGTAGGAGTCCCGCGAGACGTAATCGAGGTTGTCGAAGGTGAAGATGCCTCCGGTCAGGGGCTGGAGAAAGCGCACCCATTTGGGCTTGCGGTGATCTTCCTTGCCGTCTTTCTTGATCGGAAAGGCGACGTCTTCCGGCCGCAGCTCTTCCCCGGCGGCGAACGGCCCGCTCGGGCTGCGGCGCAGCTGGCGGATGATGTCGCCGAGATGTTTTTGAATGATCGTCTGGCCCAGGTCTTCGTGGGTGAGGTCGTAATTTTGGAGAAAGTTGTCGTCGAAGAAATGGCCGAAGGGACCGTGGCCGATGTCGTGGAGCAGCCCGGTGACGCGCATGTATTCTTCGATGAACGGCGCTGACGGGCACTCCTCGCCGAGGACTTTGCGCAGCGAAGGATAGAGATGCTTGGCGAATTCGCCGGCCAGGTGCATGGCGCCAAGCGAGTGCTGAAAGCGGCTGTGCTCCGCCGCCGGATAAACCCAGCGAGCGCTTTGAAGCTGGTAGATATAACGGAGCCGCTGAACCCAGGGCGAATCGATCAATGCTTTCTCCGTCGTCTCACCCTTCTTTTCAGGCACGGTGAACTGGATGTAGCGATGAATCGGATCGGCGATCAACGCCGTGCCGCCGTATTCGCTATCGATTAACTGCGCCATGTCGTCGCTACGCTCCGAATCTCAAATCACAGATGATCTCAGACTTCGAAGATCAACTGCGCGGTCCATTGATTGCCTGTCTTGGTCATGCGGCTCTGGTGATAGGCGACCGCGGCAATTTCTTGTTTGATCTCGTGGCGGTCCGGATCGATCTTTTCACCGCAGACTTCGGCTTTAAGAGACGTATCCTTGACCTCGCGAATGACGAACTCTTTCAGCAGGTAGCCGCTCCCCTGATACAAATACAGCAGCTCGCGCATCCAATTGACCAACAGGTCGTCGCGGTCGGCGCCTTCGACCTCGAGCGGCAATCGTTCCTTGATCTCGATTTTTTCCACGTCCAGCATGACGTCGAACAAGGCGAACGCCGAGTTGGTGAACAGGTCGGGTTGCGAGCTGCCCGTGACCTTAACAGCCAATTCGGATTGCCGGGTGGTTAATCGATATTTTTTTTCCTTCTCCATTATGTTCAGCTCTTGGCAATGCGACCTGCTTTATAGTCACCGCCTGGGTGAGACTCCACCAGCGGGCGGCGACCCGTAAAATCATCGTCCAATCGTTGGCGAATTTCAGGGCGGGCATAGCATGCGATACAAGTAAAAATATCGATGGGCTGGGTTAGTTTCAGATATCGGATCGGTGCTGCATCCTGTTGCGGGTTCAAGAAGAAATCCCATTCGGTTTGGCCGGTGTGGAGTCGGTAGTAGTCGATCCGGTAACTTTTTTGCCTGTGAGTTGTTTCCCGGACCTCTCTGCCGCAGTGGAAGCACTGCATTCCTCTCTTTATACCCGGTTTATGAGGCTCGCCGCAAATCCCGCCCCGAACCCGTTGTCGATGTTGACCACGGTGACTCCCGCGGCGCAGGAATTGAGCATGCCCAGCAGCGCCGCGAGCCCGTGGAAGCTAGCCCCATAGCCTGTGCTCGTGGGCACCGCTATCACCGGCTTGTCGATCAAGCCGGCGACGACGCTGGGAAGGGCTCCTTCCATGCCGGCGACGACAATCAGCACGGCGGCCGCATCCAAACGCGTGCGGTTCTCAAGCAAGCGGTGAATCCCCGCCACGCCGACGTCGAAAAGTTTTTCCACTTGGTTGCCCATCAGGGTTGCCGTGATGACCGCCTCTTCGGCGACCGGAATATCCGAGGTGCCGGCGGAGACGACCAGTATGGTTCCCTTCCCCGTAGTCTTGATCGGTTTCCCAAGCCACGTTACCGCCCGGGCCTCGGCGTGGTAGGTTAGGCCGGTCATAAGTTTTTTTAGCCGCGCCATTTTTCCGCCGTCAATCCGCGTGACCAGGACGTTCGCTCGGCGCCGGCGCAGGGCGCGCACGATGCCGGCAATCTCAATGGGCGTTTTTCCCTGGCCCATGATCACTTCGGGAAACCCCTGGCGCAGCGCCCGGTGATGATCGACCTTCGCGAAGCCGAGATCTTCGAAAGGCAGGTGGCGCAAACGCGCGACGGCCTGGGGAACACCGACCTTGCCGCGCCGTACTTGCTCGAACAATTCCATGAGCCGTTGCGAATCCATGGGTGCCGTTTTTCGGTCCTGCTTACGCTTGTCTGAAAGTCATCTTAGTCGTTCTCGATTCGGCCGGCCACTACTTTTTGAAATGGTCGTGGCCTGCGGCGCGAGTCTCAACGGGATTGCCCGCGGCGTCGAGAACGACGATTCCGTTTTTTCCCGAGTCGCAGATGCCGATCCTTGTGATCGCCACCCGCGCGCGCGTTTGCAACTTCTCAATGCGCGGGCGGTCATGTTTGCGTGCGAAAAAAAGCAGCTCATAGTCTTCACCCCCGCTGAGGGCGTAGCGGGTTCCCGCCGTTCCGGCTAATTTGCGATAAGCGCGCGACAAGGGCAAACTATCCTGCCAAATCTGCGCGCCGATTGCGCTGGCTTTGCAGACGTGGCCCAAGTCCTGAATCAAGCCGTCGCTCACGTCGATCATCGCCGTGGCCAACCGTTCCCGAGCGAGCAAAGTACCCGCGGTTATCCTCGGCGTGGGCCGGTGATGGCGCGACAATAAATACCTGAAGGAATCACGATTGACTCGCTGCAATCGGCTCTTTAGAAACTTTAATGCCAGAGCGGAGTCGCCCAGCGTACCGGTGACGTATATATCGTCTCCTGCCTGCGCGCCGCGGCGACGAATGGGCCGGTGAGGGGCATGGCCGAGAACACACGCGGAGATAATTAGAAGCTTGGCGGCATTGGTATCGCCGCCCACCAGAGCGACACCGTGCTTTGCGGCGAGAAATCTGATCCCCCGGTAAAACTCCTCGATATCGCGGCTGTAAAAGGCGGGCGGAATGCCGAGAGACAGAATCAGGTAGGCTGGTATCCCGCCCATGGCGGCGATATCGCTTAGATTGACCGCCAAAGTCTTGTAGCCAAGGTCGGACAGCGAAGTCCATTTGAGGTTGAAGTGGATGCCCTCGATGAGCAGATCCGAGGTGACCAAGGATGAACCGAGAGGATTTGCCACCCATGCAGCATCATCGCCGATGCCCAGGAGAACACCGCGTCCCTTAGGAGTGGCGCGACAGACCTTTTCAATGAGGCCGAATTCTCCTAGTCGGCTGAGTTTCATCGAAGGCTGGCGATCAGTCTTAAATTATCCGACGGTGATTCCTTGCAGCCATTCGACTGAAGTGACCGGGTGGTGAGACGCGGCGAGATGTCCGCTTAAGACTACGGCCGGAGCGGGATCGATCTATCTCCGTGACTTTTGGGCAAGGGCCGCGCGCCGCGCCTGAGTTTGCCCTTAGCCGCGCCAAGTTTCGTTTTCGCCGCCGCTGCGCGTCGGCTCTCCTTAGCGTCGCGCTTTCCGTTCAGCAGGGCGGTCTTTAAAACATCCGACATGTTATTTGCGAGCACCCAGTGAAGCTTTCGCCGCAGCGCTTTGGGGATTTCGTCCATGTCCTTTTCGTTTCTGTCCGGTAGGATCACGGTCTTGATGCCGGCACGAAAAGCCGCCAGGGACTTTTCTTTCAGACCGCCGATGGGCAGGACTCTACCGCGCAGGGTAATCTCTCCGGTCATCGCCACGTCCCGGCTCACAGGGCGCTTGGTCAGCGCGGAGATCAGCGCCGTGGCCATGGTGATACCGGCGGAGGGGCCGTCCTTGGGGATCGCGCCTGCGGGCACATGGATGTGAATATCGAGCTTTTGATAAAAATCCTCTTCGATGCCGAGCTTTTTAGCATGTGCCCGCGCGTAGCTCACCGCCGCCTGGGCCGACTCTTTCATCACGTCGCCGAGCTGCCCGGTGAGGGTTAAGTTGCCGCGTCCCTTGGACAGCGACGCTTCCACATAAAGCACTTCCCCGCCGGTGCTGGTCCAGGCCAGACCGGTGCCGACACCGATCTCATGATGCTCCTGCTCCGCTTCCGGCAGGAACTTAGGGGCGCCGAGGAAGGAATGAATATTGGCCCGGGTGAGCTTTATCAAGTCGCTTTTCCCCTCGGCGACTTTGCGCGCCACCTTGCGACAGATCGACGCGAGCTCCCGCTCCAAGTTGCGCAGCCCGGCCTCCTTAGTGTACTCGGCGATGATCCGCAGCAAGGCGTCGTTGGAGAACTCCAGGTGCTTGGTGGAAATCCCGTTGTCTTCAAGCTGGCGCGGGATCAAAAACTTGCGGGCAATCTCTAGTTTCTCCTCGTTGGTGTAACCGGAAAGCTGGATGACCTCCATCCGATCCGCCAGGGCGGGGGGGACCGGGTCCAGCAGGTTCGCGGTGCAAATGAATAAGACATTGGATAGATCGAACGGCAGATTCAAATAATGATCGCTGAAGGCATGATTCTGTTCCGGATCCAAGACTTCGAGCAGCGCTGCCGACGGATCGCCGCGAAAGTCGGCGCCGACTTTGTCGATCTCATCGAGCATGAACACGGGATTGTTCGACCCGGCCTGTTTGACCCCCTGGATGATGCGGCCGGGAAGCGCCCCCACGTAGGTGCGCCGGTGACCGCGCATTTCCGCTTCGTCGCGCACGCCGCCCAGTGACACCCGCACGAAACTTCGCTCCAGCGCGCGCGCAATGGAGCGGCCCAAAGAGGTCTTGCCGACGCCCGGCGGGCCGACGAAACAAAGGATCGGGCCTTTGATCTTGCGTCGCAGCTTGTTGACGGCGAGGTACTCCAAGATCCGTTCTTTCACTTTCTCTAGATCGTAGTGATCCTCGTCCAAAACCTGCTTGGCTTTCCCGAGATCCAGGTTGTCTTTGGTGCGTTTGCTCCAGGGAAGTTCGACGAGCCAGTCTAAATAGGTGCGCACCAGCGACGCCTCCGAAGACTCGGGATGCATTTGCTCCAGGCGGCGCAGTTGCTTGTCGGCCTCGCGCTTGACCTCCGGCTGCATCTTGGCCTTGTCGATTTGCTTTCTCAATTCGCTGATCTCTTCGGCGCGGTCGTCGCCTTCCCCGAGCTCCTGCTGAATCTGTTTCATCTGCTCGCGCAGGAAGTAGTCCCGTTGGGTCTTGCTCATCTCTTCTTTCGCCTGGTTCTGGATGCGCGCCTGCATGGTCGAGAGTTCGAGCTCGCGGGAAAGCAGCTCGTTGACTTTTTTTAGGCGCTCGATGGGATCGAAGATCTCCAATATCGCCTGGCTCTCCTCGTTTTTGAGCCGCAGATTCGAGGCGACCAGGTCCGCTAATACGCCAGGATCGCCGATGTTGTCGGTCACCATGACGATCTCCGGCGGTAAATTCTTGAGATTCAAGATCTGTTCGATCTTCTCTTTGGCCGTACGCATCAGCGCCTCGACCTCGATGGGCACTTCCGACAACGTCGGCTCGATGACCTTGCGGATCTTGACTTCGAAATAAGGCCGTTCGCGGAGGTAGGTATCGACTTCGCCTTTGGAAAGGCCTTGAACCAGAATCTTGACCCGGCCGTCGGCCAGCTTCAGCATGCGCATGATCGAAGCGACAGTACCGACCCGATGGATGTCCGCCGAATTTGGATTTTCCTCGGCGGAATTTTTCTGCGATACCAGGAATATCAGCCGATCACGCGACAGCGACTCTTCGACCGCGCGGATTGAGACGTCGCGGCCGACGAAAAGCGGCAGCATCATATAGGGATAGATGACGATGTCGCGAATCGGCAGGAGCGGGAGAATATTGGGAATCTCCACTTGAGTGGCCTTGCTCTCTTGCCCTTCAGTTTTCCATTCGGTTTCGCTCATGGCGGATTCTATCCTTTAGCCTAGTTAATCACACTAGCTGCCCAGGTCAAACGAAATATCGCATTTGATAAATTTCGCGGAAGGTTATCGAGTATTGGCGCCCCGGGCAAGGCACCCCTCAGGAGATTTCGCTTGCAAACGTTCTAGTCGAACAGTTCCTTCATCTTGTCGAAGAATCCTTTGGAAAGAGGGTTTCCGTCCTCGCCGCCGAGCGCCGCGAACTCCTTCAAAAGTTCCTTCTGGCGCGCCGTGAGATGAGTCGGTGTCTCCACGCTCACGCGGACATGTTGATCGCCTTGATGATATCCTTGGACGTCTCTGACGCCCTTCCCCTTCATCCGGAAAACCTTGCCCGATTGAGTCCCGGGTGGAATCTTCATTTTAACCTTGCCGTCGAGTGTGGGGACGTCGATTTCAGCGCCGAGGGTGGCCTGGACGAAACTGATCGGGACATCGCAGAGAATATCCAAATTATCTCGGACGAAAATCGGATGGGGCTCGACTTGTAGCACCACGTAAAGATCCCCGGGCGTTCCTCCCGCGGACCCCATTTCTCCTTCGCCGCGGAGTTTTAACCGCGAGCCGCTGTCGACTCCCGGAGGGATTTTCACGCTGAGGGTGTGCATCTTGCGCAATCGGCCGGCGCCGGCGCAGGTGGCGCAGGGATCTTTAATGACCGTACCTTGGCCCTGACACTGCCCGCAGGTCCGGGACACGCTGAAGAACCCTTGCTGGAAGCTCACCTGCCCTCGACCGCGGCAAGTGGCGCAGGCCTGCGGTGTCGTGCCCGGCTTGGCGCCGCTGCCGTGGCAAATTTCACATGCGCCGTGGCGCGGTATCTTGATCTTTGTCTCGGTGCCGGAGACCGCTTGTTCGAACGATAAGCTCAGATTGTAGCGCAGATCTTCGCCCCGGCCGCGGCCCCGCCGCCGAGCTGTCCCGCCGCCGAAGAAGTCTCCGAAGATGTCCCCAAAGACATCCTCGAAGCCGCCCGTGACATCGAAGCCGCCCGCGAAGGGACCCCCATCACCGAACGCCGCGTGGCCGAACTGATCGTATTGGGCGCGCTTTTGCGCGTCGGAGAGGACTTGATAGGCTTCGGAAACCTCCTTGAACTTCTCCTCCGCCTGCTTGTCACCGGGGTTGCGGTCCGGGTGATGCTGGAGCGCGAGCTTCCGATAAGTTTTTTTGATCTCGTCTTCGCTGGCGTTACGATTGACACCGAGCAATTCGTAGTAGTCTTTTTTGTTGCTCAAGCTGGGCCTTTGATTTTCCAGTTGCCAATATAAATAAGAAAGCCCCTCTCCTCAAAGGTTAATGGGAGTAGGGGCCTTCCCTTGAAAAATATTTTCTCTTCTAAGGATGCGCCCCCTCGCTAATCCTTGACCTCCGTAAAGTCAGCGTCCACCACGTCGTCTTTCTTTTTCTTATCTCCGCCCGCTCCCTGGCCGTCTTGCGGTTTTTCCGAAGCCTGCTGTGCCGCCTGTTGTTGGGAGGCTTTGGCGTACATCGCTTCGGCCAGCTTGTGCGAGGACTGGCTCAGCTCATCCGCGACCGCGCGCATCGCAGCCGCATCTTGACCTTCCAGCGCTTCTTTGGCCTTTTTCACCGCCGCCTCAATATTTTCTTTGACACCCGCATCCAGATCGCTGCCATATTCCTTAAGTGACTTTTCGGTCGAGTAGACCAGCGAATCCAGATGATTGCGTGCCTCCACCGTCTCTTTGCGGTTTTTATCCTCCGCGGCATGAGCCTCTGCATCGCGCACCATCTTTTTAATTTCTTCTTCGTTGAGACCGCTCGAGGCGGTAATTTTGATCGACTGCTCCTTACCGGTGCCGAGATCTTTGGCGGCAACATGGGCGATGCCGTTGGCGTCGATGTCGAAAGTTACCTCGATTTGCGGCATGCCGCGCGGCGCCATGGGAATGCCAACGAGGTCAAACTGTCCGAGCAGCTTGTTATTCCCGGCCATTTCGCGTTCCCCTTGGAAAACCCGGATGGAGACCGCGGTCTGATTGTCTTGCGCCGTTGAAAAGACCTGGCTTTTCTTTGTCGGAATCGTGGTGTTGCGCTCAATCAGTTTGGTGAACACGCCGCCGAGGGTCTCGATGCCGAGTGAAAGCGGCGTAACGTCCAGAAGTAACACATCCTTAACTTCGCCCTTGAGCACCGCGGCCTGAATCGCCGCGCCCACGGCCACGACCTCGTCCGGGTTGACCCCCCTGTGCGGGTCCTTGCCGAAAATCTTTTTCACCCGTTCCTGCACTGCCGGCATCCGCGTCATCCCGCCGACTAAAATGACTTCGTGAATATCGCCCGGACTAAGGCCCGAATCCTTGAGCGCCTGGCGGCAGGGTCCTTCGGTCCGATCGACCAAATCCGCACAGAGGGCTTCGAGCTTGGAACGGGTGAGCTTCATGTTCAAATGCTTCGGTCCCTGCTGATCGGCAGTGATGAACGGCAGGTTGATATCCGTTTCCATCGATGAGGAGAGCTCGCATTTGGCTTTTTCTGCGGCTTCTTTAAGGCGCTGCAGCGCCATGCGATCTTTACGGAGGTCGATCCCCTGGTCTTTTCTAAATTCGTCCGCTAGATAATCGATGACGCGCTGATCAAAGTCTTCACCGCCCAGGAAAGTATCCCCGTTGGTTGCTTTCACTTCGAAGACACCGTCACCCAGCTCAAGGATGGAGACATCGAAGGTTCCCCCGCCGAGGTCAAAGACCGCGATTTTCTCGTCTTTCTTTTTGTCCAATCCATATGCCAGAGAGGCTGCGGTCGGTTCATTGATGATCCGCAGAACATTAAGCCCGGCAATACGACCTGCGTCCTTGGTCGCCTGCCGTTGACTGTCGTTGAAATAGGCCGGCACGGTGATCACTGCTTCGGTTACCTTCTCGCCAAGGTAGTCTTCTGCGGTCTGCTTCATCTTTTGCAGAATGAAAGCCGAGATCTCCGCCGGGCTGTAACGTTTGCCGCGGATTTCCACCCAGGCGTCGCCGTTTTCGTTGCGCACAATCTTATGGGGCAAAAGACTCGCGGCCTTTTGAACCATCGGGTCATCGCTGCGGCGACCGATCAAACGCTTAACGGCGGAAATAGTATTCTCCGGGTTGGTGATGGCTTGTCTTCTGGCGATTTGCCCCACGAGCCGCTCGCCGCTATCGGTGAAAGCAACTACTGAGGGAGTCGTGCGACTGCCTTCAGCATTAGCAAGGACATTGGGGTCACCCGCCTCCATAATGGCGACACAGGAGTTAGTTGTCCCTAAATCGATCCCAATCACTTTGGCCATTGCAATTACTCCTCAACCGTCGATTCACACAAGATCAATAATAACTTAATCATCGTCCGAACCCATTTCAACCTCGTCCCCACCGTTTTTTTTCTCCTTAGTATCTGGCGCCTTAGCTATGCTCACGAGGGCGGGACGAAGAAGCCGATCGTGGAGCAGGTATCCTTTATGATGCTCCACCATCACGGTATTGGGCATGTGCTTGTCACTTTCCATCTGGGCCATTGCCTCATGCTTCACCGGATCAAACGGTTGCCCCACGGCGCTCACTTGGACGACTCCGTGCCTGGCCAGCACATCAAAAAAACCTTTGAGAACCATCTCCACGCCTTCCACAAGCGGCTTGCCGCCATCTCCTCCTTTGGCGTGGACAATGGCTCTCTCCAGATTATCGATGACGGGAAGTAAGTCCTTAATGACGTATTCGTTGGCGAAGCGAATCGCCTCGTCGCGCTCTCGCATGGTTCTTTTCTTGAAATTTTCAAGTTCGGCGGCTTGGCGGAGATACCGGTCGTAGTTACTTTTTGCCTCTTGTTCTTTTAGTTCCAACTGCTGTCGCAATCGTAGCAGCTCAGCTTCCGGTTGGGCGGCTTCCTCAGCCGGACCGGACTCGATGACACCTGGCTCGGTTGGTTCTCCGACAATTTCACCGTTAATTTTTTTGGGGTTGCTGTCCATGGTTTCGGATCGGCCCACCGGGTCGCGAAAAAATCTAATCATAGTAGCCACCGATGTCAAGTTTTCGGCCAATCAAAAACTCTGATTTCTTAAATAGTTGTCGAGGTTGGCAAAAGGTGTTAAAGTTAATGATAGTACTATTATATGAGAGCTTGCCGAGTTACACCCGCGATCGTCTTGAGAGCCAAACCATACGGAGAATCTGATAGAATTATTTCTTTTCTGACCGAAATGCATGGCAAGATCACCGGCATTGCAAAGGGGGCCAAGCGGTCGCGAAAGCGTTTCGTAAACTCCCTGGAGCCTTTTTCGCTCGTCAACCTGCGTTTTTACGAGCGTCCCCAAGGCAACTTGGTATTTATTCTCTCTTCCGACCTGCTCTTTAGCTTTCCGAAGTTAGTGACCAGCCTGGACAGAATCTCTTTTGCGTCTTATCTGGTTGAGATTACCGACGGGCTAGTCGGTGAAGGGCAAGAGGACCGTTTGGTGTTTCAACACTTGAAAAACGGTCTCCATTACCTAAATGAAAGCGACGCCTCGCTGAGGTTTCTAACTTCGTTCGAGCTGGAGCTACTCAACCTGGTCGGCTATCAACCCGTGTTGGACCGTTGCAAACGTTGCGCGAAGGATCGCCGGGATCATCCTTCATCTCGATGGCATTTCAGTCCCAGGGATGGAGGAATACTATGTGAGCCATGTTCGCGATTGCGAAAGGAAACCCTGCCGCTTGGCGCCGCGGCGGTTGAAGTCTTGACCGATCTTCAGGCGAAATACTCTTCGACCCCGGCGCGCCGTTCTTTGCCGTCGTCAGTGGTGAGCGAAATACGTTCGGTTATCATGCGGTTCATTCAGTATCACATGGAGAGGGAAATCAAGTCGGCGCCTTTCTTGTATCGGTTCGCTTCGATTTAAACGGGCACCCTCAAAGTTTTTGGTTTTGCCAAATACAAAATAGCGATCGGAGTTTATCAGCGATGCCAAGGCAGCGGAAATTCATCTTTTCTTTTGGCGGCGGTAAAGCCGAGGGCAACGCAAAAATGCGCGATCTCCTTGGCGGCAAGGGAGCCGGTTTGCACGAAATGACTCGAATCGGGGTGCCGGTGCCGCCTGGTTTTACCATCACCACCGATGTTTGCACCTACTATTACGCCCACCGGCGACAATACCCTAAGGGATTGGAATCTGAAGTTCGAGGTGCTCTTACCCGCGTGGAAAAAATCCTCGACCGCCGTTTCGGAGATAGCGAGAGGCCTTTGTTGGTCTCGGTCCGCTCAGGCGCTAGGGAATCGATGCCCGGCATGATGGATACGGTTTTGAACCTCGGCCTCAATGACCGAACCGTTCAGGGACTGATCCGACGAACGCAAAATCCTCGTTTCGCCTACGACTCATACCGCCGTTTCGTGCAGATGTACGCCGACGTCGTCCAGGGTCTGAGGCCCAAGGAGAAAACGGAACGGGATCCCTTTGAAACGATTCTGGAGCGAAAAAAGCAGAGCCGCGGGGTTCGGTTGGATACCGAGCTTAGCGCAGAAGATCTGAGAGAAGTGGTCGCAGCCTTCAAAGCGGAGGTCAAGAACCGATCGGGGAAAGCGTTTCCGGACGATCCCCACGAGCAGCTCTGGGGCGCCATCGGCGCGGTATTCGGATCGTGGAACAATGATCGTGCGGTCGCTTACCGCGAACTCTACCATATTCCGCATGAATGGGGCACGGCCGTTAGCGTGCAAGCCATGGTTTTCGGCAACCTGGGAGAAACCTGCGCGACGGGTGTCGCCTTCACGCGCAATCCCTCCACCGGCGAAAAAGAGTTCTACGGCGAGTTTCTCGTTAACGCCCAGGGTGAAGACGTAGTTGCCGGCACCCGCACGCCGCGGCCCATCGCCGAACTGAAGACCGTGATGTCAAAGCCTTACGCGGAGCTGCAGAAAGTTTGCAAGATTCTTGAGAAGCATTACAAAGAGATGCAGGACATTGAATTCACAGTCGAGGATCAAAAGCTCTGGATGCTACAAACTCGCTCAGGCAAGCGGACCGGGTTTGCCGCCGTGCGCATCGCCGTGGACATGGTCGAAGAGCGCATTATCGGCAAGAAAGAGGCGCTTTTGAGGATCGAGCCGGATCATCTCAATCAATTGCTGCGTCCGATTTTTGACGATAGCGACAAGCAAAAAGCGGCCGAGCAGGGACACATACTGGCGAAGGGGCTGCCGGCGGGACCGGGAGCGGCCACGGGTCGAGTGGTCTTTCATGCCGAAGACGCTGTGGCGTGGAACAAGAAAGGGGAACGAGTCATACTTTGCCGGCTCGAAACCAGTCCGGACGATATTCGTGGTATGGAAGCGGCACAAGGGATCTTGACAGCCCGCGGTGGTATGACGTCCCACGCGGCGCTGGTTGCGCGACAAATGGGCAAGGTGTGTGTCGCCGGGTGTGAGGCATTACAAATCGATTATAGCGGCCGCATGATGCACGTCGGCAAAACCACGCTAAAGGAAGGAGATTGGCTCTCCCTGGACGGCAGCAGCGGGGAGGTGGTACAGGGAGCGATTCGAACCCTTCCGTCGGAAGTTCTTCAGGTTCTGTTGAATGGAAACCTCGCGCCGAGAAAATATCGGGTTTATCAGCAGTTTGCGAAACTGATGCGTTGGGCGGACGAGGTGCGAAAACTCGGTGTGCGCACCAATACGGATCAACCGGATCAAGCGCGAGTGGCGATGGCGTTCGGCGCGGAAGGTATCGGTCTGTGCCGCACCGAGCATATGTTCTTCCAAGGAGATAGAATCCAAGCGGTACGCGAGATGATTCTGGCGGAAGACGAAGCCGGGCGCCGGCGCGCCTTGACCAAGCTCCTGCCCATGCAGAAGCAGGACTTCAAAGAGATCCTCGAAATTATGGGCGAATTGCCGGTGACCATTCGAACCTTAGATCCGCCTTTGCATGAATTTCTCCCTAAAAGCGAAGAGGACGTCAAAGAGCTGGCCGATACGATGGGTGTACCCGTTGGCGTTCTGCAAGATAAAGTAACCGTGCTGCAAGAGTTCAATCCGATGTTGGGCCATCGGGGCTGCCGGTTGGGAATTTCATATCCCGAGATTACCGAGATGCAGGCGCGGGCGATTTTCGAGGCGGCATGCGAGCTGCGAAAGGCAGGCAAGAACCCCTTTCCTGAGGTGATGATTCCCCTAGTCGGTTCGCGTGAGGAACTCAGTGCGCAACGCCAGATTGTCGAACAAATTGCGCAGGAAACCATGAAATCATACGGCGTGAAAGTCCGCTACCTTATCGGCACGATGATCGAGCTGCCGCGCGCGTGTCTGGTGGCTGATGAAATTGCCGCAGAAGCGGAGTTTTTCTCGTTCGGCACCAACGATTTGACGCAGACCTGTTTGGGATTGTCGCGCGATGACGCGGGAAAGTTTTTGCCGAGCTACGTGCTGGAAGGACTCTTGCCGGAAGATCCATTTGTTACCATTGACCGCGACGGCGTGGGGGCGCTCATGCGCATCGCGGTCACGAAGGGTAGGAAGACACGCAAACATCTCGAGATGGGCATTTGCGGTGAGCATGGCGGGGATCCGAAGTCGGTCGAGTTCTGCCACAAGATTGGTCTCGATTACGTAAGCTGCTCGCCGTATCGGGTTCCCATCGCCAAATTGGCGGCCGCGCAGGCTGCCCTACGTAGATAAGCGTGGAGTGGACCGGGGCCGCAATTTCTCGTAACTGCGGTTGAAACCACCTTACTTTCCAACACTTCCCGAACCATTTGTTGACAGATTTCCGCTTATCGAAGATAATTTAGTACTTTCTTGGCGGTAGACAAATCGTTTATTAGATGGAACCGCGAATTGCAGAATTGTTGGTCCGAGGCGGAATTGTTACCCGGGATCAACTCACCCAGGCCCAAGAAAAAGAGCGCGACAACGGTTCGAGCATTACCAAAGAGCTGGTTCGACTCGGCTTTACCAGCGAAGAGACCCTAACCGAGTTTCTCGCTAGACATTTCGGCATCGAAAGAGTTGAAATTAATCCGGCAGAGATCGATGACGCCGTTTTTGCCTTGCTTCCTCCCCAACTCGTGCAAAAGCATCAACTTATCCCGCTAAAATTGTTCGGCTCGACGTTGACCGTCGCGATGGCCGACCCAACGGATTTAGTTGCGATCAACGAAGTCAAGTTCATCACGGGCTATGGCGTGCGCGTTGTATTGGCCTCGCCCTCGACGATCAAGAAAGCGATGGAGCGTCGGTTCGGCGGTGTCAGTTATGACGAAGTCCTTAAGAAATTCGACGACGGGGAAATGGAAGTTATCCAGGAAGCCGACGACGTTAACCTCCAAGAGCTTCAGCAGGCGACCATGGAGGCGCCGGTGGTCACGCTGGTGAACGCCATTTTGGCCGATGCCGCCCGACGCCGGGCGAGTGATATTCACATTGAGCCTTACGAAAAAATCTTCCGCGTGCGCTTTAGAGTCGACGGCGTACTGCAAGAGATCATGGGTCCGCCGCTACGGCTGAAAAACCCGTTGGTTTCCCGGCTCAAAGTTATGGCAGGTCTCGATATCGCCGAACGGCGCCTCACCCAAGATGGCCGCATCAAACTTAAAATGGGCATGGCCGGCGAACTCGACATCCGCGTCTCCGTTTTGCCCACGCTTTTCGGCGAGAAAGTCGTTATGAGGTTATTGGATAAAACCAACCTACAGCTGGACATGTCGAAATTGGGTTTTGATCCGAGGACCCTCGCCGATTTCCAGGAAGCGATTCATAAACCCTATGGCATGATTCTCATCACCGGCCCGACCGGGAGCGGAAAATCCACGACGCTTTATTCGGCTCTCTCAGAGCTGAACAAAGCCGACGTGAATATTTCCACGGCTGAGGACCCCGTCGAGTACAATTTGGTAGGTATCAATCAGGTACAAGTCCGCGAGCAAATCGGGCTGACCTTTGCCGCATGTCTGCGGTCCTTTCTCCGGCAGGATCCCGACATCATCATGGTCGGCGAAATTCGTGACTTGGAGACCGCGCAAATCGCTGTGAAGGCCGCATTGACGGGTCATTTAGTCCTGAGCACTCTCCATACCAACGATGCCCCTTCGACGGTGGACCGATTGATCAACATGGGCGTTGAACCGTTTCTGCTGACTTCCTCGATCAATATTGTCGCTGCCCAGAGATTGGTGCGACGGATCTGCGATAATTGTAAGGAACCCGTCGAAGTCAATCCCGATGCTTTGATCAATTTGGGCGTCGATCCGGCGGAGGCAAGCACCGGTTTTGCAACCTATCATGGACAGGGTTGCGCCAACTGCAACGGCACTGGCTATCGAGGCCGATTGGCAATCTATGAGGTCATGGTCATGCATGAGGTGTTAAAGGAAATGATCTTGAGAACGACCTCGACGACTGAGCTCAAGCGCGAGGCGGTAAAGTTGGGGATGAGCACGCTGCGCATGAGCGCACTGCAGAAAGTTCGCGAGGGTCTGACGACCATCGAAGAGACCGCCCGGGTAACGGACATAGATAAAGGATTCGGGTCAGTCTTCTCGATGGGCTTTTAGCGGTGTTAATCGGATCAGAGAACCAGTATTCGCGGATACCGCCGGCAGCGATACTTTTTTGGCTGCTGGTTTGATTTGGGACGAAGAAGGAAGTCATGCCAACGTTTCTTTGGGAAGGAAAGACCGCTCAGGGAAAAGCGATGAAAGGCGAGCTAGAAGCTTCGAACCTGGAAGCCGTTATCGCACTGTTGCGCGACCGCCGGATTCGCCCGGTCGCCAGTCGCATTCGAGAGAAAGGGACGGGTTTAGAAAAAGAGATTAAAATTCCAGGCTTCGGCGAAAAGGTTAAACCAAAAGAGGTGTCGCTATTCACCCGTCAATTCGCGACTATGATCGATGCAGGCCTGCCAATCGTTCAATGCCTGGATATTCTGACTGAGCAATCGGAAAGCAAATTACTGCGGCGGACCATTCGCACAATCCAGCAAGATGTCGAGGGTGGCTCCACCCTTGCCGATGCTCTGGCGAAGCATCCGAAGATTTTCGACAACCTTTACGTCAACATGGTTCAGGCAGGCGAAGCCGGAGGCGTTCTCAATACGATTTTGAATCGAGTTGCGCTGTTTATCGAAAAGGCGTCCAAACTCAAGAAAAAAGTCAAGGGAGCGATGATCTATCCTACCACGATCGTCGCCGTCGCCGTCATCGTGGTTGCCATACTTTTGATTTTCGTCATTCCGGTTTTCGCCGAACTTTATGGCAGCATGGGAAAGGCTCTTCCTGTTCCGACTCAGGTGACCATTAACATCAGCCACTGGTTTGTGGCTAATTGGTATTTCATGCTCGGCGGGCTGATCGGGATCGTCACCGCTATTCGTGCTTACTATCAGACGGAGCAGGGGAGAATGAACATCGACCGGCTCCTGCTTCGGTTGCCGGTCGTCGGCGATCTCCTGCGGAAAGTTGCGGTCGCGCGCTTTTCACAGAACATGGCGATCCTGCTAAGCTCCGGGGTTCCGATCCTTGATGGGCTGGCGATCACCGCGAAGACCGCGGGCAACAAGGTAGTGGAAAGGGCGATCATGGATGCCCGGGTGAGCATCAGCCAAGGTAAGACCGTTGCCGAGCCGCTGCGGGAAAGCAAGATCTTTCCGCCGATGGTTTGCCAAATGGTCGCCGTTGGCGAGAACACCGGCGGGCTTGACGGCATGTTAAGAAAAGTCGCCGAGCTCTACGAAGAAGAGGTCGATGACGCCGTGGCCAATTTAACCGCGTTAATGGAGCCGATGATCATGGTCGTCTTGGGGGTCATACTAGGCGGGCTGGTAGTCTCCATGTATCTACCAATTTTCCAGATGGGATCTCTTGTTTGACCAGGCGATTGCAGTGGTCCGGAAGACCCGCAGTCTTGCGGACCCGACGAGCTGTTCCCTTGAGTGACGAACGCAAGGACTTGACCGAAAAGATTAGATGGCTGCTCCTATTGCGGGTGATCATCTTGTCTTTTTTCCTCGGCGCGACGGCGCTTTTCCACTTCTTTAAGCCCGAGGGCGATCCCCAGTTCTTCTATACATTATCGGTTCCCCTGATCATCGCTTACGCCATCTCTATCGGTTCGGCCCTGCTGCTTCCTCGCTTGGTGGATCTCCGTCTCTTTACTTACTTGCAACTGGATTTCGACGTTCTTTTGATTTCCGGAATCATTTGGATCACGGGAGATGCGGCGAGTCCGTTTTCGTTTCTCTATAACCTCGCCGTTATGAATGGCGCTATTTTGCTTTTTTATCGCGGGGCATTTTTTACCGCCGGTTTTTCGAGCCTGTGCTATCCGGGGCTCTTAATACTCTCGAATGGGTCCGTGGGTGGGAGCATGTCATGGCCCCTGATGATGCCGGTCGCGATGAATATCAGCAGTTTTTTCGCGATTGCGTGGCTGGGCGGTTTCCTCGCCAGCAAACTGAGCGCGACGGAAAAATTACTCAAAGAAAAACAACTCGATTATCAGCAGTTGGATGCGCTCAAAGAGGCGTTGTTGCAGGGTGTCGGGAGCGGCGTGGCGGTCACCGACGCCGAAGGCCGGATCAATTATTTCAACGCGCAGGCGCAAAATCTTACATCGCTTCAAGAAACAATCGTCAAAGGCAAAAAACTGGACCAAATCTTTCCTGGGCTGACCTACGGCTTCGACGGGCGAAAACGAAGCAAGAACCTAGTCGCCGATGAGATCTCATTCACCGGCCCTCAGGGTGCACTCAAACAACTGCGCTTGACCCTGGCGCCGTTGAGCAACCCGAGCGAGGAGTTGATAGGATATATTTCAATCTTCGAGGACATCACCAAACAAAAAGAGTTCGAAGAGAAAGTTCGATTGGAAGACGAACTACGCAGGGCGCGGGAGGTCGATCTGCCGGGCAAGAAGGAACGACTAGACGGCTCGCCGTTTTATTTCGAAGGGGTCATCGGAAAAAGCGGTGGCATGGAAAGAATCTGCCATCTTGTTGAGAAAGTGGCCGAAGGCAATTCGAACATCCTTATCACGGGAGAAAGCGGCACAGGCAAAGAGCTAGTCGCGCGCGCGATCCATTTCAACGGCGCGCGCAAAGACCAACCGTTTGTCGCCGTGAATTGCGGCGCGATTCCCGAGACTCTCATCGAGAGCGAACTCTTCGGTCACGTCCGGGGAGCGTTTACCGGGGCGGTCTCGGACCATATAGGACTGTTCAAGCAGGCGGACCAGGGTACGATTTTTCTCGATGAGGTAGGGGAATTACCCCTCCATCTTCAGGTGAAGCTCCTGAGAGTTCTCCAGGAAAAAACCTTCACGGCGGTGGGAGCGAGCAAACCCGTGAAGGTCGATGTGCGGGTGATTTCCGCCACCAATAAGGATTTGCGCAATGAGATGGAAGAAGCGAGATTCAGGGAAGATCTTTTCTATCGGCTCAACGTGGTGCACATGGTCATGCCGCCGCTGCGCAACCGCAGAGAGGACATCCCCTCCCTCGCGCAACATTTCTTGCGCAAATTCGCAGCGTCGCAGGGCAAGCAGGTGGAAGAGATTTCGAGCGGCGCGCTCAGCCAATTATTGAGCTATTCCTTTCCCGGGAACGTGCGGGAGCTCGAAAACATCATCGAACACGCGGTCGCGGTTACCAATAAAAACATACTCACCGAAGACGATCTACCTTCCCACATTAAGAGCACGCCGATTGCGGAAGAAGCTGAAATCTTCGAAAAGACCGTGCCAGGTGGCGCGGAATCATTTTTCGCAAAGGGCTTGTCTTTGGATACCGAGCTGGAGACGCACGAGAAATGCATTTTGCTCGGGGCATTGAAGCGTTCTAAAGGAGTGCAGAAGCGGGCTGCCGAACTACTCGGGATAAACTACAGATCGCTGAGGCATAGACTGGAGAAGTATGGAATGTTGAGTTCCAAGGCTTTTGAATTCGTTGAAGATGCCGGAGAAGGGGATTGACATTTTTTGTCACTCGTCAGGTTGATTAAATACGTAATTCACCGCGTAGCTTCTATATCCAAATTTAGCCGATTCCTTAAACAAATTCCCCAACTCTATAAAGTCCTTTGAAAACACAGGCTTTTTTAGTTCCGGCAAGCCCCCGGACGATTTTTGGCGTTGGATTATTCCAAGAAAATTGTAGATCGACCTCTGGCCCAGAGATTGCTTAGAACAGTGCGAAAAAACACTGCACCCATCAACTCCAAAAGGAGGTGAAAGACAGCAGAAGAGGATGAGTCAGTGATAATTTGGGCTATTGAGTCTGCGAAAAGTTATTTCGCTTCGAGGTCTGGAAGGACCGATTAACGTAACCGCATATTATAAGGAAAAGCAGAAAGAAGGGAGCTTACATTCTTATGGATAGATTAAGGTTAAGAAGCGAATCGGGCTTTACGCTTATTGAACTTCTGGTTGTCGTGGCGATCATCGGTATATTGGCGGCCATCGCCATTCCTCAGTTTGCGGCTTATCGAAGACGGGGCTATGAGGCCCAGGTTAAGTCGGATCTGAGAAACGGTGCGACGGCACAGGAAGCTTACTTTGCAAACGCCTTCACGTACAAAGCTGGTGCTATGGCCGCGGGCGTACCGGCCGGATTCAACCCGACTACTAACGTGTCGACGACATCCTCGGGAGGGGCCAGTGCGTTTACGCTGACAGCGACGCATTCTCTCTGTGCTTCTGGTCAAAACTGGACTTTCTCCAGCACAGGCGGGCTTATTAATGGTCCTTCGGGTGGGTGCTCATAACCACCGGGTAACGATCATAGTTTCCCAGTTTAACGCGTCAAAGAGGGGCGGTTGTATGAAACCTGCCCCTCTTTTGCTTTTTAATCTGTTGATTTAGGGCTATCCAACCTTCTGCCCGACCGGTATGCCTCGCTGAATTTGCAGATGCGCGCGACGAAACAACAGTGAAATATACTGCTGATCGCTTCGCGATAGTGACCCTCGGGGCGCTGATTTTATGGTTTTGTCAGGACATCATTTTCACTGAGCAAGTTCCCTTCTTTCGCGACCTCGGCCCATACTTCTATCCCCTGCGATTCGGCCTGTATGAGAATTTCAGATCCGGCGAGCTTCCTCTTTGGAACCGCCACGTGGCCATGGGGTTTCCGTTGTTGGCCGCTTTTCAGTCAGGTGCCTTTTATCCGCCGCACTTGCTATTGCTGTTGCTGCCGTTCTTTTCCGCCTGCCGCACGCTCTTCGTCTTGCATTTTCTGATCGCCGGCGTGGGCACGTACAAACTTTGCCGCGAATGGAAGTATCCCGCTTATCTCTCGCTGATTGGAGCGCTTCTGTTCACCCTCGGCGGCACCATCGTCTCGTTGACTAATCTGCTGAATCATTTTCAATCCGCAGTCTGGCTGCCGTGGGTAATTCTCCTTTGGGAAAGGGTCCTTAGCCGTTTATCTTGGGCTCGCTTTCTGGCGTTCACGGTGATTCTCACGCTTCAGTGCTTGGCCGGCTCTCCCGAGATTTTCGCCATGAGCATCGTATTGGTTCTACTTGACGGGTTGAGGGTCAAGTCTTTCCTGCCCAACGTTTCCTATGGCAGGCTTTTCTCGCTTCTGGCAGCGGCGTGCCTGGTTTTCATGGTTCTGGCGATGGCGCAGCTGCTCCCCAGCGCTGAACTCTACTCGCAGTCGCGGCGGCAAATACCGCTGCCAGCGCAAGAGGCGCTCAATTGGTCGCTCAACCCTTTGAGTCTATTGAACCTCTTCTTTCTGGATAAGGAGATCGACGCTACGATCGCCAACGGCACCCGCTACTTCTTCTATCGCGCGCCGTCGCTTCTGTTAAGTTATTATGTCGGCGCGATCGCAATTTTCGGGGCCTGCATCGGATTTCTCGTAGGTTCGGTTCGGGAAAGGGTTGTTCTATCGGGAGCAATGATTTTCTCGCTCTTGATGGCGCTGGGCAAGCATACACCCGTCTATCCGTTCCTTTTCCACCATCTGCCGTTTCTCAACGCGTTGCGGTTTCCGGAAAAGTTTTTCTTCATTACCTATGCGCTAATTTTCTATGGATCGATGAGGGGACTGCAAGCCTGGCTTTGTGACTGGGGACAAAGTGTTAGGAAATCCGTTGTCGCCCTCGCTCTGATTTGTGTGGCATCGGGGGGGGCTTATATCGCTTTGCGATTCAATGTCGATGTCTTGGCGAATTTCATCGCCCAGCAAACTGCTCTAAAATCCATCGCTTTGGTCGACGCGAATCAAGTTGTGGATTTTGTATCTAACCTGGAGCGTCAGCTTATGCTTTTCCTGGCGTTTTTCTCGCTGCTCGCGTTAGCCAGGAAGAAAATCATTCGAGAAAGTCTGTCCAGCGTTTTGCTGGTGGCAGCGGTATTTGTCGATCTGACGTGGGCGCACAGAGATTACCTATTCCCCCTGGCTCCCGATTTTATACGCGAAGATCAACATATTTTGACGCGACCTGAATCTGAGATGCATAGAGTTTTCTATTACCCCTCCAGCCGAAACATTCACCCGGACAGCGTTTCGGTAAAAGGGAGACCGTCTTATAAAGAAGCCACCGCCTTAGTATTTCAAAACCTGCTGCCGAATGCGGGTCTCCTGTACGGCATCGATTATATGCAGGAGATCGATGCGCTCGCTCGGCAACCGTATACCGACTTTATCTATTTTGCCAATCAAGTCACTCTGGCGAGGCGACTCCAGCTTCTACGCGCGTTGAATGTTAAATACCTTGTCGCATTTCAGCCAATGACCGCCGAGGGACTTACCTTGATAAGCTCATTTCCTCAGTATTTCTCATGGCTATACAAGCTCGACCGTGTCGTCCCGCGGGTTTATGTGGCAAACAAAGTCTCCGTTGAAACCTTTCCAGCCAAGGTTCTACGCCGACTGGCAATGGACGGGTTTGATCCAAGGAACGAAGTCATGCTCGATCATATGCCGTCCATTCCACTGAAGGGGACGACAGCAGCGTCGGCAAAGATCGCTCGCTATGAAAACGCGCAAGTCATGATTAGAGCGTCGCTCGATGCAGCCGGGATTCTGGTTTTGGCTGACTCGTTTTATCCAGGTTGGAATGCTTACGTCGACGGCAAGAGAGAAGAAATTCTGCGGGCGAACTTGTTCTTTAGAGCGGTGGCGCTTCCTGCCGGAGAACACATCGTCGAGTTTCGCTACGAGCCCAGGTCTTTTAAGATCGGGCTCGTAATATCGGTAACGACGATTTTTGCGCTCATCGTGACAACGGTCATTTGTGTCCTGCGTAAGCGGAGGGAAACGGCGCCTATCCTGGTTTCTTGAAGTCCCAGACGAATACCAGCGGTACCCCCGCGACGGTGACCGAAAGATAGGGTGTCACGGCCGCGCGCGTGAGTTGGCGCTCCCATGCCGAGAGCACGCTGCGGCGGTTAAGCAAGACATAGTAATCAAAAGGCTGCTTGCTTGAAATGCGAATATCGCGGCGCAGGCGCCCTTCACTCTGGTAGTAAGTGAACATAAAGTTGGCTAAGGAAGCGTTAATTGTGGCGTTCTTGGGTAGTTTTTCGTTGAGGGATTTGAGGAAGCCCGGCGTAATGGCCTCCATGAAGTAAGTTGTTTCCAGCCCGCTTTCATACGCGCCGCGGATACCGCCTACGAGCCGGTTATAGTAACTCAACTGGAAGGGGTGGCAGAGATAGAGTTCCAACGCGGGGCTGAATAAAACCAGCAGAGATAGAACCCCGATAACTTTGCTTTTAACATTGGCAACTCCCTTTGAAGCCTTCAACCTCTGTGCGGCATCTGCCGACCACGTGACAAGAACATAAAAGCCCACTCCCGCAAGCGCGGCGAGAAACGGCAATGCCGACAGCAGTTGGCGCACGCCGTCGTGGAGCACCGCGCCGGGCAATGATCCCATGACCGGAATGAATAACGCGTTTACGAGAAGCAGCATGATGACTGGACGTTGTTCGCGCAAGCATGAGATGCACGAAACGCCGAGCAACGCGAGTGCAAGCACGGCCTCCGGGCTGGTGACGCCAATGACGAAGAAGGGATAGTACCAAGGGAGTTGATTCGTCATATAAGAGTTGCCGAAAAAGAAAACCGAATAATTCGTCTCGGGGCGATATGCGCGACTCAGTCCTTCGAACAAGAATTCCAATATTCTCACTGCCGGTTGATGCCAGAGATAAGGTTGGATGGCGATCATGACAAGCGGGCTAAGAAAGAACATCGCAAATACATTGTTCGCGTAGGATTTTCGGTCAAAGAGATGAGCCCAAAGCAATATTGGAATTGGAATCAACAGCGCGGGAAACTTCGTGGCGAGCGCGAGTCCCCAGACGAAACCCGTAACCATGCTCCATTCCCAGCTTTTCAGTCCTTTCCAAAAACAATAGGTGGTCAAAAACCACATCGACGCAAGGGGCATATCGGTGACCGCGATATGGGCGAAGGCGAACAGATTCGGGGTCGTGATAAGCGCCAGCGCGGAGAAGATTCCCGTGGCGCGCCCGAAAAGTTCGTTCATCCACAAATACATCACGGCCGTCAGCACGGCAAAAAAAAGCGCGGGCCCCAGCCGGTAGGCGGCGAACTTATCCAACCAAGGAGCGGTCAAGGTCTTGGTGAAACCGGAAACGATGCGCGAAAAAGGCGGGTGCGGAACGTTGTACGGATTCCAATGCCACGCGGCTTTGATGTTTTCATCGGACAGACTTTTTTGAATTTGGCCATGGGCGAGGTTCTTAACCAAATCATCGAGCCACCAGACATGAAGCTCCGAAGCATGGAAATAGGGGGGCTCATCCCAGGTCACGCCGTAGTCTTTCGCAGTGGCGGCGATTATCAAGAAACTTCCCAAGAAGATAAGGGCAGCAATCAATCTTTTTTCCAACGCGAATGCCTCTTTGTCGAGCTCACGAGTAAAGTCCAGATAACGTGACTGATGGACCCTTTACCTGGAACACGCACTGTCCCGCGGGGCTCCACATTAAAGGGCAACCCCAAAATGCCATATTCGCCACCGTTGCCTTCGGACCCAGGCTCCTTTGGAATTAACATACTAGGCGGATATAGGCCCAAAATTGCCCGGGAGTTTCGACAATCTCTTCTTTCTTACTCTTCAGGAAAGTCAAACTCACTGGCATAGAACATGCTCTACCGAATCACGGATGCCGCGTTTTTTCAGGACCAGAAAAGTATTGATACCCGACATTCCGCCTCCGAGCAACGGGTCGCGCGATGATCTGGCGAACATTGCCATCGGAATCCTTTGTGCGGTTGCGGCGGTCGCGGCAATGGTCTTTGTGTTTCTAGGCGTGTGAGCCGTCTGTTAAACGATGCGAAGCAATAAACCACGACCACTGAACACGAATCGACCGACTTCATATTACCGTAAGATTCATTGCCTAGTTTATTAACAAGGCCGCGGGATTGTCACAGGTGCGCCCGACGATTTCGCGGCTGGTCCTTTGGAGGGAATCGATGAACCCTTGCCTGAACAGAGATACCCTTTTATAGTCCGTACACAAGGTAACCATAGCAGGTTTTTGAAACATGCGTCGAAAGGAAACAGAAATAGTGCTGTCGTTTCTCAATCGACAGAGCAAAATTAAAGTCACGCTTACCAGTATTGCTCTAGTGTTCGTTGTGGGGACGATTGACGTTCAAACCGGCCTCGAGGCACAGCTGCATTTCCTTTATGTCGTTCCGATCGCGCTGGCGAGCTGGTTTGTGAACCGGCAAACCGGCATCTACATCGCGCTTCTAAGCGTTGTTGTGATCCTGGCTGCCGATGCGATCGGGGGCCGTCATTATGGCGCCGAGTGGATAATCTATTGGAATTTTCTGATGCCCGGTGGTCTGTTCGGAGTCATCGCGTTAGCCCTGTCACAGTTACGTTTAAAGTTTGACACCCTGTCCGAGCTTGTGGGACGAGACATGCTTACCGGTCTACCCAACGTTCGAGCATTTTACGACTTGACGTCCCGGGAAATAGACAATGCCTTCAGCCTTCAACCGTTGAGCTTGGCTTTTGTCGATATCGACGGATTGAAATGGATCAATCAGCGCCTGGGCTACGCCACCGGAGATCAATTGCTGTGCATGATCGCTCGCACGATCAAACAGAATGTGCCGCGGCCGGATCTGGTTGGGCGGGTCGGCGGAACGGCGTTTGCCGTTTTGTTACCCAACGTCACTTCTCAGGATGCCAGTGCGATTCTCGAGAAAATCCAAAAAGAGCTCAAGAAGGAAAGACAGAAGCACGCTCAACCGGTGAATTATTATATCAGCGGCATTGCTTGTGCCAAGGCGCCGCGCAGCATCGCCGAGCTGATGCATGAGGCCGAGTCGCGGATGACCCGGATGAAAGGAAGCAGCAAGGATACGATCGAGATAACGCAGGTCGACACCCTGCCGGCGCTGAATTAGCCCTCGGCGCGCGTCGCTCAACCAAGGACACAAAACCGTATCAACGCCTTGCAAAACTAGGCCGCTGGACGAGCTCTTAGGACTTCGACGAGCGGACGGTACTTCTCGTTGAGTTTCATCCAGTGGGCAGCACGTCGTTTGGCTTTCGAAAGCTCGATTTCGGGGAAAGTCACGAACGGTGTTCGAGTTGGGCCTACCTTGCAATAATCGGCGAATTCCGCGGGGCGTTTGTTGCCGGCGCCTGGAACTGGCCTGCCGCCGCTGCCGTCGCCGATGAGATCATCGATAACCTCGATCGCTTTTTGGTCATCGCCCTTGCGTACTTGCTCCAGCAGATAGAGAACCGGCCACGGCCCCATCCAGACTTCGGTGGACCAGCAGCCCGCCGCGCCTAACTTATAATAAGGATAGAGCTGGGTTTGGTTGACGAAGACGCTGATCCTGCCCTTGACGATCTTCTGCAGATTCATGAACGCCTGGGTGGTGCGGTGGCTGTCTTTCATGCCGATGATCGTCGGTTTCTTGACCAGTTCCTTAAACGCCGCCACGGGGATGGTGAACTTGTGATTCTCCGGATTGTGGTAGATGACGATATTCAGCGTCGGAAAGAGATCCGCGATGTCGTGGTAGAATTTGATCGCATCCTGGACGTGGAGCGTTTCGTAATAGGGAACTCCAAGCAAGACACCGTCGGCGCCCAGGCCTTTTACAAAGTTCATCTTCTGCACGACTTCCCTCGGATTGGGGCTGGTGCAGCCGATGAATAGCGGTATGCGCTTCTTGACCGCCTCGACCGTTGCCACCGCTAACGTCTTAAACTCGTCAAAAAGAAGGTTGTAGCACTCGCCATAGGTTCCCGTCGTGGCGATGTTGTTTAAGCCGTCTTTGATGATCTTGTCGACGCCTTCCTTAAGATGATCGACGGCGATGGTCTGCGTCGCCCGAATATCGACCGCGTCGGGCGTGGCGAAGGCGGGCATCATTCCAAGAACACCGTTCAGCTCACTAGCGATTAACATGAATTGCCTCCCTGAACGTTCGCTTATTTTCTCTACTTTAGGTCATTCAACTCTGATAGGGGCCTTGTTAACAGCTACCCGAAGCGGTTGTCAAACAGGAGCGGCGGCGGGGGCAACGCGCACGCGGCTCAGGCAGGAAAATCTGGAGCCACCCGCCGGAGTCGAACCGGCGGCCTCCTGATTATAAATTCCGCCGAGGGCTAACGATTGATTGAGGTAGGTCAGATCGGTTCTAGATCCTACAACCTTTCCAACGGGTGAGACGGGTGAGGGATCATCGCTGACATATCCGGTCTCAATGTGCTAAAGGATGAGGCCGATGACCGAACAGGAAATACGGGAACGAGAGCGAAAGTCCTACCGTGCGAGAAAAAGCGCAAAACCGAGCTCCGCTCGGAGTAGCTCAAAATCCGATCGATTAGCAGTAACGATCGTCGCACCATGGTGGCGGGCAGTGAGCGCAATCAAGGCATCGTTCTGAAATTCTCGCCGCTTATTTATGTCCCAGTCCTGCTGATCGCCGATGGTGCGCACAAGTCTGCCCGCCTCCCACCAGTCAGCGACCGACGGTTCCCAGCGAAGCGTAGCCAGTTCATAAAGTTCTGCGACAAGTCGTTGGGCCTCACGCGTCCGCGCGCCTCGGCGGAGTTCGGAAAGAACCACTGCCGAATGGCGGATGATATAAGCGCGCCTCAGGTTCTCCAAGGTCTCTTGAAATAGGCCGCGTTCCCAATGTTCGATATAGACATCGCTATCGAGAATGGCGAACGCCATCTCAGGACTTCTCCACGCTTCCGGGCTTAAGTGTGCGACGGCTCTTATTCATGAATTGCCAAAACTCCTCCATTTCAGCTACTCGCTCGATCGATAAGCGGACCACCTCGGCGCCGGTTTTGACTCCGAGAGCCTTTTGGGCTCGCGCTATCGCCCGCTCATCGACAAAATAGGACTTACGCTTCAATTTCCCTTTTGAGGTCATCTTGCCCTCCGTGTTTATGCCACAGGAAACTGTATGCATAATATAACTAGATTAGGCATACCCTGCAAGGCTGCATTTTTCGGCTCCAGATCCCACAAACTTTCCAACGGGTGAGACGGGTGAGGGATCATCGCTGACATATCCGGTCTCAATGTGCTAAAGGATGAGGCCGATGACCGCAAAAGAAAAAGATCTCATTGCCGGTTGTCTTGCCCGAGAGAAACCCGCGTGGGATGCGTTCGTCGTTCAATACTCCGCGCTCGTCTATCATACGATCAGAAAAACCCTCACTTTGCATCACGCCCTGCCCCAGGACGATCTCGTAGAAGACCTGCATCAAGATTTTTTTCTTCGCCTCTGTGAAAACGATTTCAGGAAGCTTCGCCAGTTCAAAGGCGACCGGGGCTGTAGCCTGGCGAGCTGGCTCAGAATGATTGCATCCCGGCTGACCATCGATTTCCTCAGAAAGCAGGAATCCATTCCCGCCTCCCTTGTCGATGGGCCCACGGCGCGCGCCGATCCTTCGGCTGCCCTCATCATTCTGGAAGAAGAGCGGTTGGTTGCCCAGGCAATTGAAGCATTGTCCCCTCGCGACCGCCTTTTTGTTGAACTCTGTTTTCGCCGGGGTCTTCCGCCCGAAGAGACCGCGGCCATCCTCAGGATGTCAGTCGGCACCGTCTACACTCAGAAGAGCCGCATCCTCGCCAAGCTCCGAGAAGTCTTAGAAAAATCCCGGCCGCTGTAAGAAATCCCGACTTTTCCCGTCTATTTCCACGAAAAGGCGATCCACTTCTGACCGCAGGGACTCGATTGGTCTGTAAGTGACGTCGCATTTTGAGACAAAGATGGAAAGGAGAAATTCACCATGCGAAGCGTCATTGCTAGTCTGGCTCTATACATCTTGATGGCCGTTGTCGGAGTCTCCGTTGGGGCGCAGGTGGGTCCCGGGGGACCACCGCAGACAGCACAGTTAAAGATCGATGAGGTCTTCGTAGACTTCAGCACTGAAACGATGACAATTCGAGGGCAGAATTTTGATGTTGGTTTCAACGTTACCCTCGGCACCTTAGGCGATATCTCAAGTCTCTGTGTTGCGAACTTGACAGTTTCTCCACAAATCATCGTGTGCAATTTCTCGACCGGACTGCCGGCTGACGGTGACTACCTTTTAAGGGTCATGACGGGAACCGGGCAGAGTCAAAATGATGAGTACGATCTGACCATCGGCGCGGTGGGGCCGCAGGGACCACAGGGACCGCAAGGGATACAGGGTCCTCAGGGGGCAACCGGGCCACAAGGGCCCGCAGGGCCAACGGGACCACAAGGACCGATTGGTCCGACTGGTCCACAGGGCCCTCAAGGACCTGCCGGATCGGCTAACATTGTCGGCACGGTTAATACAGTGGTCAAATTTACCGGCGCCACGACCGGTGGAAACTCACAAATTTTTGACAATGGCACCAACGTTGGAATAGGGACGACGGGACCAAGTTACAAACTTCACGTCACCAATGGTACCAATGGCACACAGGCACAATTTGGATCTAATGCTTACGTAAGTTATTTTAATCTTGGAGGATATCTAAGCGGGGGATCAAGTCTGAGTGATGTAGCCTGGACAGCAAGAGCCCCGACGGCTTCTATTATTGGAGTCAACGATGCAGCTTGGGGAAACTCGATTATCTTTCAAGCGAACTCAGGCTTAACCAGCGGCTCCATATTTAATCCCACGACCAGGATGATTATTAAAAATAACGGTGATATCGGATTGGGTGGTTTTATCACTGATGGAGGTTCATTGTCAGGCGCAAGCATGGCGATAACCAGTGGAAATGTCGGCATCGGAACCACTAGTCCGGGGGCCAAATTGGCTGTTGGGACATCGGTCTCTCCCGTGTTTGCTGGTTCGTCTATTATTGCTAGCGGAGGTATGCAAGTAGAAGGAACCGGAGATACGCTTATAGATATAAATTCGACAGCCGCTGGGGGAACAACCTGGAGACTTATCGAGGTTGTCAGTTCCGGTATTCCTGGAACATTTGCTATCGACGAAGTGGGGGAAGGCACGCGTTTAGCAATTTTAAAAGACAGCGGCAACGTAGGCATTGGCACGACGACTCCTAGCTTCACTTTGGAGGTGAACGGTACAGCCGGGAAGCCGGGCGGCGGCTCGTGGTCCGTCTCGTCGGACAGGCGGTTAAAGAAAAATATTAAAGGTCTCGGGTCTGTGCTTGATAAGTTGCTGCAACTCCGCGGCGTGACATTCGAGTATAAAGACCCCCAAGCCCTCAAGGAATTACCCGGGGTTCAGACCGGCATGATCGCCCAAGAAGTAGAACGCGTGTTCCCCGATTGGGTCGATGAAGGACCAAACGGTTACAAGCGCCTCACTTTCCGCGGTTTTGAGGCGCTTATCGTAGAGGCACTCCGCGAACTTCGCGACGAGAAGGATGCAAGAATCGCGGCCCTGGAAAAAGAGACTGCGGAGCTGAAAGCGAAGCAGACACATTTCGAGGCGATGGCCGCGCGGCTCGAAGCGTTGGAGCTGCGGCTCAACTTTCCGGTGCAGGTGCGGGCGAACGCGCCGCAGAGCGGCGATCTCGCGGCAGCCGCGCGCGAACAACGGTCTGCAGAAGCGAGTCATTAGGCGCCGCCTGGCGGCACGAAGCGCACCTGAAGGCCTCGGCCCAAAACTCTGGCAATCCTATCAAGCGTCTGGATTGTCACGTTCTGAGCCCCCCGCTCGATCCGCGAGACGGTTTGTTGCTTCGTCTTGAGCGCCTCCGCGAGCTCGCGCTGGCTCATTTTTCTCGCTTCGCGAGCCTTAGTGATTTCCAGTGCTACACGGAGTTCGATGTCTGCCTCTTCATAGAGGCGTCGGAATTCGGGGTCCTTCATTTCCCCACGTAAATACTGCCGGAGAGTCGTGCCTCGACCTTTCTGCCTTTTACCTTTCATCTTTCACCTCCAAATCGTTTCAGCCAGTCCACACGATATTTACGCGCCCGCTCTATAACTGACTGCGGGACCTTGCCCTCGTTCTTCAGGAGACCGCTGGTGACTACAATGACCGAACGGCCGTGGAAAAAGTAGAGCAGCCTGTGCTGGTGCTGATCGATAGCAACCCGAAGCTCGTAGATATCATTCCCTAGGTAGTCGACCTGCGGCCGTCTCGCCAAATGCCCCGTGTCCTCAAGATACTGCAGCGCGCGTCCGATCTTTGCCCGATGGCTCTTGACCTGAGCTCGAATGTACTCCAGCGCCGGCTCCGATCCGGCGACGGTCCTGTAAAATTCGAGCCTGAATGCCATTGTTCGTATGATTCTACAGCGTATATGCTGTCTCTTCAAGGGCTCCTACGCCACGATTCATCGGCGGGGAGAAGAAAAGGATCGGAATCGGGCTCGCTAATCCAGCTTCACATCCACCACGACGAACTCATCCGACGCCAACGCTTGCTGGAACACCGGCCTCAGCTCTTCCTTGCGCGTGACACTGAAGCCTTTCGCGCCGTATAGCTCGGCGAGGCGCGGAAGATCGGGCACGAACAGCTCAGTGCCGATGACCCGGCCCTCGTATGTTTTTAGCTGCTCGCGCTTCATGCCGCCGTAGGCGTTGTTGCGCAGGATCAACACAAAGACCGGAATTTTGTGATAGGCGGCAGTGTGGGTATTTCTCACCAACCCTTCTGAATTCAAAACTCGTATCTGCTCGAATTAATCTTGCGTTGCAACCTTTTATTAGGGTCACCTTGCAATTCCAGACATACTCGAATAATTATTCGACTATGGTCGAAGCCAATTATTGCCTTGACTACAAGGGCTGCCGCGACACGTTACTAAAGCGGCTCAGTGAACCGGCACCGGCACGTATCCAGCTTCTCACGGGTCCCCGCCAGGTAGGCAAGACGACTTTACTTCTGGACTTGGCGCAGGCGCTGGGAGAAAGGGCAAATTTCGTTGCCGCGGATGATCCGCACGCCGGATTACCGGGTTTTTGGGAAAGAACATGGCTCGAAGCCGAAGCTCTGGCAAGCCGAGGAGATGCGGTCCTATTTATTGACGAGGTTCAGCATTTGGCAGATTGGGCTGCCCGCATCAAAGGGCAGTATGATCGACTCAGACGGAAAAAGATTCCGTTGCATGTCGTTGCTACAGGCTCGTCTGCCCTTCGATTGGGAGCGGGTTCTCGTGAGAGCCTTGCCGGCCGCTTTGAACGACTGACATTAAGCCATTGGTCGGCTTCCGCATTAGGACAAAGGTTTGGCTTTTCTCCTACCGAAGCGACGCTGATTTCAGTACAACTCGGCTCGTATCCGGGCTCTCTTCAGTTTCGAGATGACTTGTCTCGCTGGCGTGCCTACGTTCGAGATTCCATTATCGAGCCTGCGATTGGCCGTGATGTGCTTGCCTTGGGGATTGTCCGTCGTCCAGCGTTGCTCCGACAAATATTTGCTGTTGCCGTCGGGGCCCCAGCTCAGATCGTCTCTCTGCAGAAATTGCAGGGTCAACTCCAGGATCGGGGGGCTCTCGAAACTGTAGCTCATTATCTCGCTCTTCTAGAGGAAGCTTATCTCGTCGCCTCGCTACAAAAATTCAGCGAGCGTGAACATAGGCGGCGAGGGGCGCCGCCTAAACTCTTGGTCTTGAACAATGCCCTAATGTCGGCGATGCATCCGGAGGGATCTCCGCACCAAAGCCGTGAACCGGTGCGATTTGGCTTGTGGGTGGAAAACGCTTGCCTGGCTTTCGCATGGAATTCGGGCCAACGCGTTACCTACTGGCGCGAGGAGCCTCTTGAGGTCGATTGCATAACCGAGGGAAGTTGGGGTGAGTGGGCGATTGAGGTCAAGACGGGAGGCTTCGATTCCAAAGACTTGCGCGGATTGCTGGAATTTTGCAGGCGCTATCCGCGCAAACGTCCTTTGGTCATAACCGCGCCCGGTAACGAATCTCAGGCAAGGTCCCTGGGCGTAACGTCAATCAGCTGGTCGGATTTTCTTCTGTCCGGACCTCCCATCTAAAATAGTTGGGAGTCTGTGGTCTAAGAATCGATGACCTGCTCAATGGTTTCGCAGGGACGCGGATGACCGAGAAAGAGAAGATTCTCATCGCGGGCTGCGTAAAGGGTGATAAGACCTCGTGGAACGAGTTTGTCCAGCAATATTCAAACCTTGTTTACCACACAATTAGAAAGACTCTCACTCTCCATCACGCCGATTCCCGGGATCAAGTCGTAGAGGATCTCTACCAAGAGGTCTTCCTGTCGCTTTTGAAAGACGACTCCAAGAAGCTCCGTCAGTTTAGAGGCGACCGAGGCTGCAGTTTGGCGAGCTGGCTTAGTACCCTGTCCCATAAATTCGATGACGTATTCGCTCACGCAGCTTTGGCGAGCATTTGCTCGTGCGCCTGGATTTTCGAGAGAAGTACCTGGAGGTCATGACGGGTGAACTTCCATTCGAAAG